>Ga0126383_10000462_pt1 | contig 22526 bp, 21 predicted proteins | sample PanSoiMetPlot_35_FD_96882 | JGI IMG/M metagenome (GOLD analysis project Ga0126383, IMG submission 96882) | Tropical forest soil microbial communities from Panama - MetaG Plot_35 | ecosystem: Environmental > Terrestrial > Soil > Tropical forest > Bulk soil | place: Panama | collected 2016-02-17
AGGCGAGGAGGTGTGATCCGGTGTTCACCTCGACGAACGGTTATCCGAGAGCGGAAGCCGGAGGAGAAGACCCGGCCGTAACTCCCCGAATCCCCTACTCCGCGTCTGGCTGCTTTGCCGGGTGGGCATCCGCAAAGGCGGGGATGGCCATACAGCTGTCGTAGACGCGCATGATCCTTGGATAGGGGTCAAGGGAGCAGTTGAAGGTCTTTGCCGGCGTTACCTGAGTGACGAGGCAGATATCCGCAATGCTTGCCCGGTCGCCGTGGCAGAAGTCCCCGCTCGAAGGATGTTCGGCGAGGAGCGTCTCAATCGCCTGCAGCCCGGCGCCGAGCCAATGCTGGATCCAGGCAAGCCTTTGGTCCTCACTGACCTTCAGCACGTCCGTGAGATAGTGCCGAACACGCGGTACGATCAGCGGGTGGGAGTCGGCCACGTTGATCATTGCGAGCCCGCGCACCCAGGCCCGCGCCTGCGGATCGGCAGGCAACAGCGGCGGCTCCGGATATCGCTCCTCGAGATATTCAAGGATGGCCAGCGACTGAAACAGCTTGATGTCGGCGTCGATCAAGGTCGGCACAACCATCTGCGGATTGATCGCCCTATACGCGGGGGCGAACTGGTCGCCCTTTTCGAGGTGCAGGAAACTGTCCTCTCGCGCGATGCCCTTCAGGTTCAGCGCAATGCGCACGCGGAAACTCGCCTGCGAGCGGTAATATGTGTAGAGCTTCATCTCTCCTCGCCCTCGGTCGCGGCCAATCGCCAAAGCCGGCACAAATAGCGGGGGTTCGATGCCCGAAAAAGGGCCGCCAGTATTCCTCGACTACGACCAGGCCGAACTCGATGCAGCCTATGATCAGGCCGCCTATGCGTTGAACCGCGAGCAGTTGATCAAGCGCCGAGTGCGCGATAGCGAACTGGTGCGCCTGCGCGTCGGCGAGCCCGAGCGCGTCGCGTACGGATCGGCCGAGATCGAGCGGCTCGACATTTACCGCAGCGAACGCGCAGCCGCACCGGTCTTCATCTTCATTCATGGCGGCGCCTGGCGCAGCGGCCGCTCAAAGGATTTCGCAACCCCGGCCGAGATGTTCCTTGAGGCCGGCGCGCATTATGTCGTGCCCGACTTCGCCTGGGTGCAGGATGTCGGCGGCAGCCTGAGGGTGCTTGCAGATCAGGTCTGTCGCGCGATCGCTTGGCTATACGACAATGCCGTGCATTTGAACACCGACCTGAACCGGCTCTACGTCGGCGGCCAATCCTCGGGCGGCCATCTCGCCGCGGTCGCGCTGACGACGGACTGGCCACGCGACTTCGGCCTGCCGGCGGACATCATCAAAGGTGGCATGTGCATCAGCGGAATGTACGATCTGACGCCGGTGCGGCTTTCGGCGCGCAGCAATTATGTCAAATTCGACAACGCGACGACCGCGGCGTTGAGCCCGATACGGCATCTCGACCGATTGCAAGCGCCGCTGATCGTCGCCTATGGCACCTGCGAGACCCCCGAATTCCAGCGTCAGAACCGCGAATTCGCCGCCGCGGTCGAAGCCGCAGGCAAGCCGGTGCAACGGTTGGTCGGAGAGAATTACAACCACTTCGAATTACCCGAGACCCTCGGCAACCCATATGGTCTGCTCGGGCGTGCCGCGCTCGAGCTGTTGGGCTTGAAAGCAGGGGCTGCGCGATGACCCAGGTCGATCTCCGTTTCGGCAATGGCAGTAGAGCCTCCGTCGCAGCCGAAGTCGAGGCACCTGCGACGCGCGCCGGCTCGAGCAGACACCCCAAAAAGCCGGCCACGCGGTCGGCGGTCGCGTCGTCCGGCCGCGCCCGAGAAGGGGCTGCGTGCTGGGCCGGTGGTTCCGCTCAGCTGCCGGCAGGATTCGCCACTGGTTGCGCGGCAGCGCCAACACGATTGTCGAGCGCGCTGTCCATCTCTTCGAAGGTGCGGCCCTTGGTTTCGGGGCCGAACACCCAGAAGCCGATGATGCCGAGAATGTACCAGCAGGCGAAATAGACGAAGGCCGGGCCAAGCATGACCAGATTTGGCGCCGCCGGCTTGATGATGTCGCCAGCTCCCATGATCACCGCGAGGCCCGCCGGCCCCAGGATCTTGCCACCGAGATTACCGATGCCATAGCTCATGCCCATGCCGCTGGAGCGCAACCGGGCCGGCCAGATCTCCGACATATAGGGCCCCACGACCGTGTAGATCGAGCTGCTGAAAAAAGTTCCCGCGATCATTAGCATGTAGAACAGTGACCAACCGCCGATAAAGACGTTGTGGAGATAGCCTGCGGACACTGTCAGCAGGGCCGCCATTCCGCAGGCCAGGGTTCCCGCGCCACGGCGCCCCAGCGGCTCAATTAAGGCTGTGATGAAGAACCGGCCGGCAATTCCTGACACGCCGGTAAATACCATCAGGAATGCGGCGTGCGCCGGGGTCGTGTTGAGCACGATCACCAGCAGCGTCGCGCCCCACAGAGCGAACGAGGCTCCGCCGGTCTGGGTCAGGCCGGTCAGACACCCGGCGGCAATCAGCTTCGGATACTTGAACAGGTCGAGCCAGCGCGTCTTGTCCTGGGCAGGCACGGCCGCCGGCAAGTCGATCTCCTTGGGATCGATCATTAGCGCCCAAGCGAGCGACCGGCGGGCTTCTTCATGGCGGCCCACGCGCATCAGCCAGCGCGGCGATTCGGGCACCCAGTAGCGGATCATGAAGACCAGCACGAGCGGCGACAGGCCAACCAGGAAAAGATAACGCCAGCCGATGATGGGCAACAGCCATGATGCGATCAGGCCAGCCAGCATGCCGCCGCCCGGCAGCAATGTCGTGACCAGGGCACTGACCCAGCCGCGCTTGTAAGCCGGGATGAATTCCTGGACCAACGGGAGATCGATCGTGAAGATGCCGGCATTGCCGATGCCGACAAAGACCCGGAAGAACATCAGGAAAAGCCAGCCCGGGATCACGGCACTCTGCCCTGGCGTGAAGACCATGATGCCGGTGGCCAGCGATATCGTGACCGCGGACCAGATGAACACCGTGCGCCGGCCGATCCGGTCGCCCAGCCAACCCCAGATGAAGGCACCCGGGACCGCGCCGAGCCCGGAGGCAAGAAGGATCGCGCCACCCTGCCAGTAGGGCAGCGACCACTCTTTGGTCAGTGCCGCGGTGACGTAGCCGATCAGAAAGAAGTCAAAGAAATCGAGCAGATCCGCGACGTTAGCGGTGCAAATCAGCTTCCACTGGTTTGCCGTCAGCCGCTTCTGCCGCTCTAAAAGCTCTATCATTTCGCCCTCCCACGGCAGCGACATTCTCGCCGCCGGACCGACGTGTCGCTCCTGTTCAATACCAACGGCGGTATTCTGCTCGTCCGGTGGCATTCAGCGTAATTGGGTGTAGTTCGGGTATGCGGAATAGTCAACACCTATACCCGTTAAGGTAGCAACGTCGCCGACACATTCTAGCGGTCGCGCCCCCCGCGAGCCCGTGGCTCAGTCGCCGGCGGGATGCGCCACCGGTCGCGCCGCAGCGCCTGCCGGCCGGCCTAGCGAGCTGTCCATCTCCTCGAAGCTCCGGCCCTTGGTTTCTATGCCGATGAGCCAGAAGGCGAGGGCGCCGAGGACGTACCAGAACGCGAAATAGCTGAATGCCAGCCCGAGCGACTCGAGGTTCGCCGCTGGCTTGATCAGATCGCCGGCGCCGATGATCAGCGCCAACCCCAGCGGGCTGATGATTTTGCCGAAATTGCCGACACCGTAAGCGAGCCCCATGCCGCTGACCCGCAGGCGGGTCGGCCAGATCTCCGCCATATATGGCCCGACGACCGAATAATTCGCGCTGCCGAAAGCGCTAGCGGCGATGACCAGGACATAGAACAGCGACACTCCGCCGATAAAGACATCGTAAAGGTAGCCGGCGAGGACGGTCGTTAGCGCCCCGCCGACACAGCACAAGATGCCGGAGCCGCGGCGGCCGAGCGGCTCGATCAGCGCGGTGACGACAAAACGGCTGAGGGTTGCCGCCACGCTCACCCAGATGTAAAGAAATGCCGCCTGCGCCGGCGAGACACCAAGCACCAGCGTGAACAGGGTCGCTCCCCAAAGAAACAGCCCGACGCCGCCGGTCTGGGTCAGACCGGTGAGACAGCCGGCCACGACGCTGCGCGGATACTTGAACAACTCGCGCCACCGCACCCTCTCTACTTCGGGCAGGGTGGTAGGCAAAGAGATCTCGCTCGGGTCGACGTGCAATGCCCAGGCGAGCGATTTGCGCGCATCTTCATGCCGTCCCATGCGGATCAGCCAGCGCGGCGATTCCGGCACCCAATAGCGTACCATCAGCACCAGCACGATCGGCACAAGGCCCAAGAGGAACATGCCTCGCCATCCGATGATCGGCGCCAGGTAGGCGCCCGCCAGCGCTCCCAGCAAACTGCCCGCCGGCAACAGAGTCGTGACCAGCGCGCTGACCCAGCCACGCTTTGAGGCCGGCATAAATTCCTGGACCAATGGGAGATCGACCGCGTAAAGCCCGGCATTGCCGGTGCCGACGAAGAAGCGCATGACGCTCAGGTAAAGCCAGCCGGCGACCCAGCCGCTCGGGCCAGGCGTGAAATACATAATGCCGGTGGCCAGCGCGACATTGAGTGCCGTCGCGATGAACACCTTGCGCCGGCCGATCTTGTCGGCAACCCACCCCCAGAAAAAGGCCCCAGGAACGGCACCAATCCCCGAAGACAAGAGGATCACCGCCCCCTGCCAATAGGTCAGCTGCCATTCCTTGGTGATGAAGGCGAGGACGTAGCCAATCAGAAAGAAGTCGAAGAAATCGAGCAGATCAGCAAGGTTCCCGGTGACGATCAGCTTCCACTGATTGGCGGTCAGCCGCTTCTGCCGTTCCAGCAGTTCAATCATCATAACCTCCCATCATTCCGAAATGGTTTCTTGTTCTTTTTGGTGGAGCGCAATTCAGCCGCCGGCACTGCTTCCCCGGTACTGCCGCAAGCCGAGATTAGCGGCAATCCGTCCGCGGTGGCAATGGGATGCGACCGAGAAGCCACCCAGCTCTGCGGGGCCGGGTGGCGATGTTGGTGGGGCGAACTACGACCGCTCGATCAGCTCTATGCGATAGCCGTCCGGGTCTTCAATGAACGCGATGACCGAGCCGCCATGCGCCATTGGGCCGGCCGGGCGCGGGATCTTTACTCCGGCGGCGGCAAGACGCTCGCAAGTCTTGTAGACATCGGGCACGCCAATCGCGAGATGGCCGAAGGCGCTGCCCAAATTGTACGGCTCCGTCTGCCCCCAATTGTGGGTCAGCTCGATCACGGTATTGCTGGTCTCGTCGCCATATCCGACGAAAGCGAGCGTGAACTTGCCGGTCGGGTAATCGCGTTTGCGCAGCACCTTCATACCGAGCAGGTTCGTGTAAAAATCGAGCGACGCATCGAGATCGCGAACGCGGATCATCGTGTGCAACAGCCGGAACTTATCGGCGTCGGGCACCGGCTTCGAGGTCTCGGCCGAATCGGTCATCGTCATTGTGCACTCCTCCGCGCTGGGGAACCCGCAATGCCGCACCGGCGTGCGGCGACGAGTTCGAGAATCTGGTCGGCGGCCCGCAGGCTCGGCGGCACGCCATCCGCCGCAAGGCGTCGGACAGCCTCATCATACCCCTGCCGATGCGCCGCGCGAACCCGTTCGTCGCCGACGAGTTCGGCGAGCGAAGCGGCGAGTCGTGCCGGGGTGCAGTTAGGCCCGAGCAGCTCGCTAACCAGCGGTCTTCCGAGTAGCAGATTGACGAGATTGACCTGCCTCACCTTCAAAACCCGGTCGAGAAATGCCTCGGTCAGCGGATTAAGCCGATAGCCGACGACCATCGGCAGGCCGGCCAACGCCAATTCAAGCGCGACCGACCCGGACGCGGCGAGCGCGGCGCAGCTGGCGGCGAAGGCATCGTATTTTTCTTGCGGCTGCTGCACGACGATGGGGTTTCCCGGCCAAGCCTGGACCGCAGCGGTGACCGGCGCCGCGACCGTCGCGACAGTTGGCACGACGACGCGGAAAGGTCCGACCAGATGTTTTAGCTGAACCAGCGCCGTGCCGAAGATCGGCAGTAAACGTCGGACCTCTCCGCCGCGGCTGCCGGGCAACATCGAGATCAGCAGGTCGGTGGCGGCGAGACCGTGAACTGCCCGGAAACGCTCCCCATTGCCGTGCTGGGCGCCGCTTTCCAGAACCGGATGACCGACAAAGCTGCAGCAGAGCCCGACCCGCTCGAAATAGGGCGGCTCAAACGGCAGCAAGGTCATCAGATGATCGTACCAGCGCGCCATTCGCCGGGCCCTCCCGGCCCGCCAAGCCCAGACCATGGGAGCGACATAATGGATGAGCGGCAAGGTCTCGCCGCGGCGGCGCAGCCCGTGTGCCACCCGCCAGCTGAACCCTGAACTGTCGATCGTCACAACCGCGTCAGGGCGCATCGCGCAGATCGCCGCTACCGTCTCGCGCACGCGCCGGAGGATGACCGGAGCGCGCGGCAACACCTCGGCCACGCCCATGATTGCCAGATCGCCGAGCGGGACGAGGCTGTCGAGCCCCTGCTCCTGCATGCGCTCGCCGCCGATCCCGGCGATCCGCAGCTTTCCGCCGGTACGCTGCCGCAGCGCGGCAATCAGCGCGCCGCCGAGCGCGTCCCCCGACGGTTCCCCGGCAACGAAAAAGATGAAGGTCGCATCGCTCGCAGTCACGATCGGCCGACGCCGACCAAGAACAGCCCGGCCCTGTCGACGCCACGGACGACCTCGGCGCGGTCGAGCACGATCGTGGCATTGGCCTCGACAGCGATACCTCGTAATCCGGTTGCAATGGCCAATTCGACCGTGCGCAGTCCGATGGTCGGCCGGTCGACACGGGGTTCCTGACCGGGTTTCTCGACCTTCACGAGCACGCCGCCCGGGCCTTCGCGGCGGAGCGCCGCGCAGCGTCGCAGCAATTCGTCCGTGCCTTCTGACGCCTCGACCCCGAGCACGAGGCCCTGTTGCACGATGACAGCCTGGCCGACATCGAGCGCGCCCAGGGTTCGCGCAACACGTAGCCCACGCTCAATGTCGGCTTGCGATTGCCGATCTGGGCGGAGGCGGCCGAGCGGTCCCTCCGGCACGAGGGCGCACTCAAGCAGCTGATCGGCGCCGAGCACCCGAAAACCCTCCTGTTCGAGCTCCTTGATTACTGCGGATAGTAGGCCGTCATCGCCCAACGAGCGATAGCCGATCCGCGCGAACAATTTGGCCGCCCGCCAATCGGGCCGCAGCGCTGCAAACGATGGCCGGCGAATGCCGCCTGCCAGGACCAGTTCGGTGACCTGATTTTCACGCAACAGCGCAAGGCCGGTCGCCGCGGCCCCGGGTCGGCACCAGGCATGGGGCACACCCTCCACCGTCGCCGGCTCGGCTGCTCCTTCAAGAGCGAGGACGAAGACATCGCGTCCGGCGGTGCGGCAGAATTCGACGAGGCGGCGCGGCAGCTCGCCGCATCCGGCGACAATCCCGAGCCTATCCGCCATTTGCCCCCTTAGGTTGGCAAATGGCGCGGCTTGAATCGGCGCGGATGAATTCGATGACGTCGTCGACCGGATCGAGCCCGCCGAAACGCTCCGCGATTTCGGCTACCCGGTCAGTCAAGGTCCCGTCCGCAGCGAACAGAAACTGGTAAGCATTGCGCAGCCCCTGGATGTCATCGCGGCTGAAGCCACGGCGCTGCATTCCGATGATATTGAGACCGCAGAGCCGCGCCCGGTCACCCATCACCTGGCCATACGGGATGACGTCGCGCTCGACCCCGGACATCCCGCCGATCATCGCGTGCCTGCCGATACGGACATATTGGTGGACGGCACACAGCCCGCCGAGAATAGCGTAATCTCCGACCACGACATGACCCGCCAGTGTCGCGTTGTTCGCCATGACGACATGGTCGCCGATTTGGCAATCATGAGCGACATGGGCACCGACCATAAAGAGACAGCCGTCGCCGACCCGAGTGACCATGCCGCCGCCTTCGGTTCCGGGGTTCATCGTCACATATTCGCGGATCGTGTTGTTGCGGCCGATGACAAGTTCGGAGTCTTCGCCGCGATATTTGAGGTCCTGCGGCTCTAGCCCGATCGAGGCAAAAGGAAACAGCCGCGAACCCTCTCCGATTGTCGTGCGGCCACCGACCACTACATGCGAGCGAAGCGTGACCCGCGGGCCGAGAGAAACATCCTGGCCGACGACGCAGAAGGGCCCGATGACGGCGGTCTCGGCAAGCATCGCCCCCCGCGCGACAATGGCCGTAGGGTGGATCTGCGGCATCGGCGGCTCGTCTAATCGTCCAGGATCATGGCCGCGAACACGGCCTCGGCCATCACATCGTCGCCGATTTTGGCCCGACCCTCGAACTTCCAGACGTTCCCGCGGTTGCGCTGCTTGATGACGTGGATTTCGAGTTTGGTCGGAGGGAAGACGGGCCGTCGAAAGCGCGCGTTATCGACGCTCATGAAATAGACGAGCTTGCCCTCCGAATCCGGCCCCAACGTATGGACGACCAGGACGGCGGCGGTCTGCGCCATCGCTTCGATGATCAATACGCCCGGCATCACCGGCCGCGCCGGAAAATGGCCCCGAAAATAATACTCACTGTTCGATAAATTCTTGATCCCGGTGGCCCGCTGGTTCGCGACCACGTCGACAACCTTGTCGATCATCAGGAACGGCTGACGGTGCGGGATCATTTCCATGATCCGCTCTATGCCAATCTCCGCACCCCCTTCGACCGCGCCGACCGGATCAATCACGAGCTGCCCTTCTTCTTCGCAAGTCGTTGCAGCATTGCGGTCTGCCTCATGAACTCGCTCAGCGGGACTGCCGGGCTGCCGCATACCGTCTCTCCGGCGGGCACGTCGCGCATCAGACCGCTCTTGGCGGCAATCCGGGCTCCGCTCCCAATATGCAAATGGCCGGCGAGCCCACCCTGCCCTCCGACCATGACAAAATCATCCAGCCTCGTGCTCCCCGAGATCCCAACCTGACCCGCGAGGACACAGCAACGGCCTAGCACCACGTTGTGCCCGATCTGCACCAGATTATCAATCATCGAGCCCGAGCCGATAACTGTATCGTGCCCGGATCCCCGGTCAATCGTGCTATTAGCGCCGATATCGACGTCGTCGCCGATCAGAACCCGACCCAGCTGTGGTACTTTGATCGGCCCTCGCGGGTCGGGTGCAAATCCGAACCCGGCCTGGCCGATCCTCACACCAGGATGGAGCACGACCCGCGAGCCGATCACGCAATGGCTGAGCGTCACATTAGGGCCGATGCAGCAGTCGTCGCCGATCTCCACTCCGGCGGCGATGACCGTGTTTGCACCAACCCGACAGCGCCGTCCGACCCGTACCCCGCGCTCCACAACCACATTCGGGCCGATGTCGCAATCGTCGCCGAGGACGGCGGTCGGATCGATTATCGCCGACGGCGCGCGGCGCGCGACCACTTCGGCCGCCGGATAGAAGGCCTGCGCGGCAAGCGCATAGGCCTTGTAGGGCTCTTTGCTGACAAGGAGCGCCATGCCGGGCGGCGCTCGTTCGACGGCCTTATCATCGACGAAAGCGGCGCCGGCATCGGAGCGGACGAAGGCTTCCATATACTTCCGGTTTTCGAGGAAACTAACATCCTCCGGTCCCGCTGTTTCGAGTGGTGCCACATCGGTGAACAGCCGACCACCGTCCACGACGTTCAGCAATCTCGCCCCGCTCAAGGCGGACAGCACATCAAGCGTAAATGGTCCGGCTCGATTAAAGAAGCGTCGGTCCGCCATCTCGGTTCGGTCCCGGCGATCGAGAGCCTTTATTTCTTTTTTGGTTTGGCGGGTGCACTCGCAGCCGGCTGCGCGGCGGTGGCGGCGGGACCCGGGCTGGCAGGGGGAGGAGTAGGCACGGCGAAATCGACTGTCAGCGTCGGCATCAATTCGTCCAGCTTGTGCAAAACCTCGTCTGTCACATCGAAGCTTTGATCAAAGAGCACTAGATCCGCTCTCTGAAATACCAAATTAGCCTTGCGGTCCTTCGCAATATCCGCGATGATTTTCAACATCTGCTCTTGGATCTTGGAAAGAGCATCGCCGTTGGACTTCTCCAGGGCCTGACGTTTGCCCTGAACATTGCGTTCGAGATCGTTGACCTTCTGCTGGAATTCGCGGCCCTTTTGATTGAGAGCGTCCGCCGACATCGATGCCTGCTGGCGCTGCAAAGCATCTCGTTCGGTGCGCAGCGTCTCCTCCTGGTGAGAGATTTCCTTGGTGTACTCATTGCGCTTCTGCTCGATCTGGCTGCGCACCATCTTTGCCGCTTTGGAATTTTGCAAAAGCGCCTGCACATCGACCACCAGGACCGTCAATGGCATCGGCGCAGCGGTCGGGGTCGGAGGAGCGGGAGGTGCGGGAGCCGGGGGCGCAGGAGCCGGAGGAGCTTGCGCAAAGGCGCTGCCGGCGAGGCCCCATAGGAGTGCCAATAGAATAATCTGAAGCCTGAAAGGCTGCACCAACATCAGAACCTCGTCCCGAAGCTGACCCGGAAGAACTGGGTTTTGTCGAAAGGTTCCTTCCTGATCGGGTACGCGACGTCAAGTCGGATCGGGCCGACCGGGGATTTCCACGAGACGCCTATGCCTGCACTCGCACGAATGGCCGGCGACTGCTGCACCATTGGCTGCACTCCCCCTGTCGAAACCAATTGGGCGGGAGTGAGCACGATATTCGTCGGCTCAATGTGATAGAGCGTCCCAAAATCGGTGAAAACGCGTCCGCTCACCCCGAATTCCTTGGGTAGGCCGAGCGGCACCCCTAAGGTCACAGAACCGAGATAATACTTCTGACCACCAAGAGCATCGCCGCTGACTGAGTCGCGGGGCCCTATGCCAGCGCTCTGGAAGCCCCGCAAATTGTCGCCGCCGACAAAGAAGCGATCCTGAATGAGTACGTTTTGTCCATTCCAACCAAAGATATAGCCGGCCTCCCCGGTGACGCTTAGAACCCATTCCGGTGCTACCGAGTAGTAATATCCGGCGCTCACTTTGTTGCGTACGTAATCGACCCCGAAACCTACTCCGGCAAAGTCGTTGCCGACAGAGGCATAATATCCGCCACTCGGATCCAGCCGATCGTCTCTGCGGTCATAGAGCAGCACTTGGCCGAGTTCGGAGGTCGTATGTTGGCCTGCTTGAAGCACAATGAAGAGCGAAGTGTTGGGCTGAAGGTCGGTAATATTGTCGGATCGCGCCGTATATTTCAGCGTCTGCCGCAGATTCTCGGTGATCTGATAACCGGTGCGGAGCGCTCCGCCATAGGAGAATTGCTGGTAAGGGGGGGTCACCCCGCTGAAGAAATTGGCGGTTGGGCTTGTCTTGACCTCGAAGATGTCGAACCCGGCGGCGATGTTGCGGTCGAGGAAATAGGGCTCGGTAAAGCTGAGATCGACCTGTTGCGACCGCAGCGAGACTACCGTGCCGATACGCAGGTCTTGACCCCGTCCGAGAAAATTACGCTCGCGGATATTGATGTCGCCGAGCGGACCGTCGGTGGTGGAGAACCCGATGCCTAACGACAATTCACCGGTCGATTGCTCCTCGACCTCGGCAGTCACCACGGTCTTGTCGGGCGCCGATCCCGGGCTATTCGTCACCTCCACCTTTTTGAAGAAGCCGAGGTTTTTGATCCGCTGCTGCGAGCGCTGCATTTTGGTGGTGTTGAACGCGTCACCCTCGACGAGCTGAAACTCGCGGCGGATGACCTTGTCGAGAGTTCTGACATTGCCGACGATGTCGATGCGCTCGACATAGACTTGCGGACCCTCCTGGACGTCGAAGGTTATGTCAACCGTGCGCTCTTCCCGGTTCCTCGTAACATTCGGTTTGATTTCGACAAAGGCGTAACCGCGATTGCCGAGCGCATCTGTCAATACTGAAATCGATTTTTCTACGGCTTCGGCGTTGTACCAATCGCCGGTGTGAACTGTCAGAAGCGGCAGCACCGCCTCAGGCGGCAAATCCTTGATCTTGATGTTGACATCTATTTTGCCGAAGCGATACCGCTCGCCTTCGTCCAGGGTGAAGGTGATGATGAACCCGTTGCGATCCGGGGTCAGTTCGGCGACCGCCGAGATCACGCGGAAATCCGCATACCCCTCGGTCAGATAAAACCTGCGCAGCAACTCCCGATCATAGGTCAATCGATCCGGATCGTATGAGTCGTCGCTGGTCAGAAAACGATACCAGCGGCTCTCCTTCGTCTGAATGATGCCGCGCAGCTTGCCGTCGCTATACTGATGGTTGCCGACGAAATTGATGCTGCGCACCCCGGTGAACTCGCCCTCGTTGATCTCGAAGACGAGATCGACCCGGTTTTCCGACAGCTGAATGACTTTCGGCTCGACGGTCGCGCCGAAGCGGCCGTGCCGCCGATAAAGATCGAGGATCCGCTTGACGTCGTTCTGGACGCGCGTTCGGGTATAGACGACGCGAGGTCGCAACTGGATCTCGGCGGTGAGTTCCTTCTCGTCGATCTTGCTGTTTCCCTCGAAAGCAATCCGATTGATTATCGGGTTTTCGACAACCCTGACGACCAACGTGTTTCCGACCCGGCTCAGATTGACATCGGCGAAGAGCCCCGTCGCAAAGAGCGCCTTGAGGGACTTGTCCACCAGCTCGTCGTCCCAAACCTCGCCCGGCTGGATCAGCAAATACGACCGGATCGTTTCAGGCTCGATCCGTTGCGCCCCTTCGATCCGAATGTCGGCAACGGTCCCGCCGCCCAACTGAGCGAGCGATGGGCCGCGGACCGGCTGGGCGGTGGCCGGATCGAGCGGAGCCGATGCCGCCAGCAGCACAGCGCCGACCACCGCCGCCAACGCGGCGGTCAAACCAAAACAACGCAACTCATCCCCACCCCGGCTCTAGATCCATCCCCTGGATCGATAATCGCGCGCTACATCACATCGGCGCCTTGAACCAACTCCCGATCCCGATGTGGACGAGATCGTTCCAGGTGGCGAACACCATCAAGGTCAGCACCAAGGCGAGGCCGATGCGGAAGCCATATTCTTGAGCGCGCTGGCCCAGCGGCTTTCCGCGAAGCGCCTCTGCCGCATAGAACAGCAGATGCCCACCGTCAAGGACCGGCACCGGAAACAGATTGATCAGGCCGAGATTGATCGACAGAACCGCCATAAACCACAGCACCGCGACAACCCCGCTCTGGGCGACTTCTCCCGACATTTGCGCGATGCGCAACGGTCCCCCGAGTTCGTCGGTGGCGCGGGTCCCTTTGATGATCTGCCACATCGCCTGCAGGGTGCCGGCGGTGAGATTCCAGGTTTCTGCCCCAGCCTGGGTGAGAGCAGTCGCGGGATCGCGCTTGACATACTCCATCCCGCTCCGCGCTATCCCCAGCAGCCCGATCTCGTAATGGTTGCCGAAGCGGTCGGTAAGCTCCGTCCGGCTCGGCGTCACGTGCAGCGTCTGCTCCTGGCCGTCGCGTCGCACCACGATGGTCATCGGCACGTTAGGATTGAGGCGCACCGCCTGCTGCACGTCCTCGAAACGATGAACGCTCCGGCCATCTATCTGCAGAATAACGTCGCCGGGGCGAATGCCTCCCTGCTCGGCGGCGCTGCCCGGCTGGACTTGCCCGACCTCGGCCGGTGTGAAAGGTTGGCCATAGGTCATGAACAAGATCGCCAAGGCGACGATGGCAAAGACGAAATTCGCCGCCGGGCCGGCAGCGACTATCGCGGCGCGCTGGCCCAGTCTCTTGTAATGAAAAGACACCTCCCTTTCGGCCGCACCGAGACGCGAAAGGCCAGGAGCAGGCAGACCCGAACTGGCATCGCTGTCGCCGAACATCTTCACGTAACCGCCCAGCGGGACCGCGCTGAATTTCCAGCGTGTTCCGGCTCGATCCCACCAGCCGAATAGCTCTGGCCCGAAGCCGATCGAGAACACTTCGATCCGCACCCGGTTCCACCGCGCGATTATGTAATGGCCAAACTCGTGGACAAACACGAGCACCGTCAGGATAACTACGAACCACATAGCGGAATAGAACAAGTTATTCAGCTGGGTTAGGCCTTTGATCAATTCTATCATTACAGACCCGTTGATGCGGTCGTCGGCGCAGAGTTCCGCAGGCAGGCAAACCTGGCAGCAATCTCGCGCGCTGTCCTGTCGAAATTGTAGACATCGTCGAGCGATTCAAGCGCGCCTTCCGGAATTTCCTCCAACGTACGCTCGACCGTCTCGACAATATCCAAAAAGCCGATGCGACCTTCGAGGAAAGCGTGGACTGCCGTCTCGTTGGCCGCGTTGAGCACGGTCGGACAGCCGCCACCGCGGATGAGCGCCTCGCGGGCAACGCGCAGAGCCGGGAAACGGTACTCGTCGGGCGATTCGAAAGTGAGCCGCCCGATCGCCGCCAGATCGAGCCGTTTCGCTGGCGTCTCGATGCGGCCGGGCCAGGCGAGAGCATAGGCGATCGGCGTCCTCATATCGGGCGAGCCGAGTTGAGCCAGTACCGAGCCGTCGCGGTAGACAACCGCGCCGTGAACGATCGATTGTGGATGAACGACGATGTCGACCCGCTCGGGCGGCAGCCGAAAGAGATGATGAGCCTCGATCAGCTCCAGCCCTTTGTTCATCATCGTCGCCGAGTCCACCGAAATTTTTGCGCCCATGCGCCAATTCGGGTGGGCGACCGCCTCTTGCGGCGTAACGGCGCGCATCTCCTCGAAGGCTCGCTCGCGGAACGGCCCGCCGCTCGCCGTGAGGATGATCCGTTCGATCGTATCTGCGCGCTCTAGATCAAAGCATTGCCAGATCGCATTATGCTCGCTGTCGACCGGCAACAAGGTGGCACCGCATCGGCTCACCTCCTTCATGACTAGCCCGCCGGCGCAGACGAGAACCTCTTTATTGGCAAAGGCGACGATGGCGCCCCGTCGGATCGCGGCCAAGGTCGGAGCCAATCCTGCCGCTCCGACGATGCCCGCCATAACCCATTCGGCTGGACGGAGGGCCGCTTCGGTGAGCGCTTCGGCGCCACAGGCCGCTTCGATTCCGGTTCCCGCCAGTGCCTCTTTCAAGACCGAGTAACAATCCGGATCGGCGATAGCGACGAATCGCGCCCGTAGGGCTCGCGCCTGCTCGGCCAGTCGCTCCGGGTTCCGGTTCGCTGTGAGCGCCTCCACTGCGAAGCCAACCGGGTTGCGCATCAGCAGATCGACCGTGCTCTGACCGATCGAGCCAGTCGAGCCCAGGATCGTTACCCGCCGGATCCCGCCGCTGCAGTAGCCAACGGTGTCGGGCGAGTTCATCGCCACGCCAACGGCCTGAGGCCGCCAACCAAGGTCAGCAGAGCCACTACGGGGACCACTGCGAGGAGGCCGTCAAGCCTGTCTAGGAGCCCGCCATGACCGGGAATGAGGCCGCTCGAATCCTTCACCCCGAACCTGCGTTTTGCCACGGACTCGGCAAGATCGCCGAACTGCTCGACAATCGCAAGGCCCGCGCTCACACCTGCCAACTGGGCAGCCGGGGAGATCCCGAGCCATGCCGCAGTGGCCCACCCCGTCAAAGCCGCGAAGACCGTACCTCCGGCGAGCCCGGCCCAGGTCTTTCGAGGGCTCCAACGAGGCGCCAATCTCGGCCCGCCGAGGGTCCGCCCGACTACATAAGCGCCGATATCGGTCGCCCAGACGACTGCCAGCACCCATAACAGCGTCGCTCGGCTGGTCGGCCCGTCGCGCGCGAGCCACAAGAGGCAGACGCAAGGAAGCGCCACCCAGAGGACGCCGAAAGCCATCCATTGCGGCTCGACTTCCCTTGAGTTGCGAGCCGCCCACAGCACCAAACCCGCTCCGACCAGAGCAGTCACGAGAGCCAGCCCGGTAGAGGCGAGCGCTGCGGTTCCCACGGCCGCCAAAACGACCGCGACCAACACGATCCCGGTATGGCCAAAATGACCCCCGCGGCAGAGCTGCCCCCACTCCCATGCCATCACGGCGGCGGCAGCGCCGGTCAGCAGCGGAAGCCAGGGCCAACCGAACCAAATCGCCGCTACCGGGAGAGGCGCCAGCACAAGCGCCGAGGCGATGCGTAGCCACAGCGGGTTGTCGACGGATCGCCGTAATAAAACCCTCATTTCGGATCCCGACTTACCCGCGCCTCGGGAGACGGTGCCTTTGGTACTCAGCGCGATCCAACGGAGGCACCGTAGCGGCGTTCCCGACCGCAGAATTCATGGATAGCCTTCTGCAAATCGGTTTTCGAAAAATCGGGCCACAAGGTCTTAGTAAACACGAGCTCGGAATAAGCACTCTGCCAAAGCAAAAAATTGCTGATGCGCTGCTCGCCGCTGGTCCGGATCAGCAAATCCGGATCGGGGAGTTCCGCCGTAAACAGTTGACCAGCGAAGAGTTCCTCGTCGATCGCGTCGACGCCGAGACTGCCCGAGTTCACCTGACGTGCGATCGCGCGAACCGCTGCGACGATCTCAGCCCGTCCGCCATACGACAACGCCATCGTCAATACGATCCTGCTGTTGTCGCAGGTCATTTTCTCGGCGTGCTCTATCAGGCTGATGATGTCGGGGTCGAGCTTGCCCAGGTCTCCTATCACCTTCAAGCGGACCCCGTTGCGGTGCAATTCCGCTATTTCGCCGCGAAGGTAATGTCGCAGCAAGCTCATCAGATCCCGAATTTCCGCAGAGGGCCGCTTCCAGTTCTCCGACGAGAAGCCGAACAGGGTGAGATAAGGAACCCCGAGCTCGGCCGCGGCGATGACGGTGCGCCGGGCGGCCTCGGCGCCTGCCCGATGGCCGGCGATCCTCGGCAGCCCGCGGGCCTTCGCCCAGCGGCCGTTGCCGTCCATGATGATAGCAATATGCCGCGGCACCGGTCGCCGAATAGAGGCGGCGCTCATCAGACCTGAAGGATCTCTCTATCCTTTTGCGCCAGGGCCTCGTCGATGCGTCTGACGTAGTCGTCGGTCAGATGCTGCACTTCCTGTTGCAGCTTGCGTTGCTGGTCTTGCGAGATTTCGGCGTCTTTCTCGCGCCGCCTGAGCAGTTCGACACCGTCGCGGCGGATATTCCGCACCGATACGCGCGCCTGCTCGGCATATTTCGCCGTCACCCGCGTCAGTTCGCGCCGCCGCTCCTCGTTCAAATCCGGGATCGGGACCCGGATGACTTGACCCTCGGTTTGCGGGTTGAGACCTAGCCCCGCTTCCCGGATTGCCTTGTCGACGGCCTTGACCATCGCGCGGTCCCAAACCTGGACTGTGATCATTCGCGGTTCCGGCACGCTGACATTGGCCAGTTGATTGAGCGGCACGGTTCCGCCATAGGCGGAGACGGTGACCGGCTCAAGCAGGCTCGCCGAAGCCCGCCCAGTCCGCAAACCGCCGAACTCCTTGCGCAACACCTCCAGGGCGCCGTCCATGCGGCGGCGGAGGTCCTTCAGCAATGTGTCTTCCGGCATAGCTCTCGTCCCGTGTCAGCTTTGTCCATTGATGATCGTGTACCGTCCACGCCCCCTCAGAACCTCCGCAAACCCTCCATTTTCGAAGATCGAAAACACCAGAATAGGAATGTGGTTCTCGCGCGCCAGCGAAATCGCCGAGGCGTCCATCACCCGCAAATCGCGCGACAGGACCTCCAGATAATCGAGCCTCTCAAAGCGCCTGGCCCGAGGCTCGCGCTCGGGATCCGCGTCATAGACACCGTCCACCTTGGTCGCCTTTAAGAGCGCGTCACAACCCATTTCCGATGCTCGGAGAGCCGCCGCAGTATCCGTCGTGAAAAAAGGGTTCCCGGTCCCTGCAGCAAAAATCACGACACGAGCCTTCTCCAGGTGCCGCAATGCCCGCCGGCGGATGTAGGGTTCGCAAATGGCTTCCATGGAGATCGCGGACTGCACGCGGGTGCTCACCCCCCTCCGCTCGAGCTCGTTCTGCATCGCCAGCGAGTTAATCACCGTTGCCAGCATGCCCATGTAATCGGCCGATGCGCGCTCCATTCCGATCGCGGAGGCCGACACGCCGCGGAAGATGTTTCCGCCGCCGATCACGAGGCAAATTTCGACGCCAATTGCATGGACCGATTGGATCTCATCGGCGATGCGTCCCACCATTTCGGGATCGAGGCCGTAATCGCCCTCGCCCATGAGCGCTTCGCCGGAGAGCTTCAAGAGAACACGGCGGTATTGGAGATCGGCTGACATGAAGCCTAGCTCATCCTGCTCGCCGAGCTCTCTCGTCGGCAGCCTTAGGATAACACCAAAACGGCGACGCGGTTGCACCTTTCGGCTCAGGCGATGTCGTCTCTTCCCAAGCGGCCCAAGCTAGGAAGGGCATCGCCAGCGCAGGCCAGGGACGGACGGCCTCAGTTATTCAGCTGCGCCGCTACCTCGGCCGCGAAATCGGTACGCTGGCGCTCGATGCCTTCGCCAAGCGCGAAGCGCGCAAAGCTTGCAACGCTGATCGGCGCACCCGCGATTTTACTGGCTTGCTCGACGACCTTTGAAATCTTGGTCTCCTGGTCGACAACAAAGATCTGCTCGAGGAGGACGAATTCCTCGTAGAATTTACGCAGCCGCCCCTCAACCATCCTATCGACTACCGAGTCCGGCTTGCCCGTGGCCCGCGCCTGTTCGCGCAATACGTCGCGCTCGCGATCGAGCGCAGCCTGCGGCACTGATGCGATGTCGAGATAGAGCGGGTTCGCGGCCGCGATGTGCATCGCAAGCTGCTTTCCCAGGCCTGCCAGCTGGTCGGCGGAAGCGCTGGAGGCGAGGGTGACGATCACGCCGATCTTCCCGACGCCGGGACCGAGAACGTTATGGATATAAGAAAAAACGCCGCCCTTTTCGGTCGATAACCGCTTGACGCGCCGGAGCACTAGATTCTCGCCGATTGTCGAGATCAAGTGGGTCAGCTCTTCCTCGACAGTCCGACCCGTGCCTGGGAACTCGGCTTCCTTGAGCGTTTCGAGCTCGTCATCACCATCGAGCGCCAGTTCGCTGACGCTCCGGACAAAGTATTGGAACTCCTGGTTGCGCGCCACGAAATCGGTTTCGGAATTGACCTCCAGAACGCTACCCATCGGGCCACGCGTAGCGACTCCGATAAGACCTTCGGCAGCCACCCGCCCGGCCTTTTTTGCCGCTGCGGACAAGCCCTTCTTTCTCAACCAATCGACCGCTGCTTCGATATCGCCGGCGCTATCGGCGAGCGCTCTCTTGCAATCCATCATCCCGGCGCCGGTCTTCTCCCGCAGCTCCTTGACCAGCGCCGCCGTTACCTCGGCCATCACCTGAACCTTTCGTATAAAATCCTCTAATTCCGAACGAGACCCTGCTAATTCGCCGCCGCTGAGGCCGCTTCATCTTGCGGTCCGCTCTGCAGGTTCTCGACCCCGGCTTCTTCGGGAAATTCCGCGGCACTTTCGGCCGCAAAAGCCTTTTCGGCGAGATCCGGACGGGCGCCGATGTCTACCCCGGAGGCCGCCAGCTCGGCCTGCAATCCGTCCAGCACCGACCCGGCAACGAGATCGCAATAGAGGTGGATGGCCCGCATGGCATCGTCGTTCCCGGGGATTGGATAGGCTATGCCATCGGGTGAGGAATTCGAATCGAGAATAGCGACGACGGGGATGCGCAGCGTGTTGGCCTCGGCGACAGCGATGGCTTCCTTGTTGGTATCGATTACGAACAGAATGTCCGGCAACCCGCCCATCTCCTTGATCCCCCCAAGCGCCCGCTCGAGCTTGTCGCGGTCACGCGTCAGCTCCAAAAGCTCGCGCTTGGTCAATCCGGTCTGTTCTTGCGAGATCCGTTCCCCGAGATCGCGCAGGCGCTTGATCGACTGGGAAATCGTCTTGAAATTGGTAAGCATTCCGCCGAGCCATCGGTAGTTGACGTAGTACTGGCCGCAGCGCTTGGCTGCATCGGCGACCGGCTCCTGCGCCTGGCGCTTGGTGCCGACCAATAGAACGCGGCCGCCGCCCGCGACGACATCCCGAATCGCCTGCAACCCTTGGTGCAGCATCGGCTCGGTCTGCTCGAGGTCGATGATGTGGATCCCGTTACGGACGCCGAAAATATACGGCGACATCTTGGGGTTCCAACGCCGCGTGTGGTGGCCGAAATGGACGCCGGCTTCGAGCAGCTGGCGCATTGAGACAGTCGGTATCGCCATAGAGGTTCCTTCTTTCCGGTTGTTCCGCCGCAGGAGAGGTCGGGACCAGAGGCACCGACACCGGAACAGGCATTTGCACGGGGAAAGTGCCCAGCAGTACCCGCAGCCCTGCGTGAGGTATCGGGTTATTACTTACGGCGCGTGCATTGGTTCCGCAAGGCCGCCGGAAGCCGCGGGCGCGGAGGGTCGCCCCGCCGGATCACTAAAGATGGCCGTCGCCGCGCAGCTTTTGTGGTGGCCGGAAGTAGCCCGGCCACCACAACCTTTACGCCTGGTAGAGCGGACCGCGGATGATCTGACCGGGCAAGGCTCCGGTCAGCTCGCCGTTTTCGAACAGCACCGTGCCGTTGACAATGACGCGGTCGATGCCGACCGCGTCGCGCTTGACCTGAACCCCGCCGCCCGGCAGCGTCGCGACCGGCTCGCGCGGCTTGGGTGCGATCGTGTCGGGATCGAAGATCGTGATATCGGCGACCTTGCCCGCCGCGATAAAGCCGCGATCGGTAATGTCGTGCATCAGCGCGGTCTTGCCGGTCAGCCGATAGACCGCCTCTTCGAGCGGCATCGCCTGCTGCTCGCGCACCCAATACCCCAGCAGTTGCGTGCTGGTTTCGTGCCGGTCGGCGGTGTGCGGCCGGCCGCCGCCGTCGCTGGTGCCGATGACGGTGTATTGCGAGCCGAGGATATGCTTCTGCGTCTTCGGATCGTTGTTGCGGTCGATCGCGATAAAGCAGGTCTGCAGGTCTTCGTCGAGCGACAGATCAAGGAAGGCATCCATGATGCCCTTGTTCTGTTCCTTCGCGATCTGCTCGACGCTCTTGCCCTCGAGGTGCCGGTTCTGCCCCTTCGTGGTCATGAACACCTTGACGAGGTCCCAGCGCCGGTTGAACAGGCCGCGCGCGCGGCCGCGCCGGTCGGTCATGCCGCCCTGCTGGACGATCGTGCCCTCGACCGCCTCGGCGGACATCGCCTTGCGGATTTCCGGATCGCGGAAGGCCCGCATCCTGTCCTGATAGGGCAGCGCCATGACCCGGTCCCAGGTCGGCATGCCACGGAAGAAGCCCTCGGGATGCGTGATGTCCTCGTCCTGCGGGACGTTGAGGCCGCGCTCGAGGTTGAAGATCGCGCCGGCGACTGTCGAGAGGCACGAGCCGTAGCAGCGCGCCCCGCTCTTGAACCCGTCTTCCAGCCACTTCAGGTGCTCGACCCATTCATCCGGGTTGGAGATCGGATCGGAGACCAGGTTATAGATCGATGGACGGCCCGTACGCGCCGCCAGCTCTCGGGCAACTTGGCGAGTCTGCTTCGTGCCGCCAGGGGCGCCGCCGGCGACCTGGAAGACGCCGGTGCCAAGTTCGCCGAGCACACTGGCAAGCGCCCAGCGCTCGTCGTCGTCGGGGACGCCGGCAGGGTCGCCGCGATCTTTGGGTGCGGTCGAGAAGCCGAGCGCCCCGGCGTGCATGGCCTCGCGCACCAGTTTTTGCATCTGCGCGAGCTCTTCGGGTGTCGCCTTGACCCGCTCACTCGAGGCCTCGCCCATCACATAGCGGCGAATGCCCGAATGGCCGACCAGTGTGCCGACATTGATGCCGCGCTTTTTGCCGAGCGCGTTCAGATAATCGCCGACCGATTCCCAGGTCACGTCGACGCCTGCCTTCAGCACCGGCAGCGGGATCTGCTCGGCGTCGGAGAAGAATTCGAGATACCACTCGCCGTCGCCCGGCCGCACGGGTGCAATGACCTGGCCGCATTGGCCGACGATGACCGTCGTATGGCCGTTATGCAGCCATGAGCCGCAATAGGGGTCCCACACCGCCTGCGGGTCGAAATGCGTGTGATGATCGATAAAGCCCGGCGCGACGACGCGTCCTTCGGCGTCGATCGTGCGCTTTGCGGCGGCGCCGTTCGTCTTGCCGACGCCGACGATCTTGCCGTCCTGTACCGCGACATCGGCATGGAATGCCGGGGCGCCGGAGCCGTCAACGACGCGCCCGTTCTTGATAAGCAGATCGTACGCCATGACTTTCCCTCCCTGGTGCCCCGGTATTGTCGAGCAGGAGGCCGTCTGATGGGTTCGTTCTACCGGGGATTCCGAAGCGACGCGCACCCCTGGCTTTGCTGATGATCAGCGAAGGCTACGGTATCGCGCGAAAGGCGACAATACGCGCCGAACGCATGGCTTGGACGGGAGCCACGCCAACAAGACATGGCCGCTCGCCGAGTGCCGGCAGACGGGCA
>Ga0126383_10000464_pt1 | contig 22512 bp, 25 predicted proteins | sample PanSoiMetPlot_35_FD_96882 | JGI IMG/M metagenome (GOLD analysis project Ga0126383, IMG submission 96882) | Tropical forest soil microbial communities from Panama - MetaG Plot_35 | ecosystem: Environmental > Terrestrial > Soil > Tropical forest > Bulk soil | place: Panama | collected 2016-02-17
CAAACTTCAACTACAACCTGGAACATTGACCCGGCACATGCAACGGCCGAATTCAAGGTCAAGCACATGATGATCGCTCACGTGAAGGGGCACTTCTCCAAGGTCACAGGAGTGCTGGTTCACGATGAATATGACCCAACAAACTCTCGCGTCGAGGCCACGATCGAAGCGGGCTCAATTGAAACGCGGGACCCACAGCGCGACGCACACCTCAAAAGCGCAGATTTCTTCCATGCCGAGAAGTTCTCGACTTTGTCGTTCAAATCCACCAACATCGAAGTTGTCGGCGATGGAGAACTCAAGGTCCTCGGCGACCTGACCATTCGTGGTGTCACCCGTAAAGTGACATTTGCCGTCGAAGGACCGACGCCACCCGCGAAAGACCCGTGGGGCAACACGCGAATTGCAGTCTCGGCGACCACCAAGATCAATCGAAAAGACTACGGCCTGACCTGGAATGCCGCACTAGAAACCGGTGGCATCCTTGTCGGCGACGACGTGACCATCACTTTGGACATCGAGTTCGTGAAGGCCTAAAAGACCCGAAGCGCGTGCGCTCGTCTAGAACCTGTGCTCGCCCATGGAAAGGGAGTACTTATGTCCAGGGAGCAGGAACGGATCCGGCAAGAGAGCGGGTGCCTGGAAGAACGCGCTCGCATTGCGCGAGAGCTGCATGACACCTTTCTGCAAACTGTCCAAAGCGCTTCGTTGCAACTGGACGCGGCCTTGTACAGCGTAGGCGAAGATGCATCGGTCAAATCGCGGCTGGAACGGATTCACCAGCTCATGCGTCAGGCTGTCGAGGAGAGCCGGAGAGCTATAGATGGCCTCCGCTCTCCTGAGCCAGACACATCACATCTTGCCCCTGCTTTATCTCGCGTTCAGGAAGAAGTCTACGTTGAGCCGGGCGTCGACTTTCGCGTCATGGTGACCGGTCGGAAGCGGGCGTGGCCTCCTCATATTCAAAACGAGATTTACCGCATTGGCAGAGAGGCTCTGCTCAACGCGTTTCTTCATTCAGGGGCAAAACTCATCGAGTTACATCTTGACTATTTCGATACTGGACTGCACATGCTGATTCGCGACAATGGGGGCGGAATCGACCCCCAGCTTCTCGAGAGTGGACGGGTCGGACATTGGGGCCTCGCAGGCATGCGCGAACGTGCAGCGAGAATCGGTGGCCTGATCAATATCCTTAGCCGCCCAACGGTGGGCACGGAAGTCCAACTCACCGTGCAATGTGGCCCGCAATAACGGAATTGTGGCTCTGGGTCGCCGTAGATGGACCTGGAGGAAAGCTCGACTTGGTTCGGAGTGGCTACTCGAATCGGACCTGGCTGATGTCGATCGAGACCATCAGCATTTCCAGGATTGGTCGGCGATCGCTTCCGCGGGTGTAGGCACGGCGCTTGGAGGGCAGGTGAATTCCATTCGCGACCACATACTCAGAAGTCAACTGCGCTGCAGCGAAACCTCCAGCAATATTAACGATGTAGTCGTGGCGCCGTAGCAGCAGATCCTTGCCAAAGAAGAAATCCTGAACACCGCTGTGCGTTCCAATCGAACCAGGAAAGTATGCGCGCAATACGTGCCAGGTTTCGGCTCCCTCCTGCCAAGGCTCTGTTTCCTCCACACGCACACCATCCATTGCGAGAAGAAACGGGGTCGTGAGATACGTCCACATCGCGTATCCGTTGAAATAGGCTCGATGAAGTGCATTCCAGGGTGTGTCCATCTGGTGACCAGCAAACGAGTCTCTGGGGGCTTGGCGCTCGGCAACGACGGTCCCATCGAGTTTCTCGATGGCAATTCTTTCTGGCGTGAACATCGTTCGCTGATCGGGAGCTCCGAAGGGAAAGACAGACGAGCGTTCCTCGCGGAGCCAGACGGTCATACGACGCGGAGTGGAATCCTGGGGAATGCCCTTCAGACGAAAAAGGCCGCCACCGCTCACGATCGTAGCCTCGACCTTCTTATATCGATTCCAACGATCCATGCCGCCGTGTGCATCAATAATTCGGGCAAGCAGTTCGTTCATGAGCGTTCACTTCTCCGCGCCAGTTGACGGCTATTGTAAGTGCTTCGAGGTAGTCCATTGGGATGAAAAGCCTGCATTGACTCAGGTCAGCACTTTCTCTTCCTTATCGAGCAACGCTTTGCTTTTGACAGCAAGACTCGGATAGCGCCGGTTCCACGACATCCGATATCGTCGCTTCATGCTTCGGACAATCGAACCGACCATTCTCTATTTCGGGACTCCGGTCGCCATCATCAGTACGTTGAACCCCGACGGATCGCCGAACCTGGCGCCCATGTCCTCCGCGTGGTGGCTGGGGTGGAGTTGCATGCTCGGGCTGGGCCAAATGGGCCAGACCTCCGACAATCTCATTCGGAACCGCGAATGTGTCATCAATTTGCCTTCACAGGACCTGGTCACGCAGGTTGACCGACTCGCGCTCACTACCGGGAAAGATCCCGTGCCCGAAAGGAAACGTCAATGGGGATATCGATACGAACCTGACAAGTTCGGCATTGCCGGGTTCACCTCATTGAAGTCGGAAGCAGTTGCACCTCCGCGTGTGCGCGAATGTCCCGTGCAGATGGAGGGTCTCGTGCACGATATCCGTCCATTCGGCAAGAATGTGAACGCCAATGTGTTCGAAGTACACGTCGTGAAGTTGCACGTTGACGACAGTCTCCTGATCGGTGACAGCGAGCGTCCCCACATCGACCCGGCACGTTGGCGTCCGCTGATTATGAGCTTCTGTCGCTTTTTCGGAGTCGGAAATGAGGTGCACTCATCGCGTCTGGCCGAATCCGACTTCATGAAATTCGTAACACAAGGACTGCCGCCACAGCCAACGGGTTTACCAAGTCCGCCGAATCGAGATAGTTCTCGTTGAGATTCGGACACTGCGAGGTTTGACACATGTAACTACTAGAGCAAGCCCCAGAGTAAGGACGGGTAATGTGAAGGTCCTGTAAGCGAGAGTTGCCGCGTTACGCCCATGCGCCGTGTCGAATAGTCGACTTTTTTACTTTTCTGCAGCCCAGCGGGCTCGCAAACATCTCAACATCCGAACCCTTTCTGAAATCAGCGTCATCGAATGTAAAGCGACTAATTGCCTGTCCGCCTCAGAAACATGCGGGGGCCCCCGGACATGAGTTTTTCCCCACTTTGTCCAGTATTCGAACTCGGAGTAGTGCATGAGATTGGGGCCCAACCACGGCCAGCCGCAACAGCAAAGACTTGATTTCGGTGAGTACCTGGATGGACTGTACGGCTATGCCATGGTGCTGTCGCGAAACAGTGCCGAGGCCGAGGACCTTGTACAGGAAACGTGTCTCCGCGCTCTTCGGGGTGTGGACCGATTGCGCTCCGATGGTAGTGCGAAGAGCTGGCTTTTCACAATTCTGCGCAACATTTGGTTGAATCAGTTGCGGCAGCGGCGAACCACCCCCGACCTGATCGACCTCGACGCAACCACCAATGGCGCTACTGAGCCTGCCGACGCCGCGCAAGATCCCCATATCGACTACGTAAACATGGTCGAGCGCGAGCAGGTGCGGGCAGCGATACAGCAGCTTCCCCTCGAGTATCGCGAGATCATTATCTTGCGCGAGTATGAGGAACTCTCCTATCAGGAGATTGCCGCTCTTCTCGATTGTCCGCCAGGCACGGTGATGTCGCGTCTGGCTAGGGCGCGTTCCAGACTGCGTGACCTACTTTCGGCTGGGGTTGCAGTTCCTCGGGCTGAAGACAACCTGCTCAGCAAGACGGATGGAACGGCGGCATGAGGGTGAAACCCAACCAACGGACGCAGATTCATCGAGTGAAAATAATCTACGGTGCCGGGAATACTTTGTCGCCTGATGTGTCTAGCCATTGGGTGGAATATGTGGTGACGCGCACAGCTTTCCTCAAGCGTCAACTCGAAAAGGCTCCGGAATGAACAGCTGCGATGAACATGCAATCAGAGCATTGCGCTACCTTGACCACGACCTTGAAGGTCGGGAGCTAGAAGAATTTCTTTTGCATCTAGAGTCGTGTGCCAATTGCCGAGAATATGTGCGCGCCGAGAAAGAACTGACTGGAATCCTGCATCGATCTCGTCCTTTGTACTCTGCCCCTTTGGCTTTGCGCGACCGTGTGGCCATGGCTGTGACACACCATCCGGCCTCAAGTGCCGCTAAGGACTCGACGTGGCGCCGCACATCTCGAACTTTGCGGAACGGATTACCAGGCGCCATCCAAAGGCTTGCGACTTGGCAAGTACTCGTGCCGGCGGCTGTTGCTGTCGCATTGTGTCTCGTAATTGTTCCCAACATCGAGCGCCGGGTTCAAGCCGCTAGCTACGTTGCAACTGCCGTTGCAAACCACCGAAGCTACATAAATGGCAACCTTCAGCAGGGGGTGGAATCACGCTCCCCTGAAGAGGTCGCAGCATGGCTCAGGAATAAGGTCCCATTTGATCTTCGACTGCCTGCTGCCGAGTCTGCTCCCGGAAAGAATCTTGTCTACCGAATTAAGGGCGCCACGCTGGTGGAGTACAACGGAAGCCCTGCCGCGCTGGTGACGTATGAAACAAGCAACGACAAAATCAGCCTTTTGATTGACTCCAACAAATCCGCCGTGGTGGCCGGCGGAGATGAGGTTCGCTTCGGAAACTTGACTTTTCACTATTTCAACGATTCGAACTTTAGAGTTATCACGTGGAACAATCACGGTCTCTCGTATGCGCTAGTTTCCTCAGTATCTGGACCTGCACACACGTCCTGTCTAGTGTGTCATCAGAGCATGGCGGACAGTAACGATTTTGCAGATCGACAGTAACTCCTCGCTGTCGATTTTTATCCTCCTCCGTTTTCGACACTCTGCCTAGCAATCGTTCCACCCCACATACATGCACAACGTTTTGTGACTTCTTGGGAATAAACATGTGAGACACGTGTCTTGTCCTTTGGAACGCAGAAAGCAAGAAAGGAGTAAATGATGAGTAAAGCAGAAACGACGAATTCGAATCCAACTGGAGCACATATAGTACAGACCATATTGAAAGAAGTCAGGCTGGCACGCGATGAGGAGTCCGGTCCGGAAAACGGTTCGCTACGGATCGCACAGTCAGCATTGGCTGCTTTGAAGGAGCGACGAGTTTCGGAACTGGTGGCACATTTTCATCGAACCTTCAGATTCAATGACCATGCCCTCAAACTCGAATTTACCGACAAGCTGCGCCTGACCGGATTTCTTGAGAAATCTCGCGAGTTATTTCCAGACACCACATTGGAAATAATTTCCATTTTTGCGATCGGGAAGCACGTCATTGCCGAATGGAAGCTTGCCGCTACGCAGACTGTAGCCAGCGGGTCGGTCAGCTATCGCATTCCATTTTCGATGTTTGGCTCAACGATCATCCTTGTTGAGAACGAAAAAATTGTTCAGTGGTCGGACTACTACGACCAAAACGCATCTCGGCGGATCAGCTTGGCTGCCCAGTTCATGGAGTGGATTGAGTACTGAAAGCAGTATTCACGCTCCTGACTTTGCTGATTTCAGAACCATAAGGAGAACTTGGTGAGCATGATGAAAACAGGGGTTAGATCAGAATTAGACGCGGCACGTGATCTACAGGCCATGATGAAAGGAAGAGTCGTATCGCGAGGCGACAGTGACTATGCTCGCACGCGGCGGATATGGAACGGAGCGGTGCGGCATCAGCCGGCATTGTTCGCAGTGTGTGAGACGTCTGCTGACATACAGGCGGCTGTCCTGAGTGCGGGTCAACACGGATTTCCCTTGTCAGTTCGTGGGGGTGGACACGACTGGGCGGGGAGATCCCTTCGTCACGGTGGTCTCGTGATTGATCTCTCGCACATGAACCGAGTCGATGTGGATCCTGAAGCATCGGTCGCCACCATCCAGGGTGGAGTAACCGCGGTGGATATCACTTCGGCTGCGATGCCACATGGCTTGGTTGTCGCGACTGGCAACTGCGGCACAGTGGGAATGGTGGGACTGACGCTTGGCGGCGGTTATGGTCCTTTGACTCCTCGTGTTGGCCTGGCGCTGGACAATCTGCTCGGAGCCGAGGTTGTTCTTGCTGACGGCCGGCTGGTCGACTGCAACGAACACGAAAATCCCGATCTGTTCTGGGCGCTGCGCGGCGGCGGTGGCAACTTCGGTGTCGTCGCCTCAATGCGCGTGCGACTGCACCCGATTCGTCAGATGCTTGCCGGAATGATTCTTTTCCCGTGGTCCGAAGCGGAATCCGTCTTTCGCGGTTATGCCGAGGCAATCGCTAATGCGCCGGACGAACTCTCAGCGGTCATTGGCGGCTTGTCTACACCTGATGGAAGTCCGGTCGTGTTTGTGGCTCCCGTATGGAGCGGCGAGATCGGCCAGGGCGAGAGATTTATCGCCAGGCTCAAGCAGCTCGGTACGCCTATCATGACGCAAGTCGGACCGATGACTTATGGCGAACGACTCGGCATGTTTGAGACCGCCGCGCCGGTTGGCCGACACTATGCTTCACAGACGCGTTCGATGGCTGCACTTACTCCAGAGGCCATCTCGGCACTGGTTGCCGCTGGACAGCGGAGATCTTCCCCGTTCTCCGGCATCATCATCCAGCATTTCCGTGGCGCTGCGACGCGAGTCCCGCTACCTGCGACAGCGTTTGGCTTGCGCAAGGAGCACTTCATGGTGGAGATCATTGCCGCCTGGCAACCGACAGAGGAGGATGACGGCGAGAGGCACCGTCAGTGGGCGCGAAACCTATCCGAAAACCTGGCGCCGCACGCATTGCCTGGTGGATACGCGAATATGCTGGGGCCAGACGACCACGAACAGATTGCTCAGGCCTACGGCAGTAACAGCCGCCGCCTGCAGCGAGTAAAGCGCCTCTTTGATCCCGAAGGCGTTTTCTCCTCGGCTCTATCTCTGCCACTACAAAAGGCCGCTTAGGAGCTTCCCTCTTACTAACTGTTGATCATTACTCGCAGGCGCAACGCCGAGCGCGCGCCTGCTTTGGATATTGGGAGAAATGATGAGGAAGAATTTCATGATTGCACATCGTCGTAACGGAGACTTCGCTGAATTTCGCGCGAGATTCTGGCGTTTCTACAAGTTGCAGCACTTTATCGCCACTCGCGTTCTTGGTGGTCCTGAACGAGCCGACGATGCTATCGAAAACTGCTGGCGCAGGGCATCTCGAAATCCGCAGTACTTCGAATACGAGGGCGCATTTCGCAGTTGGCTGGTCCGCATCTTGATTGAAGAAGCTCTCGGCATTTGCCGCGAGAACCAAGTGAGTTCCCAAGACACACTGTCCTTGGAAGAGATTCCTACGGACATGAAGTGAATTGCGCGAAAGACGAATAGTGATCCTGAAAGCAGCCAAAGAAGGAGAGTACTGAAAATGTCTACCCAACCAGCAATGAAAAAGAAAGAGTCCGCAGTCACTTCAAACCCCAAGCCGGAGGCCGATCGGCTCGCATTACAGCAAGCGGCGGTATTGGCAAAGATCAAGTCAATCTCGGGTTTGACCTCTAGGAAAGGATCAATTGCCTCGCAACCGCCAGTACGAACAACGACGAAGCGATCGAAAAAACCGGCGTCGGCATCATGAAACAGAGCAGGTAGGACAAGGAGAGACTAAATGACAACACGTGGTATCGCTCTGAAATCGTTTGCTCTGGACGCCCAGGAGGGACGGACGCAACAACCAATCGACGTTCTCGGGTCGGAGATGCTCGTAAAACTGGCTGATCAGGACAGCGGCGGCGGCAACCTCGCGATCTTTCATCAGAACGTGCCGCCGATGTCCGGACCTCCGCTGCATCGCCACTCCCGTGAGGACGAATGGTTCTACAATTTGGAGGGCCAGGTCACTTTCCAGGTCGACGGAAAGCAAATCATTCTGCGCGCGGGAGCTTCTGCATTTACGCCACGCGGCACTACGCACACGTTTCAAAACTTCGGCCCAGCAACAGCTCGCATGCTGGTAATAGTAACGCCTGGTAGTTTTCAACGGTTCTTTGAAGAGCTCTCTTCGGTGAATAGAGGACTATCCACTCCGGATCTCGTTCGAACCGAACGGCTGATGAAAGAATATGGCGTGGAGCCGCTGGGCCCGCCCCTCTCATAAAGGCATCATTCCATTTGCAGAACACCCCCAACCAACAGAGGGTTGCGACGTCGGTTAGAACATAGTTGAAGGCGCAACCCTCGAATTTTTCGTCGCTGAGAAGAGCATTGAGCTGCGCCTGTGAAGTTCCTCGGATCGTGCTCTCACCATACGGCACCGTCTTCCCTTCGTTCCAAAACGTTCCAAAATCTCTGGAACGGAATTTGCGCAACCCTCATCTGATCCCAAGGAGGTACAGATGCTCTTTAGCGTTCCACGCCAGTAACATTCCGAGAGAACTTCTGGCAGATTCAAACGATGAGAGTTCAAATCACACTGAGCAGGACCAACACTGGCAGAATTCAGTTAGCCTGCGTTCGCAGCACCAACGAGCGCGGTGGTATTGGCACCGGGTTTGCCTTACCTCCGTTCAATCCCAACGCGCTTCGTGAAATAGAAGACATCTTGCGTAACCTTGGTGTGAATGAGGATTTGATAACTCAGAAGGTTGCCCTACTGCGCCAGGTCGGGCCTAATGATCTGGTAACCGTAGAAGACTTGGAAGTTTCCGACGACGTTCTCCGTGAGAACGGCTTCGCCATTTGAAAACTAGGCCATGTCTTTTGTTCGTCAGCGCTTCACTTCACGCACACGCCAGAACAACTTCAAAATAGCCCATCTCGTACTCGAAAATCCCAAAGAGGAGAAGAGAGGACAGCCATGCCTGAAACTGCGGAACAATACAAAGCTCGTCTGCAAGGCTACGTAGCGGGAAAGGATCCGATCGCGCTGCAGGGGGAAGCATCGTCAAGGTTGGAGTCTCTTATCCAAGGAGTGCCGGAAGGAGAGTTGAGGCGGCGCCCTTTTCGCGAGAAATGGTCGGTTACCGAAATCCTGGCCCACATGGCCGAGGACGAATTGGTGAGCTCTTGGCGTTACCGACAAATGCTGGAGTACGATAAGCCCGAACTCTCCGGTTTCGATCAGGCCCTCTGGGCAATGTTGGGCGACTATTCCTCGTGGAACTCCAGCGATGCTCTGACAATGTTTCGTTTGCTGCGCCTGGCGAATTTGCGGATGTTTGCCCGCCTCACTCCTGCGCAATGGCAGCGAGAGGGTCTGCACTCAGAACGAGGGAAGCTCACAGTCCGGGATCTCTGCCACCATATGGCTGCCCACGACATCAACCACATCGAACAAGTGCGGAAGATTCTCGGCGACAAATCATAGCGGTTCATCGGGCTCCTGGCGCGATTGACCGCACCTCACTATCCATGCAATTGTTAGCAGTCAATCTGAGACATCCAGAGTGCGGATCGCTGACCTCATCCTACCTGTATTTGCAGTGATCCTGACCGGCTGGATCGTTGGCTATACGCGCTATCTCTCGCGGGCATTGTCTGACGCACTGATTCACTTCGCCTACAACGTCGCGATGCCGGCGTTGCTGATCGTCACAATTGCACAAGAACCAGGCCATTCGCTGATCAATTGGCGCTTTCTGGTTGCCTTTGGTGGTGGTTCTCTCCTCTGCTTCTTCCTCGTATTCGGCATCATGAGCATTCATACTTCCCGAAGTCTCGCAAGCCGAACAATGCATGGCATGGCGGCATCCATGACCAATACCGGCTTCGTCGCCTTACCCGTCCTGCAGGCGATCTATGGTCAGCGCACGGTGTTGCCGGCGGCCATCGCCACGGTATTCGTGGCCGTTGTGATGTTTCCACTCGCCGTGATCTTGCTCGAACTTGATCATCGGGATGCACAGGGCTCGCGCACGGCCTCCATGGTCACAGTCAAGCATGTCGTGCTTAATCCGCTGGTGATATCGACCCTGGTCGGCATGTTCTTGTCGGTCCTTGATCTCCGCATGCCCGGGCCGGTCACCGCTTATTTTCGAATCTTGGCCGATGCACTTACGCCGTGTGCTCTGTTCGCGATCGGACTCGGGCTGTCGATCGATGGATTGCGCGCCAATGTTGGCCGGGCTTCGCTGCTCTCGGCTGTCAAGCTCGTCATCATGCCTGTGATCGTGTACGGATTGAGCGTGTCCTTGGGGCTCGATCCGCTCTATACCATTGCGGCCGTAATCTGCGCCGCAGTGCCCACGGCGAAGACGGTCTACATTCTTGCGGGAGAGTATCACTGCGAGGAAATAATGGTAGCGTCCACTATCTCGATGACAACTCTATTTTCCGTCATCTCGCTCGTGGTCTGGCTCTACGGACTATCCGGGCTAGCAACACGCATCGGTGCCAGATAACCGCAGGAAGCAGTCAGAGGTTCTGTGCCTCCGAGCGATGAGAGGCACGCCCGCGAGCTAACTAACAACAACCATTGTTCGGCCTAACAGCGGCTTGGATAGACAATCGCCTCAAAATACGCAACCGCATTTCGATTAGTCCGTTGGTTTGTAACTAGTGACGAACAGACTGTGGCTCAGTGGACCGCATAGATGGTGCTACGTCTGGTTGTGGCATAAAGTAACGCACCGTCACGTCCTCTGAGAAATAACGCACGCGGCTGGCGGGCACTACCACTTGTCGGGGAGCAACGACTGGTCTGAAATATCGGACGACTACATCATCAGAAGAATAGCCGACAACCCCGTCTTTCGACCGCAACGGAACCCTTTTGGCAGCATTCTCAATCCTATGGCTCTTTGGACTTAACTTAACTGCAGGCTCTGAGATGACGTTGGTCCCGACCGGTTCTTCCTGCACAGACGTAGTCTTGTTTTTGAACAACTCCGTTCGGAGTGGCGGCTGTAGAAGAGGCGACCCGAGAGTGGTGACCTGAATTGTAACCCAGCATGCGATGACGAGCATTGCGGCAACCGCTGCCAATGTGTCGAATCGGCTCTTGTAGAGTCGAATGCGCGTGACAGGCTCCGACACAGGCACGACCGTTTCGGAGGGGACAGGCAACTTCTCGAATTTTGGAGTGGAGTTTCCGCTCCCCTCGTTTGTCAGCCCTTTCTTTGACTCTGTCAGCGCGGACTCATTTTCGACAGCGGACGGCTCGACTCGAGCCTCTACCTCACGGATCGGCTGTCGCAACAAAGCATCTCGTTGAGAAACTTCTTTCTTCCGCGGTCGTTGCGCACGGGAAACAACTTCCCCCAGCAGCGAGGCCATGAATCGGTAGATACGCACCTCGCGGTCTTGAAAAACATGGGCTTCATCGAAGAGCACAGCCAATACGCCCGCCATCGTGCGGTCCCTATAAATCGTCAAGAGTAGGAGGGCACGAGCTCCAAACTGCCGGCAAATGGCGGCTTCAATTCGAGAATCGTTCTCGGCATTTTCCACGCGGAGAATCTCGCCCTTCGCCGCGTCATGAGCCGAGATGGATAGCATGGCCGGGATCTCACGCCCTACAAAGGATCGTGCAGTTCCACTCCCCGCCTGGTAGACGAGGCGATCTCCTTTCAATAGACCTACACTGACGGCAGTCGCCCCGGCTACATTTCGCACGCGCTCGGCTATCCGATTCATGATCTGACCTGCGTCCAATTCAGCAGTCCCGATCGAACGTTGAGGTTCCCCGACTGGATGAAGTGAATCAATGTCAGCGACGCTCTGCTGCACTGCGAACGCGTCGGACAAGATCCTCTGCAACAGAGCGAAATCGAGATTGGAATCGGCAGTCATACTTCGGGGATTGGACGCTCCGCTCGCCCTCGCGGAGCTGAGAGGCTGGACCCACTTTAACGCTACTCTTTCCAATAATGAACGTGCAACCTGAGAATCAAAATTTTTCGCGTCGATACCAGAAAACCCTCAGGTGTCCACCTAAATCTACGCAAATTGGAATCAGTAGCGTGGGAGATCGGGCGTTGTATTCACTATCAATGCGTCCTGGACGTCAGGAACTCCAATCCTTGTTTCCTAATCGTCTGTTCCGGTCAACAACCGATCTCACAGCTCACCGAGCCCTAGCAATTTTGCTAGAGGCTTTCCATCTAAACTTCTTTGGAACGAACTGTGCAGTACTTAGTTGACAGTCAACATGAGTGTGCTGCTGTCCCCGCCACTTGTGCAGCCGACGTCTCCTGAACCGCCACTGGGAGTATGCACAAGCACCGTTACCTGCCCGGGTCCGGATATCACACCCGTCGTGAGTTTCACTTTCAACTGCTGAGCACTAATGATGGTTGTGCTCAACGGGGTCGAGTTGACGACAACTTCAGAGGACGAAACGAAATGGCTACCGTTCACAGTGAGCATAGAGCCTTGCTGCACCTGCGCGAAAGTCATGGTGCTCGGCGACAGCGAACCAATCAGCGGCGCGGGCCTGGCACTGCCGCATAGTGGATTGAGAGTGTTGTTGCATGCTGGAAGGAACAAAGCGAGCGACAAGGCAAGACACAGACCACCGGTACGGGAGGACATAGAGGTGCTCCTTTGCATGGAAGGATCCGGCCGTCTAGGTTCTTGGAAGTTCCTGTCAGCGCCCTAGTGCTGGTCCGAGATCATGTCCCGTGACCATTGCAGGCGGAGTGCCACTACAAATAAGGTGGCGAACATCTTCTTAAATACACTTTCCGTTACGGTTAGCGAATATCAGGACACCGAAAGAGCGCGACGTCCGTGGCTCTCTGGTGGCTTAATTCCACCAGGGTGGTGGTTTTCAGCCAGAACTTTTGGCCGGGACTGCGGCGAATCAACTCCGTGCCTTCTCTCATTCCGTAGGGAGTAACACCCAAACGGGTTTCTTCGGGCATTGTTTGGCCATTGTGACAGCCTGACACGATAGATCAATTTCTGAAAACGAGGACAAACTCTTGATTACGCCAATTGAAATTCATCGCGATTTCGCTAACTACGCCGAGGCAGGATTGTCGTAGACACGAGGCAGCGAGTCGCCGCTTTGACGATGTTGAGGCATGATGCCTGCGTTAGAGCCCACAATGCAGAATTAACACAGCGGCAAGGCCAAGCATATAGTCAACGAAGCGAATCGCCGCGCTTGCCTGAGGGGTCCCTGCATCTCGGTATGCGCGCTGCGGTGGACCAGGTCCTCTAGCGTTCGACAACGCGCGGCTCACTAATAGGCGCGCCGGCCGGCGATTGTTGTTTTGCCGGGAGGAGTGCAAGCAGCGTGACTCCAATCACGCCCATGATCACAATGTCCTGGGGGCTATCCTTCCTGTGCATCCCGTGCGCCACGGCCTGCGCCGACATGATTGTCATCGTGATCCCATGGGCAAGGCTTGACCACGCTCCATAGGCGATCATCAAACGATGCTTCGCCGGCTGCTTAGCGGCCACCAACAAACAGACCCCAAGCGCCGTGTTGAGGCTCAGGAACATCGGCATGACGTCACTATGCCCGTTAAGCCACCTAAGGTGCCACAGATCGTCGAACAGGATATAGCCGCAAAGGGAATAAAACAGGCCCACCAACACCAACACTACCTGTAAGGCGCGCTCACGCTTCATACCGTCCTCCGTTTTGTGCGGTGCAAGGTCATTACCACCTTTTTTACTTCAGATTGTGCGAGTGTCAGCTGTAATGCGTCCGATACTGGAAACCTGCGAGCATCCGCAATGTGAGCAGAATGCTTCTCCCCCTCGAATAGGTCTGCCACAGGAACTGCATGGGCCAAGGAGAGGTCCTCGCAACACAAAGTAGAGGATGAATCCAATCAGATTGGGTATGAAGAAAGCGGCAATCACCCAGGCCCAAGCAGGCATTTGACGCCGTTTTGCGTCTCCATAGATATATCCGAGCGCAAGGAAAAAAGCTGCGGTGAAGACGCCAAACGTTAAGCCAAACCAAAGCGCTTCCGGCATGGTATTGAGAAATCCTTCGGAAGCAAGTAGGGAACGGCCCTGGCTGGAAGCAAAATAGACTACCCAAATCGGGATCGCCAGTGCTGCGATGGCCATTGCAGCCCTGGGTAGAATATTCCGTGTTGCGGTTCCCAATAAGACAGCCGCAACGAAAAGTCCGGCCAAGAACGGTATCAAAAGCAACGCCGACTGCTGTGTCATGCAATACCTCTATTCTCACCACGCGCCGCGAACAGATATAAGGCCGAGCAAAAAGATGGCAGCAGCCAAAAGACGAGCACGCCTGCCTGGACCTGAGCAGTGTCAAAATGCATTGGGACCGCCAGGCGCATGACCATCTGGTACACGAGTGCCGATCCGACAAATGACATCGAGAGTGCTACAGCAAATGCAGACCAGATCTTGAATTGCACGTTGTGCTGTCGCATTGTCTCGGTGTGATGCGCAAGAATCTCACGGACCTGGGCACTCGAATCTGGTTCACTGGTAAAGGTGAATTCCCGCAATCCCCGAATCGTACGCGAGGTTAGCTCGACATAGCGCTTGCAGCCATCACAGTCGCGGATGTGGTCATGCATGAGCCGTCTTTCTCCCTCTGAAACCTCTTCTACGAAAGATCTGTCGATAAGCTCGCGAAATCTCTTGTCACACTCCAGGCGAATCACCCCCTTCCTCAAATGCGGATCTCAGTGCCGCAAGACCGCGATAGATTCTGGACGTCACCGTTGTCACAGGGGCGCCCAAAACCTGAGCGATCTCCGCAAGAGACAGGTCTTCTTGAAACCTCAGCAGCAAAGCCTCGCGATACAGCGGTGACAGAATCTGTAGTTGACCGGCCAGACGTGTTGCGTCTTCGCTTCGAGCTGCGGCTTCGAATGGGGAAGGACCGGAGGAGGATACCAGCAGAATTTCATCGCGATCATCTGGCAAGGAAGCTGTCTGTACCGCTTTTCGTTTTTGCCGGAGGTAATCTATTGCCAAATTGCGGGCGATCGCGAATAGCCATAGATCAAACCGCTGCCGCCCGTTATACTGGCTGCCCCGTTGCAGCACGCGAATCCAGGTCTCCTGCGCAATGTCCTCAGCATAGTCTCGCCTCCCGATGAGGTATAGCAGGTAGCGCACCAGTCGACGCTGACTGCGCTCCACCAGGTCTGCGAGAAGCTCCATATCCCCTTCACGTAAGCCTCGCGCTATTGTTGCCGTTTCGGTTTCGGCTGTCGTATTCAATGTCATAGGCAGAGCCGACATATATCCTGTATACGATTAAACCGCCGCCGATTACTCAACTTCTGACCAAAAAATCACGCTAAGATTTGTCTCTGACGGATAGCGGATCAATGGACGGCACAGGGCCTGACGTGTACAACTCGTTTGTTGGCAGACCCGAAATAGCATAGATGGTTGTCGAAACCAGGCGATCAAAACTCACGAGTCGGCTGTCCAACAACTACGCAAGGAGCTGTTCCGGAGATACACTTCTTTTTCTAACGCAGCCATCATGCCTCAACATCATCAAAGCGGCGACTCGCTACCTCGTGTCTACGATCGGGCATTGCTGCTTCATGAACCCAAACGCAATGAAGTGCTGGCTCTCGCGGAAATTAAACAATACGGGCTCGATAGTTTCGCAGACGCTGACTACATCAGCCTTTACGGAATGCGGCCGGAAGAATGGTACGGCTGCGGAGTCCGGGTTCTCGGTCGAACGGCAGTAGAGTGTACTCGCGATGCACTCGGCGATCGAATGAGTTTCGATATTGCTTCGGCTGCAAGACGCATGCCATCAAAGCAATTCGTGGTAATTGATCCATTCGCCGGTTCCTGTAATTCTCTGTTTTGGATCTTGCGACATCTGCCAAACTCCGCGGGTATTGCCTACGAATCCAATCAACAGGTGTTCGATCTCACCCATCGCAATCTCGCAGCGATCGGGCAGACGATCGAGCTTATCCTTGGCGATTATGCAGGGCTCCTTGAGAAGCTTCGCATACCAGACGATCGAGGTATCGTTGCTTTTGTTGCGCCTCCATGGGGCACCGCTTTAGACGAGGTGCACGGCTTGGACCTCTCGCGCACGACACCCCCGATTACTGAGGTTATTGAGAAATTTTCACACCGATTCTCTGCGAGTAACATCCTTTTCGCCACACAGGTTTACGAGAAAATCAGCGCCTCTTCATTGAGGAATGTCCAAACGCGACTCGATTGGAGCGACTTGCGGATCTATGACATTAACGAAAGAGGGCGGAACCACGGCCTTCTTCTGGGGACGAAGGGCTGGGTACCTAGCTAAATTCACGGTGGAACTCTGTTCAATCTGCGGGCTGGAATCGATGCTGCGAGAATTCGAATCGATCCACTTCGAACAGCAGAATGAGAACAACGGCAGGCCGCTAGATGTTAGTGTCAGCCAGAGAGCGTGAAGATCTCTTCTTTTGTTTCTGTTGGTACATCAGGGAATCTGCCCGCCCAAGTAGTCGGTCTACGTTAGTGTCCTCCCCAGGTTGCCAGGAAACGATTCCGGCGCTGAACGAGAGCTGATAAGGGTGATTCGTGACTGAGTTGCGATGATCGAACCGTTGTTGCATTCGTCGGGCAATCTCATCTTCTCCCGTCTCCGCGATGAAAACGGCGAACTCGTCCCCTCCCAGCCTCGCGACAATATCGGAGGAGCGAAAAGCTGCTCGCAAAACATCAGCCGCTTCTATCAATACCAGATTGCCTGCCTGGTGGCCGAAGCGATCGTTGATCTGCTTTAGGCCATCCAGGTCGACGAAAACAATCGAGAATGCGTCGCCAGTCCGCGAAGCCAGTCGAATACGGTGGTCAGCCAGAGCGCGGAAACCTCGGCGGTTATATAAACCGGTTAGATCATCTGTCAGCGAAAGGCTTTCCAGTTCCGCATTTACCTTAACCAGTTGTTGCGCTTTGAGCGTAAGCTCCTGCTCTACGACCTTGCGGATAGCGATATCGCGCTCGAGCAACTTGTTGGCTCGCGCCAACTCGGCGGTTCTTTCGGTCACGAGTTTTTCAAGATGTACGCGGTGATGATCGAGTTCCTCCGCGGTACGCTTCCGTTCTGTGATGTCATGCGAAATGCCCATCGTGCCGATGATGTTTCCTTCTTCATCCATCAAGGGCAGCTTGGTCGTAAGCACCCAATTCTCGCGCCCGTCCGGCCAGGTTTCCTTCTCCTCTTTCTCGAAAACGGGCTGTCCTGTACGGATGATCTGCTGCTCGTCGGCGAGGGCCTGCTCGGCATGCTCGCGGCTGAACATATCAAAGTCGGTCTTGTTCGTGGCTAACGAGGGATCGCTCAATCCGAACCGATTGGCGAGGGACCGGCTAATGCGCACGAACCGACTCTCGCGGTCCTTAAAGTAGATGCCGTCAGGAACATGCTCCAGGAAGGCGTGGAGCAGGTCCTCTTTGGTCCCAGGAATCAGGCGCAATGATGCGCGTTTGTACTCAGCCGCCACGATGCCCCTTTGCTCGCTACCACAAATTCCAAGGATGATACCAAGGGGTAAGGCCGGCAGCGACTGTACCGACGTAATCGGAAGGAAGCCACTGTTATTCGCCACAGGCGATTACTTCGAGGTGTGTCCGAGGGTCACACCCCTCGCTCAGACGATACCGACTCGGTTCTCGCAAAAAAACAGAGCCATTTGCAGGCTCGGACAGGCGACAACCTGATCAAAGGGTGAAAGTGGCTGGTTGCAACAGCTAGTTCGGCACTCAGTTCATACTGATCGCCTGGGCCAGTGCAAATAGCAGAGTCGCAAGAATTATCAGCGATCCGCCCGCCAAGACAATCTCTGTCCAGAGATTGAGCTTCGTTAAATTCTCCGAGCCAGTGGTGGTTTCGTTTTGTTCTGTGACCACCGAGTAGTCTGGTGGGGGTTTTAGAGAATAAGAAGTTGTTCGTTGCACGAGTGTCGCAAATTAACCAAGGCATGATCTCCCGTTTGGGAGAGACTGAGAACTAGGAATGTTGCCAGTGGGCACTCTGTTGAGACGTTTTGCCGGGGTTGAGCCCTGTGTCAAATACCAGTTCCTACGCCACTGAATCGCCCCCTACCTTTCTATTGTGTGATCGGGGCCTCGGGTTGGCGAACATGCATTTTCAAACTTAGCGCCGGGTGGCGGCGCGATACAGGCGTGATGACCGCAAAGAAGGAGACACAAGAAGACATGACCAGATTTCATTGCAACACCCTCATCGCCTTGATGCTCTTGTTGTTGATGAGCTTCTGCACAGTAGTCCAGGCTCAGAAACGGATGACGATTCAGGCGACCGCTATGGGGACAAGCACGCAAATGGGGCGCGTGTACAGTGTCAACATTGTGATCGAGCAGTTTTCCACGCCAGACGATCAGAAGGCGCTGATCGATGCCTTCAAGCGCTCGGGCCAACAGGGTCTCGTTGATGTTCTGGAACGAATGAAGTCTAAGGGACGTATCAGATTCGCCAGCGGAGGCGTAGGAAACGATATCAAGCACATCATCGAACTGCCCTCGGAGACAGGCCGCCGGATTCGTCTCGTTACCGATCGCAATCTCGCCTTTGGCGAGTTGTATGCGGGCACGCGCTCCAGGGACTACGATGTCGGTGCTATCGAGTTGATCCTCACCCCCGATGGAAAGGGCTCGGGCACGTTGATGCCGGCATGCAAGTTGACCGTGAAGAAGAAGACGAAGAAGATCGAGATTGAGGCCTATCAGAACCCCTGGAACCTGACCAATTTCATCATTTCCAACGATTGAGAATAGGCGCAAGTGATTGACGTAACAGCGCGGTAGCACTCATCGACCCGGTTTTCGCGCAATGCCTACGCCGATGATCGCCGGCGCACGAGTGCGCATGCCTTGGCCGCACTTCCCCGAACTCCTCCCGAAGATGGCGAAAATGCCATTTCACGCATTGACCGCAGGTGGTTACACGGCGGTTCGAACCCGCGTGCATGATGTCTAATAGGCGTCAAACTGGCCGGACCGGTTAGGGACAATCTGCAACTTGGATCGTCGAATAGTTTCTGAGGACGCTACCTTGATCACTTTCTTTCGAATCGCGCTTTTTCTGTTCGGACTGCTGTGCCCAGAGGCCTCGGCGCAGACTTCTGCCTTCACTTCGCCCTTGCCTACGGGGGTTCGCCTCGATGCTGTGGGTAGTGTGGTTGAGCTCGGCAGTATGCCGCTCAATCTAGTGCCCGCGCCGGGCGGCGAAAAGGCGGTGGTGGTGCTCGGTGGCTGGCGCGAGCAAGGTATCCAAATCGTCGATCTGAGGACGAACCAGGTCACGCAAACGCTGTTGCAGGATGGCGCATTCTACGGCGCTGCCTTCTCGCCGGATGGCAACACGCTCTACGTCTCAGGCGGCAATACCGATACGCTCTTTATTTATTCGTGGAAAGAAGGCACCGCGACACTCGCGAACAAAGTGGAACTCGCCAAAGCGAAGACAACCGACGGCACTGGCACGAGCTATCCGGCCGGCGTCGCAGTCGCACCGAACGGCAAGTTGGTGTATGTGGCGGAGAACGTCGGCGATCACCTTGCCGTTGTAGACGCAGCCACGGGAGAGATTGTCCAACGCTTGTCTACCGACCACTACCCTTACGGGGTCATTGTCACCGATGACGGCCATCTCTTCGTATCTGCCTGGGGCGGCACCACCATCTCCGACTTTCATGTCCTCGCTGACGGTAAGCTTGCCTATCTTGGGCGCATTGAGGTTGGCTGCCATCCATCGGCATTGAGCGTCAGCGGATCCCGGCTTTATGTCGCACTCGCTGGCAGCGACCGGATTGCGATCGTCGACGCCCGCTCTCGCAAGGTCACCGGCTATTTGCATGATTCCGCGTCTGGCGCTCCGCCGGAAGGCAGCACGCCGAATGCCCTCGCAATCGGCGCTGATCGGAAGCGCCTCTTTGTTGCGGAAGCCGACAACAACGCCGTCGCGGTCTTTGATCTCGCTAACGGCAAGCTGCTCGGACGCGTCCCGACCGATTGGTATCCAACCGCGGTTGCGGAGGTCGGCGCACAAATTCTGATCGTCTCGGGCAAGGGCCGTGGTACGCATGCCAATCCCGACGGCCCTGTGCCGCTGACAAACTGGCCGGAGGGGAACCCTCGGGCCTACACGCTTGGGCAATTGAATGGCAGCATGCGACTGCTGCCATCGAGCATGACACCGGCGCAACTGTCTGTCTTCACCCAGCGGGTCGCGATCGCCAACAACTGGCAGCAGAAACGCGCGACGCGACGCTATCCTCCATTCAAGCATGTGGTCTACATCATCAAAGAGAATCGCACCTACGATCAGGTGCTCGGCGACTTGAAGGAAGGCGACGGCAACGCCGGCCTTGTCTACTTCCCCGATCTCACTGTCACGCCCAACCATCACGCTTTGGCGCGCCGTTTTGGATTATTCGATCGCTTTTTTGTAAACGCTGAGGTCAGCTCGCAGGGACACATCTGGTCCACAGCGGCATACGTGACCGACTATGGCGAGAAGACCGTGCCTTCAGGGTACGCGGGCAAACGGGGCGATGTCGACGGTGAAGAAAGCGACGAACCAGAGCATGGCTTTCTGTGGACGCTCGCAAAGCAGTCTGGCATCACATTCCGCGACTACGGAGAAATGGTCAAAGGCAATCCCGGCTGGCCGGTTACACAACGCGACCTCGGAGCGGATGTAAGTCCCGACTACGTGCCCTTCGATCTGGTTACGCAAGATCAAAAGCGTGCCGACGTATGGATCGCCGAACATCAGCGCTTTGTGCGCGACGGGAATATGCCGCAACTGGAGCTTATGTGGTTGCCGATGGACCACCTGACTGCGGCGCGTCCAGGTAAATGCACGCCATATGCGTGCATGGCTGACAACGATCTCGCACTCGGTCGAATCGTGCAGGCGCTGTCGCATAGCTCGTACTGGAAAGATACGGTTATCTTCGTAGTCGAGGATGATGCACAGGCGGGACCCGATCACGTCGATTCGCACCGCGCGCCGTTTTATGCGATCTCGGCCTATAGTCGGCCGGCTACAGTGCATCGCTTCATTAATACGACCGATGTCATCGCCGCGATTGAAGATATTCTCGGCATGGGACGACTCTCGAAGTTCGATTACTTTAGCCGCTCGCTGGCCGAGATCTTTGCTTCGACACCTGACCTAACGCCCTATGAGGCGATCACGCCCAGGCAGGATCTGAACGAGAAGAACCCACAGAACACCGCAGCTGCGCATATCTCTGAAGGATTGGATTTGAGCGCTCCCGATCGCGTGGACGACCGGATGTACAACCGCATCCTTTGGCTGATGTTGAAGGGGGACACACCACAGCCAGCGGTACGCAATTGGGCGCCCCTCCATGCGCTGGAAGCGGATCGGTGATAATGCCGTCTGTATTGCCCCAAGGCGCGAGGAGCATGTGCCGGCAATTTATTCAAGCTCTGTTTTCAGTCGCTGAAAACTGAAAATGCGATGTGGCTTGGGATAGAAGCATTCCCGGTAAATAAATTTGTGGGTAGGATTTGAATGGTTCTCGGCAACGATTCCTGATCCTCACAAGCACTGCAACCATTTCAGCAGCGTGTTGGTAAACGGATTATCAGATGCCCAAGGAGTGACGGAAATGAGAAATGTAATCTTCGCAATCAACATCACTCTGGATGGCTGCTGCGACCACACCAAAATGATTGCCGATGCAGAAATCCATGAATATTTTACGCACCTCATGCGAGACGTTGACCTGCTCGTCTTTGGACGCACAACCTATCAACTGATGGTTCCTTTTTGGCCCGATATCGCAAAAAACCATTCTTAGACAAAAGCAGAGAACGACTTTGCTGACGCATTTGACTCCATCAACAAACTTGTTTTCTCACAATCATTAAACAGCGCTGAAAGAAATACGAGAATCCTTCGTACCGGGCTTCGAGACGAAATACTTAGATTGAAACAAGAACAAGGCGAAAATATTTTGGTCGGCGGAGTGGCTGTCCCGTCACAACTCATAGAGCTTGGCCTGGTTGATGAGTACCGTTTTGTCGTTCTGCCAATAGTTGCAGGAGAAGGGACACGGTTGTTGGAAGGTGTTAGCTTGCAGGAGCGATTGCAATTAAGGCTCATTGAATCAAAGGTTTTTAGCTCGGGATGTGCTGCGCTTCGTTACTTGAAACAATGACAGAAAAAATTGGTCACAGCATTTTCCTGATCATCCCGCCTAACGCTTTAGTTCCCTCTTGCATGCCGTAGGTCGATCTGCTATATACTGAACTATATGGTTCAGTATAACGAAACCCGCCTCGACGCCTCGTTCGCCGCGCTGTCGGACGCGACCCGGCGCGGCGTGCTGGAGCAGCTCGGCCGCGCCGACGCTTCGATCACGGACCTCGCCGGAAAGTTCCACATGACCCTCACCGGCATGAAGAAGCATGTTGGCGTGTTGGAGAGAGCAGCGCTCGTCACTACTGAAAAGGCCGGGCGCGTCAGAACCTGCAGGCTTGGCATGCGCGCGCTGGAAGAAGAGGCCGCCTGGATCGAGCGGCACCGCCAACTCTGGAGCGCACGCTTCGAC
>Ga0126383_10000465_pt1 | contig 22491 bp, 22 predicted proteins | sample PanSoiMetPlot_35_FD_96882 | JGI IMG/M metagenome (GOLD analysis project Ga0126383, IMG submission 96882) | Tropical forest soil microbial communities from Panama - MetaG Plot_35 | ecosystem: Environmental > Terrestrial > Soil > Tropical forest > Bulk soil | place: Panama | collected 2016-02-17
ACATCGACGCGGCCCTACCAGAAGGCGATGGCGCTGGACAAAGCGCTGGACGTCATGGAGAGCCTGCGCGGCGGACAGATCGATCCCAAAGTGCTGGATGCGCTGCGGCGGGTGGTGGAAAAGAAGATCGCGCGCTCGGAAGGTCAGCGGCAGCCGGCAAAGATCGCTTCCTGAAATCGAGAAGGCCTGCGCGGCCCACTCATTTCACGACGCGCAGATGCGGATGCCTCGGCGGGCGGGGCGGTTTGTCGCTTGGATCTTCGCCGCCGCCTCTCGGAGAATCGGAGGCGTCCTGTACCGCGGGGAGTGCATTGCTGCCCAAGGACGTCGTCGGTTTCTGATGCCCATTCGGCGCCGGCGCCCGTTTCGCCTTCGCCATCGCAGCCTGCTGCATCAGCTCCTTCGGCATGTCGTCGGGGTACATCCAGAATTCCTTGGTGGAATAGCTGGTGATGGCGAAAAGAGCCGACCAGGGAACCGCGACTCGAAATCGCGAGCCCGAGAAGCTCAGGGTCGAACGGATGCCCCAATCCCCGACCGTGAGGTCGGGAGGGTCAAATCGGTAGGAAAGGTTGAGCCGCAGGTGCGCCTCGTGCTTGAGCGTGGGCGGGACGAGAACTCCGGGGCGGCGAGCATCGAGATGGATCATCACCATCCCCTGCTCCAGCGCTGACAACAGACGCTCCTTCTTCTCTGGGCCCTTTCTATCCAATGTCGCCTCGCCGTTGAATCAACGCCGACGCAGCGCGCGCTCTATCTCGCGCCGCGTCTCGCGCTCCTTGATTTCGGCTCGCCGGTCCTCATGTGTCTTCCCCAGGCAAAGCCCCAGCTGCACTTTCGCGATGCCTCGCTTGAAGTAGAGCATAAGCGGAATGATTGAATAACCCCTCTCCCGCACCTTTGCAGACCAACGATCGATTTCTGACCGGTGAAGGAGCAAGCGGCGCGATCGGGTAGGCTCGTGTGTGAATGCGCTCGCGTGCCCGTAGGGGCCAATTCGAGCATTCAGTAGATACAGTTCAGTCCCCCGCGGGATTGCATAAGAATCCGTGAGGTTAGCGCCGCCCTGGCGCAAGCTTTTCACCTCGCTGCCCAGCAGCTCGATCCCCGCTTCCAAAGTTTCCTCGACGGAATAGTCGAAGCGCGCTCGTTTGTGCTGGGCGATCAGGCGGACGCCATCGGGCGGCGCGCTATCCTTGTGCTTGGCTGCTGCCATCAACGGATCGCGCGTCCAGCGGGAGATTGTCGATCAGGCGGGTGGACCCGACGAACGCGGCGATCAAGGCCCGGGCCGGGCGCTCTGCGGAAATCCTTTCCAGCGGCGCGAGCGTTTCGGCGTCGACGATCGCGACGTAATCCTCGCGCAGCTGCGCCCGCTCCAGCTCTTCGCGCATGGCGTTCGCCAGCTCCCGAGCGTCCTTGACTCCTGTCATGACCCGCTCTTGCGCGCGGCGAAGGCCGGCGAAGATCGACAGAGCGCGCCTGCGCTCGCCTTGCGAGAGGTATGCATTGCGCGAGCTCATCGCCAGGCCATCCCGGTCCCGGACGGTTGGAACGGAGAGGATCTCCGAGCCCAAGTTCAGATCCAGATTCAAGCGGCGAATCACCTGCAGTTGTTGGTAGTCCTTTTCGCCGAAGACTGCGACGTGAGGTCGAAAGAGGCAGAGCAGCTTAGCGACCACCGTCGCTACACCGCGGAAATGGCCAGGACGCTTCTCGCCGCACAGGCCGCGGCTGATCTCGCCGACCTCGACGAAAGTCTGAAAGCCCGGCGGGTACAACTCCGCCGCATCGGGCGCAAACACCGCTTCCACTCCCGCGTCGCGGCACTTCTTCAGGTCGCCGTCCATGTCGCGCGGGTAGCGGGAGAGATCGTCGTTGGGGCCGAATTGCGTTGGATTGACGAAGATCGTCGCTGCCACGCGGTCGGCGGCGCGCTTTCCTTCTCGAATCAGCGCGAGGTGCCCCTGATGTAGATAGCCCATCGTCGGAACGAGCGCGAGCCGGCCGCCGCGACGTTGAGACAAGCCCACCCACCGGCGCGCTTCGTCAACAGTCCGCAGGAGCTCGAGGGCCATCGAAGGACGATGCCGGATTCACAGCTTGCTAGACCGGAACGCCGTACACGGCCTTCTCGTCGCGGTCCGAGGCCGGTGCCGGGTCCGGATTCGAGGCGACCAGCCGGATCGTCTTTGACTTGAACGAGTGGGCCTCGTCGGGGAAGGAATCGCTTCGAACTTCCGAGAAGAAGGTTTGCGCAGCTTGCTGAATTGCGCTGTACAGGTTGGCGTACTGCTTGACGAACTTCGGTTTGAAGTCGGGATTCATTCCGAGCAAGTCGTAGCAGACGAGCACTTGACCATCGCAGTGAAGCCCGGCGCCGATCCCGATCGTGGGGATGGAGAGCTTCTCGGTGATCGCCTTTGCGAGCTCGAGTGGAATTCCCTCGAGGACCACCGAGTAGCACCCGGCCTGTTCGAGCGCGAGCGCGTCCTGGAGAATGCGTCGCGCCGTTTGCTCGTCTCTGCCTTGCACTACGAAGCCGCCCATCCGGTGCACCGACTGCGGCGTCAAGCCGAGGTGGCCCATGACCGGGATGCTCGCACGGACGATTCGCTGGACCGTCTCGGCGAACTCCTCACCGCCTTCGAGCTTGACGCTTCCCACCCGGCCTTCGGCCACCAGCCTGCCCGCATTCTTCACTGCTTCGTCGACCGAGGACTGATAGCTCATGAAAGGCAGATCGCCCACGACGTGCGCGCGCTTGGCGGCGCGGGTCACCGCCGCGCAGTGATAGACCATTTGGTCCATCGTGACCGGCAGGGTGGACTCGTGGCCTTGCACCACCATTCCAAGGGAGTCGCCGACGAGGATCGCGTCTGCACCAGCCTCATCGAAGATGCGGGCGAACGCCGCGTCGTAGGCGGTCACCATGCAGATCTTTTGGCCGATCTGCTTAAGCCTTTTCAGCGCGTGGATGGTGACCTTGTCGCTCACGGTTCACCTCCTGATTTCTCTTCGATGTCGTTCCGAGCCTTCGCCGTCCAACCGGATCGCCTCGGCTCGGTCCATTTGCTACTACGCAGGCACTCTATTCACCAGCATGAAAAAGCTCAATCGAATCGGCGGAAGCTCATTTCCGCCGCATTGCGATTGGGATGTAGTGGTGCGTTCCCCTCCGCATCCGCCGAATGACACCGACTAGATTGTCAAGGTCTTCCTCGTTTGCGACGAAGTCGATGTCGGAGGTGTTGATCACCAAGAGGGGCGTCTCGCTGTAGTGAAAGAAGAACTCGTTGTACGCCTTCATCAGCTCCTCCAGGTATTGCGGATCGATCTTCCGCTCGAACTCGCGGCCGCGCCTGCGGATGCGGGTGAGCAAGACATCGAGCCGCGCCTGGAGGTAAATGACCAAATCCGGTTTGCTGATCCGGCTTCCGAGCGCCTCGAAGATTCGGTCGTAGAGGCCGAGCTCATTGGGATCGAGATTGAGGCAGGCGAAGATCCGATCCTTGGCGAAGAGGTAGTCGCTGAGCGTAACGCTGTTGAAGAGGTCCTGTTGAAACAGCTCCTGCTGCTGGCGAAAGCGCGAGAGAAGGAAAAACAGCTGCGTCTGGAACGCAAATTTCTGGCGGTCCTCGTAGAAGCTTCCCAGAAACGGATTCTCTTCGACGCTCTCGAGGATCAGCCGCCCGCTGAATCGCTGGGCCAACAGGGTTGCCAGGCTGGTCTTGCCGACGCCGATCGGGCCCTCGATGACCATGTACCGGTTTTCCACCTAGACTGCCTCCGAGACGGAACCCGCGCCTGCCGCGGGCGGATACAAACATGATCGCCCCCATGGGGCAACCGACCGTCGCGAAAAAGCTAGTAATTTCAGTAGGGTATTTGACGTGACGGCGACCATAACGTAACGTCACTTCACCATGCAGCGGCCCTCAGCGAAAGGGCGACGCCGTCGTCCAAAATCGATCCGGTTTGCGAGCGACCCGCCGGGAGCACCCAGCCCCAGCGCGGCTGAAGCCCTGTGCGGCGTGGCGATGCTGAAGGTTGCGATGGAGCTCAAGAAGCGTCCTTCGGTTCCGGTGGATAACGTGGTCCAGGACGTTCTCCGCGCGATGGGGATCGACGGCAGCACGTTTCGAAAGTACGTCGCCGGCCAAGCGGAAGTGTTGCAGGGCTTAGAGAGAATGCGACGCGGGCAGCGGCCTTGACTTAGCACACTTCGCTCAGCGCGCGCTCCAGCGCGGCGAACTCTTCCACCGAAACCGTCTCCGCGCGGCGGGTTGGATCGATCTTCGCGCGCCTAAGCGCTTCGGCCAGGGCTTGCGGCGAGCCCAGCGCCTGAGCTGACTTGAGCGAATTGGAGATCGTCTTGCGCCGGTGCGCAAACGCCGCCTTGACCAACTGGCGAAAGCGGCCCTCATCGAGCACCGCGGCGCGCGGCGTTTCCAGAGAGGCGAGGCGGACGACCGAGGATGCAACCTTGGGAGGCGGGTGGAACAGCCCGGGCCTCAGCGTGAACAGCGTCTGCAAATCAAAGTGGAGGGCGAGCAACGCGCTGAGGATTCCGTAGTCCCGTCCGCCGGGAGGCGCGCAGATGCGAGCAGCGACTTCCTGCTGCATCGTCAGCACCGCGCGCGCAACGTGCTCGCGCTGGTCGAGCAGCTCGAACAGAATTGGGCTCGTCAGGTGATAGGGAATGTTTCCCACCACGATCAGGCGCTGTCCCCCGCAGAGCGCGGCAAAGTCCAAGCGCGCGGCGTTTCCGGCAACGACGTGGAGATTGTCGGCGCGAAGCTCATGGAGCACTTCCACCAGGTCCGGATCGCGCTCAACGGCTATCACCTGGGCTCCGGTCCCGAGTAAAAGTTGGGTCAAGTGACCCAGACCGGCGCCCAGCTCGACGACGGGATCGCCGGGGCGAAGCGCGGCCGCGTCCACGATCCTTTGCAGGGACGGCTGGTCGTCGAGGAAGTTTTGTCCCCAGCTCGCCTTGGGGCGAAGCCCGCGCCGCCGCAGGATGCTGAGGGCCGATTGCACGACGCAGTCACAATTGCCAAGCGGCGTCGGCATTGAGCGAGGTATCGGAGCGGAGGCCTCGCTTGTGAGCTTCATACCCCGCGGCTGCGATCATCGCGGCGTTATCGGTGCAGAGGTTCGGCGGAGGCACGAACAGCGACAGCTCCCGGTAGCGCGCTCTTTCGTCGGCCAGCGCACGCAGGCGCGAATTCGCCGCCACGCCACCGCAGATCAGAATTCTTTCGCGCCCGAGCTTCCGGGCCGCCGCGACCAGCTTCTTGCTCAGGGAATCCGCGATGGCCTCTTGAAATGAGGCGCACAGATCCTCGAGCGCTTTTCCGGATGGGATTCCATTCTTGCGCACGTAGTGCAAGACCGCGGTCTTCAGCCCGGAGAACGACCAATCGAAGACGCCAGGGGCGGACAGCGCGCGCGGAAAACGAATCGCCTCCCGGTTGCCGTTCTGCGCCAACCGGTCGATCTGTTGGCCGCCGGGGTACGGCAGCCCGAGGATCTTGGCGACCTTGTCAAACGCTTCTCCCGCGGCATCGTCGCGCGTCGCACCCAGGCGCTGGTAATTGCCGATGGCTGACACGTCGTAGAGGCTCGTGTGCCCGCCGGAAACCACGAGCGCGACGAACGGCGGCTCGGGAGCGATGCCGGTGAGTCGAATCGCGAGGAGGTGTCCCTCCAAATGGTTCACTCCGATGAACGGAACAGTGAGCGCCGCGCTCAGTGATTTTCCGACCTGCACTCCGACGAGGAGCGCTCCCAGCAGGCCGGGGCCAGAGGTTGCGGCGATCAAACCGACGTCCGAGATTCCGCGGTCCGCGCGCAGCAGCGCCTCGTGGATCACCGGCAAGACTTGGACGAGGTGATTGCGACTGGCCAGCTCGGGGACAACTCCGCCCCAGCGCCGGTGTATTTCTGCCTGCGTGGAGATGACGTCGGAGAGCGCCCGCCGGCCGTCCTCGACGAGCGCGGCAGCCGTTTCATCACAGGAAGTCTCGATGCCAAGGACGAGCACGGCAGGTTACGGGGACAGCTGCTGGAGCATCGCCCTCACTTCGGCCGATGAGGGCCCTTGCGGTTCCAGCTCGAGGAATTTCTTGTAGGCGACGACGGCCCGATCGTCCCGTCGGGTAAATTGGTAGGCCATTCCGAGCGCGAGCCAGGCCTGCGCGTTGGAGCTTTCTCGGTCGAGGGATTCCTGCAGAACCTTCAGCGCCTCGGCGTAACCGGCGACGCTCGGATCGCTGCGAACGAGAGCGATCCCGAGCCCGGCCATGGCTTCGACGGATTCGGGGCGCAACTGCAGAGCCTTGCGAAACTCGAACGCGGCGCGCTTAAACTGCTCCCCTTCGCTGGCGCGTTTTGCCAGGCGCAGGTGTTTCGCAAACTCTCTTTCGGGCGACCAGGGAGGACGCGCGACCGGTGGCGTATCACTGGTCGAGGCACTTCGAACGCTCGCCTCTGCCAACTTCCCTGGCGGCGGAGCGCCAGCAAGTTCAGGGCTCGTCGCCCGCGGTTGAGGCATCGCCGCCGTCCGCTGCACCATCGCCACCTGCGCCTCAGGCGTCGCCGCCGACCGTTGCGGCATCGTCGCTGGCGCTTGAGGCGTCGCCGCCGCTCCCGGGGACGTGCCTTGCGTCGAAGGCGCCGGCCGCTGCGCCATCGGTCTTGCGACCTCCGCCGGAGGATGCGCTGCGGAGGCTGGAGACGACGTCCGCGGACGGCCACTTGGAACCGCAACTACCGCAATCGCAAAGCCGCCCAGCACAGTCAGCCCCAGGGTAATCCACCTGCCGCCTCTGATGTGCCGCGCAGCAGCAGGCGGGGGAAAGTCAGCCGTGTCTTCATCAAGCATTGATTCTCGAGAGCTGGCTGGCGCGGCTGACCGCTGCTCCAATGGAAGTTCACGCTCCGGTTGCGGCGCCGGCCGTAGAGCGGGCAACATCGGCGGAGTCGGAGAACGATTGACGCTCGAGGCGGTGGGCGGAGGCGCTGACAGCTCGAACGGCGCCCTGCTCGCTTCCGCAGAAGGGGGCTCTCCAGGCGGGGGCAAGTCCGCAGCGGGTAGCGCACTCTCCGAGGCGGCCCCGCCGAAAACCGGTCGTGGGGCAGGATGTGCTTCGGCGCCCGGAAGACGCGCGTCGGAAGTCGTTCCAGTGACGGTCGGCGAGGAATCGGCCGCAGGAGCCCAGCTCGGCGTCCACATCGACTGCGGCTCGATGCCGACCGCTTCTAGCTTGCGCAGATCCATTAGCAGGCGAAGCCTGCGTACGTCTCCGACGACCTGAGATCGTGCAGAGACTGTGGCCGCATCGCCGCGTGCGCTCGGAGCGGAGCCGCGAGGCTTGGGCGCAAACATGATCACTTCGGCTGGACCATGCTCGGTCGCACTGGAGGCGCGCGGGCCACTCGCATCGCCCGCGAAGTTTGGACGCGGCGATTCCGCTGCCGCCGCGGGCCCCGAAGTCGGAGCGCTCTCCTTGCCGGGCACGGAAGAGCTCGGGTTGGGCAGGGGCGCGTTGAGCCATTCCTCAACCCCCGCCTCGCCGTTGCTCTTTTGGGGCGCCGCCGAGCCGAGCTCGCGAATTAGGCCTTCGAAATAGAGCTTGCTGATGATGGTAAGCGATTCCAGGTCGTCGAAGTCCGAGTCCTCCACGACTGCCAGCAAGTCTCGCCGTCCGTCGAACAGGCGCAGAAGCGCGTTGACCTCGTCGGGGATTTCGGAAAGCCGCTCGATCAGGCGGTGATAGTCCAGCTCGAAAATGGTCTCCACCGGCGGCAGCTGTTCGAGGATTCGCCCCCACTCATCCAATCGACGCATCCCTTCGAGCAGCAGCGCTTGCGTCGAGATTGCGATTCGCTCGGCGCGTTCCACCGGAACGAACTGAACTTCAAACACGCCGTCCGAGGTGTTGAGGATTCGATAGAAGGCGCTCTCCCCCAAAGCGCGCCCCAGCTCGGCGTCCACGACTTTGCCGTCCCGGAAAAAGACGGTCCCTGATCGCTCGCCCTGGATATGGATGACTCCGGTCTTGCGCCCGATCTCGAACGTTTGCACCAGATCGACCACGCCCATGTCCGAGAGGTTTCCCGAAAATCCGGCTCGCGTTTCGCGCTTTTCGACGTCCTCCTTTTCCGACTTTTGGAGAATCATCCGCGCGCGGGTGATGACCTCTTTGATGTAGATCGGCTTGGTCAGATAGTCGTCGCCGCCCAGCTCGAGGCCCTTCACTTTGAACTCGACCGACTTCTCATTGGTGAGAAACACGAACGGGATCTGCTTGAAGCGCTCATCCGACTTGAGGATCCGGCACAGCTCGAATCCGTCCATCTCCGGCATTTGCGTGTCGCAAAGCACCAAGTCGGGTGGGCTGATCTGCACCTTGTCGAGGGCGTCTTTCCCGTTTGTTGCGGTGGTGACGGAGAAGCCAGCCTTCTTGAGGCTTACCTCCATGACGCGAAGGCTCTTCGCGTCGGGATCCACCAGCAAAAGATGCTGCTTCGCCACCTGCTTACCTTCCTGTGCCCTTCGTGGGCGTGTCAACGATTGACCCAGCGCAAGTGCTTGACAGTGCGGCCTTGAGCCGAGTGTGTTCTCGCCTGTGGAGCATAATCAAAGGCGCTTCGTCCGAAAGAGCGTTCAAGTGGATTTCCGAGGCAAGTCGGCGGAGGGGCTGGGACAGCTCTTGTTCGAAGGCGCAGATCTCTCCACCGGAGGCACGTTCCTCAAAAGCGATCTTTTGCTCGAGCAGGGCGAGGCGTTCGCGGTCGAGTTTCGCCTTCCGCGCCTGAGCAAAGTGATTCGCGCGCAGGCGCGAGTCGCTTGGGTGAGGCGGTTTCCGAAAGCTGACGAGCCGGCGGGCATGGGCGTGGAGTTTTCGGCCATGAGTGATGAGGATCGGGGAGTCCTCTCTCAGTATCTGGATTCGTTGGAAGGGAGAACGGCCTAGCATCCGCCGCATTCTCCGCCCGCGCTAGCGGATCAGCCCTTTCTTTCTTCGCAACTGGATCAATCGCAGCTCCTGATTTGCCTCCAGATGCTTTGGATTGAGGCGAACGGTTTCGCGGAAGTGCTGCTCCGCGCGATCCATGTCCCCTTCAACCCGGGCGATAACGCCGAGCTGATAGTGGGCGCGATCGCAGCCCGCGTCCTTCTTGACCGCATCCGCCATGATCTGTTTTGCGCGCGGCGCCTGGTCTCGGCGAGAGGGGTCCATGTAGACTGCCCACGCTTCGGCGGCGAGGTAGGTGGCCTTCGGATCGAGGAGGTAGGCGCGATGGTACGCCTGTTCGGCGCCTAAGTAGTCCCGCTTGCGCAGCAGCGCCTCAGCCGCCTTGGCCGCCTCCAACGCCTCCGCGGGCGGATTGGAGCCCTGCTCCGGCGCCTTCTCCGAGCGAATGCTCGCTTCGTAGCTTGCGCGCTTGGCGTCGCTCTGCAGAGTTTCGTATGCCTCCCGCACCGAATGAAAGATCGCTTTCGCCTTGGCCGAAAGATGTTGAAGCGATGCGGGCAACCGATCCGGGTGGAAGGTCTTGGCCAGCTCCACAAATGCGGCCTTCACCTCATCCGCGCTTGCGCTTCGGGGAATCGCGAGCACGGTGAAGTAATCGGCCCCGTTCTCGATTTCGTAAAACTTCTTCTCCAGGGCTGCGACCAGCGGCATCTCGTCCGACGTGGGCACGGCCTTCGCCGGGGTTGGCGTGGGCTCGAAATGAGAATCGTCCACATTCGCGACCGAGGGTTCCGCTGGGCGCGAGCCCGGTGAACCCATATTTTCCATTGCTCGGCGAAGCAATCGTTGTCGTCGGGCGCGCGCGGCTTGCTGCGGATCTCCGGGGTCGTCTGGCACGTATTCCTCTTCGTCAATGGACCAAATCAGGGCGTCGTTTTCGCCGCCGTCGGTTTGCGCCGGCCTTGCGCTTGCCCCAGTGTCTTCAAGAGCAGCGACTGCGGGAACAGGAGCCGCCGGTAGGGCTTCCTCGTCGATGGCCAGCTCGATCGCGGAAGCGACATCGGAGCCGACCACGACGCCTTTGCCGCCAGCTGACGGGCTGGGTGAGTGCGTTGCACCGGACGTACGCGGCGCCGACGTAGGAACAAACTGCTCCTGGACGCGCGCAGCATCGGGGCGGGCCGGAGCGTCGCCGTCGAGCAAATCGGCCCAGGACATCTCATCGAAGTCTTGCGCGCTGGCCGGCACTTGTCCTTCGCCAGGTGAGCGCTGTGCCTCCGGAGCGGTGTTCGCCCTCGCGCGCTCGACCGCTCCCTCGCGAATTAATAGATCCAAGAGTGCGCTCTGGGCCGCGGTCACTCCTGCTGCCGCCTTGAATGCTTTGAAGCCGCGGACGAACTCGCGTTCGTTCTCGGAGAGCAACCAGCGCTCGCATCTTCCGAAGTCCGGGCAGCGAAGCACCCACCCGTCTGAGATATCCCCGTTGGGGAGCCATGCCGCGCGCACCGCTCGCTCACCGGGGATTGGAGCAAAGCTGCTGCTCACCGCGCCGACCTCTTCGAATAAAACACGGCTCGCTTTGGCGCTGAGCTGCGCGATCTGTGACAGCGTATGGATTTCGCACGCGCGCGTCCACTCCAAGCCGAGAGCTTCGATTGCCCGGCGTCCATGGCCGTCCGCCCAAAGCGCGTCCAGCGTCCGCGGATCAATCAGCCCCGCCAACAGCAGCGACTGCAGCAGATTGCGATGGCCGGTCGAGATTTGTGCGCCGACCAGATTTCCACGCTCGAGCACCAGGCGCGACTCCCGACCTTCTACAAGGACCTTCAACCAGCCCGTCGACCTCTGCTGGTGGGCTTCGTAGAGCGCTTCCGCGAGGTGAGGAACAGGCATCTATGCGCCGCATTTTATTGCCTCCGCAAAGGCTTACCCAAGCCCGCCGCCTCATCCACCGGAGGCCGTCAGCTGGCGGAGGGCCTCGTACGTGGCGATGCCAACGGCGGTGGAAAGATTGAGGCTGCGCCGCTGGGGAAGCATGGGAATCGTCAGCAGCTCACCCGACCCAGACTCCAGGATGGCCGGCGACAGGCCGCGGGTTTCCGAGCCGAATACCAGGTGACTTCCCTCGGAAAACCGACCGTCGTAGAGGGAACGGTGCGCACGAGCGCTGAAGAGGAACCGCTGTGCTCGCGAGTAGCTCGCCAGGTAGTCCGCGTAGCTGGCGAACCGACTGACGAACACTTTGTCCCAGTAATCCAGGCCGGCCCGCTTCAGCTCGCGGTCGGCAATGGAAAATCCGAGGGGTTCGATCAAAATGAGCTTGCAGCCGCTGACCGCACACAATCGCGCGATGTTGCCTGTATTCGGCGGAATCTCCGGCTCGACGAGCACGATGTGGAGCGGATGACTCAGTGGACGAAGCATGGAGATGAAACTCCGCGGATGCGGTTGCGAGTGACCAATAGCACCCGAGCGGCCCTCCTGGCTGATCGCGCGGAGCGCGCCACGCATTTCATCGAACGCCTAATGGGCCTCTTGGGTCGAGCGCGGCTCGATGCCGGTGAGGGATTGCAGATCGCGCCCTGCAGCTGCATTCATACCTTCTTCATGCGCTTTCCGATCGACGTCGTTTTCCTGGATGGCGCCCAGCGGGTACTTAAGGTTGCGCCGAGGATACGTCCGTGGCGCGTCATCGGCTGCTCCCGAGCGCGATCGGTGCTCGAGCTTCCGCCAGGGACGCTGGAGAAAACGGGCACTCGTCCGGCCGATGAATTGGACTTTGAACTCTGTTAACGTTCGTTCGGTTGCCGTCCAGGGACACGAATGCATGCGCATAGAGGTGGCTGGAATCACCCATGTGGGGATGAAGCGCAACCACAATGAGGACACCTACCTGCTCCTGCCCGAGGAGGCGCTCTTCTGCGTTGCCGACGGCATGGGCGGACACTCTTCCGGCGAGATCGCTTCAAAGATAGCGATCGAAGAGATTTCCGAGTTCTTCAAGCTCACCTCCCGCGACGAAGAGGCTACCTGGCCCTTCAAGATGGACAAGAACCGCAACTACGACGAGAACCGTTTGACGACCGGCATCAAGCTTGCGAACGTGCGGATTTACGAGCGCGCCAACTCCGAGAACAAGTACAAGGGCATGGGGACGACAATCGCCACCGTGCACTTCGCGTCCAAGCTCGCTTACGTAGCGCACGTCGGAGACAGCCGCGTCTACTCATTTCGAAATGGAGTCCTGAAGCAACTTACCGAAGATCACTCGCTGCTCAACGACTACCTCAAGGCAAAAAAGCTGACCGCCGACGAGATCGAAGCTTTCCCGCACAAGAACGTGATTGTCCGGGCGCTGGGAATGAAGGACACCGTTCAGATCGACATCGTCCGGCTCGATCCCCAGAATGGCGACCTTTTCCTGCTGTGCTCGGACGGCCTGTCTGGGATGGTTTCCGACAATCACATCCAAAAGACGCTGCTGCAGGCCGCGGAGCTGCAAGCCGCCTGCGCGCAGTTGATCGACCTGGCGAATTCGGCAGGCGGAAGCGACAACGTGACCTGCGTTCTCGCGCGGTACCACGCGTCCTGAGGCTATTTCTTCTGCGCTGCTGGAATTCGGAGCCCGCCCCACGCGACGGTGTCCGCCAAGTCCTCCTCGCTGAGGATTTCGGTATCCTCCAGGACGACGGTGCGCTTCAGCCGAGCGCCGGAGCGCACGCGCGCGCGCGGCCCGAGGTAGACTTCTGGGCCGACCGTCGCGCCGCGCTCCACCACAGAAGCTTCATCGAAGAACACCGGACCCGAGATCTGCGCGCCGCGCGCGCGCGCGCCTCGGCGCAGCCACAACTCACCCTCTCGTTGAACCATTCCCGAGAACGCGGGTCCGGAGAGAATGTCCGGTGCGCGACCGGCGAGGAGATCGAGGTGCGTGTGCAGATAGCGCGCCGGCGTACCCAGATCGGACCAGTACTCCTGCGCGATCTCAGCTCGTATCGTGAGTCCTTTGTCGAGCATACGGGGGTAGACGTCTCCATTGATGTCCTCGGGTCCCTCCGCGCTCATGAAGTCGAAGACCGCGGGTGACATCAGGTGAAGCCCGGTGAAGTGCCACTGCCGAAGGGCAGCGCCTCCGGGACCGCGACCGGCAATTCGGCGCACGCGGGCTGCGCTGTCCGCTTCGACCGCGGCATAGCGATCGCCCACCGGCATCGGCATCAGAACCATGGTGGCACTCGCTCCCGAATGGAGATGCGCTTGCGCCACCCGCGCGAGATCGACGGAAAAGAGCACGTCGCCGTTGAGGACCGCGAAGTGGTCGTCCTTGAGAAGTTGCCGCATTCCTCGGATTCCTCCTGCCGTGCCCTGTATCGTCGGCTCATATGCGATTTGCAGCGGCAACCCCGCGCGAGCGCACTCCGCCGACGCGACGGTCTTCATGATTTCCGCGAGGTGATGAGTGTTGATCGCTAAAGCGGTAACGCCGGCTCGTTGGAACAGCTCAACGCCGAAGCGAAACAGCGGTCGCCCGAGGAGCGGGATCGCCGCCTTTGGCCAGCGGTCGCTCAACGGCCGCAGCCGGGTCCCCATCCCAGCGCAAAGGATCATTCCCTTCAGGAGCGGCTCCGGGCCGCGGCGGGCGCGAACGTGGACATGCCTAGGCCAGCGCCGGAACGTAACGCGAGGCGATCTCTCGGAGGTCCGTCAGCTCGGGCAGTCGCGCCAGCGCGCTGGCGACGTAGCGCAGGGAGGCGGGAATCGAAACTAGGAAGTTGGGATTCCCCTTTACCCGGTGGATGTACTCGAAGCGCGCGGCGTCCTTGAGCTTGCGTTGAACCGTCAAAAGGTCGAAGAACTTCTTGAACGGGCGCGACGCCATTTTCTCGCCGCTCTCCCGATCGAATGCATCGATGTACCGATCGACCATCCGGTCGACAAACGGCCAATCGAGCTCCACGTAGCTGTCGCGCAAGAGGGAGACCAGGTCGTACTGGCGGGGCCCCAGCAGAGCATCCTGGAAATCAATCATCACCAGCTGGCCCCCTTTGAGCATGAGGTTTCGGCTCTGGTAGTCGCGGTGGGTGAATCCGCGCGGCTCGGCCGCGAGCTGGGACGACAGCCGGCGAAAGATTCGATTGAGCTGGGCGTGGTCCTCCGCGGACGCCTTACGCCCGCTCCAGATCTCCATGCCCCACTCGCGGAAGTGGCGAAGCTCCCAGTCGTAGAGGTCCTCATCGAAGGCGCGGCCGAAGGCCAGGCAGCTCGGATCCTCCCGGCGCTCGGCCGCTGCTCGCAGCCGCGCCAAAAGGTCCACCGCTTCGGAGTAAAGCGCTTCCCGATCGGCGCCCTGCTGCAGCGCTCGCTCCAGCGTGAGATCGCCGAGGTCCTCAAGGATCATCACGCCTGCTTGAGCATCGTATCGGACGATCTCCGGAACCCGGACTCCGAGCTGCTTGAGATACCTTTGGACGTTCAAGAACGGCAGCTCGCGCGGCTCGGCGCCCTTGCTCACCTCCTCGCTTTTCGACGCCGCATCCGGCGGCATCACCATTAGAATGTGGCTTAGCGGCGGCTGGCCAATTCGATAGTACGAGCGGTTGCTCGCGTCCCCTTTGAGGCGGACGATCGCCCCTTCAGAGGCCTTCTGTCCTGCCGCTTTCTTCACCTGGTCGCGAAGAGCGGCCTCAACTTCCATGCGAAACGGGTCTCCAGCAAGGCAGATGCGTCAGCAGTATCGGGGCAAGCTGCGCCCATCGTCAAAAAGGGCGCCGCTCTTCGTCAGCCGGCAACCGCAAACTTGGCATTCTTAGGACAACAATGGCTTCACTGCGCGCTGAAGCCGGATAAACCTGGGATTGACGACTTGCCTACCCTATTGCGTGCGGTCCGCTCGGGGACCAGCTCCGGCGGCGCGAGGCCCGCGCGATCGTCAAATTCGCCCGGGATCCAGAGGACAAGAGCATCCTCGGGCTCTGCCTGCATTCGACGCAGCTCGTCCGCAGCCGAACGATGGCGGACTTCTGTCCGCTGGAGCGTTCGCGTTGACCTTCCCGCCTCAAACAGCGACCACCCGGAGAGGAGCAGGGCAATCGAGGCGATGGCGATTCTTCTGATATCCATGCTCCGACGTACTCCAAGGAACGTGCCAGTGGACCCGTCGCGCGGTTGCGAGGACTTGAGCTGTTGTCGGTGGAAGCGAGACGGGTCATTTCCCGCGGGCGAGTCGCGATCGACGCTGGGTCCGGATAGACCCGGCGGTGCGATCCGTAGGAATCTTACGGGGGCTACCCGGCTTGATTCCCTCCGAAACCAGCCGAACCCTGGGAGGAACCGATGAAATTTCACCAAAACATCCTGTCGGCGATCGGCAACACACCTTTGGTGCGGCTGAGCAAGCTGGTTGGCCCATCAGATGCGACGGTGCTCGTCAAATGCGAGTTCATGAATCCGGGCGCATCGATCAAGGACCGGATGGCGGTTCACATCATCGAAAAGGCGGAAAAGGAGGGATTGCTCAGGCCGGGAGGGACGATCGTCGAGAACACTTCCGGCAACACCGGCATGGGCGTGGCCCTGACGGCAGCGGTCAAGGGTTATCGCTGCATCTTCACCATGCCGGACAAGATGTCGATGGAGAAAATCAACCGGCTCAAGGCGCTCGGGGCCCAGGTCATTGTGACGCCGACCAATGTCCCCGCGGACAGCCCGAAGAGTTACTACGAGGTGGCCAAGCGAATTGCGCGCGAGACGCCCAACAGCTTCTATCTGAACCAGTACCACAACCCGGACAACATCGAGGCGCACTACCTCACCACCGGACCCGAGATTTGGGAAGAGACCGACGGGAAGCTGGATTACTTCGTCGCCGGGCTCGGCACTGGCGGCACGATGAGCGGCGCCGGCAAGTTCTTCAAAGAGAAAAAGCGGAGCGTCGTGAATGTCGGCGTCGATCCGATCGGTTCGGTCTACGAAGGCTATTTCAGGACCGGCAAGCTCTCGGAGCCGCACGTCTACAAAGTCGAGGGAATTGGCGAGGACATGCTGTGTAAGGCGATGGACTTCTCCGTTCTCGACGACGTCCGGCAGGTGGATGACAAGCAGTCGTTTCTGATGGCGCGCCGGCTTGCCCGCGAAGAAGGGATTTTCGCAGGTGGATCATCCGGGTCTGCGGTCCACGTCGCCGTTGAGCTCGCCAAGGAGGTCGGACGCGGGAAGCTGATCGTCACCCTGCTGCCCGACTCGGGCTCGAGCTACGTCTCAAAGTTCTATTCAGACGAGTGGATGCGCGACAACGGTTTCCTCGACGACAAAGGGGCAGGCACGGTCCGCGATCTGCTTACCGCGCGCAAGCGCACCGTCATCTTCGCCGAGCCCGGAGACCGGATCGACAAAGTGATCGAGACGATGAGGCGGGACGGAATCAGCCAGATGCCCGTCATCTCCGGCGATCAAAAAGCGGAAGGTATGATCCACGAATACGATTTGCTCAACGCGCTGATCGCAGGGACCCACAAGCTCACCGACCCGATCGACGCGATCGTCGCGCCGCTCCAGGGCGTGGTGATGCCCGAGACCTCGATCGCCAACCTTCGCGAGGTATTCGCGCAGGACAACGTGGCAGTGGTGAAGGAAGGCCGACAGGTGGTGGCGATCCTCACCAAGATCGATCTGATTGAGCACCTGGCGGCGCGGATGAGCTGAATCGCTAGGCGGCCAACGCGTTCTGCAGGTCGGCAATCAAATCGTCCGCGTCTTCGATTCCGACCGATAATCGGATCAGGCCGTCGCTGATCCCCAGCTTCTCCCGCGTTTCCCTTGGAACGGACGCGTGGGTCATGATCGCCGGGTGCTCGATCAGGGACTCGACGCCGCCGAGCGATTCAGCGCAGGCGAAGATCTGCACCGCCTTCAGGAATTTGCGCGCCGCTTCGAGTCCTCCGCGAATCTCGAAGGTCATCATCCCGCCGAATCCACTCATCTGCCGTCGAGCAAGCTCATGTTGTGGATGCGTGGACAGCCCGGGATAGCTCACCTTCTGCATCTTCGGATGGCGTGCGAGCGCCTCGGCGATGCGCTGAGCATTCTGCGCGTGCCGTTGCATTCGCACGTGAAGCGTTTTAACGCCGCGCAGCACGAGGAAGCTGTCCACCGGAGACGGCACTGCGCCTACCGCGTTCTGCAGGAAGTGGATCCGCTCCGACAGCTCCTTGCTCGAGGTGGCGATAAAGCCTCCGATGCAGTCGCTGTGCCCGTTGAGGTACTTCGTAGTCGAGTGGACGACGACGTCGATTCCAAGCGGGAGCGGTTTTTGGAAATAAGGCGTCATGAACGTGTTGTCGCAGATCGAAAGCAGCGAACGCCTGCGGGCAAGCTCTGCAATGCGCGCGAGGTCGATCAACTTCATCATCGGATTGGTGGGCGTCTCCACCCAGACTGCCTTGGTGCGCGGAGTCACCGCGTTCTCGAGATTCGACGGATTGGAAAGATCGACGAATGAGAATGACAGGCCTTGCCGGCGAAATACTTTGTCGAAGAGGCGGAAAGTCCCCCCGTAGACGTCGTCCGAGCAGACGATGTGATCTCCGGCATCAAAGAGGTGCATCAGCGCGTCGGCCGCGGCACAACCGGAGCTGAACGCCGCTCCGTAAGCCGCCCCCTCCAACGCGGCGAGGCAGTTCTCCAACGCGTCGCGGGTGGGATTGCGCGTCCGGCTGTATTCGAAGCCCTTGTGCTCGCCGGGCCCAGTCTGGACATACGTCGAGCTCAGGTAGACCGGCGTCATGATCGCGCCCGTCGTGGGATCCGGCCTTTGGCCGGCGTGGATGGCGAGTGTGTCGAAGCGCATGGTAGCGGCAGAGTACATGAATGGCAGGCGAAACGCCGATTCCTGCGTGGTTGGCAAGTACCTCGGCGAGGGAACGCGCTTACCAGCCTTTTTCTCTCAGCAGCTCGGCGACCTTGCGGAGATCCGCGACGAGGCTTTCGATCTCCGCCTCCCGCGCCCGGTCGTCGGGTGCTCGCAGAATTGCGGAAGGGTGAACGGTGGCGAGCACATACGTTGCCAGCGGAGAAGGGACGAACTCGCCTCTTTGGCGGGTCACCCGAAAATTCTTTCCCAAAAGCGCCTGAGCGGCGGTCGCTCCCAAGCAGACGATGACCTTCGGTTTCACCTGGGCGATCTCCGCTTCCAACCAGGGACGACACGCGGCGATCTCCCGCGCGTTCGGCTTGGAATGAATTCGCCGCTTCCCCACCAGGATCCATTTGAAGTGCTTCACGACGTTGGTGACGTAGACTTTGGATCGGTCGATGCCTGCCTGCTCGAGCGCCTTGTCGAGGAGCCGCCCTGCAGGGCCGACGAACGGTTTGCCCTCCAGGTCCTCCGAATTGCCCGGTTGCTCCCCGATCATCATCACCTTGGCTTTCGGGCTCCCCTCTCCGAAGACGGTCTGGGTTCCGGTTTTGTAGAGGTCGCACGCCTTGCAGCTTGCTGCCGCTTCGCGCAATTCCGGCAGCGTCAGGTTTTCGGGAGCCGGCAGCGCGGCACCATCGGGCGGGATGCTCGGTTTCGACACCGCTGAACGATAAGTACGAGCTAACGTCCGGGGCAGTCAATCGCCGCCGAGCCGACGAGTTTCGGATAAGAGGAAATGCGTGGAGCGCTCTTCTGCTCTCGCAAACCGGCTGCGAAAGAATTTTAGGCATTTCAGAAGGTGGGCTGGCCGGCAGGGATTGACCGCCTTTCGCGTCTACGATCGCGATTTGCCGGAGTACCCCTGCTCCATCGAGTGGTACGCGGGGCGGGTCCACGTGATCGACTACCCGCGAGGCTCTTTGCTGGCGCGCGGAAGAACCGCCAAGTTGCGCGAGGAAGTCTTGGAAGCCGTCTGCCAGGCGCTCGAGGTGAATCGAGAGCAGATCTACGCCAAAGAGCACCGCCGCAAGGTCTGGGGACGGGAGCAGTACCGTTCTACTGAAGGCGAAGGCGAGCGCTTCACCGTTTCGGAGCAGGGCTTGAAATTCTGGGTCAACCTGGGAGGGCAGCTCGACACCGGGTTGTTCCTCGACCATCGGCGGACCCGAGCGCGCATCCGCGCGGAATCGGCCGGCAAGCGTTTTCTGAACGCCTTCTCGTATACCGGCGCGTTCACTGTGTACGCCGCGGCCGGCGGCGCAAAGGGGACGACCAGCGTCGATCTCTCCAAGAAATATCTCGACTGGGGAGTTGAGAATCTTCGCCTCAATAACCTTCAACGGGGCGCTCACGAGCAGATCCGCGCGGACGCGTCAGCCTGGCTGAGATCGGCTCGCGCTGAGCGACGGCGCTACGACCTCATCGTCATCGATCCGCCGCCTTTTTCATCCTCGAAAGCGATGGAAGGTTCATTCAACGTCCAGCGCGATCACCTCCGCTTGCTCGAGGACGGCCTGGCGCTTCTTTCTCCGGGAGGATCCCTCTATTTCTCGACCAGTTTTCAGTCCTTCCAGCCGAGATGGCGATTCTCTCCCGAGGCTTCGGTGGAGGAGCTCACTCCCGCCTCGATCCCCGAGGATTTTCGGCGCAAGCAGGTGCACCGCTGTTGGAAGATAGGGCGGTAGGCGATATGCGGGAGAAGCCATGGCGCTGTGCTTGGGAAGATTCGAGCTCCACGAGGTTCGCGACGGCAGCATGGCCTTGGATGGCGGAGCGATGTTCGGCATCGTTCCCAAGCCTCTCTGGCAGAAGCGACATCCGGTGGACGACCGAAATCGCGTCGAGCTGGCTCTGCGCTGCCTGCTAATCCGGGACGGCAATCGACGCGTGCTGGTCGACACCGGGATCGGCTCCAAGTGGGACGAGAAGCATCGCGACATCTACGCCATCGACCAATCGCATCACAGTCTCGACCGCGATTTGGCGCGCGCCGGCTGCACTCGCGAAGACGTCACCGACGTGGTTTTGACCCATCTTCACTTCGACCATGCAGGGGGCCTGACGCGGATCGAGGGCGGCAAGCGAGCCCTTTCCTTTCCCCGAGCCACCTATCACCTGCAGCGCCGCAATTGGAAATGGGCTCACCACCCGTCGGACAAGGACTCGGGCAGCTACCGGGCGGAGAACTTTGACCTTCTGGCGAGCAGCGGACGGCTCCATCTTTTGGACGGCCATACCGAGCTGTTCCCCGGCATCGAGCTCTTCGTTTCAGAAGGGCACACGGTGGGATTGCAGCTCGTCCGGATCAACAGCGGGGACGATGCGCTGGTGTTCTGCAGCGACGTTATTCCGACCGTGTCGCATCTGCGCTCTTCGTGGGTGATGGCTTACGACCTCTATCCGCTGACGACGATCGAGGAGAAGAGAATGATCCTCGCGCAGGCGATGGAGGAGAAATGGATGCTCTTCTTTGAGCACGACCCATTGATCGCCGCCTGTAGCGTCAAAGAGCAGGAGGGCCAAGCCCTGGTAGATAAGGTGATCCCCTTTTGAACCCCAAAGCCGATGCCCCCGCGGTGGTTCTGCTGCGGCGAGGGATGGAGCGATGGCAGCGCGGGCATCCATGGATCTACCGCAGCGATTTAAAGAGCAGTGAGGGCCTGGTCGGCGGCGAAGTCGTTCGAGTGCTCGATCACCGCGGATGGTTCGTCGGCCAGGCGTTCTATTCGAAGCAATCGAAGATCGCGCTTCGCTGGCTCACCTACCAAGACGTCCCTGTGAACGCGGATTTTTTCCGGGCCCGGATCCTCCAAGCGCAGGCTTTGAGGGAGCGGGTCTACCCTTTGGAGCAAACCTACCGCGCGATTTACAGCGAAGCGGACCTGTTGCCGGGGCTAATCGTCGACCGGTACGGCGACTACTTGAGCGCGCAGTTTCTGGTGAAGGGCACCGAAGATCGCAAGGAGCTCTTGGCAGACCTGCTGGTAGAAACGTGGGGCGCCCGGGGCCTGATGAACCGGTCCGACGCGGGCGTGCGCACGCTTGAGGGATTGGCTCCGGTGAAGGAAGTGTTGCGAGGGGAGATCCCACCCTTCGTCGAATACAGCGAAGGAGCGCTGCGACTGCGCGCCGATCTGCGCGAGGGCCAAAAGACGGGGAGCTTCCTCGATCAAAAGGACAATCATCTGCGCAGCACGACGTACGCTCTCGGCCAGGCGCTCGACTGTTTTGCCTACTCCGGTGGCTTTGCGCTTCAGCTGGCGACTCGAGCGGCCCAAGTGACGGCGATCGAGATCTCCGAGCACGCGGTTGCCCTTTTGAAGGCAAATGCCGAGCTCAACCGCCTCCAGAATGTCGAAGTGGTCCTGGCGAACGCCTTCGACTTTCTGCGAGATGCGGTGGAAGACGGGCGGCAGTTTGACACCGTGGTCCTCGATCCACCGTCGTTCGCTCGCAAGAAGGGAGACATCGAGGCTGCCTTGCGCGGGTATAAGGAGATCAACCTCCGAGCGATGCAGCTGCTCGGCCCCGGCGGGTTCTTGCTCACCTGCAGCTGCTCCCACCACGTCTCAGAAGCGCTGTTCGAACAGATCTTGGAATCGGCGGCGGCGGACGCGAAGCGGCGTCTGCAGATCGTGGAAAGGCGCGGCGCGAGCGTGGACCATCCAGTCTTGCTCAGCCTTCCCGAGACTCGCTATCTCAAGTGCTTCGTCCTTAGGGCGCTTCAATGATGAAGCGCGGTGAAGCACCGGGGGGCTCGGATAAGGCGGTCCTGGAGGCATCCAAGCAACGTTGGCGAGAGAAGGTCTGGCGAGCTCTCGAGGACTCCAAGGCAGCGCTCTTTCCCGGAGCGCGGGGGCGAATTCCGAACTTCCGAGGGGCAGCTGGAGCGGCGGCTAAGCTCGCCACGTCCCTGGAGTGGCAGCGCGCACGCACGCTGAAGTGCAATCCCGATTCACCGCAGAAGCCGCTCCGCGCTCTGGCGCTGCGCGAAGGCAAGACGATCTACGTGGCCGTCCCTCGCCTCCGCGAAACGCGCTGTTTCCTGGAGCTCGACCCGCGACGCGTTCCCCAGATCGCCGCCGCGGTGACGATCGAAGGCGCGGCTCGGTTCGGTCGACCGGTTCATCCGCGGGACAAGCCTCGCATCGATCTGGTGATCTGCGGTTCCGTCGCAGTGGACAAAGATGGGCGCAGGCTTGGAAAGGGTGGAGGGTATTCCGATCTTGAGTTCGCGCTCGGTCGCGAGCTTGGCTTCATCGGTGCAGGCACGCCGATCGCGACCACTCTTCACCCGCTCCAGCTCGTGACCGGTCCGCTGCCGGTCACCAAGCACGATTTCTGGATCGATCTCGTCGGCACGCCCGACGAGCTTCTTCAATTCAAGCCTGTCGCGCGCCCGTCGGGTATCCTGAGGAGCGATTTGACCGTCGATCTCATCGAATCGATACCCATCCTTCGAGAGCTGGGTTACTCGGCCGCGACCACAGGGTGAACTTCGAGCCGTCGCCAACGCCATCCACATCCTGATTGCAAGGATGGCTTTAGCCCAAATAGGGCTTAAGCGTTCCCTCGAACTCTCTTGGATCC
>Ga0126383_10000466_pt1 | contig 22490 bp, 17 predicted proteins | sample PanSoiMetPlot_35_FD_96882 | JGI IMG/M metagenome (GOLD analysis project Ga0126383, IMG submission 96882) | Tropical forest soil microbial communities from Panama - MetaG Plot_35 | ecosystem: Environmental > Terrestrial > Soil > Tropical forest > Bulk soil | place: Panama | collected 2016-02-17
CAGCCGGCTCCGGGCTGCTGTCTGGCGCCGGATCAAGAGCCTGGGCGCCATCTACCTGCAGTCGTCGGCTGCCGCGCTGCCGGCCAGTACCCAGGCTGAGCGCTCGCTGCGCAAGCTGCGCAGCGAGATCGCGGACATGTCCGGTACCGCCGTGCTGCTGTCCTGCGACGTGCTGGCCGGCCAGGCCGACATCGAGGCACAATTCCAGGCCGCTCGCAACGACGAGTACGAGGAGATCGTCGACAAGTGCAACGACTTCATCGCGGGCATCGACAAGGAGTATGCCGAGCACCACTTCAGCTACGCCGAGCTGGAGGAGAACGAGGTTGACCTCGTCAAGCTGCGGACCTGGCTAGGCCGGGTCCGCGAGCGGGATGCCTTCGGCGCGGACGGGCTGCAGCAGGCGCTTAGCTGCCTTGCGGACTGCGAGGAGAAGCTGGAGGCGTACGCCGCGCGGGTCTACGCAGAGGAAGCGGAAAGCCGCTGAGCACTCCCTGGCCGCTGACCGCCCTGGCGAGGCTCACCGGCAGCAGCACGACGAGCAGCAGCGGCAGCACCCACCAGGCCGGAATCCCGGCGGAGTGCAGGCCCCACGTGCCGAGGAGGCCGACCACCACTCCTGCGGCCACCACCCAGTCGTCGCCGATCACGAAGTCATACCAGAATGCGCCGAACGCCCTCAGCCGCGGTGCCAGCCCGCGGTGCGGACTTCCCGTCTCGCTCATCGCACCCCCTGCGCGGCCAGATCCGCGCTTGCTCCGCCGGCCGAGCCAGCCTTCCCGCCGGGCGAGCGGCGCAGCAGCCAGGTCAGGGCGAGTCCGAAGAGCGCGACCGCCGGGATGATCACCAGCAGCGCAGCATCGGAGCCGGGCCAGGACGCCCCGGCGCCCTCGCCGCCCCAGAACACGCCGAAGCTCGTCAGCATGATCCCGACGACGAACTTCATCGTGTTCTCCGGCACCCGCGCCAGCGGCGCGCGGACCGCGAACCCCACGGCCGCGACCAGCACGGTCGCGCATCCGGCGGCGATCGACGCCAGGCCGACGTTCTTGGCGTTCGCGCCGAACGTCAGCACGATGAACACGACCTCGAGCCCTTCCAGGAGCACGCCCTTGAATGCCAGCGTGAAGCCGTACCAGTCCGGCGCGAGGAAGAACCGCCGAGCCGTCTGGCTCTTCGCCTCAGCCATGTGCTCCGCGAACAGCTTGTCCTCGTCGTGCAGCGACTTGTGGCCACTGGCACGCAGCACCGCCTTACGCAGCCACTGCAGCCCGAACACGAGCAGCAGCGCCCCGACGATCACCCGGAGGGTTGTGATCGGAATGGCCGCGACGGCCGGACCCAGGATCGCGACGACGATGGCAAGCACCGCGAGCGCGGATATTGTCCCGGTCCCGGCTGACCGCCAGTCCCGAGCGGTGCCGGCGGCCAGCACAATGGTCACGGCCTCTACCGCTTCCACCGCGCACGCCAGGAATACAGCGATAAACAACGCGCTGGCACTCGCACTCACCGCGTCCTCCGTCTCCGATCATCGAGCCAACGTGCCGCTCAGGCATGCCCAGTCTGCCACGAGGCTAACTGGTTAGTCTAACAGCCGTCATCTCTGAGATATCACAGCAGTTATAACCAGAACTTGACGATCGGTTCGCTTGTGACACACTTTACCGTCGTCGGCCTGTAGCTCCGCTACCGCCGCCTTGCGGCCATGAGATCTATTACCCCCGGTAACAAGATCCGCTTGACCGCCGCCGCGCTGGCGATCGGTGCCATCGCCGCGCCGGAGCGGGCCCGCGACGAAGTCCGGCCCCGTGCGCTGACGGCCTGGCCGCTGCGTCCACCCGCCGTGCCAGCCCCGGTCAGATTGCGCCGCACCGGGCATGGCCGCCAGCCCGCATCGGCCGTACCATCACGGCCATGGGACCACGTCTCCGCGGCGCCTCGCTGATCGCCGCATGCCTGCTTGCTTGCGTGAGCGTCGCCGCGTGCGCGGGTACGACGACCGTCCGCGGCACCGGGGTGTGGTACACCTGCTGCTCCGATAGCGTCGTCACGACGACGTGGCATCCTGGTCAGCAATTGCCCGTGGCCTGGACCAGGACCGCCACGGTGCCGACGGGCCATGGTTTCGAGCCCGTCAGCCTCTCGGCCGTCCTGACCGGCCCCTACAAGGACGCCGCCGCGCTCAAGGCGGCCGAGAGCAAGGGTCAGCTGCTCCGCGGACCACGCCCGATTACGGCGGCCGCACCCAGGATGCTGATCTCCCGCAACCCGCCTCGCTCCCCCGTTTCGGTCATCACCATCCCCGCCGACGCGCCGCCGGGCATGTACGACCTGCTGACCGGAATCAGTTCCGGCGGCGGCTCCGTCACGGGCGCCTCGGTCGTCACGGTCGGGTAGCACGGCCCTGGCTACCCTGCGCGCTACGCCCGCCCTGCGGTAGCGCCGCAGCCAGTTCGGGCCGCTGGATGTCATAACGCGCGACCGCCGTGTAGCCCACGAGCACGACGATGGACAGCAGCAGCACGAGGCTGACCGGGCCTTCGCCGTAGTCGAGCCCGGATAGCACCTTCGGCTTGCCGAAGTAATCAGCGAACGAGGCGCCGAGCGGCCGGGTCACCACATAGGCCGCCCAGAAGCAGAGCACCGAGTTCAGCTTCAGCTGCCACCATGCGACCGCGGGCACCATGATGACCACGGCGAACAACACCACAGAGCCCAGGTAACCCAGGTGGAGCACGCGCGCGGTGAAATCACCGAGGGCAGTCCCCAGGGCGAACGTCGCGAAGACCACGGCCCAGTAGAACAGCTCGCGCCGGCGCGTCACGATGCTGTGGATGGACAGCGTCCGCTCGCTGCGGTACCAGAGCCAGAACACCAGCGCGAGTACGACAGCCCAGAACGCCGAGGTACCGCCGTAAGGGATGCCGATGATCAAGTGCATGAAGTCCGCCGCGCCGGTGCCGAAGATCGCGATCGCGAGGGCCAGGAACCAATAGGCGGCCGCCACGTAGCGTCGCGTGCTGAGCTGCAGGACGACCGCGACCACGAAGATCGCGACCTCCACCACGCCCGTCAGCAGGTAACCGTGCGGGACGAGGAAGTCCGATACCGCCTCGCCGCCAGCCGTTGTCAGCAGCTTGATGACCCAGAACAGGAACGTGACCTCGGGAACTTTCGCGGCGAGCGGCGCGCGCCGCCAGGCTGCTGAGGCGTGGGCCATCCGCGTTCCCCTTCTGCTCCTGGCCTGCGCCGCGTCGGGCTTGCGGCGCGCGTGGCGGTGTGCAGTATAGGGGCGCGCCCACCCACCACCGGTGCGTCTTGACCGGCCCATTACGGGCGCGAGCCGGCGGGCGGCACTGGCCGGCGAGGGCCACGTTCCCGTTCTGAAGGGTTTACCGGGCCGCGTCCGCGTCGGCTGCGCTGCGGCCGGCTGGGCTCCCGCGGAACTGGAGGGCGATCAGCCCGACGCTGACCCAGCCGACCGCGACGGCGAGCCAGTAGTTCACCATCCGGAACGCCAGGACGGCCGAGACGGCGGGCAGCCGGCCGGCTCCGTAGGCGACCAGCACCACGGCGAGACTGCCCTCGACGATGCCGAGGCCGCCGGGGACTATAGGGAGCGAGCCGGCAACCACCGATGCGCCGTAGGCGAGCAGCACCCCGTGCCAGGGGATGGTCGCATGGACGGCCCGGAAGCCGCACAGCAGGCAGCAGAAGTCGCTCAGCCACACGGCGGTGGCGATCGCCACCACACCCGCCGTGGCCCCAGGGCTCAGCGGGATCTCTCGCATCCGGGCCAGCGTCGCCTCGATCCGCGTCAGCAGGCCGCGGGGCTGGGCGCCACGAGCCTCGCGCCGCCTTCTGGCCAGGCGGCCGGTGACCGCGGTCGCGAGACCCAGCACGAGATCGCGGCGGATCAGGACCGCACCCGAGCCGAGGACGATCAGCAGGCCGAGTACGGTCACGCCCAGGCCGGCCGGGCTGGCGTGGCTGCCGCCTGCCGTCGCAGTCGCCACCAGCGCCACGAGGACGCCGGTCAGCAGCACGAAGGACATCCCGACGGCCTGCGCAATCAGGATCGTGAAGATCGTCCAGCCGGCGGCCGCTGAGCTCGCCCGGCGCCGGCGGTAGTAGCGGTAGCGGTAGCCGCTCGACACCGCCGGCTCCCCCGGCACTGTGCAGTTGATAGCGGCGTTGGCCAGCGTCAGCAGGAACAGGCCAGGCAGCGGTACGCGCGAACCGGCGTCGGCGAGGCGCAGCACGCGCCACTGCAACACGGCGTAGCCGAGCATGGACGCCGACTCGGCGCCGATCGCGGCCGCGATCCACTGCGGGCTCGCGCTGCCAAGCTGGCGGACGGCGGCGACCAGCTCGCTGCGCCTGCCGAACAGCAGCCACAGCACCACGACGCCAATGACAATGCCGAGGGCGTAGCGGATAAGCACCGCGCGGGTGCGCGCCGCCGCGGCGGGAGCATCCAGGGCAGCTGCGCCGGGGCTATCCAGAGCCGCTGCACCGGACACCCCAGGGACCGCCGTCCCCGGGACCGCCGTCCCCGGAATCCCCGGGGCGGCGATGTCATCTGCCATCGGTCCATGATGATGGACCGCAGGCCGGGCGGCCAGGCCGGGAGACGAGGAGCGCGTCGGTGACACCGCATTTCGAGGGCAGAATCGGAACCGACTGGCGTGACTCGCAGCCCTGGTGGCCACCCGAGCCTGCACCGCCGCCCGGCGCCCCCAACGTCGTCCTCGTGGTGCTCGACGACGTCGGCTACGCCCAGCTCGGCTGTTACGGCTCGGACATCGAGACGCCGGTCTTCGACGGGCTCGCGGCCGGCGGCGTGCGGCTCGCCAACTTTCATACGACCTCGCTGTGCTCGCCCACCAGGGTCTGCCTGCTGACCGGCCGCAATCACCATCGCAGCGGCATGGGCCGGGTCGCCGACCTGGCAGTCGGCTTCCCCGGTTACTGGGGCAAGCCGCCGCGCGAAAACGGCTACCTGTCGGAGATCCTGCGGGCCGCCGGCTACGCGTGCTACGCGGTCGGCAAGTGGCACCTGTCCCCTGAGGACGAGACCAACATGGCGGCGTCGCGCGCGACCTGGCCGCTGGCCCGGGGGTTCGACCGCTGGTATGGGTTCCACGGCGGCGAGACGCACCAGTTCGTGCCCGCACTGTTCCACGACAACCACGCGGTGCGGCCGCCGCGCGCTCTCTCTGACGGCTACCACCTGACCGAGGACCTCGCGGACCGGGCCATCGAGTTCCTCGGTGACCTGCGGGCCGTGGACACGGACCGGCCGTTCTTCCTGTATTTCGCCACCGGGGCGTGCCACTCACCGCACCAGCCGCCGCCACGCTGGCTGACGCACTACCGCGGCCGGTTCGACCTGGGCTGGGACGCATGGCGATCGGCGGTCTTCGAGCGGCAGCTCGCCACGGGACTCCTGCCGCCGTCGACGGCGCTGTCGGCGCGGCCACCGTGGGTGCCCACGTGGGACTCGCTGAGCGAGCGTGACCGGGCTGTCGCGGCGCGGTTCATGGAGTGCTTCGCGGGCTTCCTGTCACACGCCGACGAGCAGGTAGGCCGCGTGCTGGCGTTTCTTCGGGAGCGCGGTGAGCTCGACAACACCATCGTCTGCGTGGTCTCGGACAACGGGGCCAGCTCAGAAGGCGGCGCCGAGGGCTCCATCAATGACATGCGGCTGCAGAACCTCGATCCGGCCGGGCCGGACGAGATGGCCGCCCGGATCGATGAGATCGGCGGGCCGCTGACGCACAACAACTATCCGTGGGGCTGGACGATGGCGGGCAACACGCCATTCCGCCGGTGGAAGCGGGAGGTGCACGAGGGCGGTGTCGCAGACCCGTGCATCGTGGCGTGGCCGGCCGGTGTCGCGAACGGCGCCATCGCACCGGGGGCGGTGCGGCACCAGTTCGCGCACGCGGTCGACGTACTGCCGACCGTGCTGGAGCTGACCGGGGTAACAGCGCCGGCTGATCTCGAGGGCGTCTCGCAAACCGTCTTCGACGGGGTGCCGTTCGGCTACCTGCTCGGGCCGGACGGAGCAGCCGCCGCCGAGCGGCACGAGACCCAGTACTTCGAGATGCTCGGCTCACGCGCGCTCTACCATCGGGGCTGGAAGGCGGTCACGTTCCACCCGGTCGGGCCGCTGTATGACGACCAGAACCCGAACGCGCCGTTCGATGAGGACGTCTGGGAGCTGTACGACGTCACATCCGATCTGTCGGAGACTGCGGATCTTTCCGCGCAGCATCCGGGAAAGGTGGCCGAGCTCGTCGCCCTGTGGTGGCAGGAGGCGCGGCGCAACCAGGTGCTTCCCCTCGACAACCGGCCGCTGTGGGCGCTCGTTCACCCCAAGCCGGACCGGCGGCGTCCCCGGTCGGAGTTCCGGTACGCGCAGGGCGGCGCGCCGGTGCCCGAAGCAGTGGCGGTCAACGTCCGCAACCGCTCGCACCTCCTGGCCGTCGACTTCGTCGTCGGTGACTCCGCCGACGGGGTACTGCTCGCGCTGGGCTCCGCCCTCGGCGGCTGGTCCCTGCACATCCTCGGCGGCAGGCCGCGATACGTGCACAACCTGTACGGCAAGGAGAGACACGTCGTCTCGTCGGGCTCGGGCTCGGGTTCGGTGCTGGCGCCGGGCGGCGAGCACCGGCTGGAGTACGAGTTCACCAAGGACGCCGGGCTCGGCGGCACCGGCGTGCTGCGGTGCGACGGCGTGGAGGTCGGCCGCGGGACGATCCCCCGGTTCACGCCGTCCGGGTTCACCGGCACCGGCGTGGGCCTGACGTGCGGCTACGAATGGGGACCGGCGGTCGGTGAGGGCTACACCGCGCCCTTCACATTCCCCGGCGTGATCCGGCGCGCCGTCGTGCGCACCACCGGCCCTGTCGTCCGCGACCCGCTTGCCGAGCTCGAGGCGATCCTCGCCGAGCAGTAGGAGCGCCAGAGTGGGAGTGGATCTGCTGTCGCTATGACGACAGTGATGCCACTCCCATGAAGATCATTTCCCGGGTCCTACAACGTGGAACTCGATCCGGTACACGAGAGTGTCGTCGTGCACGGGCCCCGAGTGCGCGGTGCGGCGGCGCAGCGACTCGAGGTCCGTCTCGCCCGTGCGTTCCAGGTCTGCCTCGGTGACCGAGCTGAACGGCATCAGCTCGATGGAGTCGATCTCGATGAGTGCCGGACCCACGGCATAACGCCCGCCGAGGCGCACCTGTGGCCGGCTCCACAGCCGGTACGACAGCGTGATGTCCCCGCCAATGACGTCATCGCGCAGTTCCCGGCTGAACTCCACCACCCCACCGTACGGCCAGCGCGGCTTCTGCCGCTCCAGCGCATCGCAAGACGGCCTTCCGGCCCCGAGCGCGACATATTGTTCGCGAGCTCCACTGCGTAGTAGCGTCCGGAACGCGGCCGCCTGCGCCCAGGCTGTTGCCGCCGAGGGCGACCAGACGGGAGTTGCAATGGCGATCGACGAGGCGACGGCTGCCCTGCTCGCGGCGTACGAGGAAGCCGGAGCACCGCCACTGCACGAGCAGACACCGCAAGAGGGCCGCGAGGCGATGGCCGCGATGGGCGCGCTGTCTCCACCGGGACCCGAGGTAGCGACGGTTTACGACGAGCGGGTCCCGACCGCTGACGGCGACCAGTTCGCGGTGCGCGTGCTCGTGCCCGCCGGCGACATCCGCGCGCTGGTGGTGTACTTCCACGGCGGCGGCTGGGTCATCGGCAACCTCGATACCCATGACAGCGTCGTCCGGGTCCTCGCGAACAGGCTGCAGGCAGCAGTGGTCAACGTCGACTACCGGCTGGCGCCCGAGCACCGGTTCCCGACCGCTGCAGACGATGCGTGGGCCGCCCTGCTGTGGGCGAACGAACGGATGACCGAGATCGCTGGCGGTCCCGTTCCCCTCGTGGTGATGGGGGACAGCGCCGGCGGCAACCTGTCCGCGGTCGTCGCCCGCCGCGCTCGCGACGCCAGCGGGCCGCGCCTGGCCAGCCAGGTGCTCATCTACCCCGTGACGGATGCGGACCTCAACACGCCGTCGTACCTGGACCCAGAGAACCAACTGCTGCTGCGGCGCGAGTCGATGGCCTGGTTCTGGGATCACTACGCGCCCAGCCCGGCGGACCGGCTGCACCCGGATGCCTCGCCGTTGCAGGCCGCAGACCTCACGGGGCTGGCGCCGGCGATCGTGCTGACCGCCGAGCATGATCCGCTGCGGGACGAGGGCGAGGCGTACGCACACAAGCTCGCCCTCGCCGGCGTGCCCGTGGTGCAGCGGCGGTTCGCCGGCCAGATGCACGCGTTCTTCACCATGGTCGGGGTTCTGCCCGCGAGCGCCGAGGCCATCGATTATGTCGCCGACCAGCTCGGACACCAGCTCGCCGCGGAAGGCGAAGCGCAGCCGGCCGGCTGACCGCCCCGGCCCCCCCGGCCCGGCCCGCTGTGCGGTGACGCAAGCCACCATCATGGTGGCTCGTCCCCGAGCCCGAAACGCAGACGTAGCTTCAATGTCACGTTCTTGTAACGGGTTACCTTGAGCGCTTGTGGCGGCATCCCGGCCGTTTTACGCTCTCCGCAGTTAGCTAAGTAAGCGCTTTCCGCAATCCTTTCTCTGAAGCGGCAGTGGCCGCAGGGAGTGAAGGACAGTCGGGTAAGCGCTTCCGTAAGCGCTTTCGTAAGCGCTTCCTGATGTGGGCGGCAACGCCCCCTTCGAGACCGGCGGTGCAGGGTGGACACAGTGACTGGCGCGGCCCAGCCGACTGAGGCTAGGCCGACCCAGGCTAGGCCGACTGTGCCTGTGCAGCCGACCACCCCGATGCAGCCGGGTCAGGCCCCGACGATCTACGACGTGGCCAGGATCGCCGGGCTGTCCATCGCCTCGGTGTCGCGGGTGCTCAACGGCCAGGGCAACCCGCGGGCCGACACCAGGCAGCGCGTCCTGCGGGCCGTGGAAGAACTCGGGTTCGTGCCTGACGGCGCGGCCCGGGCACTCAGCGCCCGGCTCAAGGAGGTCATCGGAGTAGTCGTCCGACGGCCGCAGGGGCGCGACGCCAACATGTTCGCCGACGAGGATGAGAACCTCCAGTTCCCTGACATGATCAACCGGGGCATGGAGATAGTGGCCCAGAGGCACGGCTTCGATCTCCTTATCAGGTCAGTCGATCTGGACGAGCCGGATGCGGGCCGGCTGATTTTTGCGCTGGCCCGCAAGAGCGACGGGCTCATCCTGCACGACAGGGTGCTGTCGCCCGCGCAGCTGGACGTGCTATCGCGCCAGGTGCCGGTCGTCACCCTGGCCGGCCAGCCGACCGAGACGACCGCCAACGTCCACGGGGACAACGAGGGCGGCATGCGCGATCTCGCCCGGCATCTGATCTTCGATCACGGTTACCGGACGATCGCCTACCTGGCCGGGCACGAGGGCAGCCCGGACAGCCTGAGCCGCGGCGAGGCCCTGGCGCAAGAGGTCGCCGCGGCCGGCGCCTGGCTGCTCACGGGCGAGGCGTGGCGCGGCGGCTACCAGGCCGCGGGCGGAGCGCAGGCGATGGAGCACCTCATCGCCGCCGGTACCCAGCTGCCGCGAGCCATCGTGTGCGCGAACGACCAGTCCGCTATTGGCGTGCTGCACGCGCTGGCACTGCACGGGATCGCCGTTCCTGGCGATGTCGCCGTCACCGGGTTCGACGACATCCCGGTAGCCCGGCATCTGCGCCCGCAGCTCACCAGCGTCCGACAGTCCATCCAGGATCTGGGGGCGACCGCCTTCGAGACCGTCTACGCCATGATCGGCCGCGGCCCGGACAGCGCCGACAGCCCGCACGGGCAGGACATCGCGCTGCCGACCAGGCTTATCCGGCGCCAGTCCTGTGGATGTAACCAAGAGTCCCTGGCACAGATCAACACCGAAGGGACCGAATAGATGACGGCGTTGGTACGGAGGGCCGGATAGATGCTCGTGCTCGTCCGGCGGCTCTTCTTCTACGCGGTGACCGCCGTCATCGCCATCAGCCTCGACTTCCTGATCCCTCGGCTCATTCCAGGCAACCCGGTTGAGGCACTCCTGGCCAAGATGCAAGGCCAGGTCTCGCCGGCCACCATCCGCGCACTGGAGGTGCAGTTCGGCGTCAACACCAAGGCCACCGTGTGGGGGCAGTACGTCCACTACTGGAGCAGCGTCCTGACCGGCCACCTCGGCGTGTCGACGGGGAACGGCTTCGCGCCCGTCAGCACCGTGATAAGGGCCGCTCTGCCTTACACGCTCGGGCTGATTGGCGTGGCAACCGTGATCAGCTTCCTGCTGGGCACTGCGATCGGCGCCATCGTGGCCTGGCGGCGCGGAGGCCGGCTGGACAATTTGCTGCCGCTGGTCACCTTCTTCCAGGCCGCGCCGTACTTCTTCCTGGCGTTCCTGGTCATTGCCCTGTTCGCGATCAAGCTCGGCTGGTTCCCCTCAGGCCAGGCCGCTAATAACGGCGACTTCCCGGCGTTCACCTGGACTTACATCAGCGACCTTCTCGACCATGCGGTGCTGCCCGGGCTGACGATCGTGCTCGCCTCGGCGGCCGGCTGGATCGTCGGCATGCGCAACGTGATGCTCACCACGATGGATGAGGACTACGTGCTGATCGCCGCAGCCAAGGGACTGTCGAAGCCGCGGGTGATCTGGTACGCAGCGCGCAACGCGATCCTGCCGAGCGTGTCCGGATTCGCGCTCGCGATCGGGTTCATCGTGTCGGGCTCACTGCTGACCGAGATCGTGTTCAGTTATCCGGGTCTCGGGTCACTGCTGATACAGGCGGTCTCTAACAACGACTACGCGCTCATGCAAGGGCTCTTCCTGATCATCACGTTCGGGGTGCTGGCGGCCAACTTCCTCGCCGACTTCGTGTACGTGTTCCTCGATCCCCGGACGCGGCAGGAGGCCTGAGCATGGCAGTGGGCATCGGCGCCGAGCAGCTCGCCGCGGGCGAGCCCGTCCTCGGCGCGACACGCCCCGGACTCCCCACCCGGCGGCAGCGGGCGCTGCGGCTGCCCCGCTCGCCGAAGATCATCGCGGGTCTGGCGTTGCTGGCACTCTTCGTCCTCTGGGCGGTCATCGGGCCCTGGGTGCGGCCGTACAGCCCCGAGCAGGTCTTCGCGAACGCGCCCCTGCCGCTGCCGCCGTCAGGTGCGCACTGGCTCGGCACCACTCAGGCACAGCAGGACGTGTTCTCTCAGATGCTGGTCGGCGGCGGCGACATGCTTCTGGTATCGCTCGTCGCCGGAGTGATCGCCACCGCACTGTCGGTGGTCATCGGCATCACGGCCGGCTACCTGGGCGGGCTGGCTGACGACCTGCTATCCATGCTCGCGAACATCTTCCTGGTCATGCCCGCGCTGCCGTTGCTGGTCATCCTGTTCGGTTTCCTCGGCAAGTCCGGCAGCAACGACCTGTTCCTTGTGGGCCTCATTATTTCCGTAACGGGGTGGGCCTGGGGTGCCCGGGTTTTGCGCGCGCAGACGTTGTCGCTGCGAAACCGGGACTACGTCGACTCTGCCCGGATCATCGGCGAGCGCAAATCGCGGATCATCTTCTCCGAGATCCTGCCGAACCTGACCCCGATCGTTGCGAGCTCGTTCCTGTTCACGGTCCTGTATGCGGTCGGCACCTACACCGCGATGGCGTTCCTCGGGCTCGTCAACCCCAACTGGAACTGGGGCGGCATCCTGTTCTACGCCGCCGGCGACACGGCCGCAGTCAGCGGCTACTGGTGGTGGTACATCCCGCCTGGCCTCGCGGTCGCCCTGCTTGGCACCTCGCTCGTGTTGCTGAACTTCGGCATCGATGAGTTCATCAATCCGCGGCTGCGAGCGGCCGGCCTGACCCGCCGCTCGGGCGGCCGGCGGGCGGGCCGCAAACTGCGCAGCCAGCAATTCGGCCTGACGCCGGTGATTCGCGAAGGTGACGAAGCATGAACGGCGACCGGATTCTGGAGATCCGCGGCCTCTGCGTTGACTACGGGCAGGGACCAGGTGCCGTGCACGCGGTCACCGACGCCTCCCTCACGCTGCACAGGGGCGAGGTTCTCGGGCTAGCTGGCGAGAGCGGCAGCGGCAAGTCGACCCTCGCGCTTGCCGCCACCAGACTGCTGCGCGCTCCCGGCGTCATCACGGGCGGCTCTGCGCACCTCTACTCCGAGGACGGCTCGGTGCTCGACCTGCTGACGGCCGACTACGGCGTCCTGCGAGTGCTGCGCTGGTCGCAGGTCTCGCTGGTGCTGCAGAGCGCGATGAACGCGCTGAACCCGGTGATGACGATCCGGACGCAGCTCACCGACGCGCTCGCCGCGCACGAGCCGCAGACGTCCCGGCAGGAGCGCCGCGCTCGCGCCGCCGAGCTGCTGGAGATGGTCGGCATCAGCAGCGGCCGGCTGACAAGTCATCCGCATGAGCTCTCCGGCGGCATGCGGCAGCGCGTCATGATCGCCATGGCGCTGGCCCTGCGGCCGCAGGTCGTCATCATGGACGAGCCCACGACCGCGCTCGACGTTGTCACGCAGCGGGAGATCCTCGAGGAACTCAAGGACCTGCGGGACAAGTTCGGGTTCGCGATCGTGTTCATCACCCACGACCTGTCGCTGCTCATCGAGATCGCGGACTCGATCGCGGTCATGTACGCGGGCCGGCTGGTGGAGCGCGCGCCGGCGAACGCGCTCTTCCGCGCGCCGCGCCATCCGTACACGCTCGGGCTGCTCAGCTCGTTCCCGCCCCTGCATGGGCCGCGGCGGCCCATGACCGGCATCCCGGGATCCCCGCCTGACCTGAGGCTGCTGCCATCGGGTTGTGTGTTCCATCCGCGCTGCAGGTTTGCCGTCGACCGGTGCGTGACGGATGCGCCACTGCTGGAGGTCGTGGGCGGAAGCGCAGACCGGCTGGCTGCGTGCTGGAGGCAGCGTGGCGACGGCCCGGTTCCGCCGGAGCTTGCGGCCGCCGAGCCCGCGGCGACCGTCTGGGCTGGCGAGCTGACGACGAAGGTACCGACCCCGGATGAGCGGGTTCAGCAAGGGAGTTCGGCATGAGCGCGCCGGCCGTGGCAGCACCCGACACGACCACCGCGGTACTGGCGGCGCGCGACCTCACCAAGCACTTCGCCGTGCACAGCTCGGTGGCGAGCGCGAGTCGGCGCCTGGGTCGTGTCAGCAAGTCCGCACCGGTGGTCCACGCGGTCGACAACGTGTCCCTCGCCCTTAACGCCGGCGCCGTCACCGCGGTCGTGGGCGAAAGCGGATCCGGCAAGTCGACTGTCGCCCGGATGCTCGCCAGGCTCATCCCGCCGACATCGGGCGACCTGCTCCTCCACGGTCGTCCCGTGCGGGGTTCGCAGCGACGGCAGCTCGAGTACGCCAAGACCGTGCAGATGGTCCTGCAGGATCCGTTTGCATCGCTGAACCCGATCCATGACGTCTACTACCACCTGAGCCGTCCATTCAAGGTGCACGGGCTCGCCCGCTCGGGCGCCGACCTCGACGAGAAGATCGCTGCCGTGCTCGAGCGGGTGGCGCTGTCCCCGGCGGACGCTTACCTGCACAAGTACCCGCACGAGCTGTCCGGCGGGCAACGGCAGCGGGTGGCGATAGCCAGGGCCCTCGCCGTCGAGCCGCGAGTGCTGCTCGCAGACGAGCCGGTGTCGATGCTCGACGTGTCGATCCGGCTCGGCGTCCTCAATCTGCTGGCCGACCTGCGGGACCGCGAGCACCTCGCGATCCTGTACATCACACACGACATCGCCTCAGCCAGGTACCTGGCCGACACGATCGTCGTCATGTACGCAGGCCAGGTCGTCGAGTCCGGGCCTGCCGTTCAGGTCACCGACTCGCCCGCTCACCCGTACACGCAGCTGCTGCTCAGCGCGGCCCCCGATCCCGAACGGGACACGCCGGTCACGCTGCGCGGCGCGGGCGCACCGCCTAGTGCGGTGGCACCGCCGTCAGGCTGCCGGTTCCGCCTGCGGTGCCCGCACGCGATGGCGATCTGCGCCGAGCAGGTGCCGCCCGCCTTCCCTGCTGGTGACGGGCACGCTAGCGCGTGCTGGCTGCTCGACGCCGGCCCCCAGGCTCCCGCGCCGCCCGGCCGGCGGACAGCCGTGCCAGGCAGCAACGGAGGCAGTACTGACCTGGGAGGAGGAGAGGTGATGAGCGCAGACGACGCCTAGGACTGCAACCAGGTCTTCACATCACCACAAACCGGCGCACAGCCGACGGCGGGGCGACCCGGCCGGCCGGCACCGCCACATGAAACAGACCCCGACACGGTCACGTCACATCAAGGCCGGCACACAGCCGACCGGGCACTTTGGAGTCTAGAGGCAATGAATCGCAAAATTGCAGGCAGCGTGGCCGCGGCCGCGATGCTCGCGCTGGGGGCCGCGGCCTGCGGCTCGTCGCCGGGCTCGTCGTCGTCGAGCTCGGCCAAGCCGCTCACGATCGTCACCACTCCGCTTTCACCCTTCACCCAGAACTTCAACCCGTTCCTCCCGAGCAGCACTGGCTACACGATGCACGTCACGAACCTCATCAACCAGCCGTTGATGGTGTTCAACACGCAGAATTCCAGCGCGAAGCCGGTGCCCGAGCTGGCCACGGGCTACTCGTGGTCGTCGGACGGGACGACCCTCACGGTCAACCTGCGGTCCGGGGTGAAATGGAGCGACGGCAAGTCGTTCAGCTCCGGCGACGTCGCATACACGTTCAACCTGCTCAAGAACAACCAGGCGCTGAACGCCAACTGGCAGGTCCCGATCTCGGCGCTGCAGAGCGCGGCGGCGAGCGGCGCCAACACCGTCACGCTGACCTTCTCCCAGCCGGAGGTGGCCAACACCTACTTCATCCTGCAGGCGCCGATCGTGGCCCAGCACGTCTGGCAGTCGGTGAGCAACCCGGTCACCTACCAGGATTCGGACCCGGTCGGGACCGGTCCGTTCGTGCTTGACCACTTCAGCTCGACCGACTTCACCCTGAAGGTCAACCCGAACTACTACGGCAAGTCGACGCTGAAGGTCTCGGCGATCAACATTCCGGCCTACAACGCCAACGCCAACCTGCAAACCCCGTGCTCGAACGGCACGATCGACTGGTGCGGCATCGGGATCCAGGGTGTGCAGCAGAACTACCTGTCCAAGAGCAAGAGCAACAGCACCTGGTCCACGGCTTCGCCTTTCTTCACCGCCAACAACGTGGTGGGACTGTGGTTCAACGTCACCAAGGCACCGCTGAACGACCCGGCCGTGCGCCAGGCGATCAGCTTCGCCATCAACCGGCAGCAGCTGTCGACGGACGGTGAGTCCGGCGAGGAGCCACCGATCACCAACACCGCCGGGATCCTGCCGGCGTATTCGAGCTACCTGCCTGCCTCGCTGGCCAACACCCTGAACCCGAACGGGGACACGACTAAGGCCGGCCAGATTCTTCAGGCCGACGGCTACAGCAAGGTGGGCGGCTTCTGGCAGAAGAACGGCCAGAAGATCACGTTCAGCATCGAGGTTCCCTCCACTTACACCGACTACTACACCGACGCCCAGCTGCTCGCCAGGCAGCTCCAGGCAGCGGGCATCAACGCATCCGCCAAGGGTGACCCTGGCGCCAACGGTCCGACCACCTGGACCAACGACCTGAACAGCGGCAACTTCGACGCCGCGATTCACTGGGGCTCCCAGGGCCTGACGCCCTACTACACCTACGACAACTGGTTCGATTCCACCGGGGTGACCGGAAAGACCGCTGGCTTCGACTACGGCCGGTTCAACTCCCCGGCCGCTCAGGCTGCGTTCCAGGCCTACGCCAAGGCGAGTTCACCGGAGGCGCTCAGCCAGGCAATCAGCACGCTCGCGAACATCGAGGCCACCCAGGTCCCGGTGGCGCCGCTGATGGCAGGCGCATCGTGGGGCGAGTTCTCTACCCGCAACTACACGGGCTGGCCGGGATCCGGCAACCCCTACATGGACCCGGGTCCGAACATCCCGGAGATCCTGGTCGTCGTTCAGCAGCTCAAGCCAGTTTCCTGAGGCTGCACGGGCCGTGACGACAACAGATCACGGGTGCACCCTGCCCGGCCGGGTTTCCGGCCGGGCGGGGGCCACCCACCCGCATCACACCGCCGGTTGCGCGCGAGACGCGTCATGACCGGTCCGGAACTGACGACGCACCTGGCCGCGAGGACCACCACCATGGCTCCAGTGGTGTCGGGCGATCCGGCAGCAGCCGCACCGCTGGTGATTGCCAGGCCCCCGACGGAGCGCGACCTGGCTGCATCGCTGCCGGTAGCCGAGAAGGTCCGGCTGCTCTCCGGGGCGGACAGCTGGCGGACCCACGATTGCCCGTCGGTAGGGCTCCGGCAGATGGTGACCTCCGACGGCCCCAACGGAGTCCGCGGCGCGACCAAGGACGAGCGGAATCCGTCCGCGTGCCTGCCCTCGCCCTCCGCACTCGGCGCCTCCTGGGACGCCGACCTGGTCTACCGGCTGGCCGCCGCACTGGGCGCCGAGGCCAGGAGCAAGGGCATCGACGTGCTGCTGGCGCCGACTGTCAACCTCATGCGGACGCCGCTCGGCGGCCGCGGATTCGAATTCTTCGCCGAGGACCCTGTGCTGACAGGCGGCCTCGCGTCGGCCTTCGTTCGCGGGGTGCAGTCCGCGGGCGTCGCCGCAACGGTGAAGCATTTCGTCGGCAACGACTCCGAGACCGAGCGGTGGACCTACGACGCCCGGGTCAGCGAAAGCGTGCTCCGCGAGCTCTACCTGCTGCCGTTCGAGGCCTGTGTCAGGGTAGCCGGCACGTGGCTGGTGATGGCCGCCTACAACAAGGTCAACGGCAGCCCGATGACCGAGAACCTGCGGTTGCTCCGCGACGTCCTCAAGAACGAGTGGGGCTTTGACGGCGTCGTCACCTCGGACTGGCACGCGGCGCGCAGCACGCACGCCACCGCGCTCGCCACGCTGGACCTGTCGATGCCCGGACCCGAAGGGCCCTGGGGCGAACTGCTCGTCCGGGCCGTCGACGAGGGCATCGTCACCAAGGATTTGCTGGATGACAAGGTCGCGCGGCTGCTCCGCCTCGCTCGCCGGGTGGGCGCGCTGACCCAGCCAGCCGTTCAGCTGGCGCCGGGCGATGCGAGCGGGCGGGCCGCGAATGACCGAGTGATCGCCAGAACCACGAATGGCCAGGCACCCGCGCTCGTCGACGCCGGGCTGCTCCGGCACGCTGCTGCCGAGTCGTTCGTGCTGCTCCGCAACGCCGACGATGCGCTGCCGCTGGATCGCTCGGCCATCAGCAGGCTCGCCGTCATCGGCCCGAACGCGGTCAGCCCTGTCATCCAGGGCGGGGGCAGCGCGGGGGTCACCCCCGTGTCCGTATCGGTGCCTGCCGACGCGATCCGCGCCGAGTTGCCCGACCACGTGCAGGTCAGCGTGTCGGCCGGCTGCCAAACGTGGCACACCGTGCCCGACGCACCGCCCGGTATCCTGACCGATCCGGTGACAGGCACTCCGGGCCTGCACCTCGAGTTCATCGACCGCGAGGGCACAGTGATCGCGGCCGAGCATCGCGCGTCGGCAAACCTGGCCTGGTGGGACGGTGTTCCGGACGGTATCGGCTGGGGCAAGCCAGGCCGGGTTGTCCTGACGACCTCGTTCCGGCCGCGCGAGTCCGGAAGCCATCTGCTCAGCGTGGCCGGCGTCGGCAGCCTGCTGCTGCAGGCCGACGGGGTCACGGTGATCGACGGCGTGACCGCGGTGCCCGACGACCCGGTCGAGGCCATGACCAGGCCGGGCGAGCTTCGCGCGGGGATATCGCTGGAGGCGGGCACGCCTGCGCGGCTGCGGGTCGAGTTCCTCCCGGCCGCGGGCGGCGAAGGCCCGCTCGCGGTCCGGCTCGGCATCGCTCCCGTTGCCGAGGACGACGACCTGCTCGCCGCTGCCGAGACGGCCGCTGCCGCGGCCGACGCCGCGGTCGTGATAGTTGGCTCTGCCGAACTCACCGAAAGCGAGGGCTTCGACCGGCCCACGCTGGCCTTGCCCGGCCGCCAGGACGAGCTGATCGCCAGGGTCGCCGCGGTGAACAGGAACACGATCGTCGTGGTCAACTCGGGCATGCCCGTGCTCATGCCGTGGGCCGGGCAGGCCGCCGCAGTCCTCTACGCCTGGCTGCCGGGTCAGGAGTTCGGGACGGCTCTGGCCGACGTGCTGCTCGGACAGGCTGAACCCGGCGGACGGCTGCCAGTGACAATCCCGGCCGACGAGACCACGGTGCCTGTCCTGCACGCCGAGCCCGGCGCTGACGGTGTGCTGGATTACTCCGAGGGTCTGCTGATCGGCTACCGCGGCTACGATGCAGCAGGCCTTGCTCCGGCGTACGCGTTCGGCCATGGCCTCGGCTACACCACCTGGGACTACGAGTCCGTGGAGTGTGCTCGCTGGCTGCCCGACGGCGGCGACCTGGAGCTTTCTGTGCGTGTCCGCAACACCGGCGGCAGGTCAGGCAAGGAGGTCGTGCAGGCCTACCTGGCCGAGCCGGGCGATCCGGCGCGGAGGGGACGCCCGGTCCGCGCGCTCGCGGCATTCGCCGTCGTGCGCGCGGCACCAGGCGAGTCGGCGCAGGTCACGGTCACCATCCCGGCGCGGGCGTTCGCTCGCTATGACGAGTCGCTGGCCAGCTGGATCACCCAGGGCGGCGAGTTCACCGTGCAGGTCGGCGCGTCCTCGCGGGACCTGCGCCTGACTGCGGCGGTGCGGCTGACCGCCTTATCGAGCGCCAGGCCGGGTCGGGCGTAGCGGGCGCCCGGCCCGGCCTGGGACCACTCCCGCGGGGGGCGTCGCTGCGGGCAGGCAGTACGGGCATGCAGGGTCGCACCGCCGGTGCGGATAATCGCGCTATGACTAATCCCGCCTCGGTCGGCGTCATCGGCGCCGGCATTCTCGGCCTCGCGGTCGCGAGGGAGCTGATAGTCCGGTTCCCCGGCCTCGCGGTCACCGTGCTGGAGAAGGAAGACCGCGTCGCCGGCCACCAGAGCGGGCACAACAGTGGCGTTCTACACGCCGGCGTGTACTACCCGCCGGGCAGCCTCAAAGCCACGCTGTGCCGTCGCGGCGGGGCCATGACGAGGGAGTTCTGTCAGGAGAACGGGGTGCCGCTCAGCGAGCTCGGCAAGCTGATCGTGGCAGCGTCGGAGCGCGAGCTTGCCGGGCTAGCCGAGATCGAGCGCCGCGCGAGCCTGAACCAGGTCCCCGGCATCAGGCGCCTGACCAGCGCTCAGATCACCGAGATCGAGCCCTGCACCCGCGGCGTCGCGGCGCTCCACTCGCCGCACACAGCGGCGGTTGACTTCGTGGCGATGTGCGAGGCACTCGCCCGAACCGTCACGGCGTCGGGCGGAACGCTGCTGCTGCGAACCCCGGTCACCAGCCTGCGCGAGTCCGGGTCAGGAGTCCGGGTGCAGTCGGCGGCGGCGGAGTGGACGTTCGATTACGTCATCGTCTGCGCTGGCCTGACCGGGGACAGCCTGGCCGCCAGCCTCGGGACGCCCGGAGAGCTGCGGATAGTTCCCTTCCGCGGGGAGTACTTCGAGCTGCGGCCCGCTGCACGGCACCGGGTGCGCGGCATGATCTACCCGGTGCCTGACCCGCGGTACCCGTTCCTCGGCGTCCACCTCACCCGAGACGTCCGAGGCCACGTGCACGTCGGACCCAATGCCGTGCTGGCGCTCGCGCAGCAGGGTTATCGGTGGCGGGACATCAGCGTGCCCGACGTGGCGCGGATGGCCGCCTGGCCGGGCACGTGGCACCTCGCCCGGCGGCACTGGCGCAGTGGCCTCAACGAGATTGCCGGCTCACTCTCCAAACAGCGTTATCTCGCCAGGGTCCGCGCCTATCAGCCTGACCTGCAGCTAGCGGACCTTGTCCGGTCTGGGTCCGGGGTGCGCGCCCAGGCGGTCGCGCGTGACGGCAGCCTCGCCGATGACTTCGCACTGCAGGCGGAGGGCCGGGTGCTGCTGGTCCGCAACGCGCCCTCTCCCGCAGCAACCGCCAGCCTGGCGATCGCCGAGCACGTCGTCGCCGCAGCGGGCATCGGCTCAACGAGGACCTGAGCTTCCTGGCTGACACCCTCCTGGCCAGGCGGGCGCGGCGATGGCAGCGCCGGCGGTTCTCGCCGCGCTACCAGCCCGGGTCGGCGCGCGCGCTCGTCGCGTGCAACCTGGTAGGTGGACAGGCCGATGCCCGTCACGATGCCAGCCCCGCCGACGAGCTGGGCCGCGCCCAGCGGGTTGCCAAAGAGCACGATCCCGATAGCAGCGCCGAACAGCGGCTCCAGGTTGAGGAACGCTCCGGCGACATCGGCCGTCACCCGGCTCTGCGCGAAGGCGAACAAGGTCGTCGGGGCGACGGTTCCGGCCAGTACCAGGGCCGCCGTTGCCAGCATGGCCGCCGCGCCGCCGCTGTGGGCGGGCACAGGACCGCCGGCCAGTGCCGCCGGCAGGACAGCTACGGCGGCCGCCATGAGCTGCAGCGCCGTTACCGCGACAGGGTCCCTTCCGCGGAGCAGCCGCGCCTGCGACACGGTGAAGCCGGCCGAGGCCAGCTGCCCCGCGAGCACAAGCCCGTCTCCGCCCAGGCTTGAGCCAGCACCCCGCCCGCCGGCGATGAAGCCCACGCCAGCCAGCGACAGCGCGAACCCGGCCCACGCGATCGGCCGGGCTGTGCCCAGACCGGCCGCAGCGGCGAGGACAGCCACCAGCACCGGGGTCGCGCCGATGAGCAGCGCCGCGTGCGTCACGCTGGTCCGCTCGATGCCCAGGTTCTGCATCAGGACCGATCCCCCGTAACCGGCCGCGCCGGTGACCAGGATCGCCGGGCTCACCGCAGCTCGCAGCCTCGGCCGGGTGACGATAGCCAGGAGGGCGCCTGCGAGCGCGAACCTCGCGAACGCCAGCCAGCCGGGCGCCAGCCAGGCCAGGGCCAGCTTGGAGAGCGGCACCGTGGTGCCCCACAGGACGCCGGCGGCCACCAGTGCAGGGAAGACGAGACGGCTGCGGAATGTCATACGGCCAGCTAACCCGCGAGCCAGTTAGTATTCGAAGACTGCGTCTCTTAACCAACTATAATTTCGTAACGTGGCCGTTCCGCTTGATGACATTGACTTGCAGCTGCTGACCGAGCTGCAGGCCGATGCCGACCGCACGAACGTCGAGCTCGCCAGACTGGTCGGCCTTTCGCCCGCCGCCACCCTGTACCGCGTGCGCAGGCTGAAGGAGACCGGCGTGATCCGCGTGATCAGCGCGCAGCTGGATCCGGAGGCCGCCGGGTTCCCGCTCCAGCTGTACGTCGCCGCGACGCTCGGCCGCCATGATCCGCGCTCGACCCGGGTGTTCGAGGACCAGGTCAGGGCGCTGCCGCAGATCATCACCGCCGACAACGTGACCGGCGAGATGGACTACCTGCTCACCGTGGTGGCCAGGGACGTCACGGAACTGCAGGAGGTGCTCGCCGCGCTCGCCACCCGCGGGGGCCAGCGGCTGATCAGCTATCTGAAACTGGCAGAGATCAAGCCGCCGTCGAGGCTGCCGCTGCAGTCAGCCGCCGAGAGCGCGACTGAGGCCCGCCCGCCCGCGCCGCGGAGCCGCCGCGGGCGCTAGCCCTGGGGCGGCAGCAATGGCCCCACCACGCCCTCGTTACGGTCTGCGACCGAGGTCAGTCGGCCGCTGTAGTCGGACGGGCGGCCAGCGCGCCGTCCTCGGGCGCGACCATGTGCGCCGTGGTCACCTCGTGCTGCGCGTCCGGCGCGGTGGACTGCCACAGCTCCCGCACGATGACCTGCGCAGCGCCTGCGACCGGAATGGACAGCAGAGCGGCGACGAAACCGCCGAAGATGCCGCCCACCCAGCTGCCGATGGACGCGCCGACCAGGATCGACACCAGGACGAGCAGCGGGTTGATCCGCACGGTGCGGCTCATGATCAGCGGGTTGAGCACGTGGTTCTCGACCTGCGTGTAGATCAGGAACACGATCAGCGTGATGATGCCCGCCGCAATCGAGTGGGTCAGCGCGAACAAGACGACCGGGATGCCCGCCAGCGCCCCGCCGATCATCGGCAGGAAGTCGACCAGCGCGACCCAGAGCGCCCACAGGAACGGGAACGGCACGCCGAGGATGAGCAGCGCGACCATCACGACGAGACCCGCGATGACGGAGGTGGCGAAGTTTCCGAGCATGTAGCCGGTCACTGACCGGTTCACCTCGCGGGCGATGCCGCTGTAGCGGCGCGCCCTGGCCGGTTGCATCACGCCGAGCAGGCCCGCCCGCATCTTCGGTCCTTCCAGCAGCATGAGGACCACCAGGACGAAGATGGTCACCAGGGAGAAGATCAGCGAGATTGCGCCCTTGCCCAGGCTCAGGGCGGGCGTGGCCAGGTCACGCGCGTAGCC
>Ga0126383_10000467_pt1 | contig 22490 bp, 22 predicted proteins | sample PanSoiMetPlot_35_FD_96882 | JGI IMG/M metagenome (GOLD analysis project Ga0126383, IMG submission 96882) | Tropical forest soil microbial communities from Panama - MetaG Plot_35 | ecosystem: Environmental > Terrestrial > Soil > Tropical forest > Bulk soil | place: Panama | collected 2016-02-17
GAGAATTATCGAAACTGGTATCTGAAATATATTGCGTCAGGACCATCGAGTGCTTCGCAGCGGTCTGTCATCATCGATGACTTAGAAGGATCCCCGCCATACGCAGGCACAGCATTGCTCTTCGGCAGCGAGCTCTCTTAGCCTCGGCTGAACTCGTTCAGCTCAACTCGTAGGTTCACATTGAGATAATGCGACTTTGCGGCCGTTTTGAGGAAACTTCTACGAAGTAATATTATACTATACACAGTCGAATACTCATTCGCTATGGCAATAATTGCTGCGACATAAGAATATCGATGCAACGTTTATGTCATCTGTTTTCAGTGTCCGGAACAAGCGACGACGTAGCATCCGCTCTTTGACTGAGGCGAAACTACGGTAGTTCGCCGCACGCATGGAGGAAATAGTTGCGCGCCAATCATTCAGCAAGTCTGTGTGTCATGGTGTTACATAGACTGACGTCTGGACGATACCTGCCAAGCGAGCCGGGATGCGGAGATTGAAACGACACCACCTGCCGTGCACCTCAAACAAACCGGCCGCGCTCCAGCCGCTTCGCATACAGCGACGTGCCGATGCCGTCCCGCGGCCGCGGAACACGCGGAGAGATCGCCGGCGTGTGGATCACGTCAAAGCGCCTCTTGGACTTGGCGCGCCAGCCCTGCACCCCGCGCCTCATGCCGGTATGGCCGGCCGCAAGCCATGCCCCCACGCCGGTTGGCAGTGCGATCATCGTGCCACCAGCGCCTTGATGACCGCGCCCGCCAACTCTTCGGGCGCCGTGCCAAATTCGATCTCAACTGCCGGCGCATCGGCCCCGACCTCTGGCGCGATGACGGCGGCACCAACTCGCAAATCCCGCCGCAACGCTTCCAAGCTCCCGGCGCCAGCGATAAATCCGCTCTTGGCTGCACCGCCGGCGCCGTTCCAGACCCGACATCACTTCAACGCGGCTCATCGCACCGTACTTTGTACCGATGCCAACGACGTCGCTTGCATCAGAGCCGGCCCAAGCCCGATCAATTCCGTGGGCAAGGCGGGTCGCTAGCGGAAGGTTACCGAGCATCCCACCAAGGCCACAAAAAGTACAGCAATCAGTGTCCCATAAACTTGGCGGCCCACACCACAGTCGCACATTCGGTATGCCAATGCCCGTCATGAGGACGAAGACGATGCTGATGATCTCTTGCCGGATCGCCGGATCTCCATCTTCGGAGCCCAGGACAAGCGGCACCGGCAGTTTGCCACATCTGTGATCGCTTTAGCTAACGACAGCCGCAACGATAAGCGAATCGAATTGATGTGCCAGCGCCAGCGCGGTACGACGGTGTGACTCAGTGGTTGGCGATCGCAGCTTGGGGCGTTACGCGTTAGCAGCTTTGGCATGATTGACATGCAGGCGATTCGACAACGGTGGGAAGCGGACGGCTCGAAGCGGGACGAACGCGGTCGACGCTTGTTTGCCGCAGGTGAGGCACGCGCCGCCGGATGGGGCGGTCTGGCAGCCGTCTCAAGCATCACGGGGTTGGCGCGCAGCACCATTGGGCGGGGACAGAAAGAGCTTGATGCGCCGCCGCTTGGCCGTGAGAGCCACCCGGATCGCGACGCCCAGTTCGAATCCATCAATGCCGAAGTGTTTGCAGCTCAGGCGGCAGGCCAGCCCGTCATCTCGGTGGATACCAAACAAAGAGCTGGTCGGCAACTACCGCAGCGCTGGCAGTGACTGGCGGCCCTGTGGGGGATCCCAGCCGCGTGAAAGTGCACGACTTCGCAGACAAAGAGCTCGGCAAGATCGCGCTCTATGGCCTGCACGACATGATCGCAAATACGGGTTGCGGTCAGCGTCGGCATTACGCATGACACGGCCGAGTTCGCGGTGGCGACCATCCGCACTTGGTTCGAAAGGATCGGTCGGGTGCGCTATCCGAACGCACGCGAACTGAGGATCACGGCAAATTGCGGCGGCTTAGCGAACTCGCACGCTTGCCAGCGTGAGGCCACCGAGAATCAATGCTGCGCCGGCAGCATGGAAAAGGCGGAACGATTCGCCGAGCAGCAATATTGCCAAAATGCTGCCAAAGAACGGCATCAAATGCATGAATTGGCCAGCCCGGTTGGCACCGACCAGCTCTACCCCTCGATTGTAGGTGAAATAAGCAACCACTGAGGGAAAGAACGCTACGTAAGCGACCGCGGAACCCGTCGTTAAGTCGAGTTGCCGAAGATATGCGCCAGGCTCTTCTGGCTCTTCGCGATTGCGAAACAGAGTTGCGAAGACGCGCGCGACTTTCTTGTCCCACGGAAGCTGAGCGAAGGTCTCGGGCTCGGGTATCGCCACGAGTTCCGACGCTTCGGCGCCGTATCCGAGATATCGGCCACGCCGATCCGTTGCCAGATTCGCAACCGAACCATAAACGAGTTGGACGCCCATGCGGGCCACATGCTCCCAGTGCTGTGCTGGTATTCCTTTGCCGACGATGCGTCCGGTTACGGTGGGATACTGAATATAGACGTAGCGTATATCAAGGGCATCGATCTTCCGACGCACCTCGTTGACGAGATCTTCCCGCCCTTTCTGTTCGACGAAAGCATCAAGATCTGTCATGCGTGCTGTTCTGGCGAGGTGGCGACCTCGACCGTTTTAACCTCGCGAACTATTCAAACTTTCGCCGTAGCCGCGCCGCCCTCCGATCAGCGTCTACTTGATGCGTAACTCGCTTGAGAATCTGGCTGCTGTCCCAAATATCAGCATAACAGACATATAACGGCGCAAACCCGAAACGGATTATGTCAGGGGCGCGGAATTCGGCTATGACACCGTTTTCCGAAAGCGCGCGGACGATGCGGCTGGCCGAAGGATGCCGGAGCGCAACTTGGCTACCTCGCCGCCGACCGTCAAGGGGGCTCAGAATTTCCGGCGCATCATCGTCCCACTCCTGCCGAAGCAGGTCAATGAAGCTGCTCGTCAACGCGATGGACTTACGACGCACAGCATGGAGGTCGGCTTCGAGCAGCAAATCAATCCCCTCCTCCAGAGCAACGAGGCTGAGAATCGGCGGACATCCCACCAGGAAGCGAGCGATCGACGAGTCAGGACGGTATTCGGCCTCGAAGGCGAAAGTCTCGGTGTGTCCCAGCCAGCCCCAAATCAGGTTCTCAATGGAATGGAGCAGCCGATTCGCCACGTACATGAATGCCGGTGCGCCAGGGCCGCCATTTAGAAACTTGTAGCCGCACCCAACAGCCAGATCGATGCCATCATGGCCCAGCGCCAGCGGCATTACGCCCGCGCTATGCGACAGGTCGCAAAGTACCAACGCACATACTGCATGCGCCTGCTCAGCGACGGGTCGTAGTTCCACAGCCGACCGGTGCGAAAATCGACTTGGCTAAACATGACGACGGCGACGTCTTCATCGAGTTCGTCCACCAACCTCGCGGGCGCAACGATTCGCAACTTGCGGTTCTGCACCCTTGCGGCGCTTTGTGCCACATAAAGATCTCCTGGGAAATTGCTCGAGTCTGAGAGAATCGTTCCGCGGCCGGCCATCAGCTGAAGAGCGCCCACTAATAACTTGAAAAGATTCAAGGAGGTCGAGTCTGAAACGATGACTTCTCCCTCGTTTGCACCGAGAATGCGGGCGACCTTATCCCCTATGCGCCGCGGCAGATCCAGCCAATTATGCTTCCACCCAACTCGCGCTCAGATCATTTCGCCATTCCTGGCGTACGACCCAATCAATCCGAGTTGGCGTGGAGCGCGGCATTGCTCCCAAAGAATTTCCATTAAGGTAAATCGTGTCGTTGGGCAAATCGAAGCGATACCGAAAGGCTGCTAAGCAGTCCTCCCGATCGAGCGCCTCCAAATTCTCTCGTGTGAATGCTTTGTCAGTCACCGAATTGCTGCCCAGGAGTCTAATCAGCGATTTGCTTCATCAATCCGTAGATGTCCTCGTTGTGCCACCATTCTAGGAGGTAGCCGTCGCGGAAGCGAAAAATATCGATGCCTGTCAGCGATACATTGCGCCCCGTAGGGGTGTGGCCAGAAAACGGTCCAAGATGGGTCCCTTTCGCGGAATATCGAGCCACGAGTTTGTCCCCCTCCACGATCATGTCTTGAATCTTGAATTGCATGTCGGGAAATGCCCGGTGCCAATCAAGCGCCATTGCGATGCGGCCATCACGGTTCCCTGGGAATTGTTCGATTGGACGATGATCTATAAAGTCCTCTGCAAGAATGCGGGCGCCTGCAGGGTTCCCGGAGTTCCAAAGCTCGCCGATCCAGATCTTTTCATAGATATGTTGCATCGTCTTTCGGCAATTGCTCTGGGCGTATGCCGGCATTACCGCTTTCCGCTGGCAGGCGGTGCCGCGCAGCATCTCTTCGACAAAAATTTCCTTTGGTCGAAATATGCGTTCCAATACAGGGAGCGCCCGGCGAGGATCGGCGTTGCCACACATAAATAGGTCAAGCGCCGCGTAGCCATGTTCCGGCCAGCTATGTATGCTCATATGCGACTCCGAAAGGATGGCAACGCCCGAGACCCCGCCCGTCCTCGAGAACTGGTGAAGGTGGACATCGATGAGCACGGCGCCAGAGGCCGTGACGCACTCGCGCAACGCGGCATCGACAAGCTCACAGTCGTCAAGGTGCCGAGCTTCCACGAGCTCGACGAGCAGGTGGCGACCGAAATGATAAGATCTACCGCCGACTGCCGGCCAAAATCGCCTGTGAGTTCTTTCGTTCCGTCGGGCGGCTGAAAACCCCTCGCTCTGATCGGCTCCTGCATTTTGCCTGTCTTGCTTTGGGCCATGGGGGTCAGTTCTTCTTCACATTGGATTGAACGAGAATCCACATATGTCGCGGATACCCATGTCCGTTCGGCCGGACGTGACACTTGTCACGTCGTGCAAACCTTGGGTGTCGTCGAAGACGACCGTTTCAAGTGGTTCCAGCATCGTGGATCGCTTCACCAGCGTAATGGAGGCGAAGGCATGGCCATCGCGATGCATTCCCTCAGGGGCGCGGTGGCCTGGTTTGCCCGGATGCGCAATAATCCTGACGAGGTGAACCCCGATCTCCCAATGCCGGCTGGCGCTGGTTCTTGTCTCCGGAAGAACGTCGTAGACATCGCAAATCAATTGGTGGAGGAACGAATTACGAGCCGTACGGTCCGCGAACGGTTCAAAATGCCGTTCAACCTCACCGGCGTACGAATTAATCTCGACCGTCTGATAGAAGGATTTTCGCGCAAGTTTGGTCAGACATCTCGTCTTCGTATCGATGCTGAACATGCTGAAACGCCGTCTGCGAAATACATAGTCGCTCCTGAGCCAACGGTCTTCAGGCAAATGGTCAAAATCGTTGCGGAAATGCTGGAAGGCGTCCTGAACGGATAAGTGCAGTGGTCCAATATCGCCCCGTAGGAAGATCGCGGGGGCCTCCTCGGTCAGCTGCTGCTGTGACGACAATCCAAAGAGAGACGGTCTCGATGGCATCTCGTCACTCCGATGCACGTTTTACAGGGGAAAATTCATGGCACCTTCTCTGATTTCGCAGGATCATCGGTTAGTTTGGCGGAATGAGCTCACGCAGGCGTATCTCGAATCGAGTACTGAACGGTCAGGGACAGCGTCGTCGATGTTGACGCGCATATCGGTTCGGGCGCATTTGCTCCAGCTGCTGCGGGCATACGCTTCGATGGTTTCGATGACGTGTTGGCACATGCGATAGAGCCCTTCTGCAAGGAACGGCTCTCGTATCACGCTCAGCAGGCCGCGAAAATCTTCCAGGCGGAGCAACGATGGCTATTTTCATACACCTTGAGAGAAACGTTCGGAGCGAAGTCTGCCATGTGACTAGCCGTTCGGTGAGCCTCCGGGCCGTCTTGCGACTCCTTCGGTACACGGTCTCGAGCTGCCTTACAGCAAATTCAAAGCTTTGCTGCGCAAAGTTGCCGCGCGAACAGTTCCCGAGGTTCTATCGAAGAATTCGCTCGTTTCTGCCACAGCTCAGTGCTCAGGAATGCGCCAACTGCTTCAGGCATGCAGGCTATGCTTCAATATGACCGGGAAAACCGCTTGAGGTGCGCGGCCCGATACCGCTGCGACGCTTCTTTGAGTGTGACATCTCCCCTATGGCCAGTGCCTTATTGCCAGCATTCTCGGCCTTCGCTGGCTGCGCCCCCGCTTTCGGGTGCTGTCCCCGGCTGATTTGAGCCAGATAATCCTTCGCCGTGGCGCATGCACTTCGCGTCGATATCTCGCTCGTATCTCCGATCGCTACCCTCATCGAGGAAGCCCGCTTTCCGTGCCACCTTAGGTCGCCCTGCACGGTGAACGTCTTCTTCCGCTTTCCGACGGCGACAAAGAAGCCCTTCAACTCTGTGTCGCGCGCCAAATACCATCCATCCTTAGGCGCGGGCAGGTGCGCGATCGCTTTGTCACTGAGCAGTATTCGGATGTCGGCTATGGCCGTGCGCCCCCCGAACGCGCAAATCACTTGTGGAGGAAGAATCCACCCGGAGAGTTGTCGATTAGTCTGGTAGCTAACGAGCGGCTCGGCCGGGTTAAGGCCGGCCGCGCGCGACATCGATGCCGCAGTGGATCGAGCGAATCCGCTCGGGCTAACCGCGTCGATGGCGCGCTCGGGGTATACCCGCCTGGGAACTCCCACGCTACAGAAGGCGATGCTTCCGACATCTGGATTTACAGCCAGTCCCTTCTACAGATACACACTCCCACTGTTGAGCAGCTTTTCCAGCCGCACCGGTGTTACTTCGACCTCCACCTCCCTCGCGACCGTCCGCCAAGCTAGGGCGAGAATATAGCGCGCGCCGACTTGGCGTTGCTCAAACCGCCACGTTGCTGGGTCACCCAGCGCTTGATCGGCGAATGTCACGCGCAGCGGATCGAAGCCAAAAGCTAACGCATCCAAAGGCTGAGCGAAACCGTGGCCAGTCGCTTTGACATAGGCCTCCTTCAGCGTCCACAGGCGGAAGAACCCTGTTTGCTGCGCCGGCGCAGGCAAGCTTCGCAGCCAGTTTTGCTCGGCCGGAGCAAAGCATGTGACGGCGAGTTCCAATGGGGCGCGCCGCGCCAGGTTTTCCACGTCGATACCGAGCTCGACGCACTGGCTGGCGGCGCAGGTGACCAGCCCATCGCAGTGGGACAAATTGAACCACGGTCCCGCCCCACGTGCGACCCGAGGTTTGCCGTGTGCACCCTTCTCGAACGCCCAGGCCTGCGGCGCGACGTCGTCTCCGGCGGCGGCCGTCAGCATCAGCCGCTTTACGGCGTGGGCAGCCTGATACTGACGTCGATCGCGACCAAACCGAAACCGCTCGGCGCGCCCACGCTCGGCAGCATCGAGAAGGCCGGCAAGTCGGGGCCATAGCGCCTGGGGGATAGTGTCCAGCGCCACTGTCCACACCGCAATTTCACCCGCGCCCACCATGGTGATCATGTGTGCTCTTGTCGACCGATGAGGCTACGGCGGCTTCGTACAATAAATTCGCACAATAAATGCGTGCGTCTCAGTCGCCAGACGGCGCGCCAAAAGGGGCGCCGAACGGACTGTCAAACGAGTCGCCGTGTGGGGCCCGAGGCCTCACCAAATGGCTGGTCGCAACGGCTAGCGTCGCTCCGATCGATTCTCCGGATAAACGTGGACCTAGCCGTCGTTGCTCTCGCCCGGCGGATATCCGCCGCCTGCGGAGCGTGTTACGAATCCGTTGCAGAAGGGCTCCGCCGCATGCATCAACACCTCGTCAAAGATATCCAAGCTTACGCCCGAAGCGGCCCCGGCAAATGTGCCCCGAGGATTGCCGCTGCCCTGTTGGGGCAACTCCGCAGAACCGCCAGCGATGGAACGGGCGGGAGAAACGCCCCGCCACTGCCAACACTCACCCTTGGAGAGGCACAGATTCTCGAACTGATCTGCGCGGGCTTGACGGATGCCGAGATCGCTTGCCGGCGCAACACCAGCGTGGCGACGACAAAGGCGCACATTCGCGATCTCCTGAGAAAGCTCAAAGTACAGCGACGGAGCCAAGCGGCGCTGTGGACGATGTTCGTCATGCAGGGATTGAGCTGCGCTGTTGATATCGACCGAAAGATGGCGGCGCTTGAATGCGGGGATAACGAACAGGCTTGGGACATCGGGGGTTATGCCGTGCCGAGCCCTCCGTTAGCGCCGCGAGGCGCGCATACGGTATTCTGCGAAAACTACGCGCACGTCGGTACGGAGGCATTGACGGAGCGCGAACGGGAGGTGATGCGCTGGACGGCCGAAGGGAAGACTGCGTTCGAGATCAGCATAATCATCGGACTAACGGAACGTACGGTGAATTTTCACATCGGCAGAGTGCTGGCTAAGCTCGGTGCGATCAACAAAACCCAAGCGGCGGTTAAGGCGGCGGTTATGGGTATGCTGTCCTGACGGGCGAGTGCACGCACGATGGACCGGCGGTTGGCGTTCCACAGAGCGCGCTTGCCGCGGTGCCGGTCATCCATCCATAACTGTAAGAGCTGACAGTTCCACCGCAACCGCCGAGTCTATATTGGGCATCCCGTTCAAGTAACCGTATGTTGTGCGCCGTAAACCTGCCGTGCGAATGTTAGTTGCATGATGATCGACCTAATATTCCTTTTTCAGGCGCTCGTGTTCGTGACGGTTCCATTTGCCCTGTCGCGTTTCATGCGATCTCGCGGCGTTGTGCCCCTCGTTCTGATCCAAATACTGGTCGGCGTCGCTCTTGGTCCCTCAATATTCGGCCGCGTTGCTCCGGAATCCTTTCAGTTCCTGTTCAATCCGGAAATGTTGGCGCGACTATCGGGCGCCGCTTCAATCGCAGTGCTGTTTTTCGGCTTCATTACCGGTCTGCACATGGAAGCCGATACCTTCCTGGGACGCGGCCGCGCGTTCTGCCTCGTAGCGACGGCAAGCGTCGCGGTCCCAACGCTGCTCGGATTTCTCGGCGGCCTTTGGATCGCCACTCGCCACCCCGACGAGCTGGGTTCGCGGGCAGATCCTATGCAGTTTGCTATGGCTATCGCTATCTGTGTCGGCGTCACCGCCCTTCCGGTTCTCGGAGCCATCCTGCGTGAGACGGGATTGCTGGGCCGACGGATCGGTGATCTTGCTCTGGGCATTGCGGCGGTCAACGATGCCGCATTGTGGCTTCTGCTCGCAGCGCTGATGACGTCAGTGGCGGGACGAGCGCCTGGAGAACCGAGCGTCATTTTGACCTTGGTCGTGCTACCGATCTATCTCGGAATCATGATGCGGATTCTGCGCCCGTGGCTGACCCGGCGGACGCTCACAGCCCTGATGCCCGACGGAACCGTCGGCGAGTCCGCGTTGGTGGTCGTTTGCATGATCGTCATTGGCTCTGCAATAATCACACAGGCAATCGGGCTGCACTACATCTTCGGTGCCTTCATCGCGGGAGCGATCATGCCGCGAGAGCTGCGTCAGCCCATCCTGGATCGGCTTCAGGTGATGACTGTGGGCGTGCTGATGCCGGTTTTCTTCATATTGACGGGACTGCGTACGCTGGTCGCCCCGACGTCGTTGACCTTTCTGGAAATCTTTATCGTGACGACGGCGCTCGCCCTGCTCGGCAAGGTCGGTGGGACGGCGGTAACAGCCCGGCTCGTCGGCGAGCCATGGCGTTCGGCGCTGGGCCTTGGCGCGTTGGTGCAGACCAAAGGACTGATGGAAGTGATCGTCCTGACCATCATGTTGGACCGCAACGTCATCTCGGGGACGGTATTCTCGGCCTTGACTTTAATGGCGATCGTCAGCACATCGCTCGCGATGCCGCTCTTGCGGTTCGCTCTACGCGACTCCGAAAGGAAAATGGCAGCGACCGTCACCCCGCCCGCAACCCCGAGCAAACTAAAACAGGCGACAGGGATGCCGTCATAGCCGAGGCAAGCTGTCGCTCTGGACGCGACAACTTTGCATGCCATCACGTGGCTTGGCCGCCGTCCGGTCAACTGTAAAACCTAACAGTTGCCTGTAAAGCGGGAAGAGTTAAGCCTCCTCTGCGAGGTCGCTGGTGCGTTGATCGGAGGCAATAAGATGGCTCGGTTTGCCACTTTCGGCTCGCTCGTAGAAGCTCCGGAAAGCCTCGCGGCCGGCGATGGTCCGTTTGGACTGATAACACCGCAGGCGGCGATCTGGCTCGACCAGGCCCTGCATCCGGCCAAGCCGATCTATAATACCGGGCAGACGCTGACAATTTGTACAGCGCTGGACCCACACCTCTTCGCGGGAGCCGTATCTCACGTCATCGCCGAGAGCGATGCCCTGCGGCTCCGCTTCAGCCAATCCGGCACCAGCGTTGCGCAATACGTCGTCCGTGAAGTCGATCATGATCTCGAGTTCCTCGATTTCTCGGCTGAACGCGATGCCGAAAGAGCGGCGGCAGCTTGGATAGAAAGAGCTTTTTGGAAACCACTGCTCCCGACCGACTTCCCTCTTTTTCACTTCGCCTTGGCTAAAATCTCTGAAAGGCACTTCATCTGGCTCCAGAAATATCATCACCTGATCATCGACGCGACAGGCCGCCAGCTGGTCGCCGCCCGTGTCGCCCGGATCTATAATGCGCTCGCCGCCGGCAATGCGCCACTGCTGACCGGCGGTCCCCAGTACCGTCAGGCGAAGGAAGCTGAAAACGAGTATCTCGCATCGGAACGGTACAACGCGGACGCTATCTATTGGAGAGCGCGGTTCGCGGAGGTGGGTAAGCGCCTCGTCAATGCAGATATCAGCCGCAGTGATAAATCAAGATCCGGGCGCCCGGTCCGACTCGATTGCGGGTTTACTCCCGACGATTCTGCCACGCTGCGCAGCCTTGCGCGGAGTCAAAGCTCGACCGTATTCAAGATAATCATTGCGTTGGCCTGGTCGTGCTTCAGCCGACTCTATAAGAATTCGGATCTTGTCTTTGGTGTCGCGCTCGCCAACCGACCGGGTCCAGAGTTCAAGAATATGGTGGGGTTATTCTCTAAGGTGATGCCGTTCCGGCCACCTCTTGAAGGGGCGATGAGCCTTCAAAAGGCGCTCTCCGTTATCGATGCTGCGCTGGCTAATGATCTCGAACACCAAAGATTTCCGACCCAGCACGTCATGCGTGGGCTCGAACTCCGACACCCAGGCCGCAATACTCTCTTCGACGTCGCCATAAACTACGTTCGAAGTGACTATGGTTTTGATTTTGGCGGCAAGCCCGTGAGCTGCAGCAACCTTTCTGCGGGGTTTGCCCTGCCGTGGAGCATCATGGCTCTCGAGTACGGTCGGGACGCTCCGATCAGAATCGTCATCGACTATGACAGCGGCCTGATTCAATCTGGAGAGGCCATGACGGTGCTACGATGCTTCCGCACGCTGTTGGCGCACGCTTCTGATCGCCCCGATCTCGCGCTCGCACAGCTCGATATGGGAGCGAATGAAGGATTTCCGAAGCTCGCGCCAGAGCTCAGCGAGCAAGCATCGGTGGTCATATCGCGAGAGACCGAAGACGCATCGCCGCCCGAGGATCATATTGAGCGCACCCTTCAGGAGATCTGGCGGATTTGCTTCGATGGCCGGGAGATCGCCGCGAATGACAACTTCTTTGAACTTGGCGGCGATTCATTGAAGGCGGTCTCGCTGATCGGCGAGTGTAACCGTCGCCACGGCACTGAACTGGCACCAACCGTCCTCTTCGAGCACCCGACAATCAGAGCATTGGCGAATGCGATTCGGGCGGCCTCACGCGCTGAACTGGCGAGCAGCGTTGTCAAGCTGAGAAGCGGTGGAGACTCGGCACCATTATTGTTGGTCCATCCCATCGGTGGAACGGTCTTCTGTTATCGAGACTTGGTTTCGTGCCTGAGCGACGATCGTGCAATCTATGGCTTACAACCGCCCACTCCGTGGGCGCGCGAGAATATTCCGGCATCGATCGAGGAGATCGCCGAGATGTACTTGCGCGATGCGGCGCACACCCTCCGGCCCGGGCCGTGGCACCTCGCGGGCTGGTCCTTTGGGGGGCTCGTCGCATTTGAAATAGGGCGCCAGCTGGAAGTGATGGGCCACCCGGCGGCTAGCCTCACGATCATCGACACGATCGCACCGGGGCGTGGCTGTCCCGATGAGGACGATCGGACGCTGCTCGCTGCGGTCGCCGCGGCGCTGGGCCTGGACTTGAAGGAGTCAACGGCGCTCTCCGCGGCCGCTATTGCTTCCGCGGTTGCTTTGTCTCCCGAGACAGCGCACATATCTGAAGAACAAGTCGAACGCATGCTCGAGCGAACCCGCAATTTTCGTAAGCTGCGGCATGCCTACCGGCCCGGACGGAGCCGTAGCGCTTTGACGCTCATCCGAGCTTCTGCTGACGTGGGTGTGCGGGACGCGGACTTTGACTGGACAAATCTCACGGAGCAGCCGGTAGCAGTCGTCGCCGTTCCAGCGACCCATCAGGCCATCGTGTTTCCGCCCCATGTCGACCGCCTCGCGCGCTTACTCTCAGAAGTGATGGCCGGCGGGACATTCGCGGAAAAACAATGTCGATAAGGGCTTGTCCACCCCTCGGGCGTTTCGAGACCGCGGTGGCGCTGGCGATAACCGTGCTCGTGCAAACGACGGTTTCGTTGCTCTCGGCCACCGTCCCCGTGCTCGCGCCAGAAATCGCGGCCGACCGCGGCTGGAGCGTAACCCTGATCGCTCTCTATCCAGCAATCGTCTTTTCAACCGCTCTGCTTACCAGCTTTCAGGTGCCCGGCCTCTTGCGCCATCTGGGCGGCATGGGACTAAGCCTCGGCTGCGTCGCCTTTAGTTCTCTCGGTCTCCTGTGTTTGCTCCTGCCGGGCGCCCTCATCGCGTTTTCGGCCATCGCGATAGGTATGGCGACAGGCGCGATGAATCCGGCGAGTTCGCAAATCCTCGGCCCCCGTACGGCGCCCGGCAACGCCGGTCTCATCATGTCGATCAAACAGACAGGCGTTCCGATGGGAGCCATGATGGCAGGGATGATCGTACCGGTTCTCGTCCTATCCTCGGGATGGAGCGGCACCGTACCCAAGCTCGCTTTCGCGAGCTTGGGTATTGTACTCGCGTTGTCTCCCATCGTGCCGAGGCTTAATGATACGGAGAGGTTGAACCCTATCGCGCGCTATCGTCTCCTCGAGCCGGTCAAGCGCGTTCTCGCAATGCCGGGCATGTTGAGATTCCTCGTTGCCGCAATGGCTTTCTCTGCCATGCAGCTGTGCCTCCGATCATTTTTCACTGTGCATCTGGTGACCAAGGTGGGGCTTGACTTTGCAACGGCGGCCGTAGCCTTCGGCATCTCCCAAGGGGCCGGCATTGCCGGTCAAATTTTTTGGGCTTGGATATCGGACCGCCTGCTCACACCGCACGCTGTAATGGCGATCCTTGGTCTACTCATGACAATTGGGGCCGTTCTGACCGCGTTCGTGACCCGTGAGTGGCCGATTGTGGCCGTCGAGCTGGTCGCAGTAATCTACGGCATCAGCGCGGCCGGCTTCATTCCTGTCGTCCTCGGCGAAGTGGCCCGGCACGCGTTACCCGCCGAGGTCGGCGCATTGACCAGCGGGGCTCAATTGTTCCTCATGGGCGGCGTGCTGGCCGGCCCGCCGCTGTTCGGGGCGCTGGCGGCGAGTATTAGCTATGCCGCAGCCTTCGTCGTTCTGGGGGGTTGCACGCTTGCCGGCTCAATCGTCGCAGCCATCCCGCTCCGCGATCAGCCCGCCCCTCTATCACGCGGCTGAGTCTCCTTATTTTGCGATTGTGCTCAACGGGCGATGCCGTGGTATCTCCTTCTTTATCTGGCATCCACTGTCGCGAGGAGCGTGGGGCACGCGCCGTTGAAGCGAAATGGAGAAGCCCGCGTAACAAACGAAGCAAATGGACGGAGAGCCACATGGCGAGATTTCCGAAAAACGATATCATATCCCTTATCGGGACTGCGCCACGCTACGATCTCGGTGAAAGCGTCGGGCCTAATCTCCGCTTGAACGATCTGCTGGATGGGTCGTGCCAGCAGATCTTCGGTATGGAGCTCGGCTATGGCACGGCCGAGGGGAACGCCGAGTTACGCACAGCCATTGCAGAGGCGCACGGAGTCGGTCCCGACGATGTCGTGGTCACCGTAGGTGGCATGCATGCTCTATTCCTCATCGCTTTCATTCTCTGCGAGCGCGGTGACGAGGCCGTAACGGCCTCGCCACAGTTTCCCCTGGCGCGCAACGCCTTGGACGTGGTTGGCGCGAACGTGCGTACGCTCAGGCTGTCCTTTGATCGAGGCTACCAGCCCAATCTCGCCGATCTTCGACGGCTGCTCTCCGACAAGACCAAGCTGGTGAGCCTAGCCTCGCCCCAAAATCCATCCGGGGTCGCTATGTCCGAGAAAACAATGTCGGAAATCCTGGGTTTGATGGCCGACATAGCTCCAGACGCCTATCTGCTTATGGACGAGACCTATCACGAGGCCGCCTACGGCCATGATCCCGTTGGCCCAAGTGCTGCCAAGCTGAGCCCAAAGGTCATCTCCTGCGCTTCGCTGTCGAAATGCCATGGTGCGCCAGGCTTGCGCCTGGGATGGGCGATCACGCGCGATCCAGCGCTTCGCGAGCAGCTCATCCTCGGGAAGTTCAATACCGTGATCTCGTGCTCCCCGGTAGACGAGCTCTTCGCACTGAGGCTGTTTCGGGAACGCGAACGCATCATTGACGAGAGGCGATTACGCCTTGCACAAGGCCTCGCGAGTACGTCGCGATGGGTATCGAGGAACGAGGCCTTTGTGGAATGGGTACGGCCCAATGCCGGCGCGATCTGCTGTGTCCGCCTGAAGTCATCGGCCTTCGACGATGATGCCGTCACGCGTTTTTATAAATTTGTGGCAGAGGAGGGTGTCAGAGTTGGTGACGGCACCTGGTTCGGCGAGGACGCACGCGTCTTTCGTCTGGGTTTCGGTCTTCTTTCCATGTCAAAGTTCGATGCAGCCCTCAACGGTCTTTCCGCCGCCATCACACGAGCGGCACGCGAAGGAGCGTGATAGAGCCGACTGCTGCCGAGCGATTTTAGTATTAGCGGCAAGCACTTCGTTGCTGATGACGCGCTCCTTATCCCGTTGATGAAATGCGCTTCTATCTGTCAGCTCTGACAGTTTACGCAGACGTTCAACCGATGGCAGGTTAGCTCGGACATGGCAGCTCGATGGGCTCCAAGTTGTCGAAGGAATCGACTACTTAGGAGGCTTAGCAACAGGGCACGACATTGCCGGCGATTTTCTCGTGTGCAGGCGAGGAGGCGGCGCGTTTGACTACTCGCGTTGACTAGACGGATGCACGACGGATTCGGTGTGCGGGAGATTTGCTGTGAACGCGGAATACGGGAAATCACGCGTTGCTATCATCGGAACGGGTCGAGTAGGCACCGACTTGCTCTTCAAGACGCTTTCCTCATGCTATGTTGAACCTGTAGCATTTGTGGGGCGCAATCGAAACAGCGAAGGATTGAGCATCGCTAGGGATCTTGGAATCGAAGTGTCATCCGACGGCATCGACTTTCTCCGAGAAAATGCCGATAGCTTCGATTATTTATTTGATGCAACATCAGCAGACTCTCACCGCCTCAACAATATTGTATTTCAACAGATACAAAAATTCATTATTGACTTGACGCCGGCTCGACTTGGCCATTTCTGTGTGCCGTCCATCAATCTTCGAGAAAGCGCCCGCCACAGCAATGTTAATATGATCACATGCGGTGGACAAGCTGCATTGCCGCTCGCCCACGCGCTGCGCCAATCGACCAGCGACATAGAGTATCTCGAAATCGTATCCAGTATTTCGTCCAGGAGCGCAGGTATCGCGACGCGCGAAAATATCGATGAATACCTGACGACGACGGAGACTTCCCTCATTCGCTTCAGTGGGACAAAGCGGGCAAAGGCAATATTGAACATCAACCCCGCGTACCCCGACGTCTGTATGCAAACAACAGTCTACGCCTACGCCATTTTCGGCGATTTCGAAAAGATCGCAGCGTGCGTGAGCGCGATGGAGAAAGCGGTCAAAAGGTACGTACCGGGTTACGAGATCGTGCTCCCGCCTGTATTGGACAAGGACAGGATCACATTGAGTCTGACCGTTCACGGTCGAGGCGATTTTCTGCCGAAATATGCGGGCAACCTGGACATCATCAACTGCGCGGCTGTAGCGGTCGCCGAATACAAGCACCAGGCAGACTCACGTACGGAGGTCCAATTTGCAAAAGAAAATATTGATCAGCGATCCTACTCTGCGTGACGGCAATCATGCGATCCGGCATCAGCTTACCTTGAACCAGATAGAGGCATATGCCTTGTCGGCAGAGAAGGCGCGCATCGACATTCTCGAGGTCGGACATGGTAATGGGTTGGGTGCTTCATCCAGCCTGCTCGGACATGCCCAAGCGTCCGATATCGAAATGCTCGAAGCGGCGAGGAAACATTGCCGCAACACAAAGCTTGGAATTCATTTTATTCCGGGCCTCGGCAAAAATGCCGACTTGGACATCGCGATCGAGATTGGTGTTGATGTCTTTCGCATCGCCAGTCACTGTACCGAGGCTAATACGACCCGGCGTTATATCGAGAAAGTCAAATCAAAGGAACTCGCGGCGTATGGTGTTCTAATGATGTCGCACATGGCCGACGCGGAAACGCTCTGCGAGCAGGCCATGTTGATGGAGGCTTATGGCGCCGACGGCCTAGTGTTGATGGATTCGGCCGGCTTTTCGACGCCGGACCTCGTCCGGCAAAAGGTGACGTACTTAAAAAGCAGATTGGGCGTGGATATCGGCTTTCATGCTCACAACAACCTCGGACTCGCCATTGCAAATTCCCTGGCCGCGATCGAGTGCGGGGCGACCGTCATCGACGGGTGTTCGAAAGGATTTGGTGCCGGAGCGGGCAATACGCAACTGGAGACCCTGGTAGCGGTCTTGGAGAGACAGAAATATCCCATCAACACGAGCTTCAAGCTGATCGTCGGATTGACGAGGACAGCTGAAGAGCTGATAACAAAAGACAATCCCAACATAACATGCGCGCACATCGCGAGCGGCCTGTACGGCCTATTCTCAGGCTATGTGCCACATATCGAGCGCATAGCGAAGAAGTTGGCAGTCGATCAATTTGAACTATGCGAAAGGTTGGCCGCGCGGCAGCTTATCGCTGGCCAAGAGGACATCATTCTCGAAGAAGCGTTCCGCCTCGCGGAGATGCGCGGCGGAACGGAAAAAAAAGCACTCGCAATGGGCCACGCATAAATCTGACCAATAGAGGACACGAGCATGGCTGGTTTCCGAAGGCTTGTGCACAGGAAATTCGAATGGAATGCGGCGCGGCGTCCCGAGCAGACGGCAGTCGTGTTCGGGGAGGTCGCCTGGACATATGACGAGCTGAACAAGCAGGCCAACAAGTTTGCCCATTTCTTGTTGAGCTGCGGCGTGTCGCAAAGATCGATCGTCGGTGTCTGCTTGTATCCGTCCACTGATTTGGTCGTCAGCATTCTCGCAATTCTGAAGATCGGCGCCGCTTATTCGCCATTGGACCCCGCATATCCCTGCGAGCGCTTAAGGTTGATGTTGTCCCAACTCGACGACCTGCGAGTGGTGGTCGCGTCGTCTCGGACGCGAGCGTTGCTGCCCGAAAGGTGCGTTCGGATTGTCGACATCGACGCGATGAGCGCAGCCGTCGACCGTGCTTCGGCCATCAATCCTGCGCCGGATATCTGGCCAGGCCACCTGTGTTACGTCGTTTTCACGTCGGGAACTACGGGAATACCGAAAGCGGTGGCGATCCGGCACAGCGGCTGGTGGAACTTGCTTACGTGGTTGGAACATGAATATCAGCTCAACCCGCACTCCAGCAACCTTCTGGTAAGCGCCTTCGGTTTCGACATAAGCCAGCGCAGTCTCATGACGCCGCTGTTCACCGGCAGCACTCTCCATCTCCTACCTAGCTCTGCTTTCGACGTGATGATGGCGAAGGAGATAATCGCCAAATACGGAATTCGCACGCTTCATTGCGCGCCAAGCACGTTATACCTGCTGCTGGAATCGGACACCGGTGACGAAGCAGCGCTCGACTCCCTCGATTACGTATTCATCGGCGGCGAGGCACTCGCGGCGCGGCGCGTTGTGGATTGGGCTAGCAAACCCGGCCGCAAGTGCAAGCTGCTGCATCAATATGGAGTCGCCGAATGCACGGATATCGCTTCATCGCACTTGATGCGGGATTTTGAACGGTATGTTGAGACGGGCGTACCTATCGGTGCGCCGGTGTCCAATTGCGTCATTCATATCCTTAACGATGAGTTGGCGCCGGTCGGGATCAATGAAGTTGGTGAGATTTGCATTTCCGGCGCCGGTGTCGGCGCCGGTTATCTCAACAACGACGCCTTGAATCGCGAGCGCTTCCTCGCACTTGGGCCCGAACGCGGGGGTATTCAGATCTACAGAACTGGCGACCTTGGGCGGATCCAACCGAATAGCGACATCATCTGCGTCGGTCGGATGGATAATCAGGTCAAGATCCGTGGCATTCGTCTCGATCTCGGCGACGTCGAAAACGCGCTGCGCTCGAGCAGATACATCGAGGATGCCGTTGTCTTGGCGGTTTGCGGAGAGACTGACCAAGCGACCTACGATTTAGTTGCCTTTGTGGTTTCGCCATCTCGATTCCGTGACCGTCACGCCTTTGATGAGCGTGAACTTCGCTCAGAATTGGCGTCGAGCATTCCGCGGCACATGATCCCCCGGCAGTTCGTGAAGGTCGATACATTCCCTGTGACGCAAAACGGGAAGATCGATCGCAAGGAGCTCAAACGTATGTACAACCTGTCGATGAGCAGTCGACTAACTCCTGTTTGAGGGCGGGGTGCGACACCAAGGATCGACGTTGAAACGGAACGAGATGAGTGTTCACTGGAGCTGTCGGATTTTCCTGAACGACCCCGTACACGATAGCTCCGTCACATGAAGATGATGGTGCGTCAGCAGACGAACCAACTCAATGGAGGGTCTCTCATGGTGCTAGCACAAACAAAGGACTTCTCAGCGACGATAGGCATCGCATCCAACGCGGCCATCACTGACGATATTAGAGATGATATAACGAAATTCGAGCGCGACGGTTTTATCGGCCCAGTTAAACTCTATGAGCCGCGCGAGGCGGCAGAGCTGCTTCGCGAAATTCGGATCAAGACGCAAAACAGATCAAAAATGCTTTATCAGAACGGCTTGGACTATGATCGGCACTTCGACATCCCGGAACTATCGCGGCATATTTGCCATCCCACAGCTCTTAAGTATATTGCAGGAATTTTAGGTCCCGACATACTGCTTTGGCGGACTGAGTATTTCCAGAAAGTCCCGGGTTCCGCGGGCACCGAATGGCATCAGGTGCGGGATTATAGTTACACAGACGGCCATCCGCTCATTGTCCCCACCAAGACCGGATGGAACGCCTTTATCGATCTAACGGTCTGGACCGCGTTCACACCGGCCACTAAGACAAATGGCTGCATGCGATTCTTGCCCGGATCGCACTACAAGAATTTCTATGACGAGAAGAAGCAGGTGCAAACCGGTCGTAGCGATCACTACAAGCACACCGAGACAGGTACCGGCTTTTTCGGCTACAGGTTTTCCGAGTTCAAGACGGATCCGAACTGGGAGCCGCAGGACTCCGACGCCGCGGTCGTGGAGTTAAAGGCCGGTGAGGCTGTGATATTCACGGCCTCCTGCGTGCATGGTTCGTTGCCTAATACCAGCAAGCGCGAGACGCGCCTGGCGCTCTCAAGCCGGTATGTACCCACCCACGTACGCGTCTATCCCGGGATGACCAGCTATACCGCACACGGCGAAACTTTTGATCTCAGCACGTTCGCCAGCGTCCTGGTCAGTGGTCGGGATGAATATGGCCACAATCATATTCGGCCGACTAATAATCTTGGGCAGCCATTCGTCGTCTTCTGACCTCCTCGTTCGGCAAACCGCAATTACCAAACCTTACCGGAGAACAAGATGGTTAAGCATGCCATTCGCAAGATCTGGACCGACGAACTCGAACTCCAGGAATTTTCCGACGATGAGGACTTCTTTTCGCTCGGAGGTCATTCCCTGGTAATGACGAAGATTCAACTGAGGATAAAACGGGAAATTGGCCTTGCGATACCGATGGACGATTTGTTTCGCCACGCCACCATCAATGGTATTTCGGATTACGTTGCGGCGAGGCTGTCCGCGCCGTCCTTGAATACGGCCGGGGCCTGACGGATCGAGCCAACGCGACCAAGCGCGAGGCGTGAGATCGGGTATGCAGCCCCGTAAGCTGCGGGCGGCCGCTAGCGCCTTGCCGCGGGTTCTGGCGCATGAAGCTCCGGCAGCCTGACAGGCCGGTCGGCCGACGAGGACATCGGAAATGCAGTGCGGCTCTGAGTGCAACGGCGAGGGCGTTGACAACCGGACGACGGGGTTGCGTCTGCCCAGGCTCGCGCAACACACAATCTCCGCAAGTGCGCCGTGGGCGTTCTCCGGCGGACCCGCGTGCCACTGCAGTGCCCCGCAAAAGGATGCGGATCTCCGCCTGTCGCTCAGCGGCACAAAAATGGCTAAAGTGTCGGGACTTCGCCGCATCATGAAGGACGTCGCCTTGACAATGGCGGGTTCGCACGACGGCCAATGGATCGATCTGACGATCGGCAACCCGGCGCCGATTCCTGAAGTCTCCAAGATGTGGCAGGCCGTCATGGCGGATGCGCTGGCCAAAGATTTCGATGTGGCAAGTTGCCGCTACGGTCAATCTCGCGGGCATGACAGTCTACTCTCCGCGATCGCGCGCTATTTCAACAATAAATATGATTGGCACCTAACCAACGACAACATCGTAGTTGCGGCCGGCTGTCAGATGCTGAGCTTTGCTGCCGCTACTTTATTTACCGGCCCGTTGGCCAACGGCATGCGACGGATCGTGCTTCCGATCGAGCCGGATTACACCGGCTATCACAATCTGAGTCTGCACGACGACTGCATTACCGGGATCTCGCCGCGACTCCGGACAAGGGGAGATCGTCACTTCGATTATGAACTCGACATTAAGGCGTTGGAAGGTGAGCGGGCGATCGGCATGCTGATGCTCTCAAATCCCGCCAATCCGACCGGCCGATCCCTAACGCGAGAAGAACTGGAATGCATCGTTCGTCTGGCGGAGAGCCGAGGGTTTCCGGTGCTGATTGATCACGCATATGGTCTACCGTTTCCTCAAGTAACCACACCGCAAACGTCGCCAATTTGGCACCCAAACGTCATAAACTGTTTCAGTGTATCCAAGGCAGGGATTCCTGGGGAGCGAATTGGCTTTGCGGTGGGACGGCCCGCATACATCGATGCGATCGCGTCCTTTGTGTCCAACTCCATCCTTCACGCGCCCCAGTTGGCGCAGATGGCGCTGAAGCGCGCGCTCGACGGCGGCGAACTCGATCGTTTGTCCAAGATGATCATTAATCCCTACTACTTGAAAAAGCAGCAGTTCGCCGAAAATCTGTTACTCAAAACGCTGCCTCAATCCCTACCTTGGCGGATACATTCGGGACGAGGAGGGATGTTTTGCTGGCTTTGGATAGATCATCCGCAATTCGACGACGAAGAATTCTATGATCGGCTCCGCCAAAGGAAAGCTTTTATCATGCCGGGACGGCATTTCTTCGTGAACCGGCTGCACGTGGGCGAACATTGCAAACGCTGTTTGCGGATTAGCCTCAGTGCCGATGAGAAGATCTTGTCCGCAGGGATAGCACGCATTGCGAAGACGTTGGAGGAAATTGCAACCTGGGCCCGCAGCGAAAGGACCGTCCCATGAACGACAACATGACACCGAGAATATTCAACTGGGAGGACTTGCCGAACGAAAAAGTGACAGACACCATTGCTCGTCGCCTGGTTACAGGAAACCGCATGATGTTGGCCCATCTTTATTTGAAGAAAGGAGCCTTCGTGCGTCGGCATTCCCACGACAACGAACAGTTTACGTACATTCTCAAAGGAGCGCTGCGCTTTTGTCTCGGCGAGGATGGAAATCACGAGCTGATCGTGCGTGAGGGTGAAGTCCTCCACATTCCTTCAAACCTGCCTCACAGCGTCGAAGCCTTGGAAAACACGCTTGACCTCGATGTTTTCGCCCCGATTCGGCAGGATTGGCTAAACGGGACGGACAGCTATTTTCGTGAACACGGCGATTGAAGGGATGTACGCGGACGGGACGCGTAGTGAACGATGGCTGTTCGCTCGTCAGGCGATGCCGTCTGCAAGAGTAAGACTGTTCTGCTTTCCCTACGGCGGCGGCGGCGCGTCGATTTATCGTCATTGGCAGACAGCGCTCGGTAGCGACGTTGAGGTCTGCCCGGTGCAACCGCCGGGCCGGGAAAACCGATAC
>Ga0126383_10000469_pt1 | contig 22448 bp, 22 predicted proteins | sample PanSoiMetPlot_35_FD_96882 | JGI IMG/M metagenome (GOLD analysis project Ga0126383, IMG submission 96882) | Tropical forest soil microbial communities from Panama - MetaG Plot_35 | ecosystem: Environmental > Terrestrial > Soil > Tropical forest > Bulk soil | place: Panama | collected 2016-02-17
GCCTTGGCGTTGGAACTTTGCGCTACGAGATGGAAGCCTTCGGGTAGCGCCTCGGCTTCGTCGCCGTGGGACATCCAGACGTGCAGCGGACCACTAAGACCTTTGAACAGCGCGCAGTCGTTGCGCAGAAGTTCGACGTCGGCGTGTCCATACTCGCGCTTCTCGCCCGGGCGCACTTTGCCTCCGAGCTTCTGCGTCATGTAGTGCAGCCCGTAGCAGATGCCGAGCACAGGCACACCGAGATGGAGCACCTGCTGGTCGGCGACGGGAGCATCGGCTTCGTAAACGGACGACGGGCCTCCGGACAGGATGATGCCGGCAGGCGCGTAGCTTTGGATTTCCTTGAGCGAGGCGGTGCAGGGAAGTACGACGGAGAAGACGTTCTGTTCACGGATACGGCGCGCAATGAGCTGCGTGTATTGCGAGCCGAAGTCGAGGACAACGATTGATTGGGGTTCCACGGATTAGGGTGACAGATGGATGCAGGAGTGTAAAGGGGAGGTGAGCAGCTAGCAACTAGCTCCTCGTTCTTCGCCTTCGCTTGAGCCGGCGATGCGGGAACCACCACATCGGAGCGCCCTGCTTTACCTTCTACATACGGGAGCGGCGAAGAAAAGCTAGGTACTCGCTGCTAGTTGCTAGTTGCTTCCCTATAATCTTCCCCATGCCCTTCAAGCGCACCCCCAAGATTTACGACGAGGCCATGCTGTACCAGTACGCTGTAGGTGCGCTGGGGCGAAAGATGCGCACGGTCGCAGAACTGAAGCGGCTAATGCGGGAGAAGGTGCGGCGCCAGCAGGAAGAAGGTCAACTACTGGTTGAAGTTGTTATCGCTAAGCTCAAGGAACAGAAGTACCTGAATGACACGATCTACGCCGAGTCCTACTCCCGGTTTCGGCGCGAGAACGAGAAGTTTGGGCGCATGCGGGTGGTGCAGGATTTGAAGGCCAAGGGTGTCCATGGCGACGTCATCGAGAAGACCGTTGGCGCGGCGTATCAGGACGTAAACGAAGAGCAGTTGGCGCGCGAATATCTGCAGCGCAAACGCATCGGAAAACCAGCAACTCGTCACGAGGCGGCGAAGGTTTTTCGCTCGCTGGTGCGCGCGGGGTTTGGCAGCCGTGTTATCTTTCGCATTTTGCAATGTTGGAACGTTGACGACGAAACGATTACGGCTCTGGAGAGTGAAGCGGCGGAGACGCCACCAACAGAGCCGAAGGCTTAACCACTCCAACGGCTGCCGATATTATGCCCAGGAAACTCGATCACACTGCTGCCATCGCTCATCTGTCGAGCGTGGACCGCAAGCTAGGGAAAATTATTGCTAAGGCCGGACCGTGCGGGCTCCAGCCAGAAGAGACGCAGAACCTGTTCGAATCGCTGATGGAGGCAATCATCTACCAGCAGTTGAACGGGAAGGTGGCCGCGACGATTACCAATCGGGTTAAAGCATTGTTTCCCGAGAACACGCGCCGCATCCGGACACGTCACGGAGAAGCCGCGGCCTTCCCTTCACCCGAACAAATTCTGGCCGCTACACCGGAGTTGCTCCGCTCGGCGGGTCTCTCGCAAGCCAAGATGCTGGCCATTCGCGACCTTGCCGCGAAGACGCTGGACGCCACGGTGCCCACGGTCAGAGCGGCGCATCGGATGAGCGACGAGGATCTGGTCGAACACCTGACCCAGGTACGCGGCATCGGTCGCTGGACAGTAGAGATGCTGCTGATCTTTCGGTTGGGGCGGCCTGATGTGCTGGCCGTAGATGACTTCGGCGTGCGCAAGGGGTTCGCCAAAATGAATCAGATGGACGAGCTGCCGAAGCCGAAGGAGTTGCAGGCGTACGGAGAGAAGTGGCGTCCATATCGTAGTGTGGCTTGCTGGTACCTGTGGCGCGCCGCAGAGGACAAGAGTCTGCCCGAGCCCGGTGCCGAATTGAAGAAGCCAGCGGCGGCGAAGAAGAGAGCGAAGACGAGGAGCGTACAGAAGCGGTCGGCCAAAAAGAAGGGTCGATAGGCCGTTACAAGCTCGCTATTTTGCCTTGGAAAGAAAGTCGATAAAGACCTGAGCCGCGGCGGCTTGGTCGCCTGTCGAGGACGGCAAGATAAATGCGGGTACAACAGCAGGACAAGCTTTCACGGCGCCACAGATATTGGCTGAGTGTGCTAGCTGAGCGACCAGCGTTGGATTGTCTCCCGCGTCCGCAGGGCTATTGAGAATTACCGCTTCGACCTTCACTTGCTTGTCGAAATTGCCCTTGAGTGCGCTTTTGTAGTCCACCTCGTTGATGGACTCGACTACTACCGGCGCTCCGGAAGGGAGTCGTGGATTGGACGACTGGAAGTCAAGAATACGGTGGTCGACTTCGTGGGCATAGGGGGAGTAAAGATCGCGGAAAACGTGTACCACGACGGGCTTTTGCGCCGTTGGCTTCTTACAGGCGGGAGCAAACAACACAAGACAGACGGCGCCTACGCACAGCCAGCGAGGGCTCATGCCGCCATCATACTGGACTGTGTTGTCTGCGTCATGAATTTGAGCGCGGTCCACTAAGAAGAAAAGCCAATTGGGGGCCGCTAATAATGTGTGAATACTTAATTGCATTTTCCTTTTTACGAATGCCGCCAGCCTCCAGGGCACCTTGAAAAATCGTGACATTTGTCATCCGGCGACGCTGACAATCGGCACTGTTTACCTCATAGAAGCTGCCGCATCATGACAACATTAGGGCAACGTGCTGAGTTCTTGAGAGGACGAAATGCCGCAATCGACCGCTACAAAACCGGTTACCCTTCCAAACCCGGACGAAGAGTGCGATGCTATTGGCATTCACCTGGAGGAGAGCCGCGAACCCGGTATGCGGGACTTAAAGGAAGAACTGGCATCCTTGCGGATCGAGCGCAATCCGACCCAGCGACGCAGGTGGGGCTTGTGGATTTTCGTGCTCGTGCTACTGGCCGCTGCGTCGGCAGCGGGACTCTATGTTGCGCGCAACAAATCCGTGCTCACCAGCTTTGCGGCCGTTGAAGTTGAGCCGGTACAGGCAAGTGTTCAGACAACATCGGGGCCGAGCGCGGGAACACCTATCCTGACAGCCTCGGGTTATCTTGTGGCGCGTCACCAGTCAGTGATTTCGTCGAAGATTCAGGGTCGGCTTTCAGGGCTGTATGTGGAGGAAGGCAGCTATGTGAAACAGGGGCAGGTGATTGCCCGGTTGGAAGATAGCGATTACAAAGCTTCCATCGACAAGGCTAAGGCCGATATTGAGTATGCCCAAGCAAACCTGGCGGAAATGCAGCGCCAGGCGCGCCTCCAGGAAGGGCTGTTCAAGCAGGGCGTGGTTTCGCAGGACGCGCTCGACAGCGCCAACTCCAGAGTGCGTATTGCCGATGCCACCCTGCAGCAGAACGAAGCCACACTAAAGATGCAGGAAACTCTGCTCGAGTTTACGGAAATCAAGGCGCCGTTCGATGGGATCGTGGTGAAGAAGATGACGGAAGTCGGCGAGAGCGTGGCGCCGATTCCGCCGGGAGTGAATATTTCGACCTCCTCGGGAGCGATCGTGGCCATTGCCGACATGAACTCGCTGGAAGCCGAAGTCGATGTGAATGAGGCAAACGTAGGTCAGTTGGCGCAGGGATATCCGGGTGACATTAACGTGCAGGCGATTCCCAACCACACTTATAAGGGTGTGTTGCGGCAGGTAATTCCCACGGCTGACCGAACCAAAGCAACTGTGACCGTAAAGGTCTCCATTCTCGACAAGGACATGCTCATCAAGCCGGAGATGAGTTGTAACGTTACCTTCCTCGAACCGGGCAAGAAGGGCGAGCAAAATACTGCGCCGGTACGTATCATCACGGTGCCGAAAGAGGCGGTCGTTACCAAGAACGGCAAGCAGGTGGTGTACGTCGTCGAGGACAAGAAAGCCCGCGAAGTCGCAGTCGTGACGGGTAACGAACTGAGGGGCCAGGTCATCATTAAGTCGGGACTGGCGGGATCGGAAACCCTCGTCAACAACCCTCCGCAGAAATTGCAGGACGGCTCGTCCGTCAAGTTCAAAAGTTAGCGAAGCTTCAGGAGCTACTCATGAGTGCAACCGCAGTGGCCGCCAAGACAGGCGCCGTCAGTGTGCAAAATGTCGTGAAGATTTACCAGCGTGACAGCCAGCAGATCAAAGTGCTGGACGGTCTGACTCTCGAAGTGCCGCAAGGCGAGTTTATGGCGCTCATGGGGCCGTCCGGTTCAGGCAAAACGACGCTGTTGAACCTGATCGCCGGCATCGATCGCGCGACTTCGGGAAGCGTGCACGTGGCCGGAACGGATCTCACCCCGCTTTCGGAAGGGGAGCTGGCCAAGTGGCGCAGCAGCAATGTGGGATTCATCTTCCAGTTCTACAACCTGATTCCGGTGTTGAACGCTGTGGAAAATGTCGAGCTGCCACTACTGCTGAGTGATCTCTCGAAGAAAGAACGGCGCGAGCGTGCGCTGACGGCGCTGCGCATAGTGGGGCTGGCAGATCGCTCAAAGCACTATCCGCGGCAGCTCTCCGGTGGACAGGAACAGCGCGTGGCCATCGCCCGCGCCATCGTCACCGATCCGGCCGTGCTGGTGGCCGACGAGCCAACGGGCGATCTCGACAGCAAGAGCGCCGAAGAAATTCTTGACCTGATGCAGACCTTCAACCGGGAGTTCGTCAAGACGATCGTGATGGTAACGCACGACCCGCGGGCGGCCTCGCGAGCGCACACCCAGCGACACCTCGACAAAGGAGTGCTGACGGAGTGATATGAAATTCGCACCTCTTATCCTCAAGCATCTTCGCAAGAATTGGTTGCGCACAACCAGCACCGTACTGGCGATGTCGGTTTGCATCTTCCTGTTTTGCGTTCTGCAGACGGTGATCGCGGCAGTGAACTTCGGGTTGCATGCCGGCAGCACGCGCAGATTGGTGGTTCGCGACTATGTCAGCCTGGCGAACAATCTGCCCATCAACTACAAGCAGAAAATTGCCGCCTTGCCGGGTGTGACTGACACAACGATCGTGTCGTGGTTCGGCGGAATCTACCGCGATCCCAAGAATTTCTTCCCCAACCTGGCGGTAGAGCCGGAAGCGTTCTTACGCATTTACCCAGAAATTATGTTGCCCGAAGACCAAAAGGAAAGATGGCTTAGTGACGTGCGTGGCGCCATTGTCGGGCGCAAGCTGGCTCAGCGGTTTGGATGGAAGATCGGCGACACCTTTGAGCTGGAAAGCTTCATTCCGCCGTATCGCGTAGGCAAGCCTTTCGATTTTGTCATTGACGGTATCTACGATACGGACGAGGCCAAGTATCCCGGCACTGATCTGGGTGCGATGTACTTCAATTTCAAGTACCTCTACGAAGCGACGGGACGACAGGTGGGCATAGGCACGCTTACGGCGCAGATCGATGATCCATCGCACGCGGGCGCGATGTCGAAGGAAATCGACCAGGCTTTTGAAAACAGCGATAACCAGACCAAGACGGAGACCGAACAGGCGTTTCGCGCAGGCTTCGTCGCCCTGGCAGGCAACCTGGCACTGCTGCTCAATGGTATCGGCATGGCGGTGGCCTTCACCATCCTTCTGGTGACGGCCAACACGATGAGCATCGCAGTACGTGAACGTCAACAGGAAATCGCCGTTCTGAAGACGCTCGGATTCTCCAGCGGACTGGTCATGGGGCTGATTCTCAGCGAGGCATTGTTGCTCGGACTTATGGGAGGCTTGCTGGGAATTCTGATCGCCCGTGGCATCATCACGGGGCTCACGTATGTGCCGTTCCTGGGTGACGTGCTGCGAGGCTTCCCGAACCTCGGACTCTCGCCGGAAATTGCCGCGCTGGGGGTGGGAATTGCGCTCCTGCTGGGTCTGCTGGCGGGGTTCATTCCGGCGTTGCTGGCGTATCGCGCGCGCATCACCGACGCGTTGAGGCAGGTGTAACATGGCGCTTCCAATTCGCTACAACATACGTAATCTGCGGCAGCGGTGGAAGGTGACCCTGCTGGCCATATTCGGAATTGCCCTGGTAGTGGGGGCGGTGGTGGTCATTGCGTCAATGGCGGCAGGATTTCAAGCTGCACTTCGCGCTACAGGTACAGATAACAATGCCATCGTGACGCAGCGTGGCTCACTTTCGGAGCTGACCTCGTGGATCGAAATTGGGCACGCAAAAACAATCATGACTGACCCGCGGATTGCACGCGATAGCAGCGGAACGCCTCTGGCGTCCTGCGAAATCGTGATCATCGCCAGCAAACCGAAGAAGACCGACAACCAGCCGACGAACATCACCATGCGAGGGGTGACACCCGAGGCATTCAAGGTGCGCAATGGCATCAAGCTGGTGGAGGGGCGGATGTTTGAGCCCGGACTCTTCGAGGTCATCGTCGGTAAAAAGATTGCCGAGCGTGTGAATGGACTCAATATCGGCGATGTGGTCAAGGTGCAACGCAAGGAATTCAAGGTAGTCGGATTGTTCACCGCAGACGGCAGCTCGTTCGAGAGCGAGATGTGGGGTGACTACAACGCTATGGGTCCGGCTGTGGGTCGCAATGGCGGCTGCGAGTCGCTTACGGTACGGCTTACCAATCCGGCCGTATTGTCGAGCTTCGACAAAGACTTGCGCGCCAATCCCCAGATGCAAGTGCAGGCCGACTCGGAACGTGCGTATTACGAAAATCAGGCGGGCGGCATCGCTACGGCACTCAAGATCTTGGCGGCCTTCGTGGGCATCGTGATGGGCATTGGCGCTGTGTTCGGGGCAATGAACACGATGTACGCCATCGTTTCCCAGCGCACGCGCGAGATCGGCACATTGCGCGCGCTGGGATTCTCGCGCCTCAGCATCCTGCTATCGTTCGTGATGGAATCGATGCTTCTGGCGCTGGTCGGCGGCATTATCGGATGCCTGCTTGCCGTGCCTATGAACGGCTTCACCGCCGGCACAGGACAGACGCAAAGCTTCAGCGAGTTGGCGTTCGCCTTCAAAATCACACCGCAGATTGTGACGGTGGGTCTGATGTTCGCGGTCATAATGGGCATTGTCGGTGGGCTGTTGCCCGCCGTGCGCGCGTCGCAGATGCCGATTACGAAGGCCTTGAGGGAGGCGTGAGGTCAGGTGGCTAGTGGCAGGTGGCTAAGACAGAGCACTTAGCACTCAGCCCAGGGTTCTAAAAGCTAAGGCTAACGGTTGAGTGCCAATTACTAGATTCCCAGCCCGGTGACGCGAATGCCCGCGCCGTGAACCTTGTGTCGGAGGTTCAGGGTAATCAGTAGCGCCGTAATCGACTCGACGATGCGGGCGTTCTCCAGCTTGCCGCCATCGATGGCGCGAACGCCGGGAATCTTTACCGCCAGCTCGGAAGCAACCTGCCTTGCGCGGTCATCGTCGCTGCAGACAATGACATCGCAATCCACATCACGATCGCAATCGAGCAGCGTGGCCGAGAGGCTGTGAAAGGCTGCCGCGACTATTACGTTCTTGCCCACAATCTCGGCCGCCTGCTCTGCGGCAGAGCCTTGCCATACACCTAACATGCGGGTCGGGCGCCCTCCGACCGCGGCTGCCAGCGGCACAGTTGCGTCGATCAGTACCGTGCCTTGGCGAAAAGCCGGCTTGAGTTGCCTGAGCAGGTCGGCCTGTCCAGCGAAAGGAACAGTTACCACTACTGTGTCGCACATCTTTACGGCGACACCGTTCTCCACCCCTTCGACGCTGCCGAGGGCGCCTGCCTTCTCGGCAATTTGAGCAGCGGCGGCTTGGGCGCGGGCTCCATCGCGCGAACCAATCACGACCTGCTCGCCGGCACGCGCCCAGCGCAGCGCCAGTCCGGAACCTTCAGGGCCAGTGCCGCCGACGATCGCAATCAAGCGGCGTCTCCTGTGGCGACCGGCTCAGGCACAGTCGGAGCAGGAGAGTCGAAGTATTTTGTGTAGGTGGTATTGCGTTGCGCCGGAATGCGATCGAGCTCACGGATACGCTCCTGGAACTCGGCCGCCGACACGTACTGCCCAGCGGTAGCGCCAGCCAAACGAGAGATGTTCTCCTCGAACAGCGTTCCGCCGTAATCGTCAGCGCCGGCCAGCAGCGCCAGTTGCGAGACTTCGCGGCCCAGCTTCACCCATGACACCTGGATATGGTTGATAGAGCCAGCCAGCATCACCCGCGCCAGCGCATGTACCTTGATGTGCTCTTCGAGCGTTCCTCCCGAGCGCGCTAAACCCTGTTGATACAGAAGGGTTTTGTCGTGAATGAAGCCGAGAGGTACGAACTCCGTAAAGCCACCTGTTCGCGACTGGATTTCGCGAAGCAGGAGGAGCTGGTTTACCCAGTGCTCGGTCGTCTCGCGATGGCCATACATCATGGTTGAGGTGCTGCGGATGCCGCATTCATGCGCGGTCTGAATGACGTCGATCCACTGCGCAGTGCTGAGCTTGTTGCGCGATAAAACCAGGCGAACGGAATCGTCGAGAATTTCAGCGGCCGTGCCCGGTAAAGTGTCGAGGCCATTTCCCTTCAGCATCAGCAGATAGTCGCGTAGGCTCATGCCGGTGAGTTCCACGCCGTAGGTGATTTCCATTGGCGAGAAGGCGTGAATGTGCATGAACGGCGCGGCGGCCTTCACAGCCCGCAGCACGTCGCGGTAGTAAAACGGCGGAAGATTGCGCGGCAGCCCGCCCTGTATGCAGACTTCGGTCGCGCTCCAGGACGCGGCTTGACGTGCCTTCTCGCCAACCTGATCCGGGGTGAGAAAGTATGCCGTTTCATCACGCGGGGAAACACTAAAGGCGCAGAACTTGCAACCGACAAAGCAGACGTTGGTGAAATTGATATTGCGGGTGATGATGTAGCTGATGACCTCTCCCGCTAATTGCCGGCGGATTTCGTTGGCGGCAACAGCAAGCCCGAAGAGATCATCGGCGCTGACGCCCGCCAGGAGAAGGCATTGATCACGGCCCAGAACCCCGCCGTCGAGGGATGTCAGAACTTGCTCCAGCGCGTTGCGAACAGCGGGCGAGATTCGGTCGCAGACATCGTCCCAGCGACTCTCCTGCAGCGCTCGCCGGTCGCACCAACTCGGTCGAACCATCGCTTCTTGCCTCCTGAGGTTAGCCGTTTCGCGGCCCTGTGCCACGAAATGCTCTCTCGGTTGACCAACTAGCGGAACAAGTCTTTCGCGGCGGGACGTACGATCTGGTGGGCCGTGCCGCTGCCGCGACGGTAGCGATAACCTCGAATTATACAAGCCGGAATGGAGTTATTTTTTCCGCACACCAGCCCAGCCAGGCATGCCAGTTCGTCGGCCACGCACTCTTCTGTTGCGTGCATCTCGTAATCGTAAAGGTCGCGTTGGCCACGGTAGTCGTGCAACGGTACCATTCCAAACAGACCGATCGCAACCTCATTCAAGCCTTCGCGCCAGGCGCGACCAAAGCTGTCGGCGATGATCACAGGGACGTGAAGCGAGGTGCGCTTTTTGATCTTTCGGGAGATTGTCGCGGCCGACCGATCCGGATCGACCGGAAGCAACACCGCCGTTTTGCCGCCATCGACGTTGGAGACATCGACGCCGCTGTTGGCACACACAAATCCATGAGCTGTTTCGGTGATCAGCACGTGCTCTTTGCGCACAACCCGCTTCGCCTCTCGCAGCGCCAGTTCGACCACACGCGCATCAACACCGTTCTCTCGCGCGAAACGTCGGGCAGTCCCCGATGGCTTGATCTCGTCCAGTGCAACGGTCCGCCCTTCCGCCTTGGCAACGATTTTGTGCTTGATCACCAAAATGTCGCCTTCTTGCAGGCGACGGCCTCCAAGGACCAGGGCATCAACGATGAGGTCGGCGACGGAATCACGAGGTGTCACTTCGCCAATACCCATGACCGGTATGACGCGGATTTCTTTGTAAGGATCTTCTACATAAGCTGGCTTTCGCGGCATCAGCCGGCCGCTTCCAGAGATGAAGTCGACTGGACCGTGTAGCCCCACTCTCGCAGCAGGCGCTGTGAATGAGTCTCTCCCTGGCGCTGCAAAAGGAGCTCAAGTTCGTGCGGGTTGTCGATGTCGAGCCCGATACCCGACATTTCCAGGATGACCAGCGGCTTGCCGGTTTTCCTCATGCTCTCGCAGTGTGGGAGGAAGCTGTCGTTGCCGAAGCGAAGCGGAATAATGTTTGCCGGCCTGCGCAGTACGCAGTTACTTCCCCGGCGATCGTAGGCGGGAACGAACACGGCGCCCTGAGGCGGGGCCGCATCAAAAACCTCCCGGAGCTCGGCGCTCGTAATCAGCGGGATGTCTGCCGGAATTACAACCGTGGCGTTGTAGCCGCGATCTTCGCACCACCCGCTCGCCATTTCGATGGCGGCTGTCTCGCTTTCGTTGCGACGGTCTTCGATGATGCCAAATTTGAACTGTGTGGCCAACGATTGCGCCTGCGGGTCTCCCGTCACCAGAAACACGTCGACGCGGTCGGCCACGCCGCTGACCGCAGTCAGTACGTCGCGCAGCATCGCCTCAGCTAACAACGTGCGATGATACTGGTCGAAGGCGTCGCCCAACCGCTGTTTGGCGTTGCCCATGGTCTTGACTGGAATCAGCAGGGCGGTGGGCATGGTCCTAGATCTTCGCTCCACGCGCTTGCATCGCGGCGTGCAGGGTAAAGCGCGCGAGTTCCTGCTTATCTTGCGGCGTCTTCATGATGGTATTGGCGCAGAGGACGTGCAGGTCGCCCTCGCGCAGGTGATCGGCGTCGGCATGATCGGCAAGGTCAACAATCAAAATGTCGAGAAAATCTTCATAAGCTTGCGCCACCCCGGCGATGGTGCTGGGCCATCCTTTACGTTTCATCAGAGTGCCTGCCGGGCCGGAGAATGCATCGCCACCAATGATCGGGCTGACCGCGGTCACCGGGGCCGAAGCTTGCCGCAGCGCCTCGCGCATTCCGGGTACGGCCAGAATCGGGCCGATACTGGTCACCGGATTGCTGGGAGCCAGTATGATCACGTCGGCGGAATGGAGGCATTCAAGCACTCCCGGCGCGGGTTTGGCCCTCTCGGCTCCGTCGAAATGCACCGCGCGCACTTCCACCTGGTGACGCTCGCGGACGAAATACTCCTGAAAGTTCAGGGTCCCCAGGGGAGTGTCTAGCATGGTGGCAACGCGGTCGTTCGACATTGGCAAAACACGAGTTCTGATGCCCATTCGCCGCGCCAGCTCTGCCGTAACACTGCTCAGCGATTCGCCATCGCACAGCAGATTGGTGCGCACCAGATGAGTGGCCAGGTCGAGGTCACCTAGCCGAAACCACGCCGGCTGGCCAAGTTGCTCCATGCGCTCTAGGCAGCGGAAACTCTCGTTGTCCAGACCCCAGCCCCGCTCCGGGCTGATGGCGTCTGCAAGGGCATACAGGATCGAATCGACGTCGGGGGAGACGTGCAGGCCCCACCACTGCAGGTCGTCGGCCGTATTAACGATGACCGTGAGGCTCTCGTTGGGCACGACGTGCTTCAAGCCTTGCACCAGCTTGGCGCCTCCGGTACCGCCTGAGAGCACAACTACCATCTACGCTGCCTTGGCATAGCCGTGATCGTCGGAGGCCGCCAGCAGGCGTCCGGCCAGGAGCCCACCGCGATCAATCATGCCCGATACGAACTCAGGATACACGGGCAGCCGCTGACGAAGTTGTTGCCCCGCGGCTTCGGTCCGCCGCTTCAGTTCATCGAGGTGCGGCCACGGTTTTTCCGGGTTGATGTAATCGGGCGTCAGGGGCGACACTCCGCCCCAATCGTCAATTCCCCCGCGCAAGAGGTCTTCATAGTGATCGTCGCTGAGGTTTGGTGGGGCTTGGATGTTCATGTCGCGCAGAACCAGGCGCGCCACCGCCAGCGTTCGCAAATGGTCTTCCGTATCCGGTTCGGGCGAGTTCGCCATCGGAATATCGGGTTTCGCCCGAAAGTTCTGCACGATGACTTCCTGTACATGACCGTATTGCTCGTGCAGACGCTTGATGGCCAGCAGGGCATCGACACGATCTTCGAGGGTTTCGCCAATTCCTATCAGGATTCCCGTGGTGAACGGCACGCCTAGCTTGCCGGCATCCTCGATGGTCTTCAGGCGCAGTGAGGGGACTTTGTCAGGCGCCTTCTCATGCGCGCTACCTGGTTGCATCAGGTTTGGGCTCGTCGTTTCCAGCATCAAGCCGAGGCTGGCATTGGTGCGACTTAGACGCTCAATCCAGTTGGCGCTCATCAGGCCGGGATTGGAGTGCGGCAACAGCTTGGTCTCCTGTAGTACCAGTGCGCACATTGCCTCCAGGAAGTGAAGTGTGCTGCGGTAGCCTCGTTTGCGCAACAGCTGACGCATTTCGGAAAACTCCGCTTCCGGCTTGTCGCCCAGCGAAAACAGCGCTTCCGTGCAACCCAGGGCTTCGCCGCGGCGAGCCACATCCAGCACTTCGTCCGGAGTCATGGTGTGCGCTCCCGGCTGCCCCGGATCGCGCCGGTACGTGCAATAGGCGCAGTAGTCGCGGCACAGATTGGTCAGCGGCAGAAACACCTTACGTGAGTAGGTAATAACGCCGGGTCGATATTGCTCTTTGAGGAAACAGGCGGTCTCCAGCACGTCCGGCAGTACCGCGCGGTCGCACCGTAACAGCTGAACTGCGGCCTCGCGCGACACCATCTCGCCCTCGCGAACCAAACGTAGGTACGAGGCCACTCCAGAGCCCGGCAGACTCTGTGGCGTCGAGCGCTTAAAGGCTCTTACCGGCACAGTCAGACCTCAGCGCGAGACCCTCTCGCGGAAGGATATTCTGGAAGCATAGCGCAGAAAGTAACATCCTCGCACCCTGGTCGACGGGTTCAGAGGGCCTATGGACGTCGACTTTTCGCTGTGGTGTGCGGCGCCCCGTAGCGACCCCGGAAGTACAGCAGCGGAGACCCCTCAGCCACGCTAACTTGTTTCACTTCACCAACAAAGATGGTGTGATCCCCGGCGGCAAAGGCTTGTACGACGACGCAGTCCAGGTTGGCCAGAGTACTCTCCACCACCCACGCCCCACTCTTCATCTGTTTGTAACGAATGTCAAGACGCCGCGCAGCGTCAGGATTGCGCTCGGGGTCGGCAAAGAATTCCGACAAAGGCTCCTGTTCCTCTCGCAGAATACTCACGCCGAAACGCCCGCGTTCGCGCACGTGCAGGTAAGTCTCGGCCAGGTGGTCGATGCACACAAGCACAAGAGGCGGTCGCAGAGAGACAGAGCAGAAAGAACTGGCCGTCATACCGTGAATGTCCCCGCCCGGCGTTTCCACGGTGATCACTGTGACCCCGGAGGCAAATCGCCCCAGGGCCGCGCGAAATTCCTGCAGCGTAACCGAAGACTGGTCATTCATGAGGACTTGGGCCGAGTGCCAATATACCCTGAGTCTACCGCGGCGCACGAGACATCCCCTGCAGGTGTGGCCTGCTACGATTTCATGAGTGACCCACTCCGGCACATTTGTCGTTCGGTGCGATCCTGAAGCAGCTTTCAATCTTCTGTCCACGCCAGAGCGCTTTGCGCCGCTCCTTCCTGATCTCGAAAGCATGACCATCGAGGATGCCACGCACTTCACCATTAGGACCCTACTTGACATCGGCCGAATCAACGGTCGCATCAACTTGTCTATGGAGCTGAGCGACGCCTCTCGCCCACACCGGGTTGGGTATCGTGGGCACGGAGTTATTGCTGGCAGTCCGCTACTGTTCGAACTCGGATTCCGTATCACCCCGGTTGACGGGATGGCGGAAATTCAATGGCACGGCGAGGTACGGCTCAGTGGCTCGCTCGTCTTTCTGGCTGGTGATCTGCTGGACACCATGAGTCGTCAGAATTTCGAACGTATGGCCGATTCGCTGCAGCGCACTCTGCGAAGGTTATCTTTGTCGTCTACTGGCGCCGAAACGGCCCTTCCGGATTTCGAAATCTGACGTTTACAGTTCTTAACAGTGTTTAGCAAAATGAAACAAATGCTTCACATTCACACCCGATTGTGATGTATCTCACTGCCACTTTTGATGACAGGACTCTACACTGATGGTGGATTATTACGTACCGCTAAATAGCGGCCTTCATGGAGGATTTATGAATTGTCAGAAACGTATGTTAGCCGTGCTGATTGCGGCCATTTTCGTGGTCGGCGCGACCACTTTACTGGTGGCCAAAGACAACCCGATGGGAATTGCTCCGAAGTATGAGATTACCTTCACCGCTCCGGCCGTGGTTGGCGGGACTCTGTTACCGGCAGGGGACTACAAGATCATTCACGAGATGCAGGGCGCCGAGCACATTATGATCTTCAAGTCGGCCAACGGTAAGACTGAGGTCAAAGCGAAGTGCAGCCTGGTTCCACTCAGTGAGAAGGCGAAGACCACCGAGCAGCGCTATACCGAGAATGCGCAGAATGAGCACGTGCTGATCGAAATGACCTTCAGGGGCGACACCGCCAAGCACGTACTGGCCCAATAACAAAATTGCAGACTCTGATTCGTCGGGCAGCCTATCAAGCTGCCCTTTTTCTTGGTGAAGACGTCCTGTCACGGAGGCACTGCAGGTCAGCGGACTGCATCTTGCAGCGCCAACCTGAGTTGAACCCGCCAATCAGGCAATCGCAACCCGAATCGGCTCGCGAGCTTTTCGTTGGAGAGAACGGAATTAGCTGGTCGTCGAGCCGCGGTGGGAAACTCGCCAGTCGATATGGGAACGACACGCTGGGCGAGTAGGGGTGCTCCCCATTCACCGGTATCCGCCGGCCACTCGGCCAACGCCTCATACTCTTCCAGTATCTGTTGAGCGAAGCCTGCCCAGGAAGTCTCGCCGGCGGCAGACAGATGGAAGATGCCGCTTGCGCTCGACCCTGCTGACAGGCATTGCGCTGCGACCTGAGCGGTGGCCTCAGCAATCGCCCTTGCCCATGTGGGAGCGCCGTATTGGTCAGCTACCATCCGCAATTCAGGTTTTTCGCGCGCCAGTCTTAGAACCGTGCGGAGAAAGTTCTTGCCGCGAATGTCGTATATCCAGGAGGTCCGCAGGATCAAGTACCGGCATCCACTAGTTGCAATGGCGTGCTCGCCGGCCAGCTTGCTCTTTCCGTAAATGTTCAGAGGGCCTGTCGCGTCATCTTCGACGTATGGTCCAGTCTTGCCGCCGTCGAAGACGTAATCGGTGGAATAGTGAATCAGCAGTCCACCGGTGCGGGCGAGTTCCTCGGCGATGCGCCCTGGTGTAACGGCATTAACAACCTGAGCCGCCTCCGGGTCACTCTCTGCCTTGTCAACAGCGGTGTAGGCGGCGGCGTTCACGACAACGTCGGGAGCAATCTGTCTGATCCCATTCGCCACTTCTTGCGGATCAACGAAGCTCACCTGCGCACGCGTCCAGGCAACGAGCTCGCCTAATGGTGCGAGGGTCCGCTGCAGTTGCCAGCCCACCTGGCCGGTGGCTCCTGTGACGAGAATGCGGGGGCTCATGGTCGATAAACGGGGAGGCGATCGCGTTGAATTTGACCGAGCGGCAGATTGCGTTGATCTTTGGCAGAAAGAATGGGCGAGTCGACGTGCCAATCAATACCGATATCCGGATCATTCCACAGAACGCCGCAGTCGTCTGCGGCGTCGAAATAATCACTGCATTTGTATAGAAAATCTGCCGATTCCGAGAGGACAACAAAGCCGTGGGCGAAACCGACGGGGATATACAGCGCCTGTCGATTCGCAGCTGAAAGCAGCGCACCAACCCACTTGCCGAAGTGCGGTGAACCCACTCGGATGTCCACGGCGACATCGAAGACTTCGCCCTGCGCTACCCGGCACAGCTTAGCCTGCGGCCTCTTGAGCTGATAGTGCAATCCTCGCAGGACGCCACGTGCCGAACGCGAATGGTTGTCCTGCACGAAAGTTTCATGGATTCCGGCGCCAGCCAGGGCGTCGGCACGGTAGGTTTCCATGAAGAAACCGCGCGCATCTTCAAAGACGCGCGGGGTGATCAGCAGCACTCCGGACAGGGAACTCTCGCTAATTTGCAAACGGGGCCTCGGGGATTGGACCGCAGAAAATCAGCGCGGGCCGATTCTCCACGAAGCGAAGATTATAATCCGTGATTCCAATCTATGCCTCGCTGCTCGGTCATCATCGTGACGTACAACTCGAGTACGCATATCGCGGCCTGCGTGAAGGCGCTGGCCCCGCAGGATTGCGAAATCATCGTTGTTGACAACGCTTCCCACGACGACACCCTCAGCCGACTGGAGTCACTCGCGGACGAGATCCCGCTGCAAGTCCTGTCACTCCATCGCAATCTAGGATTTGCGGCGGGTGTGAACGTCGGCGCCCGTGCCGCGCTTAGTGATGTGCTGCTGATTCTGAACCCTGATGCCATTGCAGAGTCAGGAGCGATTGATGAACTTTTGACTTGTCTCACTCGCTCCGGAGCTGCCGCCGTGGGCGGCGCGCTTTTGCAGAGCGATTGTCCCGCCAAAGGCTTCGCATTCCGCCGGCTGCCCACGCTGGCCAGCTTGCTGTTCGAAGTCCTCGGCATCAATCAGTTTTGGCCGTCGAACCCAGTGAATCGCAGCTATCGTTGTCTTGACGCAGATTATTCCCGCGAGCAACCGGTCGAGCAGCCTGCTGGTGCGTGTCTGGCCATTCGGAGCGAGATATGGGAGAGTTTGCGGGGTATGGATTCGCGGTTCTTTCCTGTGTGGTTTGAGGACGTGGATCTGTGCGCGCGGATCCAAAAAGCCGGCGGTAAAATCGTGTACTGTCCGGCAGCGAGGTTTCAACACGACGGCGCCCACAGCGTAGGACGACTCAGGTTTCGCGACCGTCAAGTATTCTGGTACGCCAATATGCTGCGCTACGCCGCCAAGCATTTCTCTAGAGTAAGTGTTCTTGTATTACGCGCCGGTATCATTGCGGGAATGCTGCTGCGCATAATTGCAAGCGCGTTAGCGGGTGTGCCGGGCGGCATTAACCGACGCTCGGCGGTTCGTGCTTACTGCCAGGTCGCATGCGAAACACTCGGCGCATCCTAACCCCGACCGAGCAACTCGGCGAACAACTTTTCGTACTGCTCCGCCACTTTCTTCCAACGAAACATATGATCCGCCCGCTCCACTGCTCGCGCGGCCCAATGTCGCCGCGCCTCCTCGTCGTCCAGCAAAGCCTGCAACTTTCGCGCAAGCTCGTCCGGCGACTTGCCGTAGCGAATCGTGGCATCGCCGGCGGTTTCGTTGTTCTCCGAAGAATCCAGCGACAACACCGCCGTCTGCGAAGCCATCGCTTCAATCAGCGCCGGATGCACGCCTCCCACTTCGCAGGCGAAAACAAAGATTCCTGCGTGCTTTTGCAGCGCCCAGTACCCATCGTCGTAAACGGCTCCGGTGAATCGCACACGTTCGTCCGCCTGCTGACGCAGGCGCTCCTCATACCCTGAGTCGTAGCGGTTATTGCCTACCATGACCAGTGGCCAATCCGTCCGTACTTTGCGCCAGGCGGCGAGCACCAGCTCAGGATTGTTTTCCGGCTCCAGCCGGCTGATATAAAGCACATATCGTTCCGGTTGCAAGTCATGCTGCAAGTCATAAGGTTCGAGACTCAACTTCTTTTGGGGTACATCCGATCCATACCCGATTACGGTCGAATCCTTGCCATATCGCTGACGGTAATAATCGTGGATTGATCTGGCGTCGGTAACGACCTGGGTGGGCGTGAAGGTCGAGACCCACTCGCAAAGGTGCAGCAGAGCCTGGCCCAGGGCATTCCATTTGCCGCGCCGGCGATCGAGGCCATCCACGTTCAGAACGACCGGTTTGCCGAGTACTCGCGGAAACCACGCAAACGGGCTATTGGCCACATTGCACAGCAAGACGAGGTCATTGTCGCTGAAGGCCGCGTGAATACAGGAAATCAGGCCACTGGACCAGGTGTCCAGGTGCTTCCGATGAATGCTGGGAAGAATGACCCGCCGAACCCGCCGATCGTATACGTCTTCGGGAGTCGTGAACGGTTTCCGGCAATATACCGTCACGAAGTGCCCCCGATCTGTAAGCTGCGAGCTGAGCTTCTCGGCGAATTGCTCGAACCCACCGTAACGATTGGGGATTCCCCTGGTCCCGACAATGGCGATTTTCAAGGCCGGCCCTCGGCGGTGGACCTGCCATTGGTTGCCGAGGCCGGAACCGCGGCCTCAGAATCAATCGCTCGCGGTGCGTCGGAAAACCACCACAGTAACTTGCCGTCCGATACGCGTCTCCGCGTCTGGACGACAGCCCGCTTCCTGCGCACGCTGCTCAAATTCCGCAGTGGATAGGCGATCGCATCGAGCATCCGCCAATCGCGTAGCAAAGCGTAACCGAGCACCGTCAGATCGCGCGTCAGCACCGGCCAGAACAGCCGCCGGCATAACCAGCCGGACGCGTTCTTTCCCCGCATCAGAAAGCGGTTCTTTACCGAGTGCCAATTGATTTCGTGCGGCAGACGCTCGCGCCTTTCTGGGGTAACACGCCGAACATGCCAGGCCACCGCCTGCGGCACGTAGAGACACTTCCAGCCCATCAACTGGCCTCGCCAGGCGAGGTCGGCGTCCTCGCGATAGGAAAAAAACTCTTCGTCGAAAAGCTGTCCCTCTACGGAGACCGCCTCCACGAACGAACGCCGAAGCATTGCCGCGGCGCCCGTTGCTCCGAACACCCACTGTTCGCGCTCGTATTGCCCGGCGTCCTGTTCTTCTGCGCCGCGATCCAGATGCCGCATGTTGCGGGTAAAGTAAATTCCCGTGGAATCGATCGTGCGTGTGAATTCGGCTTTGCCGTCGGGGTCCCAGCGCAAAAGCTTCCCACACAGCGAGCCGGCTTCACCATATGCTTCGCCGGCCTCAACCAAGCTGCGCGCAAAATTGCGGGCCAATATCACGTCGGGATTCAGGCACAGTAGCCAATCGCCTTGAGCTGCACCAACTGCCTGATTCTGCGCCGCCGCAAAACCGATGTTCGACTGGTTGTAGATGACGCGCCAGACGGACTCACGCGTGCGCAAGATGTCGCGCGTGCTCTCATCCGAGCCGTTGTCCACCACAATGACCTCGAAGTTCGGATAGTCTTGCTGGTCAATAGAAGCGAAACAAGCTTCGAGATAGCGCGCGGAATTCCACGTCACGATAAGGACTGAGACCATCAGCCCTTAGTATGCACCCTTGCCCGAAATAACGATGGGGATGGTCCGGAAGAAGATCTTGCAATCCAGCCACAGAGACCAGTTGTCGATGTATGCGAGATCAAGCTGAATCCAGCGGTGAAAATCCACGTCGCTGCGTCCCTCGAGCACCCAGATGCAGGTCAAGCCAGGACGCATGCGTAGCCGGCGGCGCTGCCACGGTTCGTATCTTTCCACCTCGCCCGGAATGGCAGGACGGGGACCGACAAACGACATGTCGCCGCGGAGGATATTCCACAATTGCGGTAGCTCGTCAAGGCTGAAGCGCCGCAGAATTCGCCCTACCGGCGTAATTCGTGGGTCGTCGCTGATCTTGAAGGCTGGTCCGTCACGCTCATTAAGCTGGTGGAGCTCGGCCCGGAGTTGCTCAGCGTTGTTCACCATCGACCGGAATTTGAAGAGTGTGAACTTCCGCCCACCCAATCCGCAACGAGTTTGACGGAACAACACGCTCCCCGGCGAGGTAATGCGAATCGCCGCCGCGATCACCAGCATCAAGGGAGACAGCAGCACCAGCGAGAGTAGCGACATCACCACGTCAGCCATCCGCTTCAGGAGCAGTAGCAGTTCGCTCTCCGGAGCAGTCGACAGACTCAGCAACGGAACATCGCGGAAATTCTCGAGGTAAATGCGCGAATAAGGTGAGGGCAGGAATTCCAGTTGCACTCGCGTTTTCACACCGACGTTGGCGCAGTGCGACATCACCGGCTCAAGCCGCGCCAGTTCCTGCATGCTGACGGCAAACACGACTTCGTCGATGATGTGATCTTCCAGTACTTTCTCCATCTGCCCGACGGGAAAAACCTCGTAGCGGCCGAACCAGTCGCCCAATTTCGACTCGTCGCTATTCGGATCCACAAATCCGACTAGCCGCAGCCCCATGCCTCGGCTCTCTTCGATCAATCCGGCCATCTCATGCGCGCGCGTGCCGCAACCCACAATCAGGAAGTAGTGGTAACGGTGCAAACGCCGCCGCATCCAGGCGATACCGTTGTACGAGACGTAGCGCCCAAGCACCAGCAGGGTGAAATCGACCACGCCGACCAAAAGAACGTACGTGCGGCTGATGTCGTCCCGACGCAACAGGTAAAGTCCCGCATACACCAGCAGCAGTACGATTGCCAACTGGTTCAGCAGATTGAGTCCCAGTTGGATAGGGTTCGACATCTCCAGGTCGCGGTAAAACTTGGAGGCGTATCCGACCAGCGCCCAGGCCGCCAGAAACGCCACCATCAGTGAGGCATAATGAGAGAACGGATAGATGGGAGGAAGATGCCGATCGAGGAAATCGACATGGACCAGCAGGGTGCGCAGATAGTACGCCACCACAAAAGCGCTTGCCGTAATGGCAAGGTCTTGCAATAGCGTGACGGTGCTCAGCAGTTTGGATCTTCGATCAAACACGAACCAGTTTGCCTTGAACTGCTCCGGAGGAATGGTCGCCGCAGGTCGCCTGCCAGCCAGACTTCTTCACATCGATGCAAGCAACGAGCGCTTCGATCTTACAATTTGGCGTTGAACACGCAACAGGCAAAAATGCAACATACAATTGTACAACGGTTGTCGCGAGCCTAATTCCACTCTGGCTGAGCGAATTTGACAAGATTCAATTGCGCGCCCTGAGTCGTTCACGCTGAACCCAATCGATTTAGCTTTCGGTCGGGGAAGATAATGTCGCAGATGCAAACATTGGTGGCACTTTGATCATTGATGTCGGCGACTGCGGATTTCCTCAAGCCTCAAATTAGCAATCATCCTTTGCGGTTAAGATAGACACACCGGACCAATTGATTGTGCTGTAAAGAATTGACGCTGGACTGATCAACGGCGCGAAAGTCTGCCCAAAAACATGCAAGAGTCTCACATCGACAATGGCAGCAGAGCCTCTCGTGCTGTCGTAGGACTCGGCCGCGCTATTTTCGCCTTTCTGGCGCTTTTCGCCTTGGCCCTGCCATTCTCTATCAAGGGCGCAGAACGCTCGTGGAAGATCGCGTTGGTGTTGTGGCTGCTGAAGCTCCTCATCGAACGCGCGCGGCCGTTCCCTCAGCCTTTAACAGCGCCACTTTTGGCTTTCGTGAGCCTGAGCGCGATCTCGACCATCTTGTCCCCCGAACCCTATCTGAGTTGGGACCGCATGAAACTGGTCTGCCTCGTTCTGGCAGGTATTGTTGTGGCGCAGAATCTTCGGCGCCTCTCCCAGGTCCGATGGCTTGTCATTCTGCTGGTGTTTTCCGGATTCGGCGCTGCTCTGTTTACCGGCTGGCAGTACGCCTATGGCATCGGGGTACGAATGCAGCTCTCTCCATCGTCTCGGCTGGTAGCGATGGGAATGCGTGCCGATTCCATCGTCACCTCGATTGCCGGCCGTAATATTCACACTCCTGAGCAAATGCAGCGCACTTTGGCAGAGCGGCCCGCAGCGGTCCGGGTTCCGGTTAAGTACATCCCCTATCTCAGCACTTGGCAAGAAATAGTTGTGGCTACCCCCGATGATTTCGTTCGCTCCGGCCTGGGTAAACCACAAATGCAACTGACTCGCGGCAGGCCCTACCGCGCTCAGGGGACTCTGGGACACTATGTCGTGTTCGCTGAAATGCTAATGCAGGTCGGCTGCCTTGCCTGGGCACTGCTTTTGTCCGCCGGTCGCAATAGACCGCTGCTAATCGTCTGCTCCGCTGTTGCATTCTTAAGCATAACCGCAGCTCTGTTTGCCACGGAAACTCGAGCCGCCGTTGCTGGCCTGGGGGTTGGCTGCCTGTTGACACTGCTCCTCATCAGTGCAGGAAAACAGCGCTGGCTAGCGATTGCGGGGCTTATCCTGATCCTAGCGGGAGCAACTGTCTGGATTCAACACACCCGCGGCCTGCATTGGCTGGACCGTAGTGATGTTGGCACTCATTTTCGCGTTTTGATGTGGGGAGATGGTCTCCGCCTCATCCGGCAGCATCCCTGGTTTGGCGTCGGCATGGAGACGGTCCGAGTTCACTGGCTGGAATGGAATATTCGGGGATTTATCCAGTACCACGTGCAAAGCCATTTTCACTCCACATACCTGCAGATCGCCGTCGAGCGTGGGATTCCGGCGTTGCTGGCATGGCTTTGGTTCTGTGTGGCGTACGTGGTATTTCTGACGCATCTCTCGCTCCGCCTCAGGCGCCAGAATCGTTTTGCGCTGGGCAC
>Ga0126383_10000470_pt1 | contig 22430 bp, 18 predicted proteins | sample PanSoiMetPlot_35_FD_96882 | JGI IMG/M metagenome (GOLD analysis project Ga0126383, IMG submission 96882) | Tropical forest soil microbial communities from Panama - MetaG Plot_35 | ecosystem: Environmental > Terrestrial > Soil > Tropical forest > Bulk soil | place: Panama | collected 2016-02-17
ATGGTCGAGAACTGGGTCAACTGCACGTCGATGGCCCACTGCTGTCCGAAGCGCGGCCCACCGATCATGAGCTGGCCACCCTGGCCGTAGTGCGGCACCAGTCGCTCCGTGTAATTCACGAGTGCGAGCGATTCGATGGTCTCGTCGGGCAGCTCGACCGTCGCTAACTGCGGAGCTCCTGCGATCTGCACCAGCACGTCGCGGATCCTGCGCCCACTCTGGCGTACGCTCGCGCCATCCTTGCGCGCGATGTAGTCGCTCGCGTCAATCGTCAGCGACCAGTCGTAGCGGAAGTCGGGCACCACGCGCTCGTGGAAGCCCAGCCCCTCGAAGATCGGCGTGTCGTTCATGCTGGCGTTGTAGAGATCGACGGCGAATTCTGCCGAGATGGCGGCGAGCTTGGGCGGAAAATCGATGCGCATGCCGTTGTTGGTGATGGGCGGATTGAGCGCGTGCCACGACATATCGGTCTGGCCACCCAGTGAGCCGGCTGAGCCACGCAGCCGATAGTTGACGATGGCGTTGTCCGCGGTCGTGATCCACGGGCCGAAGCCGCTGGCGCCCACCCATTCCTTCAGATTGGCTTCGAACATCGCCGTGTGCAGCGGTGCGATCAGCCTCGAGGCGCCCGTGGTGTACTCCGCGCCAGAGCCCAGCGACAGCGGATTCTGTACCAATTTGAACCAGTCGTACCCGCCATCTGCGAAGCCGACGTAGAGTCTGGGATTGGGCTTGGCAGCCGTGACGTACAGCGCCGTGATCTGGCGATTGGGCCAGTGCGCGATGGCGCCGTCGTACTGATCCACGAATTGCAACGACGGGCCCGTCGGCGACTCCTGCACGGCCGGCTCCCAGTTGCCGTAGGTCAGGAGATAGCTGGTCGGCTGGTTGGTCGAAGTGCTGGCTGCGTTGGTGTTGTAGATGCCGCAGAACGCGAGGTGCGCGCCCCAGCCGGCGAATGCTTGTACTGGGCCCATCACTTCGCTGGCGTTGGTCATCAGACGTTCGGGCCCGACAGGAGAGAGCGTGGGCGTCGGATCCATGCGGTAGAAGGTCGGGCCGGCGCGGAACCAGAGCGCGCCCATCCACGAGGCTGCGGTGCGTCCGTTGGTCGGGTCGGTCACGTCGTTCTGCGACGGAAACCAGTCGTTGTCGCTGCCGTCGGTATTGAGGCTGAACACGTCACCGTTGCTCTTGACGATCCACAACCGACCGCCGGCCGCGCGCAGACAGGTGATCGGTACGCTGGTGTCGCCGATCTGGATGGGCCCGGACCACGAGCCCGCTGCTGTCGGGTCGTTGTTGCAAGAGCGCACGGTGCTGCCGACCGCGTCAGCGATCCACAGCTCGCGGCCGATCTTCTCGACGTAGTTGGCATGCATGCCCGAGGGCAGCGTGCACGTCACGTTGGTGGCGCCCATCTGCGTGAGCACGCCGTCGTCCCACGCCACGTAGATGGCATCCACGGGTGTGGTGCCCAGGCTCTGGAAGCGCACCGCGGACTGCGCGATCTGGCCGGCGCGTGTGTAGGCCACGGTCTGCCCAGAGTTGATGTCGTTGGTACTCTGGAGCACGTTCGGCCCGGCCAGCGCGAACAGCGCGAGCGTGCGCGCGGCGTTCAGTCCATCGATGAACTGGCGGATCGGGCCGGTGGTGGGCGGCACCAGCGGGTGGATGTACGGTCCCTTGCCGAAGAAGCCGCCGACGATCCAGCAGTCGAGCGCGTAATGATATCTGCGGTCGGTCGTCGAGGTTTGCTCGCGCTCGCCATAGCCACCCGTCGGCTTGAAAACGTAGGTGCGCTCCTTATAGATCGGTGCGGCGTCGTACGCCTGATCGACGGGCACGACGTTGTCGAGGATGCTCTGCTTCTTGCCGATCAGGATCGAGCCCTGCTGCGGCAGCAGCATCATGCCCGTGCTGGGCACCACCGAGAAGCTGGCCGGTGGCGTCTCCATCGGCGTGGCCCACATGCGCACGTCCCATGGCCACGGTCGAGCTCGAGACGTGTAGGTCGGCATCAGTACAGATCAGTCCACGAGCAGCGGTCGCAGTACACCTCGCCCATGCCTCGAAAGCGCACGTGATGCCCGATCATTGGCCAGAGCCAGTGCTCGAGGAATGGCCAGCGTGAGCCGATGTAGCACCACCAGTTGATCGTCTCGGTCACGAGTTGACCACCATGCGCGCGCCGCGGTACGTCGCGTCCTGATAGTTGCCGCCGCCCAGCGACCACAGCTCCATGCGGTCGAACTGCATCTGGTCGTAAATCGGCAGTCGATGCAGGTAGTTCTGGCGCTGGAATTCCGCCGCGGCAATTGCCTGGGTCGCTTGCAGTCCCGTCGCGGACGCTGCCTGTAGCCTCGCCGGAAAACGCATCCAGCCCTCGATGTGCGCCGCGGCGACAGCCCAGTCGATCTGGCAGGCGAGCGTGTCGGCATCGTTCTGTGGGCCAGTGATCTGGTCGGCGCCGTTCACGAAGCCGAAGTGGTCGCGGTGAATGGTGAGCAGCACGCCACCCCAGAACGGGCCCCAGTACACGCTGCCGCTGATTCTGACCCACACGTGGCCATCCTGCTGGAAGGTGGCGAAGGGCAGCTCGAGTGGTCCACGCCACCAGCCCGGCCAGCCAGAAGGCCACGGGCCTACCTGCGCGCGGCGGACCTGCGATTGGTCGGTGACGTACGGCAGCTCGCTGGTCACATCGAACTCGTAGTAGTAGCCGGGCTGGAGCTGGACACGCTGCTCCCAGATGCAGCGGCGCAGGCCCGCCTGCACAGCGGGGAGGAGCTCGTAGTCGGGGTGCATGTGGTGCACCTCGAATTGTTCGAACGGGTACGGTGTCTGCTGCCATGGCCGGTCGGGCACCACGCGCCCGTTGCTGGCATCCACGCTGTAGACCATGCGCACGCGGTCGTATGGCGGAATGGGCGCAGGTGTGGCTGTGCCGTCGCCCAGCACGCCTCTGCGCAGCAGGTACAGGTGGGTGACCAGATCCTGATCGATGGTGCTCTGGAGCATCGGCACGATCACGTACGACGGCGTGGCCGACGTGGGTGATTGCGGGTCCGCGGTCAGGAACTGGAACGGGCCCACGCGCCGGGCGAGCTCGACCTCGATCTGCGACAGGGTTGGTCCCTGCGGGATGACTGACGGTGGAAGCGGTGATGGTGGTGGTGGTGTCGCGAGGTCGAGAACAATCGGCACGGCTTTGTCCTATCCCTTTGGTGCTGCCAGTACCTCTGGTGCGGCGACTCCGTTGAGCGGCGAGGCTTCCTTCTTCAGTTGGTCTCGCTCGTCGAGCTGTGCTTGAAGTGAAGCCATCTGTGCGCGCAGATAGGCCAACTCAACTGTCGCTTGACCAAGCAGCAGCAGGATGTCGTTCATGTTGTAGGGGTTCTGCGGCTGGGTCATCAGTACATCCCCAATACCCGGTTGACGAAGGTCATGTCGATGGCATCGAGCGCGTCGTCCAGCGTCAGGATGGCACTTTTGATGTCGGTCTCCTGAGCAGCCGTGAACAGGTACGGCTCGATTTTCAGGTCGGCGGCTGCCAGCCAGTCGCGATCCTGACCAATCGAGCGCTGGGCATCCACGAACCTGCGCAGATGGCTGGCAACGAGGCTGTTGACTTCGTACCCATTGACCGGTTGGCCACCGACTGTCTCTGGGGGCGGGGCATTCTGGGGTGGGATCATGGGCTCACCTTCTGTGCGAGATAGCGGACGGCACCCCAGAGAACTGCGGTCATCTGGGCGTAGTCCACTCCAACGATGTTTCCATCGGCGTCGTATGCGGTGTACTCGGGCAGGACCGTGTGCATGTCTTCTGCGATGAAGCCGATGTGCTTCTTTTTGTCGATGGACTTGTCTTTGTGTTCGTAGCGATACGGAGTGAGCCCAGGATCACTCAGGTAGTTGAAGCACTCCAGATCACTCAGCGGCTCCAGGGCTTCCTTCAGTGCGCGGGTGGAGCGGACCGACCAGGCACTGCCCATCGCACTGGCCCAATTGGATTGAACATAGCCAGCTTCTAGCGAGCCGTTGCTCCAGCCGTTCGTACCGACAAATCCGCTGATAGCCTTGAAGTACGGAGCCGTAAAGCCATTGCCATAGGGAGCGTTTATTCCAGCGTAGGCACTGTCGTAATAGATCTTGACTTGTTTGGAAGCCTCCAGCCACAAGCACGGTCCTGAGGTTGCCCCATTTCCATTGACAATCGTTCCCTGGGTCAGAAATACACCAGCACCATCGATTGATGCCAGTTGGTTGAAGCTGCTGGAGCTAAGCCTGAAAACGATGTTGTTCCAGTAGTCCACGTAGGTGGTGCGGTCGGTGTTCACCCAGATCTTGCTGTTCTGATCCTGCCACTGGTGGTAGTGGCCGAGTGGCTGGGCGAATTCAGCGCCCGCAGTAACCGCGCCATTGAAGCTCGCGTTGCCAGAGGCATCAATGCTGGCAACACGCGTGCCGCTATTACTGGGATTGCGAAAGCCGAAGGTCTGCGGGCTGATCAATGAAAGCTCGCTGCTGTTGATGCCGAGCCCGAAGCAATTGCCGCCGCCCGCATCGTAGAGACAGATCTGGGTTCCGATGCGTGCATTAAGCGCGATATACGCGTTGGGTGAATTACCAACAGCAGCACCCGTACCGAAGTGTCCGGCAAGACTTGCAACAATGCCGGTGGGGGCGAAGGCGTTGCCCGATGTGTCTACGTTGAAGCGAGTAGTAAAGGTGCTGATGGGGTTCGCGCCGGAGGGGGCAGTGGCATAGATGAATCCGCTGCCGCTGCTGGAAATCGTGTACGCTGCCGGATTCGCGGTGTTGAAGCGTTGCCAGTTGGTGCCGTCCCAGTAGGCATTTGAGCCAAGGTGGGTGTTCAGCCCCGCCGCCACGAAGCAGTGCCCGTCAGCGCTTTCAAACGAGAGGTGCGTCGTTGCGTTGGCCGGGTTGCGGATGCGCTCGTTGGCCGACCCCAGCCAGAGCGTAACGCCAGTGGTGGAGAATGGCTGGAGCATCGCCACCTGTGGAAACCCTACTGGTCCAGTTCCAGCAGCGGAGTACTGGAAGCCGAAGCCGCTGCCGTTGATGTTCAGCAGATAGCACGGGTTTGCCGTGTTGATGGGCTGGTAATTGGTCCCGTCGTAATAGGCGTTGTAGACAGCTTGCGACGCCATTGAGGCAGCCAACTGGATCCGCCCGGCTGAATTCACGATCTGCGTGTTCGGCGTGGTTCCGTCGGTGGTCATGTACATGCCCATGCCAGGAGCCGACGCGAAGCTGTAGCTGGGGGCCGTTCGCGTGCCGTTGGGTGCCAGCAGCGGCCAGGTAAGGCCAGTCGCGGGCGTCTGCCAATTGGCGTTGTAATTGGTCGCGTCGATCTTGGTAAGCACCTGACCAGCGGTGCCGCCCGTAGGTATTCCCTGGCCGGGCGGTCCCTGCACGCCGACTGGCCCTTGTGCGCCGGTCGGTCCTTGGGCACCCTGAGGACCGGTCGCACCGGGTGGACCCTGGATCGAGCCGCCGCTAACCCACTTGCTGCCGTCCCAGATCCACAGCGAGTCGTCCGACTGAACGATGTACGCATCACCCTGCGTGTTGCCGCTGGGCGGCAGATTCGCGGAGGTCGGGACGCTGCCCTTCATCGTGACCCCGGTGCCTGCGGCACCCTGAGGTCCGGTCGGGCCGACGGGACCCTGAACACCTTGTGCGCCCGTGGCGCCCTGAGCACCCTGAGGACCGGTTGCGCCGGCTGGTCCCTGAGGACCAACGTCTCCCTGAAGACCTGATGGACCTTGTGGTCCCTGTGGGCCAGTTGCGCCAAGTGGACCGGCGGGACCGAGTGGTCCCGCCGGCCCAGCAGGCCCGGCTGGACCGAGTGGTCCCTGAGGCCCGGCAGGACCGGTCGGGCCGGCTGGGCCCGTGGGGCCGGGCGGACCGACTACCGGGTTGAGCGCTGAATCGGTGGTGACCGTGTGGCGCACCTCGCTGTAGCCGGGTGCGAAGACAACCACGTCGAGCTCGCGCTCGATATCCAGCCAGAAGTTGATCAGCCCATCGTTGCCAGGGATGAGCGGATTCGGCAGCGTGTCGCTGGTGGTGTCGTTGGCGTAGATCGTGTCGCTGATGTGGGTGGTGGTACCCACGTTGTAGAGCGTGGCTGTCGCACCCATTGGCGCCAGCGGCGCGACCAGCCAGCCGTTGAGGCCGCGCAGCATCATCGTGTCGCGGAACTGGGCTCGAGGCATTCTCTCAGCGCTTCCTCTTGACTCGCTCTGGCAGCTTCTTCACGTTGACACCCTTGAGTTTTCTCCGCGCGTCAGCGGGCGAGAACCCGGGGATGTCGCCCGCGGCCGCGGCGCCGAACAGGCGTGCCTGCCGCTGACTCGTGGGTTTTGCGTACGGCTTGCCGCCGGGCATGGCTTAGCTGGCGAGGAGTCTGCGCACCTGACCGCGAGACAGGCCGAGTTGGTCGCCAATCTCTGCTTGGGTCTTGCCCTTCCCGGCCAGCTCGTGGACTTCGGCGACAAGGTGCGACTTCTCGTCTTCCTCCTCTTCACCGTTGTCCTCACCTTCTTCGGGTGAGGGCTCTGGCTCTGGCTCTGGCTCTGGGTCGGGCTTCTTCCCACCGGCGACAGCCACGCCGGCTGCGATCCAGCGGTCGGCTTTCTCGTCGTCGATGGTGTACACGCCACCTTCCTCGATGCGCCCCTCAGCAGCGTCGTAGTGGGTCACCTTGCTGGTGATGGTCTTCACGCCACACCTCCCACTGCAATGCTGCCAGAGGACACCGTGGTGGCTGTCGCTGTGCCGTTGACCACGCGCACCTCGATGGTCGTGCCGGCCGAGAGGCTGCCCAGATAGGCCGACGTGCCGCTCGAGCCCGGTGCGAGCGGAAACATGCGGTTGGTGCCGACCATCTGCGAGCCGCCCAGGATCAGGTTGACGTAGCTGTTGTTTGAACCGTCGATCACGGCGGCGGTCTGGATCGAGGCGAAGACCATGTAGAAGCCAGCCTGCTGCACGGTCAGTTTCCCAGACACCATGGCTACACCGGAGCCACCCTTGCTAGCTACCGTGGCTGGATCCTGTGCGATGGTGCTGTTGGCGCTACCCGCGACCGGCGCCGAAGCCGCGGTGTTGACCGAGATGCCGCCACCGGCCGGCGGTCCGTTGACCATGCCCTGGCTGGTCGGCGCGGCCGCGGGGGTGGCAGCCGTGGTGAACGTCGCATCGGCGGTCTGGTCCAGTGCGACCCCGTTGTGGTCGAAGAAGGCGAGGATGTAGTGGTAGGTCGTGGCCGCGGTCAGTCCGTAGCCACTGCACACGTGCGCGGTGCGCGCGACACTCTCGATGCCGAACTTGCTGGAGTACGTGCCGCTCGAGGGACCGATCTGGAGCTGGGCGCGCACCGCGATGTTGGTGGTGTACGACATGGACACGCCATTGATGGATGGCGTGACCACCAGATTGCTGACGGTGGTCGCCAGTTGTGTGACCTCAGGGGGCGCGGTCATTACTCACCACCACCCGCCTTCTGTTGCACGACGGCGAAGGCGCAGCGGGTCCCAGCGGTGGGGTTCTGGCGGTTGACCGGGTTGGGCATGGCGAAGGCGAAGCGCGCGGTGACGCGCAAGGCGACCATGTCCTGCTGCATCAGGTTGTACTGAATGACCCCGGACGCGTCGGTGATCACACCCTGATCAAACAGCTCCATGCTGATGTCCTCGCGAATGCCGAGGATGGCCATCGTCCAGTCGCCGCAGATCATGCTGAAGTTGGTCGCGCCCGTGCTGAAACCGGTCAGACCCGCGTTAGAAAAATAAATCCGCTCGCCGTACAGCGACCCGCCAGGAGCTCCGTTGGATGACGGTCGCTCGTCGGGCCAGTACAGCAATTCGTGCGTGGTGGACCGCAAGCCGCGGAGCTTGGCCTTGACCTGACGTCGGGCCCAGAAGCCGTTGACGTCATAACCGTCGGCTTCGACGCTGGCCATGGCGTTGTTCACGTCGTCGAGGTAGTCCACGCCAGTGCCTGCGATGGTGGTGTTGCCCGCGGCGACAGCTTGCTGCGCGAGCGGTGTGGGCCACGACGAGGGTGCTGGTCCGAAGAAGATTGCCTGGTCGAGCGCGACAGCAATCGCCTCAGTGACCTTGGGCCGGACCTCTTCCCAGAAGTCGTAGTCCATGTCGGCGATGAGGTGCTCTGACACGGGCACAATCGTGGCCAGAGTCTCAGCATTCAGGTACACGTTGTCCCATTGGACGCTGGTCGTTTGCTTGATACCGATGTCGCGCCCGTCGAGCTGGGCGCTGCCGTTGACCCAGTTGGCTGCCGGTAGCTGGGTCATCACCGGGATTCTCTGTTGTGCCCTCCGCATGCGCGCCTTGGGCATCAGGTTTAAAGCGGCCGACTCAACCTCGACGCTTTGAACGATCTGTCGCTGGACCTCTTCGGGTATGAGTGGTTGACCACCAGGGGTGGCCCGCGGCGTACGCGCGTTGTAGGACATGCGCTGACTCCGTTATTGACGCGCGAGCTTTGAGAAAGGCTCTAGCGCGATTGGTATTGCCTTCGCAGAATGCTGCTGACGTTGTCATCCGGCAGGCCACCGTTGGTCGAACCGTCGGAGCCGGGGTACAGCTCTGGCTCTTCGTACTGGCCGCGGAATTCACTCAGCACACTCTTGCGAAATGACGGGTCTTTCCTCAGCTTCGACTGGGCTTCGCGGTAGCCACGCTCGTACTCCAGCCGACCGTATGTCTTGAGAGCCTCGTCTACGACCAGCTTGCGCCCAGGTAGTCCCTGGCCAGCGTTGGGCATCGCCATGATGCGCTCGCGTTCCTTTTCAGGAATCGCGTACAGCACCGGATCGACGCTCACCGCGTCGTGCTGGCGCCCCACGTGGCCAAGCAGTTGCATGAGTTGCGCGGTCTGGACTTGCCGGACCTGCGCAGTTTCCTCCGCTTGCTTCTCCTGTTGGGCGTAGCTGTAGGGATCCTCGTCGCGCAATTGCCGCCGAGCTGCTTCAGCTCGTTCGCGGTTCTGGCGCGCGGTCTCCCGGTCGTGCAGGCTCTGCGCTTGACGTTGTACGCGCGCGTTGAGTTCCTCCTCGCTGAGCGTGACAGTCTTCGGTGCTGGCGCGATGATCTCTCTCTCGGCGTGGTCGTCGTCTGGCGAAGCGTCGTTTGTGGCAGCGTGATGGCCGCGCGTTTGCAAGAAACGCGACCACCAGTGCCCTTCTTCAGCACGCTCCTCAGGTTCCGTTGCGCTCGAGAGCGACTCACCGGCAGTCGGGACTGGCTGCGGCGAAGGAACTTGCGGCTCAGGATCAAGCACGGCTTACGTGCGGGAGTGTAAATCAGCCGCCGCCCGGCTGGTACTGACCCCAGATGCCGGCCTGCTGCCCCTGGAGTGCAGCGTCCTGTGACTGACGCTGTAGCAGGGCTGTGTACCAGTCTGGCTGGGCGTTGGCAGTCGGCATGGCACCGTTGAAGCCACCCAGATTTATGTTGCCGCCGCCAGCGGCCGGCTGTGGGGCGGCAGGAGGGGCTGGTGGAGGTGCACCAATACCTGCACCAACCCCTCCTGCGCCGCCGGCCGGCGCGCCGAACTGGTTGTAGTTGCCCATGTTGATCATGCTGTTGATGCCACCCATGCCCGGCATGGGCATGTTCTGGATCGGTGGGCCGGGCGTGTTCAGGTGCGCCTGCGCGGTCGGACTGAAGTTGGCCAGTGCCGCGGCAGCACCTTGCCGCCCGACCTCCTGCAAGTTGGGCATGCTGAACGTGGACGCCTGCACGATCTGCTCTGGAGTGAGCTTGCCGCCGGCATTCACCTGCTGCATGGCTTGGTTGAAGCCAGTGCCGGACATGTACGGCAGCAGCGACATCATGTTTTTCTGGGCGTTCTCGCTCGCGGTGTTGGCCAGACTGGCGCGGTTGTACGCCGCGGTGTCGGCGAGGTTCTGTGTCTGCGCTTGCTGGTATTGGATGGCCGCTTGCGCCTTGGCCTGCGCCTCAGCGATGTCACCTTTGATGGGTTCCACATTCTGTTCCCACCAAGACTGCATCTGGCTACCGGCCGCGTCCGGGCTGAGCTTGCCCTGCAACACCTGCTGGTTGAGCAGGTCGTGTTGCTGCTGGATCTGCTGGTTGAGCTGCACTGCCATGCGGCCAGGGTCAGTCGGCACGTAGCCGGTATTGGGCGCCGTGACCATTTGCTGCTGGGTCGGATCCCAGTAGGTGTAGGTCGGGCCGGTGCCGGTCTGCATGAGGGTCGGCTCGTACATCTTGCGCGTGGCAGCTTGTGCGGCAGCGAGCTGGTTCTGCGCCTGTGCTTGTTCTAGTGCGTTTTGCGAACCGACCCTGGCTGCGGTGGACTGGGCGTTGAGTGCGTTGGTCGCGGCGTTTGAGCCGGCTGCGCCAGCCTGAGCAATGTCGAGCGCGTTTTGTGAGCCCACCCTGGCAGCGGTTGACGCGGCATTCATTGCGGTCGAAGCGGCATTTGAAGTTGCAGCTTGTGCGTCGATGGCTGACTTGGCCGCTTGTGCTCGAGCCAGTTCAGCGTCAGCTTGATTCTTGGCGTTGATGGCAGCCTGGTTGTTTGGGTTGGCATCGACCGCGGCCTTGAGCTCAGCCGCGCGTGCCTGCGCATTGGTGTAGGTGATGTCGGCCTGCGTCTTCTGGTTGTTGAGCGCAAGACTCTGCTGCGACTGTGACGACAGGCTGTATCCGGTGGGACTGCTTGGATCCTGTGTGTACGTGCCGTAGCCCGGGATGGTGATCGAACCGAGAACCTTCTGCTGTTCTTCGAGGCTGGTCGGCGCCCGATTGGCAGACGTCCTGGCAGCACTCTGCGACTGGTTGTATTCGGTGCTCTGCTTGTAATTCTGGCTCTGGCCATCGGGCTGGAACTCGATGCTCGAGCCGTCGGCGAAGGTGTACTGGTCGTAGCCGGTTTTCTGGGTAGTCGCGGTGTCCTTCGGGTCGGCAGCCTTGGCCGCTGCAAGCTCTGCGGCAGTGCGCGTGTGAAGCATGGCATTAGGCTGGCCAATGACCGCGCCATGCTTGGCGATCAAAGCCTGGAGCTGTTGGTCGCGCAGTGTGGTATCTGGTGGCGTATCTTCTGCCGGCGCCGCCTGAGCCGAACCACGCTCCCACGGGTAGGGATTGCCCGGGCTACCCGGCGGCTGTCCCGTGTTGTCTGGATCCCACCATGGTCCGCCTGGCATGACTGCTTGAACTCCTTTCTAGCGCGCGGCTGGCGCCGGCTTGGGTGCAGGGGCTGGCTTCGAAGCGGGGGCCGGACCCGATCTGGTCGCGGGCGCGGCTGGTTTGGGTGCAGGTGCCGGCCCAGTACGTGGCGGAGCCTGGGCTCCAGCACCGAGTGCACCCAGCACCTGCTCGCCGAGTTTCTCTTGGGGGATGAACGACTTGCCGTAGGACCCGAGCGTGTAGGCAAGATCCTTTTTGGCCTGCGTCACGTTGCCCGCGTTGGAACTCGACAGGTTGCTGACCGCGTTAATGGTGTCCATCGCGTCTTTGAAGTTGCTCAGCCATGTCTCGTCCTCCACGTGCTTGACGTATTCAGACACGAACTGAGTCGCCATCCCCGCGGTGTCGCCGCGGTTGTCGCGCGCAGATTCGTACAGTGCGGCGGCTTGCGCGAGCGGTTCGCTGGCTGGACCCAGTGCGCGCAAGGGAACCCAGTTGCCAGCCACACGCATGCTCTGTTTGGGCGCTCCGCCCTCTGGATGATCACCCGTGATATTGCCTTGCGCGGCTTCGGTGTACGCGAGTGTGGCCAACCCAGTGCCGAAGAGGTTGTTTGCCAGCTTGCCTGTATCGAGCGGCTTGCCCTCAGCGGCGTCGATCACACGACCAGCTAAGCCGAGTGGCGAGTGTTCCACTCCCTGCGTGTACACGTTGTAGCCCACACGGTAGAAGGGCATGATGATCTGGCTCATCACGTCGAAGCCTGGGTTCTTGCTGCGTAAGGCTTGCATGGCTCTGGCCACCCGCGAGCCAATGGCGCCGTACTCGCCGCTGCGGAATGCCCACTTCTGGCCGGCTTCGGCAGCCGCTTCAGGGGTAGCGCCCAACGCGGCGTTGGCGCCGCGGCCAATGCCTGCGCTGATGTCGCCGACGGCGCCGTGGGTGCGCACCAGACCCTCGAGGACCGTACCCAGCGCACGCTGAAACGGCGTGGCGCCAATGGTAGACACACCGGGGCGAAAACCGGAGCCACCCTCGACGTCGCTCGATGCGACGGCGCGCCAGTTGGTGCCGTATTTGATTGTCTGGAGCGCTTCCTCTGCCCCTTCGGCGAGACCAGAGAGACCGCCACGCAACCCCGCGGGGATCTCGCTGGCGCGCCCCTGCATGAGCAGGTTGAGAGCTCCTGTGGGTGCGCGCATGGCGGTCTGGATGAGCGGGCCAAGGGCTACCTTGCCTTCGGTGCCGGCACCACCAGCCATGGAACCGGTGCGCAGCGAGCGGACCCAGTCAGCCAGGCTGGGTTTGTCGCCGGCGAGGTTGGCGAAGAAGCGCGCGACGTCAGCAGGTGTGGTTCCCGGCTGGCGCAACAGGCTGGTCAGGTCGCCGTGGGTGCCGAGTGGAACTTGGACTCGTTCGCCCGCGGCGTTGGTCAGGTTGTCGATGCGCGTGTGCATGGCATTGACCATGTCCTGGCTGAGTCCACGCGGTAACTGAGTGGCCTCGCTGGCAGGCTGGCTAAGTGAGGACAGCAGGTCCTCGAGCAAGCCGCCCGTCTCTCCTGCTCCTGCTTCGGGCAGCATGCCGCGTACGTTGCTGAGTGCCGGGCCAACGCTGCCGCCAGCATTTTCGAAGCCAGGCAGCATGCCCAATTGCGGGACGTCACTGGTGCGGTCGCCGATCAGGGTCTGGAAGAAGTCATTCCAGCGTGCTTCTTTGGCAGCTCTGGCAGCGTCAGCTCGAGCCTGGTCGTCGCCGATGCTGCTGATCAACTGATCAAGCAGACCGCCCTCACCCTGCTGCATGGCGAGCTGGCCGCTTGCCTGGCGCACGTTCTGTTCAGCCAGCCCGAGATCCATCTGGCCAGGCATCACTCCGCCAGGGATCTCGCCACCACCGGGCAGTTTGGACGTGGCTTTCGACAGCAGTTGATCGATCACGTCGCCAGCGTTCATGTCTGGCGTGATGGTTACGCCATTGTCCGCGGCGATGTCGGCGATGTTGCTGGTGATCGACGACGGAATGCCCGTGCGATCAACCATCGAGAGGAGTTGCTGCGCTTCGTCGGTCACACCGCTTGCGGCACCCTCGAGTGGGTTGCGCTCCGTCCAACTCAGAATCCTCGAGGCGAGTTCGGAGGTGTCTGCAGGATTCTGCTTGCTGATCAGATCCATGACCTGTTGCTGGACGTCTTCGGGGTACTGCCCGAGTTGCTCCGCGGCACGCTGTAGCAGGTTGCCGCCCGTGGTTTTCGGCAGCAGGCTCTGTTGCGCTGCCGCGTACACGTCACGCCCGAAGTTCTCGGCTGTCGGCGAGCCAGGGATCTGCCCTTCGCCGAAGAGCTGCTCGAGCGCGCCGGGGATGCCGCCCAGTGCGAAGTTCGCCTCTGCTTCGGCAGGCAACCGAGTACGCAGTGCAGCCTGTACAGCCGGGTCGCTCAGCGTTTCCATGAGTGCCTGGCCGGGCTTGAGCTCACCCGCGCCTGAGGCCAACATCGCGAGGTTGAACGGATTGGCCACCTGCTGTGCGAGGAAGGTGCTCGCGTCGCCGACTCCTGGCACGTCGCGTAGCGGGTTGCCGCCGGCGATTGCCTGGTCGATCTGCTGTTGGAGGATGTCGCCCGGCGAGATGTCGCCGAGACCCATTCCCGCAAAGCCCATGCTGCCGCCAGCACCGGGCAACAGCGAGCCAAGCAAGTCGCCGACACCCATGGGTTCCACGCGTGCGCCGGTCGCTGCCTCTGTCGCTTGCTGCGCCTGATCCGAGCGCGACTGCATCGCGTCGTAGCTGGCCTGCTCCTCCGGCGTGCGTTGCGCGAGTCCCAGATTGGTCAGTAGGTTGCGAGCAGGACCGCCGGGTCCAGCGATGTCCGTGCCGAGACTGGAGGCGAGTTGACCAGCGGTGTCGAATGAATTCGACACGTTACTCTTCTGCTGGTCGAGCCAGTCCTGACTGGCGTTGGTCATGCTCTGCGCGGTACTCAGGCCCGTGTCGAGCACCGCGCTCATGGTGTCTTGCGCCTGCTGGCTCATGCCGCTCGCCGTGCCAGCGGCGTTCGACAGGAAACTCTGGACCGAGCCGGCAGCCCGACTTGGAATGTCGCTCAGCGGGTGGTCGGCGAAGATGGCCGCGCGTACGGCGCCCATACCCAGATTGCCGATCTGGTCCGGGGTAAACCAGTTCTGACCACCACTCGCTTTCAGGTCAGTAGCGCTGGAGCCCAGGTTGAACTGCCCCGTGTCAGGGTTGTAGCCCTGAACATAGAAGTAATGCCCTGGGGTATCGATGATCACGGGGTTGCCTGAGCTTGCGTCCTTGGCCACCTGACCCCAGTCCACCCCGCTGGTCATGTGGGCGTCGATGCCTAGCTTGCTGAGCAGCGACACCTCGCTCGCAGGACCGGCCATGCCCTGGCCAGCGCTCCAGCCGACTGACGCGGCGAGCTGCTTGGCTTCCTCCACGGTCGGGTTGCGGCCGAAGGTTTGTGCGAATGCCATGGCCGCGGCGGGACCGCAGAACGCCATTGCATCGCCACTCGATAAGCCCATGGCGAATTGCGAGGTGCGCGCGGCCGCGCTCTGTAGCGCGTCTCCTGCGTTGTTGACGGCAGTCTGGCCAGCGCTGGCTGCGTTCTGCACGACGTCCTTGGCGCCGCCCAGGATGGTGTTGACATAGCGCTGGGTCTCCTCGAACGGCGGGATGCCACCGTACTTGTCCACGTTGCCGCCGCCAGCGTTGTACGCGGCGAGTGCCTTACCCCAGTCACCTCCGTAATGCTGCAAGTTCTGCGCGTCGAGCTTGGCGGCAGCCGTGAGCGCTTGCACCGGGTCGGTCGGATCGATGCCCATGCCCTGCGCAGTGCCGGGCATGAACTGCGCAATCCCTAGAGCTCCTGCGCCAGACTTGGCGTTGGGGTTGAAGCCGCTCTCTTGCTGGATCTGGCGGGTGAAGATCTCGGGGTCGATGCCAGCGCTGCTGGCTGCCTGCCGTGCGACGTCGATCAGGTCGCCCGGAGTACTCGAGGTTGGGCCCTGGAGACCCAGCGATTGGCCAACGTTGGAGGCGGCTTGACCCGCGGCCTGCGGAATCTGGCTGAGGTCCGGCGCCTGAGGTGGCGGGGGCAGGCTCGACATGAACGAGTCGGCGAACTTCTGCGCGTCACCTCCCGCCGCGGTAACTGCACCCAGCCCGGCACCCATCAGGTCGCCACCACTCTTGGTCAAGTAGTCGCTCAGGTGCTGGCCAAACTGACTCATGTCCGCGCCCGCCGCGGAAGCCGCGCCGAGAGCGGCCCCGAAGGGATCGAAGCCGCCACTCGACGGCGCAGGCGTGGGTGTCGGCGGGGGAGAGGGTGCAGGTGCTGGGCTACCTAGGTCAGGTGGCGGAGCCGGTGTCTGATCGGGCAGCTGCGAGATGTCTGGTGGAGCGGACACCGGAGCCGGCGCCATGGCATCGGGGGGAAACGACGGTGCTGGTGCCGGCTCTGGTGCCGGGGGAGGCGGCGGCACCAGGGCTGGTTCCGGTGCCGGCTCTGGCGGGGGTGGTGGCGGCGGCGCCTCTACTGGTGGAGGAGGCGGAGGCGGCGGCGCCACCATGCTCTGGACACCCTGCGAGATATCGTCACCCAGCGTGGACATCTTGTCCTGTACCGCCTGGGTGAACTGGTTAGAGGCCCAAGTGTTGTACAGGTCAGCCGGGATGTCCGGCAGGATGTCGGCCACGCGCCAGCCGCCTTAGACCAGCTTCATGTTGCCGGCCGCGGAGCCCGCCGCGTACTTGGGCAGACTCTGCTGGTACATGCTGTTGATGTCCATCGGGGCGTAGCCCAGGTTGCCGTACATGCTGCCCAGCATCTGCTTCTGCGAGGCACTCATCGCGTTGAAGGACTGCGGCGCGATCTGGCTGGGAGCGACCAGCCCCTGCGCCGTGGCCATAAAGTCGGCGTAGTTCTGGCCACCCGGTGACGCGGTGCCCTGGCCCGGCTGCTGGTTGCCCTGCTGCACGCCGGTCTGCCCGCCTTGTGCTGGCGCACCCGCGGCATTGGCGCCACTGCCGCCACCCGCGTAGCCGGTCGCGGCGCCGACCAGATTCTGGAGCGTCTGCGCCTGCGGTGCCGCACCGCTGGTACCGGTACCCGGTACGTATCTGCCCGCAGCGGCCCCTACGAGGTCGCTCAGACCACTTGGCGTGGAGCCGAGTACTTTGAGGTACTGACCATAATCAGCGGGCCCCTGGAGCTGGGAGAGCAGTCCTAGGTACTGCTGTGCGGCCTGCTGCTGGGCCTGCTGGGTCTGCAAGCCAAATTGGGCGGTCTGGTACTGCTGGTTCCACAACTGCTGCTGCATCGATTGGGTGAGCTGGCCAGACTGAGGGATGCCATAGCCGCCGTACATCGCTTGCATCTGCAACGTGGCTTGATCGGCAGGATGCCCTTGTACTGCGGCGTAGGCATTCATCGCGGCCTGCTGGTCGCCGCTGTTCTGGACGAGGTATGCGTTCTTGGTGGCGTTGTCGAGCGTGCTCCACCACTGCTGCGGCGTCTGCGTGGGCGTCTGATAGATACCCGTCTGGCCAGCTTGTTGCGCTGCCATGGCTGCTGCTGCTTGCTGTGCCTGGATGGTCTGAACCGTTTGTCCCTGGCCCAGTCCGCGGCCACCCTGGCTGGCGATCTGCATGTTGTTGAACTCGCTGCCCATCAGGTGCGCGGCAAGCTCCGGCTTGTAGCCCATGGCTTGTGCGTCCTGGGCTGAGAGCTGCTGGATCTGGCCATTCGGCAGCACCTGACCGACCGCGCCATTGCCACCCTGCGACGTGTCGCTGACGACGAATGTGCCCGGCTGGTACTGCCACTGCTGCGGGTTGTTGAAGTACCCGGTCATGCCAGCGGCTTGCTGAGCCTGGTTGAACCACTGATTCTGGGCGCCTAGCGTGGATGTCCCGGGCAGCGGCTGGCTGATGTTGGGCTGGCCACCTGTTGGCCACGAGAAGTAGTTGCCGCCGGGCGCGTAGCCATAGGCGTTGCCCATCGACATGGCATCCGAGTACGCACCTTGCGCCATCTGGAATGCAAGCTGATCGTTCTGGTATTGCAGCATGCCCTGCTGGTACGCCGACTGTGCCGATTGCGCGGCGTTCTGGTTCTGGGCCGACTGCATGAACTGCGCCTGCGTTGGATTCCACAGGCTCAGCCCGGTGAAGGGATCAGAGTAGGGTGTTAGCCGCCTCCCTCATGGATGCGGGGCCAGGAATCGAACCCGACTCTGCACCTAACAACAGTGCCGTGCTGACCGCTACACCACCCCGCCACGTCACTTGCTCTTGCCGATGTTGGGGAATCGGGCCTTGACCTTGGCGCGCACCGTGGCTTTCTCACTCGAGGATCCATGCTGCGCCACACGGGCGAGCGCATTGCGCGCGTGGCTAGCGTCGGGGATCGGGTAGCTGCCGCTGCCCTTGCCGCTCTTACCCTCACCCTTGCCGGGTAGCGCGAAGCTGGAGGAGGGCAATCTTTTTCGTGCGGCTGCGTTGAGCTTGGCCATCAGCGGTTAAAAACTCTTGCCGAACCCGTGACGCGAGGGCAGGCCGCGGCCGAGTGGCGAGGGGATCATGTCGGGTGCGTAGGGGGCCGCGCTGTCGTCCACGTCGAAGCAGGTGCGCCTCGAGCTCATCGACGTGTTGGTGCCGCGGTACTTGGGCCCGTCGTCCCAGTGGCTGTCTATCATCGACGGGCCCATCAGGCCGATGAAGATGGAGCCGAGAGCTGGTCCTCCTGCGTACTGGTTCGGACGCTTTGCACTGTTGCCTGCCATCTGAGAAGACTCCTACCTGAACGGACCTTGCGAATACGGCGGCGGGACGAGACCACGCATGCTGGGTGCAGACGTGCCGACCTGCGGACCGGGCAGCGGCATGCGTGGCGCCACCTGCGGCATCGGCTGGCGTGCTTGCGGACCGGGGATGCGCGGCGCACCGCCGGGCATGGGCGGCATGCGCCCGGGGCCGACCACGGTCGGATTGCGCGGAACCGCGGGGGTCGCGCGCGCAGGCCGAGCTGGCATCTTTGGTACAGCGCGAGCGGTTACCTTGCCGATGGGTGGCGACTTCGGAACGCTGGCCCGCGAGCGACCGGCGCTACTTCGGGAGGGAGGTGGTGCGGCCGCTCGCGAGGCCTTACTTGAGCGTGTGGCCATCACTTACCTCGTTTGGGTGCGGCGCGCACCGGTACGCCACGCTTGCGGTCGAGCGCGTTGTCACGTGCGGAGCCGGGCTTGATGCCAGCCCGCTTGTCGGCGAGCGCATCTGCCTTCTCGGTCCACTTCTTAGCGGCCACCACCGACCTTCTTCGCGTTGCCCTTGGTGCTGATGCCGCTGCTCTTCAGGTTGCCGGCGGGTTCGGACTTGGCGCCCAGCGAGCCGGCGCCGCTGGAGAATTGTTTGCTCGTGCTGCCGCCAGGCTCAGACTTCGCGCCCCTCGAGCTGGGGCCGGTGTTGGATCCTGCGTACGCCATGGTTGTCTCCAATCTACTCCTGCATGTCTAGGCTGCGTTAGGCATTGGTGGTGGTGGCGGGGTTGCGCCAAGGGGTGACGGTGCGGTGCCCTCTGGCGGGGCCGGCAGCTTGAGCCAGGGGTACGCCTGAATGACCGCGCGGTACACGGTGCGAAAGCCAATCGGACCCAGCCGTTGGAGCTCCGCGTCACGTCCCTGCTGGTTGGGCGTGCCGTCGGCGTTGAACAACTGGCTCGAGTAGTACGCCAGCTTCTGCTGCTCGCTGACCGGCGCGGCGAATGGCGCCACTCCCTGTGGGCTCATCGCGATGGCGAGCTGGGTGCTCATGTCCTCGAGCCATTGCGCGAGGTCCATCGCGATGAGGTCGTACGTCTCAACGCGCGGCGCCATCAGCCGGACCCCAGTGCATTCGGAATGGTCGGGCTCGCTGGCTGGCCGGGCATGGCGCCCGGCCCCGGTCCTGGCTGCGGCGTCGGGTTGGAGGGCATGCCACCCTGCCCGCCGCCGACGCCGGGCCCACCGGCGGGTGGCTGACCCACGCCGGCAGGCACGACGCCTGCCATCTCCTGCGGCGTCGGACCCGGTGTGTTCATCTGGGCAGCGAGGATGGTGCCCAGCTTCTGGAACGTCAGCTCCATGAGCTTCTGCTGCACCGGGCCCGACTGTTTCATGTTCTGCAACAGCCACGACTTCTCCACCTCGTCGGGGTTATAGCCAGCCTCGCGTACCGCGGCTTCGTAGCCGATCAACTTGAGCTGCATCTTCTCGCCAATGGCGCGTGTGGCCACCACATCGTCCGACGGGGTGCTGATATCCAGCCGCACCTCGTAGCGGTGCACTCCGCCGAGATCCTCTGGGCCGATGCCGATCCAGCCGGCGCGCGACTGGCCGGCGTATTTGCCTCGAGCGGCGGGTGGCCGCTCTTCGGCGAAGGCGTACACCGTCTCGCCGATCCTGCGCTCGATCAGCCACGACTCGAAGCCGCACCGATCTGCCATGGCACGGCTCACATTGCCGACGATGGGGTCCCACTTAAGCCGGGCGAGGAATGCTTGCTGGTTGAGCTGATAGCCACTCTGCGCGCCGCCAGCTCCGCCGCGAATCACTTCTGGTTGCGCCATCATGGCCATGGTCTGCGCGTTCTGGAGCACCTTGTCGAGGTCCTGGCCAGCTTTGGGCTGTTCGATGGGTGCGATGTCGAACGGGTAGATCATGCCCGGCCGCACCGGCTGCTGCGCATCGACGTCGCGATTGTCGTTGCCGTACGGACCAATGCCACCCTGAATGCCTGGCACCTGACCCGGTGGCACGGTGCGCTTGAAGGCTGGCCAGCCGGTCATGTACGCGCTGTTGCCCTGCATCGTCAGCAGACTGTCGATCAGCGGGAAGAGCATCAGGTAGCCGTACAGCACGGAGACCCCGGCCCGCTCCGGAAGCCGCGAGCCGGTGGTCAATCCGTGCGCCAGGAAGTACGGTCCTCTGAGCGTCTTCAGCACGGGGTCGCCGTAACCGTGCTTGATCGTGCGCACTAGCGTGCCGTTCTGGAACGCAGACGACGCACTTGCCATCTGGCCGGGCCCCAACAGCACGATGGCGCACTGCTTGTAGTCCCACGCCTCGATCACCGTGATCTGGCGGTGCTGCTGCACGATGCGCGGCCACTCGCTGCGCGCCAGTGCCATGGCGCGCGGGTCGAGGTTCTGCCAGTCCACCGGGCTGAGCACATTGCCGTCGCGATCAAGACCAGTACCGAATCTTGCCAGTGCCTCAAGGTAGGGCATGGTCTTGATCTCGACGTTTGCCGTGAAGCCGTTCTCGTTCTGGTTGTAGTAATGCGTCTCGGGCGGCACGTCGGTACTCGCGATGGGGTACGGCGCGAGTAGCTTCAGCTCTTCGGTTTGACGATCAAACAATCGCCGCTGTGCATCCGCGTCGTACTGCTCCTCCGCGGCAATCTCTTCCTCCATGGCTTTGACTTGGCTTGAGTACTCACGCCAGGCACTGTTCGCGCGGCTAATGGTCTTGAGCACGCCTTCGCCTTTGGCCACCGTGCTCCACATGAACGAGCGCAGCAGCGGGCGCCGCGAGTCCTGCTCCTGGCGGTGCCAGCTCGCATCAAAGAAGTGCTCGCGCAGCGTGGCGTTCTGCTGGGCGGCATCGCCGAAGGCTGTCGGGTGGTACTGGGTGGTGGGTGCGTTGGCGCACAGCGCGGACACGGTGGTGTCCACGATGTCGATGGCCAGCGGACTGCGCATCTCGAGCGCGGTCTTGCGGTACGCCTCCGGGATCTCGACGTAGGTGTCCTGAAAGATGGTCGCGTCGATCAGAGCGTAGAGCTGGTTGCGCAGACGGAAGCGGGTGCGGAGTTCGTTGGCGAGGTCGAGCGTCTGGTCGAGCAGACGGGACTCGTCACGCGTTGGACCCGTGGTGCCGCGCGCCATCGGCGAATACACGGCCATGCGCGATTACGACCCCTCCTCGCGTACGGGCGGCTCCTCGTCGTCGAGCTCGACACCAGAGCGCACGCCGATCCATGTCTCCTTCAGATCGTCGTGGTCGTGTAGCCCGTAGCTGATATCGCCGTCGGCGCAGTGGAAAGTGGCGATGCCGTCACCCACGCTGACGAAGCGCGGGTCACCCTGCTCAAGGATGCGGTCGGCGATCTCGATGACCGGGTCGGCCTGCACGACGAACACGCGGTCTTCGTGCGGCTCGATGCCAGTGACACGACGGAAAATGGCCACCCCTACCCGAAGATGGCCTTGACCGCTACCGGTGGTGCCGGCAGGGCTTCCGTGCACAGCCCGTAGTCTACTGTTCACGTAGCTTCGCCCGGCACTATCCAAAAATAGCCCGCACCGCTTGAGGTGGTGGGGGAAGAGCCTCAGTAGCTAGCCCGTAGCGTAACGCATCGCACGCATGGTCTGAAACTTCCTTCGATTTTGACTGCTGCTGGGTGTCTTCTGGGTCGAGCGGATCCCTCACCAACGCCGGCAACTCGCGCTCGAGATTGGGGCATAGCCCCTTGAGAAAGCGCACGCGCGGCGGGTTTTCGTCGTGCGCCAATGCGCGGCGGACGATAGCCCAGCCCTGCTTGCGGTTGTTCTGGCCAGGGAAGATGCCCTGTTGCGTCAGACGCGCCAGTCCGCGGTCGGCGTACACCTGCGCGATGCTGGGCCGCTTCTGTTCAGTCCGCGAGTTGAACATGCTGGGGTCCACGGTGAGTTGCAGGATGCGGTCGTCTTCGTTACGCGTCTTGATCAGGTCAGCTTGCTGCTCGTCCCTGAGCCCGGGCCCGTACAGCTCGCGGTACACGTAGACCACCCTGGTCTCGGGGTCGCGCGCGAACCAGAGCGCGCAGAACGGCACTGCGAAGCCGTAGTCCACGCTGATCCAGCGTGGCCAGTCGTCGGGGATCTCGAACGGCTCGACGAGGTGCTGCTCAGGATCCCACTCGGGGAAGAACATGCCTTCGGCAGCCACCCACTGCCCCTGCCGCAGTCGCTTGTGCAAGTAGCCGGTCAGGCTGTCGAGTGTCTTCAGGTACTCGCGGCCAAACGGGGTCCACACTTGCTTGGCGTGGTCGTACAGCGCCGGGTTGTCTTCGTGGTATGACTCGAGCATGGTCGTCAGCCCGTTGTCGCAGCGCACCTTGAGCCAGTGGTTCGGATAGCTGGGGTTGCAATCCGCGAGGAGCTGCTGGTAGC
>Ga0126383_10000471_pt1 | contig 22419 bp, 18 predicted proteins | sample PanSoiMetPlot_35_FD_96882 | JGI IMG/M metagenome (GOLD analysis project Ga0126383, IMG submission 96882) | Tropical forest soil microbial communities from Panama - MetaG Plot_35 | ecosystem: Environmental > Terrestrial > Soil > Tropical forest > Bulk soil | place: Panama | collected 2016-02-17
AAGCGTGCGGAAGCGAAATCGACAATTCTTAACCAAATGCAGCTGGCTCCAAAATCCTACTATTTGGCTACGATGCATCGCGTCGAGAACACGGATCGAAGAGAAAATCTCGTCAGGCTGTTCGACGGGTTGAATCATGTCGAGAAGCCGGTTATCCTCCCGCTTCATCCACGCACGTCACAAAAGTTACGGGAACACGAGATTACGCCGGGCGAAAATATACGCTGCGTCGATCCACTCGGCTATCTGGACATGGTGAAGATGCAACAGGCAGCCGCCTGCATCCTTACTGACTCGGGAGGCGTACAGAAGGAGGCGTATTATTTGGAAGTGCCCTGCGTCACGCTCCGAAACGAAACGGAATGGGTTGAAACTGTCACAGCGGGGTGGAATTTGATTTGCGGCACTGATCCGGACCGGATCGTGGACGGAGTCGCACGTATGGAACAGACAAGGCCTCCGCACCCTAATCTCTATGGAGAAGGGGACACGGCCAGCAGAATCGTTGGCATCCTTGCTAAGGAACTACAGTAAGTTGCAATGGGTCATGGAGCCTGGTCTCGAAACGAAATGCTAGCCTTGCCAACGAAGTGGTGTTTACTCCATCGCCGCCAACTGGGAAATCAGGTCGATCGCGCCGGCCTGTGCCCACTGCTTCAGCAACAAAGCCTGCAGGGTTGCTTCTCCGTTCATCAGGTCAACTTCTCATTCTGGAATTACGGTTACGAAAGAAAGTGACTCGTCCTGTATGGACTGTTTAGCCTTCAATACGGTTGGTCGACGGAATGGATAGGCTGGCCGCCAAGTCCTGAGGCGTGGTTTGTTGGGCAGCGAGACGCGCGCCCCTGTAATTAGGTATTTCAAGGAAGAAAAATGACACACGAATTTATCAAAGACTATTGGGAAAATCAGGCAAAAACCCATAAAGACTCGCACCATGCGTCGTGGGCCGATAACTTCATGATTGCTTTGGAGATCGATGCTATAAGCGAGCATATTTCGAGTGGAGATCGAGTTCTGGATGTGGGATGTGCCAACGGGTATTCCGCCTTCGAACAGTTGAAACGATGCAGCGACATTCGCTCTATTGTCGGAATCGACTTCGCTGAGAACATGATTGTCCAGGCCAACGGTGCGAAAGAGAAAGCTAATCTAACTGATGCCGTGATGTTCGAGGTTGGGGATGCGCGATCCCTAAGATTTCCTGATAATACCTTTGACGTGGTATACACCACCCGCGTGTTGATTAATTTGCCATCTTGGGAAGAACAGATGCTCGCCCTTAATGAGTGCATGCGGGTTGTAAGGCCAGGGGGTAAGGCCATTTTTTCTGAGGCATTTTGGGAGCCACTTATGCTGCTTAATGCATTACGGTTGCTCAAGCACCTCCCTCCATTGGTTGAGCATGACTTTAACCGTTACTTAAAGAAGTCTGTGCTAGAAGAGTTTTTTGCGCAAAAGGAACTCAAATATAGTGTGAATGAATTTTCATCGGTGTACTATCTTGGATCAAGATTCCTAAGAGAGTTAGTAACCAACGCTGCAGCCTATCCGGGTTATTCGAATCCCATCAATCGAATCTTTTACGACATGGAGAAAGAATTTTCGGGTGGTGGATTCGGTATTCAACAGGCTTACATTGTTACGAAATAGCCGCTCCATCGAACATGAATGACGGTACTCATCAATCTACTGACTTTGGCTCAAACGGTTTTCTTGACCTAGGGAATCTGTGATGAGCAAGAAGCCTATTCCGTTCGGTTGGCCCCATATGACCGGCAAAGAGCTGTATTACATTGCCGAGGCCCATTTCAACGGGCACCTCGCAGGGGATGGTCCATTTACCAAAAAATGCCATGCCTGGCTTGAAAACCATAGCTCCTGTGCCAAGGCGTTGCTCACGCATTCATGCACGGGTGCCCTAGAAATGGCAGCGCTGTTGCTGGATATCTGTCCCGGTGACGAAGTCATCATGCCTTCCTATACATTTGTTTCGACTGCCAATGCCTTTGTGTTACGAGGAGGGGTTCCCGTTTTTGTGGATATTCGTGAAGACACCCTCAACATGGACGAGCAACTCATCGAATCCGCCATTACGACACGTACCAGGGCGATCGCCCCAGTGCACTATGCCGGCGTATCCTGTGAAATGGACGCGATAATGGCGATAGCAAGACGCCATAAACTCAGGGTAGTGGAAGATGCTGCCCAAGGAATGATGGCGTGCTACAAGGGCCGTGCCCTAGGCAGTATGGGCGACCTAGGTACATATAGCTTTCATGAAACCAAGAACGTCATTTCCGGGGAGGGGGGAGCCTTGCTGGTCAATGATCCTGAATTGGCCTTGCAAGCCGAAATCATTCGTGAAAAGGGGACGGATCGCAGCCGATTTTTCCGGGGTGAAGTGGATAAGTACACATGGCAGGCTGCAGGGTCTTCCTTCTTGCCTGGTGAATTGATCGCAGCTTTTCTCTGGGCACAGCTCGAAGAAGCTGAAAGCATTACCCAGCAGCGCATGGTGAGGTGGCAACGCTATCACAGCCTCTTGCAAGGACTAGAGGCATCGGGAAAACTGCGGCGTCCGATTGTTCCGGAGAAGTGCGAGCATAATGCGCACATGTACTATGTCCTCCTCTCACCGGATTACGATCGACAGGCGGTGCTCGACCAATTCAGACGCAACGATATTTTGGCAGTATTTCATTACGTGCCATTGCATACCTCTCCAGCTGGTCAACGCTACGGGCGAGTTCATGGCAAACTTCCTGTGACTAATTCTCTTTCAGAACGCCTGATTCGTTTGCCGCTTTGGGTTGGTTTGACGAATGAACAGCAGGACGAAGTTGTGTACGTCCTCGAACAGGCGCTTGAGAAACGGTCGAATTAGCCACTGGGTGCGACAAGAGACCTTGCCCTTGTCGTGCTGCCGAGGTATCGGCTCTCGACCAAGGATCAAAAGCACATTCGGAGGAATGGCGTGAATTTGTCGAAGGACTCGTTCGATGCAGCTTTGTTTCCTGGTGTACGAGAGAAACTAGCGGAGGCATACCGCTCACTACGCCAAAGTGAACAGGCCATGTGCCAGAGTGCGCTCGAAGACAATGGAGTGTTCCGCGAAGGCATGGTCTACATTCGGAACTGTCCGTTGTGTGCCACGCCCTCTGGTGGAGCGTCGCTGATCTACTATGCCCATGGCATGCATATCGTGCAATGTCCTCAATGCGACCTGGTCTACAGTCAGGAAGTCGTCAAGCGTGATTCGGACGAAGCCCGATATCGCAAGAGCAACTTTATGGATGCCCTCACGGCCGTCCATGGCAACGCCGCCTATGCTGAACTGGAGTCGAACAAGGCACGCTATATCATCGGCCGGTTGGCTGAAGTTCGTGGGAGACAGGAAACGTTGTTGCTCGATATTGGATGCAGTACCGGGGCCCTTCTGAAGGCAGCCATAGAGGTCGGGTGGCAGGCCCTCGGCATTGACCTTAATCGTGACGCGGTAGTGATCGCGCGAAATCGCGGGCTAAACGCTCTGGAAGGCTGCTTTCCCCAAGATCTGCCGGCTAATAGAAGAGAATTCGGCGCGATCACGATACTCGATGTGCTTGAACACACCGAAGATCCTATAGGTTTTCTAGCCACGGCATCTGAAACACTTTCGCCTGGCGGAGTACTTGGAATACAAGTTCCGAACTTTAACAGTCTATTGATCCGGATCGAAGGTGCTCGGAACAACAACATCTGTCACGGACATTGGTCCTACTTTACTCCTCAGACGCTTAAGAAAGTAGCCACTAAAGTGGGACTGGAAGTACTGTTGATTGAAACGATCATTAGCGAAATTGATCGCATCCGCGCATATCCATCCGAGCAGGTCAGGGAGGTAGCACGATCGCTCGCAGGCCAGGATGTGGAATTTTCTGAGATCGATCACCGGTGGGTTCATGAGCACCTACTGGGATATAAGATTTTTGGGGTACTTGCCCGGCCTCAATCTTGAGAAGTCACAGCCACGTCGCAGTTCAAAACCCCCACCGTGAGAATCGGGTTCCTCGGTAACACTAATAACTATCCTTTCCGCCTGGCCCAGGCGCTCCGCGCACTCGGGCACGAGGTGGTGTTCTTTGTGGATCGGCCTCGTAGCGAACCTCGCCACCGACCCGAGCTCCATTACACCGAGGTGTCTTATCCTTATCCAGACTGGATCCGGGAGATCAATCCATTAAATCTAAAGAGTATTGTCTTGCAACCATGGACGCTTCGATCGGTCTTGCGCACGCTGAACGGATGCGATGGAGTCGTGCTGAATGGTCTCGGGTTGAGCTTAGGCCCCCGGCTACGCCGTCCAATAATCGGGTTGCTCACTGGGTCGGATCTTGATGTTTACGCAAACCCAGATTTAGTGGATACGCTCGCTGCAGGGCCGCATCCATTGGACTGGGTACCCGGAGTCGGCCTTCTTAAGCGCATGTTGTTTATCCGCCTTGTGCGGCTTCAGCGTGCTGGCATTTCCAGGTGTTGCCTGGTGGATTACACAATACCCGGGATATTGCCGGGTGGCGACGCCATGCTGGATGAATTCGGTATAGATCGGAAAAGACGAGAAAGTTTTATGATCACGGACTTAGAGCGCTTACCGCCGCGTCGTGTGCACAACGAGGGGATCCTCCGAATATTTTGTGCGACGCGGTTGCAGTGGAAGCGGTCTGCGTCTGGATCCAATGTGTCACCACTGGACCTTAAGGGAACCGATGCCATGCTGGAGGGACTGCGATTGTTCATCGGTGGTTCCAAAGGCCCGGTTCAGATTCGTTTAATTTCCTTTGGTGTGGATGCCGAAGCGGCAAAGCGCTACGCAGATGAGCTGGGTCTCACGCCGTACATATACTGGCACCCGCAGCTAAATCAGGCGGAGTTTCTTGGTGAAATGGCGCAGGCTGATGTGGTCCTGGAGAATTTCGGGCCTGATTGTTGTACAGGGATGGCAGCGCGGGATGCCATCGCTATGGGTATTCCCGTCATTGCGTCAGGCAAGAGCGATCTGTTCAAGCGCCAGCTAGGTGAGCCGCTTCCGATTTATGAGGCACAGACTCCACAGGAAATCTGCACTCGACTGAGAGAAATCGTCGACAACCCGAGCGCACTGGCGAAGTACTCTTCACGAGCGCGCGCCTTCGCGTCCCGTTGGTTTTCTGCCCGCCGTGCGGCTGAGCGCTGTGTGACGGTTTTCGAAGAGGAACGGATGGGAAGCCAGGTCGCGTGAGAGACGTCCTAACCGCTCTTGCCGCCCGTTTTGGAATCGATAGGGCTGTCTTCTATGCCCTGCTTGCCCACGGATGGCGCGCATGTGGTGGCCTCGTCAGCATTCTTCTGATCGCTGAGTTTCTCACTCCTGAAACCCAAGGCTATTACTACACCTTCCAGAGCCTCGTTGGGCTGCAAGTCTTTTTCGATTTGGGATTAGGTCTCGCGGTGGTCAGCGTCACGAGTCATGAATGGGCGAAACTACAGCTCAACGAGGAGAGAGCCATTATTGGAGATCCTGAGTCCTTATCCCGCCTCGTCAGCTTCGGGCGAAAACTCGCCTCCTGGTACGCTGTGGCGGCTATAGTGTTTGTGCTCCTTGTCGCCCCGGCCGGAGCATTGTTTCTTGCGCAAAAGGGAAATTCCACAGGCTGGTTAGCCCCGTGGCTCCTCGCCGTGCTGTTTCAAGGTCTGCTTCTATGGTCTTTACCTTTTCAGGCTTTGTTCGAAGGTTGTAATCAGGTCGTGGCCATCCAACGCTTTCAGCTCTGGCGGAGTGTTCTGGCCAATCTGGTTCTCTGGATCTGTTTGTCCTCCGGCGCGGAACTCTGGTCGCTTGCAGCATTCATCGGAATGCAGGCCGCGACCGCTCTCTTTTATTTAGGCGTCTTACAGCGCACGTTTTTTTTGCCATTCGCTCGTCCGTCCAGCGGATCGCGGATCGATTGGAAACTCGAGGTATGGCCGATGCAATGGCGGCTTGCGCTACTCGGTGGCGTCAATTTTTTTATGTATTCTTTGTTCACTCCGGTCATGTTCCATTATTACGGAGCGGTGGTAGCAGGACAAATGGGAATGACTTGGCAAGTTTTAAGCGCGCTACAGGGGGCTGCTTTAGCATGGCTGTCGACAAAAGTCCCATTTTTAGGATTGTTGATCGCACAAAAACAGTATGCAAAACTTGATCGGATCTGGTTGCGTGCGTCACTGATAGGGATAACTGTAATGAGCTTGGGCGGCATTGGTGTCTGGACCTTTGTCTATTGTTTGAACAGGATGGACCTGTCATTAAGGAGCCGATTACTTATGCCCTTACCGACTGCTCTGTTTATAGTAGCCACGATCCTCATGATGGTGGTCCAAAGCCTCGCAATCTATCTCAGAGCACATAAGAAAGAGCCACTGGCAGCCCCAGGTGTGATATCTGGCCTGGCGATTGGAGGTCTGGTGTGGCTGCTTGGCAGCCGCTTTGGAGCCACAGGAGCAGCTTTGGCCTATTTTCTTGTTCTACTGATTGTTACTGTTCCGTTGACGATGATGGTATGGGTTCGATCGAGACAGGAGTGGCACAAGTTCTGATCCATTTCGTTACTGACTTTGAAAATCCCACTCGGCCAGTGATTTATTCAAGTAGGGATATGACAGGCTTCAGCTAGATAGATATTCCCTCGACATCGGACTTTTCGAACCAAGTCAAGCTGCTAGGAACCAACCAGGTGGGAGCCTGAACGGGTATGGAGAAAGTTGAAAGGGGTTATCCCAGTGGTCAGGAAGAGCATGCGGCAGCGGTCGCCGCTGGAGAGCGATTTGAATTTGGCAAGAACTGGAGTCGATTTCTCACGGTGCTTGACGAGGATCGCATTGTGAAGGCCGAAGAGTCGCTGAGGCTTATACTGGACGTCCAAGATTTCAGCGGGAAGCGGTTTCTCGATGTGGGATCTGGCAGTGGATTGTTTTCTCTTGCCGCTCGACGGTTGGGGGCCCAAGTGTATTCCTTTGACTACGATCCGCATTCCATCGCCTGCACCAATGAATTGAAGCGACGATACTTTCCCAACGATAACCGCTGGATCATTACTGAGGGGTCCGTATTGGATCAGAACTTTGTCGGTCGACTCGGCTCTTTCGACATCGTTTATTCTTGGGGCGTGCTACACCACACCGGCGCTATGTGGCGGGCTCTCGATGAGGTGGGACAACTGGTGGCGGCAAAGGGAAAAGTGTGTATTGCAATTTACAACGATCAAGGAAGAGCAAGTCGCCGCTGGTTTACCATTAAGAGGATATACAACAGGCTTCCAATTGGGACGAAGTGGTGTGTCTTATGGCCCTCGTTTCTCCGCTTATGGGGTCCATCAATTGTTCGTGATGTTCTCAAAGGGCACCCATGGCGCACTTGGACGAATTATAGTAAGGATTACCGGGGTATGAATCCGTGGCGCGATGTGGTGGACTGGGTGGGTGGATATCCCTTTGAAGTGGCCAAGCCAGAAGAAATCTTTCATTTTTTTCGCTCTAGAGGATTCCAGCTCGAAAAACTCAAGACGTGTGCTGGCGGGTTGGGCTGTAACGAATATGTGTTTGAGAAGCAGATGACTGATGTTTAACAGGCAGGACTCGATTTCTCCTAGGCTGGACATTCCTTTAGAGACGCACCTTCAACGGCTACGGTATGCTGAGCTTGACAAGATTCGCGCCTTTCTTCCTCCACGCAGCAGAATCTTGGAGCTTGGTGGTGGCAGTGGCCACCAAGCGGCAGTCTTGTCGACTTGGGGACATTCCGTGTCCTCAGTTGACATTGCACCGCCCTTATCAGGACGAGCAACGTTTTTCCCTGTGCTCATATATGATGGGATGACCCTTCCCTATAACGATGAAGCATTTGACGTAGTATTTTCCTCCAACGTGCTAGAACACGTCACTAACCTCCCGGTCCTCTTGAAGGAAATTGTAAGGGTCATAAAATCGGATGGTGTGGTGGTGCACGTTCTGCCAAGTCCTGCTTGGCGCTTCTGGACAAGCTTGACGCATTACGTTCATTTGGCAAGGCGAGCGGGTAGAGAGCTCTTTTACCATCATGCGGAGAGTAATTCCGGTTCTCACGTTTCTGAGCGCGATAAAGACCGTGGTATTTCCCTCAAACGCATCTTCCTGGATGGGCCGCACGGGGCATACCCGAATGAATTCTATGAACTGTATGCGTTTAGTCGTTTCCGATGGGTCCGTGTATTTACTGCTCATGGGTTTGAGATGATCAACTGCTTCAGGAATGGGCTGTTTTATACGGGCTATGAAATCTTTCCCCGGCTGTCAATCAGTCGACGTGAGAAGTTGAGCCGATTTCTTGGTTCTGCAACATGGACCTACATCATGCGACCAAAATTACAGCGGTTCGCATCTTCATGAACATTCTGTTTCTTACTCGCTCGTTGAATTATGGGGGTTCAGAGCGACAACTCACGCTCCTAGCAACCGAATTGTTGAAACGTGGACAAAAGATCGTCGTGGCAACCTTTTATCCCGGCGGGGCGCTCACTAACGACCTCTCAATGGCGGGCGTACCCACGATCTCGTTGGAGAAGCGTTCTCGATGGCAGATGGTGGGTTTTATCCTACGACTGATTCGATACGTCCGTCAGTTGAGACCGCAGATTCTCCACAGCTACCTTGGCACGGCCAATATTCTTAGCGTGGTTTTGAAGCCATTGTTTCCTTTCGCAACAATTGTCTGGGGTGTGCGGGCATCCAATATGGAGCTGGAACAGTATGGTTGGGTGGACCAACTCCTGTATCGAATTGAAGGCGGATTGTCCCGTTTTGCAGATTTGATCATTGTGAATTCGCAATCCGGTTTCGACTATGCAGTCGCCCACGGCTTCCCTCGAAAAAGGATGATGGTGATTCACAATGGCATTGATGTCGCACGATTTCGCCCTGATTTTGAGGCTCGTCATCGTTGGCGGAGGGATTGGGGTATAGCCCAGACAGATGTGCTTGTTGGTCTGATTGGTCGCATTGATCCCATGAAAGGGCACGAAACCTTTTTGCGAGCGGGGGCTCTTCTGGCCAAAGAACGGGACAATGTCCGTTTTGTCTGTGTCGGGAACGGATCGTCGGCGTTCAGACGAACGTTGCAGTCTTTTGCCGAACAGTTAGGGTTGCACAAGCGACTTCTGTGGATAGATTCATGCAGCAACCTCGTCGAAATGTACAATGCAATGGACGTCGTCACTTCGAGTTCCTCTTTTGGAGAAGGTTTCTCAAACGTCATCGGAGAGGCGATGGCATGTGGAGTTCCCTGCGTGGTGACCAACGTAGGAGACTCTGCCTTAATCGTGGGAAGTACCGGAGTGGTGGTGCCGCCTCGAGATTCTCAGGCCTTAGCGGCTGGCTGGACTCAATTGCTGGATCGCCAGGAACGCGAACCAGGTGTAGGCATATTGGCCAGAACAAGGATCATCGAACACTTCGCGCTCGACAGGCTGGTCGAAGCAACTCAAGCCGCCCTTAGCCGTCTCTAGTACGGTTAGCACTCTCGCTGAAATGTCTAGGATGAAACCATGGATGGGCAATGTTTTCCTGGTTGTGGGCGGAGCCGCCCTTGGTATCTTGCTTGTCGAGGGCGGTTTGCGAATGTTCGGGTTTTCTGCTCCGAATTTCTATCGCTCCGATTTCGACACTGGTGCAACACTCCGTGCTGGAATTGAGGGATGGTGGAAAAAAGAGGGCGAAGCCTACGTCAAAATTAATAGCGAGGGCTTGCGAGATCGAGAGCATGCAAAGGCAAAACCGCCTCACACTCTTCGGATCGCGGTTCTGGGCGACTCCTATGCTGAAGCGATGCAAGTTCCCGCGGAGGATACCTTCTGGGCCGTACTGGAACGAGAACTGCAAACCTGTCAGGCATTGCATGGAAGACCGGTCGAGGTGATCAATTTCGGTGTCGCGGGTTATGGCACAGCTCAAGAGCTACTGACACTGCGCCATCGAGTGTGGGACTATTCGCCAGATGTTGTGCTCCTTGCGTTTGTTTCCGGGAATGATCTTCGTAATAACGTGCAGTTTCTTGAGCAGGACCCGACGAGACCGTACTTTGTGTACCAGGACAACACACTAGTCCTTGATGACGCTTTCAAAAAGTACTCTGGTTGGCGCTTCCGACACTTAATCATGGGTTACGGGGGATATTGGCTAATCGACCACTTAAGGGTGTTCCAACTTCTTAACGAGGCGAGGCATTTGCTTAAGAGCCGATTCAAACAGGCGAGTCGGAATAAGCTGGCTCTGGAGCTGACGCAGAAGGGTGATATGTTAGAGCTGCAACAAAATGAAGAGGGTCTCGATACGATGGTGTACATTGAACCGATGAATCAAGTATGGAAAGAGGCATGGCGAGTGACAGAAGGATTAATTCTCCAGATGAGAAATGAGGTGAGAGAAAAGGGGGCGTATTTCCTCGTAGTAAGTCTGACTAACGGAGACCAGGTTCATCCGGATCCGAAACAGAGACATGTCACAGCGAATCAATTAGGTGTGTCTGATCTGCTCTATCCGGAAAGGCGTCTCAAATCCCTAGGAGACCGTCAAGGATTCGCAGTTTTAAACCTGTCACAACCGTTTGCTGATTATGCAGAAAAACACAATATGTACTTGCATGGATTCAAGAACGGCGGAGGTCACTGGAATTCCAAGGGGCACCACCTTGCGGGGACACTCATAGCTGAGAAGGTCTGCTTAGATTCCATCACTATCTTGCGTTGATTCCAGTAATGCCTTTGTCTCACCTGTCGGTTTCCCTTGCTGGTTAAGAGCAGGGGGGAGTGTATTTTTGAGGTGGCGAGGTGGTGCAGAGATGATGCTTGCCAAGGTGAGCAAAATGGGTCGAGTGGTTTCGCAACCGCGTCATCTCGCTCATTGATCGCGATGCCGGATCAGGAAGTGGTTACTGGTTGCTCTTATTTTACTTCGGAAGGCGCCCTGAGGCGGTGATCAGTATTCTCCATCTCATTACGGATCTCGAAGTCGGTGGAGCCGAAATAATGCTTGCTAAGCTCCTCCGGAGAATGGATCCATCTCGTTACAGGAACATCGTAATCTCGCTGACTGACCGAGGCCGGCTGGCCGAACGCATAGAGGCAGTTGGTGTACCGGTCTATACCCTCGACATGAAGCGGGCCCATATTGACCTTATAGCGTTACCCAGATTGGTGAGACTAGTCAAAAAGATTCGTCCGTCTATTCTTCAAACCTGGCTCTACCATGCCGATCTGCTTGGAACGGCGGCGGCCATTCTCACCCGCTGCCCATCCCTAGTCTGGAATGTGCGCTGCTCAGATATGGACCTTACGCATTACCCTTGGACAACTCGCGTGACGTTAAACTTACTTGCGCTCATTTCCCGGCTGCCTCAGGCCATCATCGTGAACAGCCGGGTAGGGCAGCGGTTCCATGAACAAATCGGATATCGCACGCGCCAATGGCAGATGATTCCGAATGGATTTGATCTTGACGAATTCCGACCAGATTCTGCTGCTTATATCGAGTTGCGCGACGCGCTGCATTTGCCTCACGACACAATTCTCATCGGTATGGTGGCTCGTGTAGATCCCATGAAAGATCATGCCACCTTTCTCGATGCCGCTCGTCAGTTAGCGGGGCGGAGAGACGTCGCTTTCGTGCTAGTAGGAAAAGGGGTTGACGGGCTTGCGTCACAAGTCAATGCCTTAGGTCTGACTGGAAGAGTCCACCTGTTGGGTGTCCGATCGGATGTGGCGACGATCATGCCGGCTCTGGACATATTTTCTCTGACGTCAGCATTCGGTGAAGGGTTTCCGAATGTTGTCGGTGAGGCAATGGCTTGCGGAGTGCCCTGTGTGGTGACTGACGTGGGTGATGCGGCCTTTCTTGTCGGTAACGGAGGCAGAGCAGTTCCTCCAGGAGATCCCAATCAACTCGCCCACCATTGGTCGGAACTTATCGGGATGGGGCGAGAAAAGCGTCTTGAATTGGGGGCAATCTCACGGGAGCGAGTCCGAACCGGCTTCAATCTTCGCTCGGTTGTGAGCCAGTATGAGCGGTGTTACGAGGAACTGGTCGCTTGACTACGGCCGGCGAAATGAGCAGCTGCACACGTTTCCCGGTTAGCTTTCACGTCGTTGAAATATTCATTTCGTCATGGGCTTGAGAACCTAGGGGTAGTTGGCCTAGGGACAGTGTTCGCTCTTCTACTGGCCGAAGGGCTCTCCCGATTCCTTCATCCACTATCGACTGTTGAGTATCGAATAGACGAGGAAGTGGGACAGATTCTTGTGGCTGGACAAAGCAGCCGCTGGGTTAACAAAGACTATGACGTCTTTGTCACCACCAATAAGGCCGGCTTCCACGATGTCGAACATGAGTTTGAAAAGTTGCCTGATCGGTATCGTATCATCGTGTTGGGTGACTCGTACATTGAAGCACTGCAACTATCCATTGACCGGGGATTTACACAACAGTTGGAACGACTGTTAGGACATTCGGTCAAGAATCGCCGCGTTGAAGTCATCAATCTCGGCGTCTCTGGTTCTGGCCCCGCTCAATACTATCGGATTCTGGAGAAGAGAGGATTATTGTATAAACCGGATCTTGTTGTGATGGCGGTTTTTCCCGACAACGATTTCCGCGACAGCGACCCTGACGTCGGTGGAGCAATCTTTAAACCGTACTATGTCCTACGCTCAGATGGAGGGCTGGATTATCGAGCTCCGCAGACCGAGGGGATAGGAAGCGCTTTGAGACCTTGGCTGCGGCGAAGCGCATTCTTACATCTGATTCGGGAAGGAATTTCGTCATTCGCACTTGAGCGGTGGCTGGCGCCTATTGGTCTCCTTGCCCCGACTGGGGGCATCATGCTTGAGGATCCAGCTGTCCCGCCGGGATGGTCCATCTATCTATCTGACCCTCCTGTGAAGTGGCAAGAGACCGAAAAATTGACGTTCCGACTTATCCGAGAAGCTCGCGCCCTATCGGATCAGCACGGTGCTGATTTTCTTGTCATGGTCATCGGATCCGTTCCTGCCGTCGAAAACCGTTGGAGAGAGGTGCTCGCAACATATCCCGGTTCAGACGATATGCGATGGGACTATGAGCGGCCACTTTGGATGTTGCGGGCGCTGGGACAACAATGGCGATTTGATGTGATCGATTTGACCGAACCCTTTCGAGCCGATTTCCTTGCGACTGGACAATCAAGCTCCTGGCCGCATGATGGACATTGGAATGCCAGAGGTCATCAGCTGGGAGCAGAGGTAGTCAGTACATACCTACTCGAGAACGGTCAGAAATATCGTTTGCAGTAAGGAAATCGTACCTGGCCATGTGTTCAGGGATAGACAACCATCTGGCATCACGATGGTTGGTCAGATTCTTTCTTGCGCTGACGGTGCTGTTCGGGCTTAACCTGTTGGTGGTCATTTTTGGGGGAGGGCTGAGCCTTAACCTCGCCGGAGCTGAGTTGCGGTCTACAACCATAGAGTTTCCAGCAATTGCGTTCCTCGTCAGCGGCCTGCTCGCCCTGGGTACTAGTGGAAAATTGAAAGAGGCCATCTTGCTCTGCATGGCGATTGTCCTGGCCTCTGGCCTTTGTGAACTGCTTCTCAGAATTATCGATCATCCGCTAGCACGCCCGCACGTGGATTATGTCGCCTGGTACAAGCCCTCGGAACATTATGGCCACGAATTGGTCGCTGACTTTGAAGGGTTTGGTCCGCTCAATGTGCCGGTGAAAATAAATGATAACGGGTTCCGCGATACCGCTCATACAAAGGAGAAGGCGCCAGGGGTAGTTCGCATTCTTGGGCTTGGCGATTCCTTCATGTTTGGTTGGGGTGTTCAAGCAGACGAGACTTTTCTCAAGGGACTCGAGACCAGGCTCAAGAGTCGAGTCGGCCCACCTGTCGAGACAATCAACGCAGGCGTTCCCGGGTGGGGATTAAACCAATATTATCTTTTTCTGAAACAGGCAGGGATGCAACTGTCTCCCAATCTGATCGTTCTTGCCTATTTTGTTGACGACCTGAGCGGTCCCCCTCAGGACAGCATCCAGCCTGATATGCAGTATGCAGCTGGTCTGGAGTACAAAGGTAGCTTCATGCACTATTCCAGGCTCTTTAATTTCTTGAAGTCGATCAGTCACCTTGTTCGTGAGAAGAACAGACCGGCGAGGATCAGTTATCTGCATGACCTTGATGCGCGCCGTAGCGAGTGGTCCCAGCGCGCTGCGCATCTCATGGCCGAATCCTCTCAGGAAGAGACTGAGCGATATGCCGGCATGCTCAAGGCGCATCTCACACGATTGAAATCGTTAGTAAATGACGCCGGATCAGAAATCGTTATCGCGTATGTGCCTGATGTCTCCCAACTGCATCATCCGGAATCTCAACTTATTAACCGGGTACTGCTCAAGATCTGCCAGCAAATCTTGATTCCTTTTGCGGACATGACGCCTATATTCGAACGATCTAAAGATGCCGATCGGTACTATCTCTGGCCGAAAGATCCGCACATCAACAGGGTGGGACATGAGGAAATCGCAGGGGCGCTTGAACAGGTGATCTGCGCCTTGCCTTCATGGAAGGCTGTATGTAAGCCCGCCCATGAAGAGCTCACTAGAGTGTCGCCTCCATAGACCGGCCAGGAGGTCGGGCGCGTAGCAATCGCGCTAGCCCAAGCATCGTAAAAAACAATGGTGCATCAATGTGCGGCGTTGTAGGCCTTCTGGACGCAAGAAATACGGGATTGTCTGATCAGGTCTCCCGGATGGTTCAAGCCATCCGTTACCGAGGTCCTGATGATCGCGGCGTCTGGTGTGACCCAACACTCGGTGTGGGACTCGGCCATGCCCGGCTCTCCATTCTCGATCTGTCTCCTGAAGGCCACCAGCCAATGGTCTCAGCCAGCGGTCGATTCGTCATTTCGTACAACGGCGAAGTGTACAACTTTGCTGAGCTGCGGTCCGAATTGGAAGACGCAGGAGCGAAGTTTCGAGGTCACTCAGACACTGAAGTGATGCTAGCTGCGTTTGAAAGGTGGGGCCTTGAGGAGTCGGTGCAACGGTTTGTGGGGATGTTCGCATTTGCCCTGTGGGATCGAGAAACCAGAGTGCTTCACCTGGTCCGTGATCGTCTTGGAATCAAGCCCCTCTACTACGGTTGGGCTGGTGGAGCATTTGTCTTTGGTTCAGAGATGAAAATCTTCGAGGAGATTCCGACCTTCGAACGATCGATTCACCGGGACTCGCTGGCGGGATTCATGCGGTTTGCCTATGTTCCGGAGCCCTGGTCGATTTATCAAGGGATCTATAAATTGCCGGCTGGTTGTGTGTTCACTATCACGCCTGCTCAGACCCATGCGCCACAGAATTTTAGCCCGGAGCCGGAGGATGTCCAATCCACATGGCGGCCAGTTCGCTACTGGTCCGCCCGAAAGATTGTTGAGTCCGGAGGAGCTGCTTGTTTCAAAGGGTCGGAAGAAGAGGCAGTCGAGCAGTTGGATCGGCTGCTTCGAGAAGCCATCGGCTTGCGCATGATTGCCGACGTGCCGCTCGGGGCATTTCTGTCTGGAGGTGTCGATTCGTCCGTTGTGGTCGCCTTGATGCAGGCCCAAAGTACAAGGCCGGTCAAGACGTTTACGATCGGGTTTTACGAAGAGGACCATAACGAAGCGGTTCATGCTGCGGCAGTGGCCAAGCATCTGGGGACGGAACACACAGAACTGTATGTGACGCCAACTGAGGCAATGGCAGTCATTCCTCGATTGTCGGACATGTATGATGAACCCTTTGCGGACTCTTCTCAGATTCCCACCTATCTCGTCTCACACCTCGCACGGAAAAATGTTACCGTGGCACTGTCCGGTGACGGGGGGGACGAGTTGTTTGCCGGGTATAATCGGTATTTTTGGGGACGTCAACTCTGGAAGCGGGTGTCGTGGTTACCGCAATCCATCCGGCGCCGGATGGCCGGCGGCATCCGCTCCGTTTCTCCTGAGGTATTGGACGCGATGTCCAAGAAACTGCGATCAATGATACCCATGATGCCGAATATGGGAGATAAACTGCACAAGTTTGCCGAGATCCTGGCAATGAAGGATCCTGAGACGATGTATTTGGGTCTCGTGTCGTTGTGGAAAGACCCTGAACAGATTGTGCTGGGGGGACGGGACTTGTGCACGATCTTGATGGATCGCCACCGGTGGTCAGATGTTAAGAATTTTACTCTGCAGATGATGGCACTCGATCTTGTGACCTATCTTCCCGACGATATCCTGACTAAGGTTGATCGAGCAAGTATGGCAGTCAGTCTTGAAGCGAGAGTTCCGTTGATTGATCACCGTGTTGTGGAGTTTGCCTGGCGGATACCTTTGTCCATGAAGATCAAACGGGAGGGCGAAGGGAAGTGGTTATTGAGGCAGGTGCTCTATCGGTATGTTCCAAAACATCTCATTGAAAGGCCAAAGATGGGCTTTGGTGTTCCAATCGCCCAATGGCTTCGAGGACCTCTGCGAGACTGGGCGGAAGCCTTGCTGGACGAACGGAGGCTTCGAGGGGAGAGCTTCTTCAATCCGAAGCCGATTCGAGAAAAGTGGACGGAACATCTCTCGGGACAGAGGAATTGGCAATATCTGTTATGGAACGTATTGATGTTTCAATCCTGGTTAACTTCGCATGAGCGACCGACCACGCCTCCTCTACCTCATCACTGAGGATTGGTATTTCTGGTCCCACCGTCTCGATCTGGCACGTCATGCGGCTCAAGGAGGATTCGATGTCTTGATTGCAACGCGGGTGACGGAACACGGAGACCGAATTCGACGAGAAGGTTTCCGGCTGTTACCTCTGAGGCTGCACCGACGATCGAGAAATCCATTCGCCGAACTTGGTGCCTTGCTTGAACTCGTTCGGCTGTATCGTCGGGAACGCCCGACGATTGTGCATCATGTGGCATTGAAACCCATTGTATACGGATCATTCGCTGCCTGGTGGAGCGGGGTCCCGATCGTCGTGAATGCCTTTGCAGGGCTGGGCTACGTCTTCACCGATCAGAAGCGTCGTAGCGGAGTACTCGGTATCTGTCTTCAGTACGTGTATAGAATCTTGTTGAGGTTGAACAAGTCTGTCGTCATCTTCCAAAACAGAGAAGATCGTGACCTGCTCATTGAAGAACACGTCGTGACGCCCGAGCAAACTCGTATTATCCCTGGCTCAGGTGTGGACACAAAAGCCTTTGACGTCGGACCTTCTCCTTCCGGAAGCCCCGTTGTCATGCTCGTAGCCCGGATGTTGTGGGATAAGGGCATCGGTGACTTTGTCGAAGCCGTGCGAAGACTCAAGCGCGAAAAGGTTTGGGCTCGATTTATCCTTGTTGGTCGATGTGACGAGCATAATCCGGCTGCAATCGAGCAGGCCCAGCTTGAAGCCTGGGTTGATGAAGGGCTTATTGAATGGTGGCAGCATCGCGAGGATATGCCGTCGGTCTTCTCAGATGCCACGATTGTCGTCTTGGCGTCCTATCGTGAAGGCCTCCCAAAGGCATTATTAGAGGCTGGGGCCTGTGGGAAACCGCTGGTTGCGACGGATGTTCCCGGCTGTAGGGAAATCGTGAGTCATGGCATCAATGGGTTCTTGGTTCCTCCCCGAAATCCTGCTGCCTTAGCGGCGGCAATCGATTCTTTGCTGCGTGACTCCGCACTACGAGCCAAGATGGGGCAGGCGGGACGCGAAGCGGTGCTTCGTTCCTTTTCTGTCGAGAAGGTCACGGGTCAAGTATTGGCCCTCTACAGAGAACTTCTCGCCAGAGATGATGAGCAAGAGGCCACTGGGCTGGCATGACCGTTCTTGTGACCGGAGCCGGCGGGTTTCTTGGCCGTGCTGTCGTGAACGATCTTCTGGAATCCGGACGGCATATCCGTGCGCTTGTCAGGGATGCATCGCAAGCCTCATCGTTCTACCGAACCGTTGATGTGCTCATCGGAGATGTTCGTGATCCGCAATGTGCCAAAGAAGCCACGCGTGGTTGCGAAACTATTATTCATTTGGCTGGAAAAGCACATGCGATCGATGACGATGGATTAAGCAACGAAGAGTATCAATCTGTGAATGTGGATGGAACCAGACAACTGCTGGAAGGAGCCGTGGCTGGAGGAATTCGAAGGTTCATCTTTGCGAGTTCAGTGAAGGTATTTGGCGAAACTACCCATTGTTGCCTGGACGAGAACACTCCGCCAGCTCCTATCACTCCATATGCTCGAAGCAAATGGCTTGCTGAACAAGAGGTGGCTTCCTATTCCAATCGCGCCGGGATGACCACGGTTTCGTTCCGCCTTCCGCTTGTGTACGGTCCGACTCAAAAGGGGAATCTTTTCCGCATGATCGCCGCTATCGATCAAGGAAGATTTCCACCGTTGCCTCGCATTTCAGCAGTCAGAAGCATGCTCCATCTCAACAATTTCTTGCTGGCCGTACGTGCTGCGTCAGTGGGAAATAGTTTCCCGAGACCGATGTATATCGTCACCGATGCCAAGCCCTATTCGGTTACCGATGTGTATGATCTGTTGCGCAAGGCGCTGGGCAAGAATCCGCCTCGGTGGCGAACGCCGGTCTGGGCCCTGAAGTCTGCCGCGCGATGTGGAGATGTTCTTCAAGCATTGTCACACCACAAAATGCCGTTTTCTCATTCAACATTGGAAAAACTGATCGACCCGGCCTGGTACAGCCCTGAAGCACTGATCCGAGATATGGGCTACAAACCACAGAACGACTTTGAATCGGCGGTTCCCGGGATCATTCAGCATTACCGAAGGATGCTGACACAATGTGGCTGATGATTGCCGTAGCAGTCGGAGTCCTCTCCTGGTGGATAACGGCTCAATTGGTGCACGGCGCTTCCTTCATTCGATCACTCGACCATCCGAATGAGCGCTCCCTTCACATGCGGCCGACGCCGCGAACCGGCGGTGTTGCAATGGTGGTCAGCCTCTTGGCTGGAGCGCTCGTGGCCAGTGCCATTACAATCTCGTCGCAAGACGGGTCATCCCTTGCTTATGTCAACGAAGAACTTTGGACTTTAGGACCGGCGTTGTTTTTAGCGCTCGTTTCATTCTGTGATGACCGTCTCGGGCTCCCTGTCGCGCCACGGTTCGCTCTTCAAGCGTTAGCCGCATGCGGCATGGCGCTTGGCGGTCATATGGTCATTCGTACCTTCACGATTCCGGGTTGGGGAGTGTTTGACTTTGGATGGGCCTCCCTGCCATTGACAGTATTGTTCGTCCTGTGGATGACCAACCTCTATAACTTTATGGACGGTATGGATGGGTTCGCTGGCGGCATGACCGTGATTGGGTTCGGACTCTTAGGATATTTTGGCTGGGTAAGTCATCATCCGCTATTATTCGGTATCGCTGCTCTTCAGACAGCTGCCGCTGCGGGCTTTCTCGCCCACAATTTTCCTCCGGCGAAGATCTTCATGGGCGATGTCGGCAGTATTTCTACCGGCTTCCTTGCTGGCGCACTTATTGTGCTGGGATGCCGGGACGCAGTGTTCGATCTATGGGTTCCATTCATCATATTCTCTCCTTTTATTCTTGATGCGACCGTCACATTATTGCGACGTGCCTTGCGTGGGGAAAGGATCTGGGAAGCACATCGAGACCATTTTTACCAACGGGTCGTATTAAGCGGATGGGGGCACCGGAAGACAGTGTCCAGTGAGTATGTGATCATGGCGCTCTGCGCCGCATTAGCCATCACATACCATGCAATCGAACAATGGCGACCGGTTGTGCTAGGCGCTTGGGTAGTACTATTCGGAGTCTTGGCCTTTACTGTCACACTTTTAGAGGCGCGCTCGCCAAAAGTACAGCCGGAATGATCAAGGTGGGATCCGCAGCATCCTCTCTTAAACTGATCCAACTCGGAGAGCGTCTGTCTCTGGACTTTTTCATTCGTGGATTGCTGCTTATCTATATCGCCGCGTTGCCATTCAAGAACCTCTTATTCATTGAACGTAACGGGTTTCTCGTTCTACTCGGGCTTCTTGCAGTCTGGTGTCTCGTGAACCGTCGGTTGTTTTATCGACCTACGCCATTTGAGCTTCCGCTGGCGGCCTTCGTTGCTTGGGTTGGGATAACCATCCCTTTTGCAACCTTTCCTGATTACAGTCTCAAAGAGTTCGGCAAGCTATTGCAGCAAGTCATCGTTTTTTATGCCATAGTGTATTTCCTTTCTCATCGGTCATTCCGAACAGCGTTGTTTGCCTTGATGGGATGTGTATTAATAGTCGTGAGCCTCAAGGGGCTCTCACAATTTGACCTTGATTACCCTCAAGCGGTGGTTTCCTTTCTTCCAGCGGAGGTATGGCTTACAACGTTTCTAGTTCTGGTCATTCCCCTGGCCATCGCAACTGGCTTCCTTGCGAGTCCCTTATGGTTAAGGAGTGCTGGATTCGTCGCGCTGGTTATATCGGGAGTCTGCCTCATTTCTACTCAATCCCGTGCTGGACTTCTGTCCTTCATAGCGGGATTCTGGGCCACGGCATGGCTCGTGCGAACTCGAGCTGCGCTGATTCTGGCTGGTATGGTCAGTCTTGGCTTGGTCGTTGGGCTTCTCCTGACAATTGGTATTAGGGTAGGGGCAGTTCCATTGGAAAATGGGGATAATCATGTGAGGGTGCCTTTCCAGACCAGTGTCCATTCCATCATCCACCGATTGGATATTTGGGCGTTTACGATCGATGAAATCGGGAAACACTGGTTGATCGGCATCGGCTATGGGAAAGATAACTTTCTGCATGTATACGGACAGGAACAGGAAATGAACGTTGCGACAGGCCACGCCCCGGTCAAAAAGGCCGGTACCCATAATATTCTCATGTACTATGCGCTCCATGTCGGCATTCCCGGTATGTTGATTTTCTGTTGGCTTTACGCGAGCATCCTTCTGAGGACTATCCAGGAAAGTCAGATGGCTGAGCAATGGCTAGACAGAATAATTCTCTGCGGGATAAGCGGCGGAATAGTGGGATTTGCCACACGACTACAGTTCGACCAGATGTTCGTTGGATCCCTAGCCGTCTTTTTTTGGGTGCTTGTGGCGTTCGCGGTCTTAAGTTACCCTTCCCGTCGTAGCGAGTCCGATTCTACTTAGGGGTTTTCAAGATCGCCTTATGCGAGAGCAGACTGTCAGATATTTTCATAAACTCGTTGGTCTCTACGGAGATTCGGTTCTGCAGTATCGGTCGCTGTTTGTCATCGGCACTCAGCTGACTCTGATCGCGGCTGCCAACCTGACGGCCTTTGCTTTACGGTTCGACGGTGATATCCCCCCGATGTATGGAAAATTGTTTTTACAGGGCCTACCTATCGTCCTGGCCGTCTATTGGCTTAGTCTTTTTCTTTTCGGTATTCAACGTGGCTTGTGGCGGTATGTTGGTCTCCACGATCTGGCTCGCATATTGTGGGCATCTGTCGCAGGAGCGGTAGTCTCGTTTGGGATACTGCATGGACTGTTGAGATGGGTGGCGTATCCCCGTTCCGTCATTATACTGACTGGCGTGTTGAGTGGACTGTATTTGGCGGGCATTCGCTTGGCCGTTCGCTGGTTTCGTGAATGGATGCAGGTCTCCAGTCCCATGGCTCGGCGGGTGCTGATTGTCGGAGCCGGCAATGCCAGTGAGCTCCTCATCCGCGATATGTTGAGCGATGCCGGTTATCATTATCGGCCCGTTGGGTTGATTGACGATGATCCCATCAAACGCCGGATGAAAATCCACGGTGTGCCCGTGGTGGGCAAGATCGAAGAAATGCCGGATCTCGTGCGCCGTTTACTCGTGCACGAGATCATCGTGGCGATACCATCCGCCTCCAATGCAGTAAAACAAAAAATACTTGCCGCATCTGAGGGTTGCAAGATCCCTCTCAAAGTATTGCCTAGCGTCAAGCAGTTGCTTGCTGATCCTGCTGCGCTCAGACAGATCAGGCCGATGAGCGTGGAAGATTTGTTGCAAAGAGAGCCGGTCCAAACAGACCGTCAAGAACTGCATGTGTTGCTTGAAGGAAAACGTGTATTGGTGACGGGCGCCGGAGGGTCGATCGGTTCCGAACTATGCCGACAGATTGCCCAGTACAAGCCTGCCTTGTTGGTACTGTTTGAGCGCTATGAGAACGGCCTTCATGCATTGGATCTTGAACTGCGCCTCAGGTTCCCACTGATCAAGATCGTGCCTGCTGTGGGGGACGTCATAGTGTCCGATCGAGTCAACGAAATCCTGGCTCAGACTAAGCCCGAGTTGGTGTTTCACGCCGCAGCGCATAAACATGTGCCCCTGATGGAAGTGAATCCGAAAGAAGCGGTGCGCAATAACG
>Ga0126383_10000472_pt1 | contig 22405 bp, 7 predicted proteins | sample PanSoiMetPlot_35_FD_96882 | JGI IMG/M metagenome (GOLD analysis project Ga0126383, IMG submission 96882) | Tropical forest soil microbial communities from Panama - MetaG Plot_35 | ecosystem: Environmental > Terrestrial > Soil > Tropical forest > Bulk soil | place: Panama | collected 2016-02-17
AGCCGATCATCACCGGATCAGGTGAATCGGTGGTGGTGATCGAAAGGTCGGCGCTTGAGGTGTTGAGACATCCGCTCGACAAACCTTGTGGATTACTGCTGCCCGCATTGAGGATGAAATCAGTTGAGTTGTTGTTGGTGTCCGTGCCGTTACCGAAGCTGCCTCCCGGCTTTCGTTCATAACTTTGTTCGCCGTTGCCGGCCAACGGAGTCAGTGGCGTTCCTTCCTTGTAAGCGGATCCGGCGCTCATGCCTACCTGATCGATCACGGTCGTGCCGTTGTTGCGCGTGATCGCGATGCCGCCGTCGTCGGTTATCCCCGTCGTGTAAGTCTGATTCGGCGCCACCGATCCGCTATAACCGCCGGCGGCGCCGTTCGCGAGCAAATAATGGCAGCCGGGCCCGAGCGTCGTGCCAGCGGTTATAGTCGCCCGATCGCTCAAAGCTCCGGCGTTGTTCGCGGCGCGAATTTTCAAACCACCGATGACGGCGCTGGTAGTAGACGGATTGTAGATCTCGACGAATTCGTCTGCCGCGCCAGAAGGGCCGCGGGTGCGGAATTCGCTGACGAGCAGATCTCCGGCGTTCAGTTCCTGCACCGTGGTATCAACCGCAAAGGTATTGTTGCTGCTGTTCGCGTCGTCCGTGTTTGCGGTCACCGATGCTTTGTTCGTGATGACGGTTGCCGCGGTCAGGTTGGCATTCACGGTAACGTGGATGGTGATTGCAGCCGAGCTCCCGTTCTGTAGCGAAGAGAAGGTGACGGTGCGGACGCTCCCAGCTCCGCTGCAGACGCCACCCTGACTGGCAGCGCAATCAACAAACGTAACGCCGGCTCCCAGGTTGTCGGTCACTACGACGTCCTGCGCCGTATCCGGTCCGTCGTTCGTAACCGACAAGGTATAGGTGAGCGTCTGCGTGGGATAAACCGGATCGGGCAAACCTGTGTGAGTAATCAACAGGTCCGCAGACGTGGGGGTGACGACGTTTATCAGGGTAGTCGCTGAGTTGTTCGGTGAGATTGGATCTGAAGTGACAGAGGCGGCGGTTACGGTATTCGAGATGGTGTTGCCGCCCGCGACATTGACGCCGGCCACAATGGTAATGGTCTCAGCAGCGCCAGCCGCCAAACTCGAAAAAGTAATTGAGCGGGCGTTATTCGCGCCGCCGCAGACACCTGCTCCGGTCGAGTTGCAGGAGACGAAAGTGACTTCCGCCGGAAGACTATCAGTGACAATCACAGATTGTGCCGGCGCCGGTCCGTTGTTCGTGATGTCGATGGTATAGGTGACATTTTGACCGCTGACAACCGGACTGGGTGAATCGCTCTGGTTGATTGCCAGGTCCGCCGCAGTGCAATCATTGAGCGCGGAAGAACTGTTACGCGGATTCGGAGCCGCGGCCGAGAAGTCAGCCAGGTTGTCATTTGCGTCCTGGCAACCGCCCAGCTTTCTCAAGTTGGCTGAAGTGACGCTGGGTGCCGGCGCACTCGCCGCGCCTTCGAAGCAATTCGCCGTCGAACCATAACCGACAAGGTCTGCGATGTTTGGATCAGCAGGACAAGCAGTTGCCGCGAGAGCGTTCGAGCCGCGCACCAGCGCCACCTTTCCGGCAGTCGCGGCCATGCCGATGGCTCCGGTCGCGTCGGCAGACGGCAGATCGATGCCGTTCCCGGCGCCGTCAAGCTTGACTAGAAAGTACTGATGCGCGGCCAACGTTCCGGCGGTCAGGTCGAACTTGTTGGCGCTGCCGGTCGCGCCAAAATTGCCCGCAGCCGAGGCGTACTGCAAAGAATATCTGGTGGTGGCAAAGTCAACGGTGGTGGCGCCGCGATTGAAAATTTCGATGAAGTCATTTTTGTAAATCGCCCCCGAATTCCCGCCGGCTGGGTAGAGTTGGCTGATTACCAGTTCCGCCGTGTCGTCATTTGTGATGGCGCCGGTCCCGGTTCCCTGGGTCGCCGAGATGGCCGCGTTGGCTGATTGATCCGAGAGCGCGACGGTAAAAGCTTCATCTGGTTCCACCAGCAAATCGCCGTTCACCGGCACTTCGATCGTCTTGCTTGTTTCGCCCGGATTGAAAGTCAACGTTCCCGTCGTGCTTTGATAATCGGCGGGAGACTTCGCGCTGCCGTCGGCTGTCGCATAGCGCACGGTCACAATTTGATTGCTCGGCGGCGCCAGCGTGACCGTGAAGTTTGCGTTGGTCGGGCCGCGATCGCCTTCGGTCACCGAAACTGTCTGCGTGATTGAGAGTAACGGGCTGTCGTCATTAAGAATTGTGCCCGTGCCCTGTGCGTGGCTGACGGTCGCCCCGGAAACATTAGTGATGTTCACCAGCAGCGTTTCATTCGCTTCGACGGTGGTATCGCCGTTGACGGTGACGAAGAAATGGGAGGTTTGCTGGCCGGCGGCGAACGTCTGGCCGGTGAGGCTCTTGAACACGTAATCGTTGTCGGCCGTCGTCGCGGAGCCGTCGGCCGTGGCCACATCGAAGGTGACAGTGGCCGGCGCCGGCGCTGACAAGCTGATGGTGAAATAGAGAGTGCTGGCGCCGTTGTCGCCTTCGTTTATCGACACGTCATTGATCGAAATCGCCGGCAAATCATCGTTTTGAATCGTGCCCGTGCCTTGTCCTTTAACGACATTCGCGCCCGAGACATTGGTTACGTTAACCAGGAAAGTCTCGTCCGGTTCGACACTCGCATCGCCGTTCACGTTGACGCTGAAAACGTAGTTTGCCTGTCCCGCCGGAATGAACTGATTGGCCAGCGACCTGGCGGTGTAATCGCCGCCGGCGGTCGTAGCGCTGCCGTCAGCGGTGGCGATATCGAATTTCACGTCAGCGCCTTGGGCGGGCGCCGACAGGCTGACCGTGAAGGTCGCCGTGGTGACGCCGTTGTCTCTTTCCGTGACTGTGACGTCATTGATTGAAAGATCAGGCGGCGCCCCGCCGGCGCAGTTGTTAGTCGAGCTCGAGTTCCGCGGCGATGGCAACGCGGACAGAAAGTCAGCGGCATTGTTATTCGTGTCGGTGCAGCCGCCCGCCTTCCGGTAACCAGCGGCGTTGTTGTTGCTCAGCGGGAAGGGAAATGGACCACTGCCTTCATAACAGTGATTGGCAGTCGCGGCGTTGCCGCCATAGCCGGCAAAATCAATCACGTCCGTTGCCTTAAACGCGTCGCCCGGGCAACTGCCGGTCAGCAGGGTTGTGCCCCTGACAAGCGCAATTTTTCCGGAGGTGGTACTGGTGAGATTGATCGTGCCGGCAGCATCCGACGTGGGCAATGGCGTGCCGTTGGCGCCGCCGGAGCTCTCCTTAATCAGGAAATAGTGGCCGGGAGCTATCGTTCCCGACGCCAAATCAGTCTTGGCCCAGGTCGAGCCGCTGACACTGAGAAACTGCGCCGAGAAGGGCGTGACCGAAAAATCCACGGTGGCTTTCCCGCGATTGAATAACTCGATGTAGTCATTGGTATAGCCGGCATTTGCCAACCCGCCGCCGGGGTAGAACTGGCTGATGACAAGCTGTGGAACATCGTCGTTCGTGATGGTGCCTATGGCGTGACCGCTGCCGACTTCCGCGCCGCCGCCGGCCTTTGAAAGATTGACGAAGAAAGTCTCGTCCGGTTCGTACAGCAGGTCGCCAACGATGGTCACGCTAGTTTGTTTCGTCGTCTCGCCCGCGTTGAATATCAAAGTGCCGTTCGCGGCCTCGTAATCGACACCGGCGATCGCGGTTCCGTTGGCAGTCGCGTAATCAACGGTGACTGTGTTGCCGCTCGCCGGCGAAAGGCTAACTGTAAAGCTGGCGGTCGTGGTTCCATCGTCGCCTTCCAGGACGTTCACGTCATTGATGAATAGCGCCGGCGCCGGCGGGCGCGTGTCGTCGTTGGTAATCGTACCGAGACCTTGATTGTCGGCAATGGTTGCGTTGGTAGCGCCGCTGAGATTGACGAAGAAGGTTTCATCCGGTTCGAAATCAGAATCGCCGTTTATCAGGACGGTAACCTGTTTGGCGATCTCGCCGGGATTGAAGGTGATAGTGCCGCTGGTTGACTGGTAGTCGGCAGGCGCCGTTGCCGTGTCATCGGCGCTCGCATAGTTCACCCGGACGATTTGGCCGCTCGCGGTTGAGAGGGTGACGGTAAAGACTGCTGAGGTTGGGCCATCGTTTCCTTCGACAATGCGCACGTCGTTGATGGAGATCGACGGCGGCGCATCATTGTCAGTGATTGTGCCCTGGCCCTGATTGTCGATTAAGACTGCATTTACCGCGTGCGAAAGATTCACAAGAAACGTTTCATTTACTTCATCAAGAATGTCGCCGTTGACGAGCACGGTGATGGTCCTGGTGATGTCGCCGGGATTAAAAGTCAGAGTGCCCTGGCTCGATTGGTAGTCGGCCGGCGCGACGGCAGTGCCATCGGCGGTAGCAAAATCCACGGTTACGATTTGCGCGCCGGGAGCAGCCAGCGTGACGGTGAAAGTCGCGTTAATGGTTCCGCTATTTCCCTCCGTTACGGTGATGTCGTTGATCGTCATCTCCGGCCGGCAATCGCCTGGCGCCGACCCGCTATTGCGTGGAGCCGGCGCCGCCGTGAAAAAGTCATTGGCGTTGTCGTTGGTATTGAGACACCCGCCGGCCTTGCGGAAAAGAGCCGTGGTGTTGCTCCCGCTGGTGAACGAGGCCGGGCCGCTGCCGAGGTAACAGTGATTGGCGGTCGCGGCTGCGCCGAGATAGCCGACAAAATCCGAGATCGATACGCCCGCCGGATTGAATGGCGGCGCACCATCGTCGCCCGGACAATTCGCGCCCAGGAGCGCAGCGCCGTTGACGAGCGCAACTTTGCCCGCGGTGGTGCTCGTCAGATTTAGTGAGCCGGTCGCGTCAGGCGTCGGCACGGGTGCGCCCACAGCGCCGCCGGAAGCCTCCTTGATCAGGAAGTAATGACCGGGCGCGATGGTCCCTTTCGTTAGATCGGTTTTGGCCCACGCAGATCCCGAAGCGCTGAGAAATTGCAACGAGTAAGGTGTGACTGAGAAATCGACGGTCGTCGCGCCGCGATTATAGAGGTCGACGAAATCGTTTGCGTAAGTTGCGCCGGTCAATCCGCCGCCGGGATAGATTTGGCTGATTACCAAATCGGCCTGGTCATCATTTTGAATAGTGCCCGTGCCCTGGCTGTCAGCGACATGTGTGCCGGCGCTGGGGGTCGAGAGATTTACCAGGAAGGTTTCGTCAGGTTCAACCAGAGTGTCGCCCTTGATGGCTACGTTAACCGTCTGGCTCGTCTCGTTCGCGTCGAAGGTGAGCGTGCCGTTGCTGGATTCATAATCCGACCCGGCAGTTGCTGTGCCGTTGGCCGTGGAATAATCAACCGTGACGGCCTGGCTGCTCGCCGGGTTCAGGGTGACGGTGAATTCGGCGGTTCTACTTCCGGCGTCCCCTTCGCTGATGAAGACGTCGTCGATGAAGAACCCCGGCGTGACCGGCAGCGGGTCGTCGTTATTAATCGTGCCCAGGCCCTGGCCATCGGCAATCGTGGCGTTAACCGGACTGCTGAGATTGACGAAGAAGCTTTCGTTTGGTTCGAAATCAGTATCGCCGTTGATGAGCACGGTGATTTGCTTCGTTGTTTCGCCGGGGTTGAAAGTAATGGTCCCCCTGGCCGTTTGGTAATCGTTGGCCGCGTTGGCAGTATTATCGGCGGTCGCATAGTTGACCGTCACGCTGAAGCCGCTGGCCGCCGAGAGCGAAACCGTAAATGTCGCCGCAGTCGTGCCGCTGTTGCCTTCGCTAACCGCCGCGTCGTTAATGGCGAGCGCAGGCGGTCCATCGTTGTCGTTGATTGTTCCTTGCCCCTGGCCGTCGATGACCACGGCATTGACGGCATTTGTCAGATTCACGAAGAAAGTTTCATTGGGCTCATCCATCGTGTCGCCATTGACCATGACGTTGATGGTCCTGGTGAGCTCGCCCGGATCGAAGGTCAGCGTCCCGCTCTTCGCGAGATAGTCGTCCGGGGCGGTAGCCGTGCCGTCGGCGGTAGCGAAATCAATCTTGACGGTTTGCGCACTCGCCGCCGACAGGCTGACGGTAAACGTGGCGTTGATGGCGCCGCTGTTTCCTTCAGTCACCGTAACATCGTTGATGATGACTTCGGGTTTGCAATCACCGGTGGGTGAAGACGAGTTACGCGGATTCGGCTTCGCGGTAAAGAAGTCATTGGCATTGTCGTTGGTATCGACGCAGCCGCCCGCTTTCCTGAAAGCAGCAATCGTGTTGTTGCTGAGGGTGAAAGAGGCCGGAGCGCTGCCCTCATAGCAATGGTTCGCCGTCGTCGCCGTCCCTCCGTAACCAACAAAATCGACGATGTTCGCCGGATTGAAAGGATGCGTTCCATCATCACCGGGGCAAATGCCACTTAAGAGCGTAGTGCCGGCGACCAGGGCAACCTTTCCGCTGGTCGTGCTCGTTAAATTCATCGCGCCGGAGACATCGGCAGGCGGTAAAGAAGATCCCGCCACACCGCCGGACGGTTCCTTAATCAAAAAGTATCGTCCCGGAGAAATAGCGCCGGAGGTTAGATCGGTCTTGACCCAGGTGGTTCCGGCCGCGCTCAGGAATTGTGCGGAGTATGGCGTAACGGAGAAGTCGACGGTTGAGCTGCCGCGATTGTAGAGCTCAATAAAATCGTTCGTATAACTGGCATTGGTTAAGCCGCCGCCAGGATAGACCTGGCTAATGGCCAGAGTTGACGTGTCGTCGTTTACGATGGTGCCCTGTCCCCGGGCGCCGTTGAACTGCGCCCCGGAAACATTCGTGACTTTCACAAAGAATGTTTCATCCGGTTCTACCAGCGTGTCGCCATTTACGTTGACATCGAAGGTATAAGACGACTGCCCGGCGGGAATCATCTGCCCGGTCAATGAGCGCGCGACGTAATCTCCGCCGGCGGCCGTTGCCGTTCCATCAGCGGTGGCAATATCGAAAGTGATGCCGCCCGGACCGGCTGCGATCGGTGTCCTTACCACAAAAGTGAAGCTGGCCGTGCCTGAGTCGCCCTCCTTCATCGTCACGTCATCCACACTTAAAGAGTTAGGGAAGAGAGGTCCGGAGACGCTCAGGGTCGCCGGGCCGCTACTAGCAGTGTTTGGGCCTTCAGTCGCTGAGGCGCTGATGTGCGCGACGCCGGCGCCATGTGTGCGGACGCTGGCGGTGACCGCTCCGGTGGCGGCATCCGCAGATGTTGAATCGATCGTCGCGACGGTGCTGTTGTCCGAGATGAAACTGATGGCGACATTCTTCATGGGCCGGCCGTATTGATCGAACGCCTGCGCGGTGAACAGCGTCACCTCACCCTGGTTTACGCTGGCTGAAGAGGGTGAGACGGTCACGCTTGCCAGGCGGCCCAGGCACGCGCCGAACGGGGTGCCATCTACCTTCAAACCCGGCGAGAATCGATGGCGCGAGTTTGCGTTTGTGTGCAGTACGAAACTGCCGTTGATATCGGGCGAGCGGGTGAGTGACTGGGAGTTGTTGCCGTCCAATCCGGTGGCCAGGCCATAAGCGAACTGCGCGATCAAGTTGCCTCCTGAATCGCGTAAGAGAATTGTAAGTCCCGTGTTTGTCAGGCCCAGACCGCTGGCAGACGTCGCCTTAAAAACCTGGGCGCAGCCGAAAATGGGATCGGCCGGATTGAACCCGCCGCCGCCGAACACAACTGCAGCCGAGCCGGCCGTCAAAGCTGTTCCCGGTGGGAAGGTGAAGCGAGTGTTTTCGGTAGTGCTGCCGTTGGCGCGTGTCTTGATTGTCCAGCCACTCAGGCCAATGGTTTCGTCCGCGCTGCCATTCACTAATTCGACAAATTCATCATCGGTCCCATCGCGCTGGCCATCGTCATTGGCATCGCCCGCAATTCCGTTTGGCGGATCAGCCAATACTTCATTAAAGAAGATTGCGCGGCCGGGATTGCCGAGCAGGGCCAGGTTTACCGGATTGCTCTCGCGCCCATCGGAGTTGATTGAGAGATTGACTGTGCCGGCGCCACGGAGGTCAGCGGGAACTCGGACGTGAATTTCATCGAGACCCGGCATTGTGTCTGCGGGCAGCACCGCTTCGGCATTCAATACGCGGCCGCCGATCGAAACGGTCGTCGAGATCGCATGGCGAGCGCCGGTGGCAAAGATGGCGAGGCGCAGACCGCCGCCCGTAGGATCGAAAGGCCCTTCCTGAAGAGTGTCCGCGTTCAGAATCAATCCCTCGCCGATGCCGTCGCCGGTCTTGCTGAAAACGCCCGGTGCGGTTCCCGATATTGCGACGTTGCCGCGGGCAGGGAAGCCGTCGGGATTTGTGACCGACACCTCGGCGGCGCCGATTTCCGACTGCGGTGGAACGACGAAAATAATTTGGGCCGGCGACACGAAGAGGATTTCTGCCGCCCGTCCGTTAATCGTCACCCTCGTGCCGGCCACACTAGTAGGGAAAGTCCCGTCGCTCGACGGTTGCGATTGCGCGGTGGCATTCGCGAGATTGGCGCCCTGCGCTGCCGCAATGCTGCCCCGCGCGACTGACTTTGTTTGAGAAGGTTCATGCCCAAAAGATGCATCGTTGACAATCGCTGTCAGGACACCGTTTACCGGACGTGGTGGGGGCGCTACGACATAGATTTCCGAGTTGTTCTCGGTACCGCTGTTCGTCACCGGGCCCGAGAGCACCCGCGGAAAATTGAACGCGACGATCGAGCCGTCATCATTTAATGCGGAAACGACTTCCGCCGCGGCGCTCGACGGCGCGTTGGTGATTTTCGAAAACCTGGCCGTCGGCAAATCGTAAACGTACAGCTCAACGCCGCCGTCGGAATTACTGCCGGCGTCGCTTACTGTCCGGCGCGCCGCAAAAGCGATTCGTAATCCATCACCGCTGATGGTCGGATTGAGCGGAACTTCGGTGGCCCGGGCGCCGAGCGAAGTAATCTGCCGGATCGAGCCGCCGCCGCGCCCGTCGAACATGAATACTTGCGTGGTGTTGGTTGATGTCTCAGCCGCATAAACAACGCGAGCCCCATCGTCGCTAATCGCGCGGCCGTAAGTCATCGCCAACGATTGGACGCCGGATGCGATCACCACCGGTGAACCACCCGCGCGCGGCTGCTGCAACAGGTTGCGAGCTGTGCCGGCGGTCACGCCATCGTCTCTGATAAAAACCACGGTTGATCCGTCACCGCTAATCTTTGCATCAGTTGCGCCGACGACCCCCGATGAATTGGTCAGTTGCGTAAACGAATTCGCGAGCGCGTCGTAAACAAAAATCTCCAGGTTCGCGTCGTTGTTCTGACCGGCGAGGTCGCGGTTTGAAGAGAATGCAATGAATCGTCCATCGTCTGAAATTGAAGGCTGAAAATTTCCGTTCGCGACGCGATTAACCAGACTGCCGGGCGAGGTGTTGGTTACCTGAATCAGTTTGGCGCCGTCAAAAAGAAATATTTCTGAGTTGCCGTCGCTGTTCGTTCCCAGAAGATCGTCTCGGGAAGCGAATGCGATGCGCGTACCGTCTTGCGAGATTGCCGGAGCGACCAGACGCGAACCGGCGATCTGAAAGAAGGTTGCCGGGTCGCCATTGAGGCCGGCGCGGATCGCCCGAAAGTGATCGTTGCCTCCTGCTTGGGCAACATCTTCAGTAGATTCAAATGCGATAACCCGGCCGTCCCCGCTGAGGGACGGGTTAAGATTGATTCCTTCTTCAGTGGTGTTGGTGATACGGCGCAGAGTTGAGGACTGCACGCGAGCGCCCCTGCCTCTGATGAGGCAGACGGCCAGCATGGTGAGCACCAGCAGAGCAAGCAGTAAATGGCGATTCACGCGTCAACATGCGGGTAGGGAAGGTAATTTCTTAAAGTTGTGTTGCCGGTCTTCTGCTGGATATCCGGGGCAGTAGCCCGACCGTCAGGGAGGGCTCCTATTTCGCATAACGAGCCTTCCCGAACGGTCGGGCCCATGCCCTGTGCAAGCAACACACCAATAAGAAGCTACCTGGCGAAACAGGCCGGGCATTCTACATATTTTTGCGGCAATTACAATGAAACCAAATATGCATCGAGCCCCAAACTGAGTTAGGATGCTCCCTTACGTTCGGTTGTTGATTCCCAGACAAAGGAAGCGGGCAGATGAACATTGCAATCGCAGGCGCCAGTGGCCTCGTTGGATCTGCGTTGGTTCCTCAACTCACAGCCGAGGGAGCGGCAATCACCCGCCTGGTCAGAGGCACCCCTAAGTCAGGCCAAATTGAGTGGCACCCGAACCAGGATCAACTAAATCCCCAGGCCCTCGACACCTTTGACATCATTATCAATCTGGCGGGAGAGAATATCGCCGCCGGCCGCTGGACTGATGATCATAAACGGAAGATTCGCGATAGCCGCGTTAGTGGAACTCACCTCTTGAGCGAAGCCATCGCGAAAATGAGGCAGAAGCCGCAGGCTTTCATCTGCGCCTCGGCGACCGGCATCTATGGTGATCGAGACGATGAGACGCTGGATGAACAGAGCGAATCAGGCGGTGGATTTCTCGCCGGTGTCTGTCGCGAATGGGAGAAGGCCTGCGAGCCGGCCATCAAAGCTGGCGTGCGCGTGGTTAATCTTCGCCTGGGCCCGATTCTCGCGCGCGAAGGCGGCATGCTGACAAAGCTGCTCACGCCCTTCAAGATGGGCATGGGCGGAAAGGTCGGATCCGGCAAACAATACATAAGCTGGGTCGCGCTCGACGATGCGGTCAGCGCCATCAAGCTCGCCATCAGCGACCCATCCATAAAGGGGCCGATAAACATTGTCGCGCCTAATCCGGTGACCAATGAAGAATTCACCAAGACGCTCGGGCACGTTTTGAATCGTCCCACGGCGCTGGCCATGCCGGCCTTTGCCGCGCGCCTGGCGTTCGGAGAGATGGCCGACGAGATGTTACTGGTAAGTCAGAAAGTGTTGCCGAAGAGGTTGGCTGCGGCCGGATTTCAATTTCGATATCCGAACCTGGAAGCCGCGCTGCGCAAGTACGCCCACTGAAGGATTGGGGCAGTAGCCCGACCGTCAGGGAGGGCTCATAGACCCGTATAAGGAAGATCTTTCCCTGGCAGTCGGCCTGCTCCCCAAGCCAGCATTATCACCACAGTATCCAGGCCAGGACATATCTGAACACGCCCGCTCCTATCAAAACTCAAAAGGCATTCGGCCGGTGACTCGCGCTGATACCAGCTACGGGCTTTATTTCCTGTTGTTAGTTACTACTTTGAGATAAGATGTCGCCCCCTAGAGGAGTCGACTAATGGATCCTTCTATACTTGCCGCAATATCCGGGGCGCTCACAGTTTTGTCGGCGGAAGTTGCTAAGGGTACCGCGGGTGCAGCAGGAAAGGACGCGTGGAACCGGATAAAGGGGCTGCTCGGTTCAGAATCAACCGGCGCTTTGGAGCAGGCGCAAAGCGTCGTCAGTAAACAGCTCGCAGCTAACCCCGATTTTTCCCTCGAAGTACTGGCTTTGCTTAAATCGAGTAATAGCTCAAACGTAGGACGGTTGGTTGGCTCAATCACAGCCGAGAAAGTCGTGGTGGCGGATAACATTAACAATGTGAATATGTAAACTAAACAAAACAAAACTCCTACATGTCCTCCAACTCCGAAACAGACCACTTCCTTGTCAATAACGTTGACTCGGAAAAAGTTGTCATAGCTGAGCATATTGAAACGGTCAATGTGGCCGAGACAAGAATGCTTCCAGCGCCGAATTTCCTTCCGCCTGATCTCCCAATCTTTGCCGGTCGAGACACTGAATTAGCCGAGGTCGAAGCAGCCCTGCAAAATCGCGGGGCGATCGTTGCCATCTGCAGTCTCTGGGGTATGGGTGGAGTAGGCAAGAGTGCGCTTGCCATTCACGTGGCCCACCGGCTGCGTGCGCAAGGCCATTTCCAGCACGGTGTGCTCTGGGCGAACCTGCGGGCTTCGACCGTGGATGAAGTCCTGGTCGGATTCATTCGCGCTTTTGGCTTCGATGAAGACCAGATTCCCGGCTCAAGAGCCGATCAGATTGGCGTTCTCCGAAGCATCCTAAATGGCAAGGACGTATTGATTATCCTGGACAACGTCAGCCGGGAAGAGGAAGCCACTCCCTTTCTGGCGAATCACCCCACAGTATCTCTCATCATCACCAGTCGCAAACAGCTGCTTGGACTCGCAGAGTATTCAGCATTGATCAGAGACCTGGACGTATTTTCAATAGAGGCCGCGTGCGATTTCCTGAAGCAGCGCCTGGGTGCACGCGCTGAAACCGAGCCTGAGGCCATCAGGATGATCGCTCAATTATCCGGTCGTTTGCCTTTGGCCTTGTCAATTGCGGCCGCGAGATTATCTGACGTGCGACGGTGGCCGGCGCTCTCGACATTTGTCGAAAGATTGCAAGACGAGCGCCAGCGTCTCAACGAGTTTGCCTTGCAAACCAGGGAACGCGATCTGAGGGCTGTTTTTTCAATTAGCTATGACTCTCTTGAGGATGATCAAAAGCGCGCGTTTCGTTTGATTTCATTGTTTGCTCAGCAAAACTTTGGTTCTTCAGCGGTCGTGGCGTTGCTCGAAATCGATAAGCGTTTGGCCATAGATCAACTTGAAGAGCTCGTTGCCCTATCGCTGCTCTTACGATCGCAACTTGGCGGATATCAAATGCACGACCTCATGTTCCTGTTCGCGGCGGAGCGGCTGCGCGAGGAGGTCGAGGAAGCGGATGTCAGTGCCGGGCGATTGCGTTTGGACGAATATCACAATCAGGTAAAGCGCGCTCGACGTTTGGGCTCGGAGGCTTCGATAAAGGCAAGAACCGGGAATCTTGACGAGGCGATTGAGCTGTATGAACAGGCCCAGGAGATCAATGAACAAGTTCAAATCCGCAGCGGGCGGGCGAATACGTTAGGCGGGTTGGCGTCGGCGTATGCGCAGCAAGGCGAGTTAGAGAAGGCAATTGACTACTACAGTCGATCGCTGGAACTGAACAAAGAGATTGGAAACCGGGCGGGGCAGGCGAATGCGTTAGGGGGGTTGGCGTCGGCGTATGCGCAGCAAGGCGAGTTAGACAAGGCAATTGAATACCACAGTCAATCGCAGTTGCTGAGCAAAGAAATTGGAAACCGAGCCGGGTGGGCGAGTTCGTTAGGGGGGTTGGCGTCGGCGTATGCGCAGAAAGGCGAGTTAGACAAGGCAATTGACTACTACAGACAATCGCTGGAACTGAGCAAAGAGATAGGAAACCGAGCGGGGCAAGCGAGTTCGTTAGGGGGGGTGGCGTCGGCGTATGCGCAGAAAGGCGAGTTAGACAAGGCAATTGACTACTACGGACAATCGCTGGAACTGAGCAAAGAGATTGGTAGCCGAGCAGGGCAGGCCAGTTCGTTAGGGGGGTTGGCGTCGGCGTATGCGCAGAAAGGCGAGTTAGACAAGGCAATTGACTACAACTCGCAATCGCTGGAACTGAGCAAAGCGATTGGAAACCGAGCGGGGCAGGCGAGTTCGTTAGGCGGGCTGGCGTCGGCGTATGCGCAGCAAGGCGAGTTAGAGAAGGCAATTGACTACTACAGTCAATCGCTGGAACTGAGCAAAGAGATAGGAAACCGAGCGGGGCAAGCGAGTTCGTTGGGCGGGCTGGCGTCGGCGTATGCGCAAAAAGGCGAGTTAGCAAAGGCAATTGACTACCACAGTCAATCGCTGAAACTGAACAGAGAGATTGGAAACCGAACGGGGCAGGCGAGTTCGTTAGGTGGGCTGGCGTCGGCGTATGCGCAGAAAGCCGAGTCAGAGAAGGCAATTTACTACTACAGTCAGGCGCAGTTGCTGAACAAAGAGATTGGAAACCGAGCGGGGCAGGCGAGTTCGTTAGGCGGGTTGGCGTCGGCGTATGCGCAGAAAGGCGAGTTAGACAAGTCAATTGACTATTACCATGAAGCGCAGTTGCTGAACAAAGAGATTAGTAACCGAGTAGGTCAGGCGAATGCGTTAGGCGGATTGGCGTCCGCGCATGCGCAGAAAGGCGAGTTAGACAAGGCAATCGACTACTACCGTGAAGCGCAGTTGCTGAACAAAGAGATTGGAAACCGAGCGGGGCAGGCGCATGCTTTAGGAGGGCTGGCGTCAGCGTATGCGCAACGTGGAAAGTCGGTAGACGCGGTTTTTTACTATGAGGAGGCTCTAAAGCTTAACAGAGAAATCGGAGACGTTTTTGCGCAAGCAAAGGCGCTCGGAGGATTGGCATCCATATACTCGCAAAGCAAGAATTGGGTGAAGGTAATCCATTATCAGGAAGAAGCTTTGATAATCAGTGAAAACCTGAACGACAACCTGGGCCAGGAAAAAGCCCTCGGAGGAATTGCTTTTGGCTATTCACAGCTCGGCGAGACCGACAAGTCTATCGAATATCAGTTGAGAGCCCTTGAACTAAATAAGCAGAACAACAATCCTCGCGGCGAGGCCAGAGCATATGGCGCGCTAGCCGCCGCTTATCGAAGGAAGGGTGAGACGCAAAAGGCAATCGACTACTTCCTCAGCGCCCAGCGCATTAACGAGAGAACGGGGGACCTTAAAGGCCAGGCAAGAGCGCTGGGTGGGTTAGCGACGATTTATTTCCAAGAGCAACGTTGGGATGAAGCAATTGACTACCTGGGACAAACTTTAAAGTTGAACCGAAGAATGCGGGACAGGTTCACCTTCAAGACTCTCTATCAGCTGGCAGTTTCGTTTAATGCAATCGGAGACGCGGAAAATGCGCGCCGTTATATCCAAGAAGCCCACCAATTGTCGCGAGGCAAAGACCGGTATATTAATCAGCTCTTCGAAGAACTGAACAAAGTCGAATGACCGCGTTGGCCTCGCTGGTGAAGGGTTTCACCACAGTATCCACGCCAGGACATATCGAAACACGCCCGCTCCTATCAAAACCCAAAAGGCATTCGGGCGGTAACGCAGCAGAATTATCAGGATCAAGACTGCCATGGTGGCGCCGATCACTGTGTGGATGCCGGCGCGGGCGACGCTCCAGGCGGCGGCGGCCAGCAAACCGGTGACCGCCGGCGCCACGCCGCGCAGGAATGCCTGGGTCTGGCGGTTCGAGCGAAAACGTTTGAAGGACGAACCGGCCGCAATAGTCATGAGAAATGACGGCAGGAATACGCACAGGGTGCAGAGCAACGCGCCGATAGTGCCGGCCACGCGAAAACCGACGAAGGTGGCCATGATCAGAACCGGGCCCGGCGTGATTTGTCCGAGCGCCGTGGCGTCGGCGAATTCCTGATGGGTCAGCCAATGATGTGAGTTGACGACTTCATTTTCGATTTCGGGAATCATCACATAGCCGCCGCCGAAAGTTACGGCCCCGATGCGCAGAAAGATGAATGAAACCGACAAAGCCAGACCTAACTTGGCGATGAGCGGCCAGGCGGGCAGCAGCAGGGCTTGGCGAAACTTGCCCTTGCTTCGGCCGTCGTCTTCGAGCGCGTCGTCTTCCGGTGTCTGCGTCACCAATTGTTCGCTCATATCGCGCAGACGCTGTTCGGCCATGGCCTCTGTGAGATAACCGCCGTAAAAGCGATGCGGCTTTCGTCTTCGCCTCCGCCCAATCCGTTCCTTGATACGCTGCTGCCGCCGTACAGCGAAGCTGCGAATCCGTCCCAGTCGCGGAAGCCTGGGCTCGACGAACGATTCGATCCCGATGCCAATTAAACCCGCGATCAGGATTACCTCCACCACCGTGGCGCGCAGGAAGATGACGGCCGCGAATGAAAGCACGATAAGAATGCGCTGCCAGGTTTTGCTGGAGGTATGCCGGCCCATGCGCCAGGCAGTTACCGCGATGAGAGCGACGACGGCAGCATTGAAGCCGTGGAAGAGTTGTTCGGTATTCGGCAGCGCGCGAAAGCGGTCGTAGAGTGCCCCGAGCGCAATCATCATCAACATCGAGGGCAGGATGAAACCGGCCAGCGAAACGGTCGCGCCCCGCCAGCCGCGCAGCCGAAATCCCAGGTAGGTTACGGCGTTGCCCGCGGCGGTTCCCGGCAGGCTCTGGCCCAGGGCCAATGCTTCCACGAAGTCGTGCTCACCCAGCCAGTGCCGCTCCTGGACCACCAGGTGACGAATCTGCGCGAGCACCGCAAAGCCGCCGCCAAAACCGGTAATGCCAATTTTGAGAAATGAGAGAAACAGACCGCCGAGCGTTGCGGTTTGCGAGATTCTTTGAAGTCTTCGCTGTTCGTACCGGGCGCGAGTTCTGATCTTCCGAACTCGGTGACGACCGTGAGTTTTCCTGACAACGTCCGTGCTTGCCACTGCCTTCGGAGTGTATCACGGAGTGATCGGATGAATCCCGGCAACCTCACTGAGACCAGGGACTGCAAACCACTCCTTAATCGCTTGGAAATTGTGACTGGCTGAGCCCAGGGTATTCTCAAAAAAAAGCTTCCCAAGACGGGCTCTTCGCTATACACTCCGCGCACCTTGCAGTAAGTCCCAACTCGTCCCAAACGCTAGGAGTACGCCATGAAGCCTTCGATTGTCGCGTGCCTTACCTTCCTGCTGGTGTTTGCAGCTACAGGAACAAATGCCTTTGGCGCGGCCGCCGCCCCAACCCCAACGCCGGCCAACCAGGCGACGCCACCGCAGTCGGGAGATGCGAACACCGACGATAAAAAGAGCGGCGCGACGGACGACAAGATCATCGCTGACGGATATGTCCCTGAGCCGGTTGCTCCCGGCCGCGACGTAATACTCCATGGCTCATTCAAGGCAGGCACCTGGGATCTATTCCTGACGAAACTCAGCAATCAGTCTTTGTATATTCCGCCAATCCGGGGCGTGCCCTCGGGGCAAACGAGTCTCACCTTCACCATGCCCGCCACCCTCGAGCCCGGAAGATATTTTGGTGTGCTGGCAAACACGGTGGGCGACACCACCACAAAGATTCCCGTTCCCGGAGAATTGCTGGTGCCGGCCCCGCCCGCTTTAAAAGTAACTATCGACAAAGTCCAACCGAAGGACGCCTATCCCTATCCGAACGCAAACAACAAATATGATTTCGAAATCGCCGGCACCAACTTCTCTCGCTATCTGCCAGACAACAAAGTTGAAATAAACGGCGTGCCCCTGACGCTGCGTTGCCAGGGTTGTCTTACTACAGATGCCAATAGTCCGGAGCTGCGGGCCGACCCGGACAGCCCTACCACTAAGTTAATTGTCGAGAATTACACCCCGCCCGGATACTCCAACCCGCTCGAGGTGAGTGTGCGCGTAGGGATTGGCGATAACGTGGCCAAGGCCCCCAAGCCTTTAATGTTTTCCAGCATCTCGAGAAATCGCTTGCAGTTTTATGCGCTGGGATCCTTCCTGCTGATCGTCGGGATGCTGTTCGTGGTGGTCCAGAGCAAGGCCAGGCGCCGGGGAGATAAATTCTGGTCGCTGCGGGGCTTTCTCATCGACCAGGAGACAAATTCCTACAGCCTTTCAAAATTTCAGTTGACAGTTTTTACCATGGTGACTGTCTTCGGATACATCTACGTATTTGTTTGCGATTTATTCGTGCAGTGGAAATTTGTCCTGCCGCCCGTGCCTGAGAATTTACCGACCATGCTCGGGCTCAGCGTGGGTACCAGCGTAGTGGCCGCGGGCATCGGCGCGCGAATTGGCGGCAAGGGCGCCGGTCCTGAAAGTCCTTCGGCGGCAGATTTCATTTCCGCCGGCGGCGTCGTTATGCCGGAGCGGTTTCAGTTCTTCCTGTGGACCATCGTTTCATCGGCTGGGGTGCTGGCGCTCATTCTGGCTTCCGATCCCGCCACCGTGAATGAACTGCCCAAGTTTCCGGACGGATTGATCTATCTGATGGGACTCAGCTCCGCCGGCTATCTGGGAGGCAAACTGGTGCGCGGGCCGGGTCCCAGCGTACGGAGTCATGATGTCAACCGGAACATGACCGCAGACGGCCCGACCCTGGAGTTCGTGCTTCATGGCGACAATCTCTCCACTGATGCGACGTTTCAGCTCGACGACGAGCACATTCCGGCGGGGCAAGCTAAGACCAAGTCCATTACGGCGGAGACAGGTAATGATCCGAAACTGTGCAGCGTGCTGAATGTGGTAATCAGCAAGGTCGCAATTCGCTATTTTGATGGCTCACATAGCTTGACGATCATCAACCCCGATTCGCAGGCGGCCGCCGTGAGATATGGCACCACCATCGAGTCGGTTACCAAAGGCGACGTGAAAGATAACAAGGTGCTATTTAAAGTAACTGGCTCCAACTTCAAGGATCCGTCGTCGGCGAAGTGGGTGGATGCCCACGGCGCCGTCTGGGATCTTGGAACGGAGGCCGTAACCAAAAAGAGCGAAGTCGAGCTCGAGGTTCAGGTGCCGGAGGATCTCGTGACTGACGAGGACAAAGGGTTGCTCTGCATCGTTCGTCCCGGCACGAGCCCTAATCTTTTGATCACTACCTGGAGTCTGGAGGATCGAGCAGTAGTCGCCACGCCGCCGGAAGCATTCGGACCGCAACTTCAGTCGCCGCCGGGGTCATTTGACTCGCCACTTCAGTCACCGCCGGCGGATTAACGGCGGAAGATGGGAAGGAGGACCCGGCAATCGATCGGCGGAATCGGCGCCGGGGACCTTCTAATAGCCAGGGTTCCGGTGCAAGCATAAGGAGCAACGCATATGCTTAGGCTCATCGACACAATCGGCGGAATCGCACTTACGTTCCTTTTAGGAAAGAAAGTGTCGTGGAAGGATGTGAATGATGAGGCTAAACAAATACGCGTCTTTGTTGGGGCAGTGACCTCGGGTCTGATACTTGGAGTTGTGTTCTACGTTCTACCCATTTTATTCAAGTCGCTCAACGTGTTCGGCAACGACAATGGTACCAAAGCCTGGATTGCTTTCGTCGGCGTCCCGGTAGCGTCAGTCGCGCTCACATTCTGGCTCGAATCTATAGATCCGAAATTCAAGTGAAGTAGGTGAGTAGGAGCTGCGGTTGGCACAGCTCCGCAAATGGGAACATTCATATTCGACGCAAACTGCTTATCCCATCTGCTCACGCAGATGGTACTGACCTTAGGCCGCCGGCACGGCAACCTCTCTGGCGTTACCAAATTCGGGAAGCACGCTGAAAACCTCGAGCGCGTACTTGACGTTTCCAAACGGCGCTGAGACCTGCACGCCTTGAATCAGGTCGCGCACGTCGGCGAGCGACTCGCGCGCAATCTTCAGGCCTTCGTCGCGTCCGGCCTCTTTGCTGGCGGCCGAGGCCACGCGCATCCGCTCCATGATCTCCGGAGTCACCCGCACACCCGGGACTTCATTGTGGAGGAATTCGGCGTTGCGGAATGAAACCAGCGGCCAGATGCCGGCGATAATCGGAATGCGGCAGTGTTCGATGCGCACCAGAAACTCGCGCAGCTGTTGAATATCGAATACCGGCTGAGTAATCGCGTACTCGGCGCCGGCCTCAATCTTCCATTCAAAGCGCCGGATTTCTTCATCCATGTTCACTGCGCCGGGATTGACGCCGACGCCGATTGAGAACGCAGTTGGATCGCCGATCGGGTTATTGCCGATGTCGAGGCCGTGGTTCAGCTTATTGACCATATTGGTGAGACCGATGGCGTCGATGTCGAAAACCGCAGTCGCATCGGGATACGGGCCCATCTTCGGCGGGTCACCGGTAATCAAAAGCAGATTGCGCAAGCCCATCGCGGCGGCGCCGAGGAGATCTGACATCATGCCGAGCAGGTTGCGATCGCGGCAGCAGTAGTGCAGCACCGGCTCGATGCCGATTTCCTTCTGCACCATCAGGGCCGTGGCCATGGCGCCCATCCGCGTCTGCGCGCGCGGTCCGTCCGGGATGTTCACGCCATCGACGCCGGCGTCCTTCAGAAGACGAATTGCATCCAGGGTCTTCCAGGGATTGCAACCTTTCGGCGGCAGCACTTCGACTGTAGTGACGAATTCGCCGGTCGCAATTTTGCGCGCCCAGTTTGAGCGCTCCGCCGCCGGCACCACCGTTACCTCAGGTGGTTTCAGATCGCGCACGCTGACTTTCGCCGTCTCGGAAACCGGCACTTGCTGGGTACGCGGATGAAACTGCCGGATGGCGTCGGCGATCATCTTGATGTGCGCGGGCGTGCTGCCGCAGCAGCCACCCACGAAACTGGCGCCCGCCTGAATGATTCGCCGCGAGTATTCGGCCATGTACTCAGGCGAGCACATGTAGATCTGACGGCCTCCCACATCGCGCGGCAGTCCGGCATTCGGCTGCGCAGACAGCTTCTTCTCCGTGAGCGCGCGCATTTTTTCAATCGCATTCAAAACGATCGCGGGTCCGACGCCGCAATTGAGGCCAATCACATCGGCGCCCCATTCAGCTATGCGTTTGGTGAATACTTCGGGAGTGGCGCCAAACAAAGTGTTGCCGTCCATTTGAATCGTCACCTGCGCCACGATCGGCAAATCGCACAACTCGCGCACCGCCTGAATTGCCTGGTGCAATTCAGAGATGTCCGAGAAGGTCTCAACGATGAAGAGATCGACTTCGCCTTCGAGCAGCGCCGCAGCCTGTTCTGAAAACATCTGTTTCGCTTCGTCGAAGGAAGTTGGCCCATAAGGTTCAATCCGCAGACCCAACGGCCCAATTGCGCCGGCGACCAGCGCCCGATGGCCGGCGGCTTCCCGAGCGATGCGTGCCGCCCTGATATTGATTTCGCGCATGCTGCCGTCCAGACCATAAGGTTGGAGCTTATTGACGTTGGCGCCGAAGGTGTTGGTTTCGAGAATCTCGGCGCCCGCGCGCACGTACTCGGCGTGGACCTCGCGCACCAGATCGGGCGCCACGAGATTCAATTCGTCGTAGGAACGATTGATGTAGACGCCCTTGGAATAGAGCATCGTGCCCATCGCGCCGTCGAAGATGTAAGCCTTGTCCGAATCGAGAAGTTGTTGGAAGGTTTCCATGATTTTTCTTTGCCTCGTTTAGAGGCGGGCTACGGCCCGCCCTCTTCACGGGCCGCGAAGGCGGGCGGTAGCCCGCCTCTAAACGGGACAAATAAAAATCCCGCGCTAAACAACGCGGGACTTCAAATCCGTTTTGAAGTTTTTTCGGTTCGTCCGGGGAACTCGCCGAGCTGTTTAGCCGTTTGTTTTGCGTGGCCGCAAGTCGCCTTAACTCACCACGTTTTCAAGGATGCTTATAGTCCTCTGCCGAGGCTGATGTCAAGGCGCGTTACTAGTGGGTAGTGTCCTAGTTCTGAGTTGCTGATGCGGCTTGCCGCTCGCCAGTGCGGTAAGGCTTGCTTACCGACAGACCGTTTAAAAGGGATCGTCGGAGGCTATGCCTCCGGCCCGAGGCGCAGCCTCGGAAAATATAAGCACGTGACGGTGAGGCAAGCCTCACCGCGCTGGGGGGCGGCAAGCCGCAGAAGACCCGATTCGTCGTTGTTGGAACCGCAACACGAAGTTAGGACAGTGCCTAGTAGTGGGTGATGACCTAAATTCGACTGGAGCTCAACCGTCTCGGTTGCCCTGTCCAGAGACGGTAAGCGCGGACGCTGGCGCTCCGGTCCAAAACGGTCGCGTGGTTCAGAAAACCACGGAGGCACGGAGTAAATTTGAACCAGAGCGCCAACTGGCGCGTGTAACCCGTTTGACGCCGCTGGTCGCCCAGTGCAAAGTTACCGAAGCCAAGGGTCGTGTCCTAAATTAATTTCTCTCTGGGTCTCGGTGGATCTCCGTGCCTCTGTGGTGAGCTTTTTCTGCGCCAATTTTCACCACAGAGACACAGAGGAGTCGCAGAGACACCGAGGATAAAGCAAAGTGGGACGACACCAAGATGAGACTCGCATTCCTGTTCGTTTTGTCTCTCGTCCTGACCGCCGGTTTGTCGCCTGCTCTGGCGCAATCAGCCGCCGGAAACGCGCGGGTAGACGGCGGAACCGTTTTTGTCTGGGGTCACGTCACTGCGATGGGAAAACCTCTGGCGGACGCCGCGGTTGGCCTCTGGCGACAGCCCCGTTCCCGCCCAGAGCCTGATAATTTGGCGGCAGTTACCCGGACTGATCGCGATGGCAAATATCAGCTCAAAGCCACGGCCGGAAAGTATTTCATTGCTGCAAAGGCCGATGGCTTTGTGGATGTTATCGAGAACGAACCGTTACTCAAGTCGCTTCGCCGAGTTGCGGTGGTCGAGGGGTCTTGGCCGCTGACAGTCGACTTTGAGTTAGTACCCGCGGCGGCCTTGGAAGGTACCGTAACAGATGATCAGGGCAAGCCCGTCCCGCAAACTTCCATCCGGCTTATGCCGGTCGGCATGCCGACGGTTTCGATGCCGTTCTGGTCTTTTCCCAAC
>Ga0126383_10000473_pt1 | contig 22387 bp, 23 predicted proteins | sample PanSoiMetPlot_35_FD_96882 | JGI IMG/M metagenome (GOLD analysis project Ga0126383, IMG submission 96882) | Tropical forest soil microbial communities from Panama - MetaG Plot_35 | ecosystem: Environmental > Terrestrial > Soil > Tropical forest > Bulk soil | place: Panama | collected 2016-02-17
CCAACCCGGACGACACCGGCTTTAGCGGCCAGATGGGGGACAGCTGGACCGAAGAGGCACGCGAGGCCAGTGCCGAAGCCCGCAGGCTTCGGGCCTCGCGCATCGCCGAGCTGAAAAAGCGAGCGCAGCACCACGAAGAGAAGGCCGAGCAGCACAAGGAAGGCTCGCGCAAGCGCGCGCTGCACAGCATGGCGGCGGGCAGCTACCACGAGGCAATCAACGAGTATCTTCGCAAGGGCGGTGATCCCGAGGTGGCCGAGCTGCATGCTGCGGTGGCCAAGCACATGCAGGACGCGCTCACCCTGGATGAAGAGGTGGGCCACGTCTTCCACGGCAATCAGCATACCGGCGGTCTCGGCGGTCGCAATCAGAAGACGCAAAGCAGCCGAGCCAAGAGGATCGGCGACTTCCTAAGCTCTCCAGGTGCCAGGGCGGCCATGCATTTCACCGCCAAGGAAACGATTGGATTGGGCGTGCATGTCAGTGAGCACGCTCTTGACGCAACAATTGCTAGCACGATCACGGGCAGCTTGATGGCGCTGGGTTCAGCGTTTCTCCCAGCTGCGGTCGCTGGGGCGGCTGCTGGCTATGCGGTACATCGGATTGCGCATCATCTTGGAATTGATGCCAAGCGTGCGCACGAGCTGTGCAGGCTTGCGGTTGGAAAGCTTACGCAGTTTGCCGATGACGTGATGTCAAGACAGACCGGCATGCAGGCGCTTGGCTACGGCGATGCAGATGAAGACCCGATTCTGCGCGGGCTGCACGCATTGAACAATGCCCTGAACAGCTACTCGACCGAGCAGCTGATGCGGATGGCGGAGGATCGAGCGCGGCACTTCAAGTACGACGAAGAGGCTGGGCATCCGTTCCGCGGCAATCAGTACACGACGGGCGAGAGCGGCGGCGGCAAGAGCCGCGGCGAGCAGCTCAGAGAGAAATACAAGAGCGAGGAAGCTAAGCCGCGCTATGCGGGCGAGCCGGGGGATCATCCTGGCGAGGGATACTCGAAGAGCGCCAAGATTGATGAGCACGGCGTCATCCAGACTGACAATGTCGATGATGCGGCGCGGGCATTGTTTGAGAACAAGCGAGTCGAGCTTAATCAGATCAAGCAAGTCAGCACGCTGATCGACAAGCTTGGTCAGGTTGCCGCCGACATGGAGAAGAAGGGAGAAAAGGCCCCGAAGTTCAATCTCTGCAATGTCAGCGTCAAGGGCACCAACTTGTTCTGCACAGAGAGTCAGGGCATCCCGCGCGTTCGCATGCCGCAGTTCAGGGACAATCCGCACGCGCTGGCGTTTGTTGATTATCTGAAAAGACAAGGCATCAAGTCCGAGACTGGCACCGAGTACGCGGCGAACCTGCGTGCCACGCAGGACGAGCTGGGAGGGAAGACTGTTGCGGGGATCATGGGAGTGCTGCGCTCCGGCAATGATCCGACTGATCTCGCTGGCCGTCCGTTGGTGATCTCGAAGGACGACTACATCGTCGATGGTCATCACACCTGGGCGGCGAAGCTCGGTCTCGACGCTGCCGATGGCATCTTGCGTGACGACAAGCAGATGAATGTCGTGCGCGTTGATCTCGGCATCATCCACATCCTGCATCTGGCCAACAAGTTCACCGGCAAGGGGGGCCGCAAGCAGATGGATCGCAGGCGAGTCCGCGACTACGAAGGCCAGCCGCGGGCGGCATCAGCACCAGGACACTCCAGTGGCGAGTTCGCTTCAAAAGGGGGCGGTATTGAAGCATTGACCGAAGAGGGTGCTGGCACATTCGGTAAGAGTGAGCCAGCCGGTGGTGAGAAGGCATCGCCGGGCGTTCCAGCCTCGCTGATCAAGGCTATCGAAGACCACGTTGAAGGCATGGGCGGCGAATTCCTGCAGCACGGCAGCGCTGATTTGACGAAATGGTTGATGCTGACGCATCGCCAGGAGATGCTCGATTTGATCGACAACATGCCACCTAACAAGCGGCCAACGTTGTTGCTGCACAAAGGCGATGAGGCCAAGGGTATGCCATCTGTCTGGTTGCTTGGCTGGAGTGATACGGAAAAGACCGACATCCATGATCATGTTCGATCCGAGGTTGGCATTTCCGTCCTGCGCGGCAATATCGACAATGAATGGAATCATCCGCCACCAGATTATCTAGACGCAGCGAAGAGCGAGAGTGGTTTGCAAGTGCCGATCAACAAGGATGTAGCGAGTGAGAATCAGACATTATCGCTACAGGCTCCCTACATTCATCTGATGCGCGGAACGTCGCCATCGAAAGCGTCTGGACGGCGCGACGTGTCGGTGCACGCCTATCATCCACCATTGAAACAGATGCACTATTTCAAGAGCCGCGGCGGAGCGCTGCATTACGACGGTGATTGGGACGAGGATCGCCCGCCGTCTGAGTATTCGAAGCGCGATAGGAAGATGCTGATGGACGGCAGGCGTGGGTGTTTGTGCTGCATGCCATGGGCTGCGAGATGATTTCGCTCTGCCGTCCGCATCGCAAGCCGCCGACGCGACTGCAGATGAGGGACGCGCATGCCGGTCGCGACCCTACCAAGACCTACTATCTGCGGGCCAAGATGCGGCGCGAGAGCGATGGGCGCTGGATGACGTTTGGGCGCACCATCCGCGAAGCCTTGATCAAGAACGATCTGATTGGTTTGCGCGGCGTCGGCCAGATACCGCATGGCGACAAGGTCGAGGGCTTCACCGCTTGGCTGCACTCAGAGCTGCAGCAGAAGGTTCTTGGTGTCGATGGCAGCTGGGTGCGTCCATACATCCGCAACGCAGCAGAGATCGCGCAACGGCACGCTCACAGCTACACGCCAGCCGGAGCGCTCGATCCGTCTCGTGTAACGCAGATGGGGACCATGGCGGTCAACGAGCTGCGCGGCATTGTCGGGGCGGCCGAACAGCAGATCAGCCGGGTAGTCACCAACGCGATGATGCGCAATGCCTCGCCAACATCGGCGGCCAATGACGTTGCCGGTGTGATCTACACCATGCGCCACCGCACCTGTGCGATGAACGAATGGATGATCGCGCGCACGCACGCGACCACGACGCTCAACATCTTCAAGAATGCTGGTGTGCGGCGTGTCGGCACCATCCCCGAGAAGCCGAGGAAGCGGCGACGGGCATGAACCTCTCGCTGATGTTCGATGCTCGCGCGCGTGGCCCTGGCTCACGCACACGAAAGAAGCGGCCGTCAGCCTCGACCATCCGTCGCATTGAGAAAGTACAGCGTAAGCTCGCGAAGCTCGGTGAAGTCGATGTGCTCACCGCTGACGATGAGTATGTGTGCCCGGTTTGCGAGGACATCAGCGAGAGTGGCCCGTATGATATCGATACCGCCGAGAGCTTGATTCCGGCGCATGTCTTTTGCCGATGTGCGTTCGTGCCAGCCGGGACGCTGGAGGATGCGGCATACGACTACAATCCCTATCACGAACCGGCTGGATCACCTGGAGGCGGACAATTCAGCAGTGCTCCAGGTGGGGCAGGCGTAACTCAAACAAAAGAGAAGCTTGATCCGCGCGTCATCGACGTGGGCGGCGACAAATGGAACAAGGACATCGCCGTCAAGCTGGAGAACGATTATCAACAGGCCAAGCCTGCGCTCGACAAAATAGTCGATGACATGCTCGCGCGTGCGCGTGCGGGTGCGCCTGAACCGCTTCCTGGTGAGGAACATGAAGAAGAGGACTTCGGGCCTCCAGAGGAGTGGGACCAGCTCAGCAACGCCAAACAGGAAGAAATTGAGGAAGATTGGTACAGTAACACGCACGATGAGTTTCTCGATAGTGAGACAAACAATTGGTACGACAGCGGGCAAGCGCTTGATCAGGCGAAGCAAGGTCTCGCTGATGCGTGGGGCACAAAGGCTGAATTTTCGAAGAGTGGCATGAAAACAGAGGTTCCAGACTGGGCGAAAGACAATGTCTTCGATGAGGTGCGCGCAGACTATCGTATTCCATTGACGGACGAGCAGTTGGTTGATGCGCTCGATCTGCACTATGAGGCGGATTACGAAGGTCAAACCGATCCAGAGTTCACATTCGACGAGAGCAAGCTTGTCTCGAAGAGCTACGATCCATCACAGTTGGAGCTTCCTGGAATTGAGAAAGGCGAGCTGCCAAGCGCATTGAGCGCAGAAGCGAAAGAGGTGTTGATCGACAAGCTTACCAAGGCGTTCAACAAGGAGGCGGAAGACAACGCCTACAAGCAAGAGCCGCCGGAGGGGTACTTTGACGAGAGCATCAAGGATTTCCAGAGCCAAATGTGGAATGATATGAGCGACAAACAGAAATTCGATTGGGCCAAGGATCACGGCCATGTCGAGAAGCCGGAAGAGACAATAGCCCAGGCACCAATCAACCAGCTTGATCGCTTGCCTCGCTGGGACCCGATTGGCAACAAAGGAAACGCCGTTGACTACGAGCGCACCAAGCAGGTCGCACGCTATATGTCACTGGAGCGCGCGGCTGATCTGATGGTGAAGCGCGGGGTGTTTAGTGATACCGCGAAGGCGATGGCAGCAGCGCGTACGCTTGATTCAGAAATTTGGTCATCGTGGAAAAACAACTCGGCATCCAGGAATGGCTTGGAGCTGCAGGCAGCTGTTGCAGAGGAGCTTGGCGGGCGGGCGCGTGATCTTCATGTACCAGAGCAGCGGCGCTACGCTGACCAGGATCACAATGGTGGATGGGATGGCCTCAAAGCCTATGTGCGAGCCAAATGGGAAACATCACAGTATCTGCTCGACAAAGCGGACATGCCGACGCTCACTGTGTTTCGAGCAATCAATATTCCGTATCATGGGCCAGAAGAGAGGTTCGAGTCTGGCGGCTTCACTTATTATCGGCTGCCTGCCTTCAAGCTAGAGCGCAACGGTGCTCAGTCCACCGCGGTAAAGTCGAGCGTATCAAACAACTGGGATGGCGGAACTAACCGCGTCGTGCTGCGATTGCAGATACCGCGCACTGCGGCAGTGAGCGTTCCTGCCTACGGACAGAACGTTTTCTCCGAGCAAGAGGTGGTCGTCGGCGGCACTGCCTGGAAGAAGTGGGATGCTTGGGCAAATCGTGCACCAGAGGCAAATGAAATTCAGGTGCAAGACTTAATGGTGATCTCATGAAGATCGTTGTCAGCTTGCTTGAGCACGACAAGAAGCTCGGCAAGCACTGGCTTCAAGTTGATCCTGGTGCGCTGCTTGGCGAGCGGCGAGAGGAGATACGCCGCGCCAACTGGGAAAAGCGGCGGGCGAAGCGGGTCAAGGATGCACGAGTTCGTCAGGCTGCTGGAATTCTTTTCCGTCAGCAGTCTGGCCACATGCTTCTGTTGAAACGAGCAGATACTGGCGAGTGGTCGATCCCGGCCGGGCACATCGAGGAGAATGAGCATCCGCGGCATGCGGCGCACCGCGAATCGGCCGAGGAGACCGGCAATCCAGGCAACCACGAGGCCCGCAAAGTCGATGAGCGCACAACAAACGGTGTACATTTCCACACCTACGTTCAGCCCACCAGGGAGCAGTTCCGGCCAATATTAAATAACGAGCACACCGAATATGGCTGGTTTCACGGGCTTTCTCTGCCCAAGCCATTGCATCCGGGGCTCGTTGCCACGCTCCACGCCATGAGCGAGGGCGGTGGACCGGTCCCATCTTCCGGCTAGCCAACCGCTTGCAAGTCAAGTAAAGGACTCCTCGATGCTGCTTCTTTGCGGACCTGGAGGGGCTCCGCGCAGGTTGGGGAATGCCGTACACGGCAGCCGTCCCTAGCGGCACATTGTTTTTTTCTAAACATCAACAGGCGAACTGCGCCACGGGCAGCCGTGCGCGCGTGCTCGTGCGCGCGAGGTAGATCATGCCCGGCGTCGAGAAGACCATGCATGAGTTCAAGACCGGCGAGCTGCGCAGTGGATCAGGCGCAAAGGTCACCAGCCGTGAGCAGGCCATCGCCATCGCCCTGAGCGAGGAGCGCGAAGCAAAGAAGAAAAAGCGCAAGGCAACTGATGGAGAGGTTGTCATGAGCAGATGGAACGGCAGGGACGAAAGAGACAAGGAGTTCTCGACGGAGCGCCGCAAGGAGCTGGCGAAATCCGGCAAGGCCATGAAGGGTGGCGGATTCCCAATCGAGAACGAGGCCGATCTCAAGAACGCGATCCAGGCATTCGGCCGAGCTGGCAACAAGGCAGCAGCCAAGGCGCACATCAAGAAGCGCGCAGCAGCGCTTGGCAAGACCGAGTTGCTGCCAGAGAATTGGGATTCGGCTGATCCGCTCTGGGTTGGCAACGATGCTTTGTGTCACAGCATCTACGACGCATGGATGGAAACAGATGATCAGGAAGCCATCCGAAAATACGGGCGTGATTGGAACGCCCGCCGCAAGCCCGACGACGACGATGACGACGAGGACGACGAGGAAAGGGATGATGACGAAGACGATTACAATGACGCTGCCACCCACCTCGAAATGCGGGATGCGTTCGTCGTCGATGCCGTCCGAAAAACCAAAGACGGCTACCTAGTCGCCAACGCCCGCATCGCGCGCACTGGAATTCAGCTCTATTCAGGGCACGAGCTGGGCATACCAGACAAACAGGTTGTTCGCGTCTATCGCCCGCCGGAGGAAGTGTTTGATCGCCGCGCCATGAGGAGCATGGCGACGTTGCCGGTCACGCTCGATCACCCCCCGATGATGGTCGATTCCAGCAACTGGAAACAGTATGCGGTCGGCGACACCGGCGAGGATGTCGCGCGTGACGGCGAATGCATCCGGGTGCCGCTGATCATCAAGGATGCAGCAGCCATCGAGGCTTACGAGAAGCACGGCATCTGTGAGCTTTCGGTCGGCTACGGCTGCGATCTGAAATGGGGTCGCGGCAAGACGCCTGACGGCGAAGTCTATGACGCCACACAGACAGCGATACGCGGGAATCATCTGGCCGTCGTCCCCGCAGCCAGAGGCGGATCGCGTCTTCGTATCGGGGACGACCAGGATAGAGGAGAAAACGACATGGCGAGAATCTTGATCGGTGATCGTCTCGTTGAGCTGGCCGAGAACGAGGCTCAGCATGTGCAGTCGTACATTGCGAAGCTGCAGGCCGATGCCAAGAAGAAGGACGATGACGAGGAATCCGGCGAGAGCGCCGAAGAGGAGCAGGCCGAAGAGAAGAAGACTCGCGGCGAGCGTGACGCGGCGCTCGGCAAGGTCGCGGCTCTTACCAAGCAGCTGGAGGACGAGAGGGCGAAGAGCAGCCCAGCGGCGATCCACGCTGCGGCCAAGGCTCTCTCCGAGCTGATCGTCAAGGCCGATGCCGTCATGGAAGGCAAGGTGAACTTCGACGGCAAGGACCCAGCGGAGATCAGGCGCATGGTCGTCACCGCCAAGCTCGGTGATGCCGTGACGAAGGCACTGGCCACGGACGAGGCCATCGCTGGCGCGTTCCAGGCGATTATCGCCAACGTCAAGCCGCGCAACGGCACTGATCGGCTTGCCGACAGCTTGAACCTGCTTGGCCAGGGCGGCGGTGATCATCAGCCATCAGCCAAGCAGATGAAGGACGCGGCGTACAACGAGTACGTCAAGCACATCACGGGTGCCTGGAAGCAATAAGGCGCTCCACCACATCGATCATCCTTTAGAAAGGAGATGGGCTCATGCTTAAGCCAGCCCCGGTTCAAACCACCTACACTCGCTACCAGCCAATCGCGCAGAACGGCATGCTCGGCCAGGAAACCGAGGCCATTACGGATACTCGCATCGTCGAGACCGCAGCTGGCATCGGCTTTGGCCTCGCCGTCAGTCAGGGAGTTGCCGACCGCGGCTGCATCCTTGCAGGCAACGATTTCGTCGGCGTCACGCGCGCCGATCAGACTCTGCCACGCTCCGAGACGCTCACGCTCGACAAGTATGCCCAGTACGACAACGCTGGCATCGTTGTGATGGGCGACATCTGGGTGATCGTCGGCGGTGCCGTCACCATCACCTCCGCCGTTAACTATGACGCTGCCACCGGCCAATTCGGCACGGGTGCGGTCGCCGTGGAAGGCGCGCGCTGGATGACTGGAGCTGCATCTGGCGGGCTTGCGTTGCTGCGGCTCGGTCAGATCGCAGGCAACCGGGCAGTCTGATCAGGAGCGAAGCCAGCGCCTCAAACAATAGGAGACCGCAATGCGTTTGGACATCTATGACAACCCACAGCAAGCGCTTGGCTTCCTCGTCAGCCAAACCGCTTACATTGAGTCCGAAGTTTATCGGATTCAGTACCCCGAAATTATCTACGCGCAGCTTCTGCCAATCGACAATTCGGCAGGAGAGTGGGCGAAGAGCGTCACCTACTACTCTCTGGACAAGGTTGGTCAGGCACACTGGATCAACCATCTCGCCACCGACATTCCCTATGCGGATATCAACCGCAACAAGTTCGAGCAGGGAATCGAAATGGCGGGCATTGGCTACACCTACACGCTCGAAGAGTTGGGGCAGGCGATGATGATCCCTGGTCTCAATCTCACCGCCGAGCGTGCCGAGGCAGCCCGCTTCGCGTACGAAATGTTCATGGACAATCACGCGTATCGTGGCGATGCGAGCAAGAGCGTCACCGGCCTGTTCAACAATCCGAACGTGACCGTGGTCACCGCGAAGACCGGCGCAGCCGGATCAACTCTCTGGTCGAAGAAGACCGCGGACGAGATCATCGGCGACGTGCAAGATGCTCTCACCGGCGTCTACACCGGCAGCTTGACGGTCGAGATGGCGGACACTGTGTTGCTGCCGATCAGCGCGTTGCAACGCCTCGCCAACATCCGCATTCCGAACACCTACGGCAATGCGCTCGACTATTTGGCCAAGTACAATTTGTACACCTTCAACACAGGCGCTCCGCTCAAGCTGCGCGGTGTGCTCGGCCTCGACACGGCTGGTGGCGACGGTGGTGGCCGCATGATCGTGTATCGCCGCGATCCGCGCGTGCTCAAGCTTCATGTCCCGATGCCGCATCGCTTCCTGCCGGTCTATCAGCGCAGCGCGCTCGCCTTCGATATCCCCGGCATCTTCCGTGTCGGCTCGGTCGAGGTGCGGCGTCCGGGTGCCGTGCGCTATATTGACGGCATCTCCGGTGTGAACTCGCCATAAGCTGCTGCGCGAGTGAGTTTTTTAGAGTGCGAAGGAGAGGAACCATGTCAGAAACAAAGGCAGGGAAGCCGGAGTGGACCAACGATGTGAAAGGTCCACCTCCGGCTCCGCGTGATGGCGTTGATCGCCAGATGCAGGAGAGGACACCTGATGAAGAGCGGCTTTATCAATTGGCCGAAGAGAACAAGAAGGTGAGGCCCACGAAGTACGACATCACCAGCAAGAACCAGAAGGCCCCGCGAGTGGTGCACGACTTCTACGGCGACAAGGTCATGATCCATCCGGGTGAGACCGTGAGGAATATTGAGCTCCATCCCAACGTGGTTGCGGTCTTCTCTGGACCGAAGAGCGATCTTGCGCTGACGCCGAGTGCCGCATGACGAGCAAACCGCAGGAAGCCAATGTCGTCTTCGGCATCACGCGCAAGACGCTAGAGGGCACGATCATCCACGCCTGTTGGAATTGTCAGGCTCCAGGCGTCTACAAGAACGACACTCATACTCAGGTCGGTTGGCCTGGGTGCTTTAATCCCAATCCTGCGTGCAACAATCATCCGGTCGGCCCTATCTGCCCGAACTGCGGGGCGTATCGGAAGCGTGACAAAGACCTTGGTGAGCTGACATCGTCGATGCCTCGTTGGCTGTGGCAGTGCATCCTCACGATCAAGTGGGCCTTTATCAAGCTGATCACGATCAGGAATCAGGTGAGGCGAACATGATTCAAGCAGAATACACCGCGCAGAATCCGCACATGACGACTGCGCCTGCCCTTGCGACCGTCGATGGCGTCGAGATGAATGTCACAGTTGATGTGTTCGAGGTTCAGCTCGTGTCCAAAGACCTTTCGGACGGCAGCATCATGCTGCGGTTCAAGGGACCCGATGTGCCGGGAGCAAAGGACCTATTCAAGCAGGATGCCGACATCATCGTGCAATTCGCGACGATGTCGAAAGAGGGCGAGCAACCGCCTGCCCCGCCAGCGGGGTGAGCATGGCCAAGGTCGTCAAGCTTCCGACCAAGCGTCGAGTTGACACCTTCCGGCCCGTCCATGAGGCGGTGACGGAGCTGAACAAGATCGCGCTCATGCGGGGCACGAAGTATCAGCACATCGTCACCGCAATCGTGGAGATGAAGCGTGCCATCGCCGTGCAGCCGAACTCACGCGAGCTGTGGGCCAACATGGCGGCGCTGTTCTGGAAAGCCCGGCAGTACGAGGAGGCGCTGGCCTGCGCTGATCGCTCGATGACGATGGGTGCAATCGAGGAGGCGCACCACGTCAAGGCTCTGATCCTGGACGACCTTGGTCGCTACGAGGAGGCGGAGCAGTGCTTTGCCAAGGCGATGGAGACCAATCCGAATTATCTGAACGCGAAGTGGTGCCGCTCGATGATGCGTTTGGCGCTCGGCGACTATGAGCGCGGCTGGGAAGAGTACGAGACCCGCATCCCGTTCCGCCAGCAGGAAGGCAAGAAGGTCTACCCGAATTTCCCGGCACCGTATTGGAAGGGCGAGGATATCAAGGGCAAGCGTATTTTCGCTTGTGTCGAGCAAGGTCTCGGCGACACTGTGATGTTCTCGCGCTGGCTGCCGTGGTTGAAGTATCAGGTCGGTGAATCCGGCAAGGTCTATCTGTGCTGCTCGCACGAGATCGCAGTGCTGTTCTGGAATTTCTTCCGTGGTGGCATGTGCGAGTATGTGCCAGAGGGTACACCGATCCCGGAATGCGATTACAGTGTGGTGATCGGCAGTTTGCCATGGCATTCGCGTTGCACGCTCGATGGGCTACGGAGTGATCCCGGCTTGATACGTCTGCGGGCCGAAGAACAGATGCGGATGGGTAAGGCCGATGTGCCAGCGCCATTCGATCCCAATGGTTTCAAGGTCGGCATCGTCTGGACCGGCAACCCGGAGCAGGAGCGCAACGGCGAGCGTTCGATCCCACTGGAGCTGATGCTGCCGTTGGCCGAGCACCCGCGTGTGTGGCTCTACAGCCTCCAGGTCGGGCATGGACAGGCGGACATTGAGCGCCTCGGTGCGCGCGATCTCGTGTGCGATCTCGGCACGCAGCTCGGCAATCGCGGCATCCTGGTCACTACCACTGCGATCCTGCAGATGGATTTGGTCATCACCTCATGCACGCTGATGGCGCATCTGTGTGGCGCGCTCGGTGTCCCAGCCTGGGTGGTGCTCTGCAAGAATCCGTACTGGGTATGGATGCATGATCGAGCAGATAGTCCGTGGTATCCATCGCTGCGTCTATTTCGACAAAGCAAGACCGGTGATTGGGGTGGCGTGATGCAGCAGGTACGGGATGAGCTGATCGATCTGGTCGATGCTCGCCGCAGCAAATCGGAGGTTAGCTATGGCTAACAGTGCAGTCGCAACGTTTCCCGGCCGGTCTCTGATCTGGGCATTCGTCAAGGCAGCAGGATCGCCCACTGAGCCGAAGAATATCGGATGGGGATCAGGTGCTACCACGGCCAGCGCCAACAGTGACGTGGCTTTGTTTGGACCGCAGACCGAGGCGCGGGTGGCTGGCACCTCATCGTTAGTGCTGACTTCGTTCCTGGCCGACACCTATCAGGTGACCGGCACGATAACTGCCACCAACGCGAAGACCATCACCGAGGCGGGACTGTTTGACACCACGACCGCGGCGAGCACCACGACCATCGCGACTTCGTCGCAAGCGGCGGCAGCGACCACCATCACGCTGGCGGCCACCATTGGACCAGCGAGCGGAAACTTCTACATTCAGGTGGAAAATGAGGTTGAGCTGGTCACCGCCGGTCAAGGCGGCACGACTCTGACGGTCGTCCGAGCGCAACTCGGATCGACCAGCGCGGCCCATGCCGTTGGTGCCACAGCCACCAGCGGCGCGGACGGTCTGGCCAATACGAATGCCGCGCTCGGTTCCCAGACCGCCACCTATGCCAACACCACAGCGAAAGGCGGAAGCTTGTTCGCGCATGCTGACTTCGCTGGCATTGCGCTCAACAACAACGACAGCATCTTGTTCACATGGAAAGACCAACTCACCTAATAGCGCTGCTCGCGGCGCTGGTTTTCACTGGCACAGCTGCAGCACAAACAGTTCCGAATCTGGTCCCAGGAAACGCCAACCCGGTTTGGTTGACGCCCGATCCGCGCGGGGCGGCCGTCACTCACATCGCGGCTAACGGCAGCACGCTGATTAAGGTTGGTGGAGGATGGATTTCCACCATCAGCATCAATACGGCGGCAGTCGGAACCATGACCATCTATGACGGCACGGATGCCACCGGCACGGTCTTGGCTGTGATCGATGTCTCGAAGAGCACGGTGAACGTGGCAGTGGTCACTCCGTGGCCGTTCAAGGTCGGATGTTTCGTGGTAGTGTCAGCTACGGGAAGCGACATCACCATCATCACCCACTGAGGCTGACGTGAACATCATCCTTGAGCTGACCGAGCAAGAAGCTCTTAATTTGCGCGGCCTGCTCGACGCGGCGGTGCGGGCGCAGGGCATGCGAGCGGCCGAGGTCGCTATGCCAATCGATCAGAAGATCATGATTGCGGCCCAGAAGGTGCAAGCGAAGCAGCTTATGGAGCAGTCGCCACCCCATCCGGGGAACGGCAGTGAGCGTCCCTCTTAACAACCTCACCGACACCTGGAACGCCAGCGGGACCACGTTCACCGCAATTCGGATGAACGTGACCGACACCGGTCACGCGGCGGCATCGAGGCTGCTCGATCTCCAGGTCGGTGGCGTTTCGCAATTCAGCGTCGATGCAGCCGGGGTGTTGGCGTTCGCATCCAACATTCGGATGAACTCCGGTAGCACTAGCATCTACGACTACGGTGTCACGCGCACCGGTCAGAGCACGTTGCAAAACAATGCTTCCGGTGCCACGCTGGTGATGCAGAACAACAGCACCAGTGGATTCTGCACGATAGACTTCTACGACGCGGCTGGCACTCAGAAGGGTAGCTTTGGCTGGGGAAACTCGGGTGTGGGCACGACAGGCTTGCAGAGCCAGCTCTTTTTGTACTCAGCAACCGCCCCATTCCTCTTCAATCCAGGCGGAAATGTAATAGAGCAACGCAACAGCGGCTCCGCGCAAATATTTCGCGTCTACAACTTCTGGACTGACGCATCGAACTATGAACGAGGATTATTCGGCTGGGGCAGCAACGTCCTTTATCTGGGAACGGAAAATGCGGGGACCGGCACGCAGCGTACGTTGAATATCAACTCCGCTGGCACAAACATGCAGGTGGCCGGGGCCACACAGAGCACTTGGCTCACCAACCAACTTATTCTCGCCTCTGGCCTTTGTTTGGGTTGGAACACCCCGGATGTTGGGATCAGCCGTATCGCGGCGGGAGTGTTAGGTTTCGGTAATGGTGCAGCCGCAGACATCAGCGGCTTCTTCCAGTGGGGCGGACTCAAGCGTGTCGCCACCGACGTGACCTGGACGAGTAATACAACGATCAGCGTCTGCTCAGGTTTGAATGTCACCGTCACAGCAGGTAGAAACTATGTTTTTGAGGCGCATTTGTTTATTGCTGCTGGGGCCGGTGGCATTCAATGCACAATCGGTGGGACTTGCACTGCAACCAGCATTCTTTACGACGGATTTCTTATGGATGACAGTAATCAAACTATTAAGGGTGGCGGACAGGGTACTGCATTAAATGCCGTGGTTGCTTCTGGTGTCTTGTCATCGACGAGTAGTGGGCGCGTTATCATTCGGGGAATAATTGCTGTCAACGCGGGTGGCGCTCTGACCGTGAGGGCGGCCCAAAATACCAGCAGCGGCACCACCACCACCGTCAAGGCCGGGAGCTGGTTCAGAGTTTACGACATAGCGTGAGGACCACATGGGAACGATGGCGATCACCTCATCCGGCTTTGCGGCCTTGCCAGCGAATCCACCAGTCAATTGGCCAGCTAACATCGTGTGGCCAAGCGGCGGCACTATCAATGGGACGAAGAACTACACGATCAGCGATGCAGACGCTCAGCAGCTCATGTCCTGGATCGCGGAGACCTATAACAACACGCTGATTGCCGGAAAGAATCCGCCGCCACCATTCACGGTTCCGGCCTTGCAGATATTCGTTGCGTGGCTCAACGGTTTCATGCAGGCGACTACAGACTCGGTACAGCGTCAGCAGTATGTTCCTGCTTCACAGCCCCCACCCATTTCAATCTCGTGAGGAACAAATGCTGGTACCAGAGCTAAAGAAAGTTGCCTACGATCCGGCGCGCTTCATCGATATCGAGACCGTTGAGGAAGCTGCCCACATCATCGTGACCCCGACTGAGGGGATGACCGTCAAGCAGCGCTGGGACGAGGAAACTCCAGCGCTGATCGCTCTGATGGAACCATATATCAATCAGGGCGATCTGGTTCTCGATTATGGTTGCGGCATTGGCCGCTTGTCGAAACCGTTGATCCAGAAGCTCGATTGCAAGGTGGTTGGGGTTGATATCTCGCCCAACATGCGAGCGCTGGCCACCTCGCTGGTCGATAGCGCTGCGTTCATCGCTTGTGATCCGTCGATGTTTGATCTCATATTTTTCGGCCAAGCCAACAAGTTCAACGCTGTGATCGCGGTGTGGGCGCTGCAACACTGCATCGATCTGCGAGATGCATTGAACCGAATCGCGTATGTATTGAAGCCGGAGGGCAAGCTGTTCGTGGTCAACAATCACACCCGCTGCCTGCCGGTCGAGGGCGGTGAGTGGGCCGACGACGGCATCGATGTCAACGAAATGATCCTGGATCATGGGTTTGATTCGATTACCTTCAAACAGAAGTTGGATGAAGCTATTGCGCCGGGATGGATGCAGAATGGAACGTTCTGGGCTGCGTATCAGAGGAAATGACACAATATCTGATCACTCTCTATGTTGTTGCGCCCGACGATCCGAATATCTGGGTAACCGATAGATCGGGGACGCTTGTCACCAATGCCGCCGGTTCGCAAGTCCAGATCAATCAAAGCTCGCAGAAACTCTCAGCATCTTTAGTCCAGCCGAAATTGACGGCGCGGCGGACGATCTCTGTTGCGTTGGCGCAGTCAGTGACGCTGGCCAGGATCAAAAGCGTACTGCGGACGATCACTGTATCGAGCGCAGAGCTGGTCACATTGGCGCGCATCAAGAGCGTCGGGAAGGCAATTAGCGTCTCGATTGGCCAGCTCGTGACCGTGACCAGGATCGGGAAATATCTCCGTACTATCCTGGTCTCGACCCCGCAGCTCGTGACGATGACGGAGATCGAAAGCTATCGTCGCACGATTACAGTGCAGATCGGTGAGTTGGTAACCATCAGCAAAAGACTGCCGCGCACGATCCTTAGTGGGCATCCGTCAACAGTGACGCTGGCGCGCATCAAGGCAACGCTGAGGAACATCAGCATCAGTCAGGGCATGCTGGTTTCATTGTTGAAGGCGATCAGAGATACCGAGACTATCGCTCAAGCGCAGCTTGTTACGCTGACAACGCTGACATCGAGGCTCAGGACAATCCTAATATCCATCGCCGAGACTGTGACGCTGGCACGATTGAAGGCCGTGCAAAAGACCATCACCAGCGCCCATGGCCAATTGGTTACGCTGCGGAAGGCGATTGTCGATACCGAGACAATTCTGCAGGGCCAGCTCGTTACGATGACAGAGACGGAACTCTATCGGAGAACGATCAATGTCGTCATAGCGCCGCTTGTCACCATGACGGAGACGGAGTTCTACCGGCGCACGATCACAGCCCCCTTCGGCCAACTTGTCACCCTGACCAGGACCAAGGCTGTCTCGCGAGCGATCACTAGCGCACATGGTCAGCTGGTCACGCTCGTGCGTCTTGCTGCCAAATCGCAGCCGGTGCAAATCACGCAAGCCCAGCTCGTCACCCTGCGGAGGGCCATCGCCAATACTGAGACGATCCTCCAGGCGCAGCTCGTGACCATGACGGAGGTTGAGTTCTATCGGCGAACCATCACGGTGCTGCAAGCTCAGCTCGTCACGATGACAGAAACTGAGCTGTACCGGCGCACGATATCTATCCTGTCATCGCAACTGGTCACGCTCACGCGGGTCAAGGCCGCTCTACGCACCATCTCCATCAGCATCGCGGAGCTGGTGACGCTGGTCCCGACGTTCATTTCAGGAACGCAACAGTTCACTAAGACAATCACGGTACTGCAGGCCCAGCTCGTGACGCTGGCGGAGGTTGGGCGATATCTCCGCACTATTCTCATCACCCAGCCATCGACGGTGACGCTGATCGCGATCAAGCGCGCGCTGCGCACCATCACGATCAGCTCGGCGCAACTCGTCACCTTAGTCCGTACCGCTGCGCACTTCGCCAATATCACCATCGCCCAGGCCCAGGCTGTCACCTTGGCCCGCATCAAGCAGGCAATTGCCGCCATTCAGGTCAGCATTGGGGAGCTGGTCACGCTCATAAGGCTGGCGGCGCATCCAGCCGCAATCAATGTGGCCCAGGCCCAGCTCGTGACGCTGGCGCGATTGAAGCAGGCCAGACAAGCGATCAGCGTGGCTACGGCGCAATTGATCACTCTCGCGCGCACGGCATTTCATACCCTGGCAATTGCCATATCCCAGAGCGAGGCGGTGACGCTAGCGCGGATCAAGCAGGCCCAGCAGGCTATTGTCGTTACCATCGCGGAGCTGGTGACGCTTGCGAGGAGCGCATTTCATCCGCGCACCATTGTGATCAGCATCGGCGAGACGGTCACATTGACCATGCTCAGGGCCGCATTGCGGCTGATCACGGTGGCGCAGTCGTCGCTGGTGACGTTAGTCGAGCGCGCAGCTCATTCTGTCTCGATTGCCGCCAGCATCGCGCAAAGCGTGACGATCAGCACGATCAAGACGGCGCTCAGAACAATCAGCTTGTCGCAGTCCTCGTCGGTGACGCTGGCTAGATCGGCTGCGCATATCCAGGCTTTGATCATCAGCATTGGGGAGACTGTCACACTCAATGCAATGAAGGCTGCGCTCAAGACGATCACTGTCACGCAGTCGTCGCTCGTCACCCTGACACGAGTCGGTGCGCACGTCTGGACGATAACGCTTGGACAGGGCCAGCTCGTCACACTCGCTCGCAAGAGCGTGCGCGGCATCCTGGTGGCGACCAATCAGCTGGTTACGTTGGCGATGCGCTTGTCGTTGTCTCGCACTTTCACCATCGCATGGCCAGAGAGAGTGACGCTCAGCTATCTCGGCAAAGGTCAGGTGCTGATCAACGTGATGACTAACCAGCTCGTGACGCTGGCGATGCGATTATCATTGTCGCGCACCTTCCTGCTCAGTCAGCCTCAGCTCGTGACACTGACGGCGATCAAGGCGGCGTTGCGCACAATCTTGGTCAGCACGGGGCAGCTGGTCACATTGTCGGCACTGCGCCGGTTGCAGCGTACGATCACGGTGCAGATCGGTGAGTTTGTAACGCTGGCCACCCAGTACATCAGTGGGGCAATCCAGTACACGAAGACTATCGTGTTCACCCAGGCCGAGCTGGTGACGTTGACTTTTAAGTCATCAAAGCAGGCGCTGATCTCGATCCTGCAGGCCCAAGCCGTAACGCTATCGCGAGTGCGGAGCGCGCTGCGGACGCTCTCGATCTCGATTGGTCAGAGCGTCACGCTGACGAGGACATCGGCCAAGACCATCCTGGTCGCCATAGGCGAACTGGTGACGCTGATCCCACTCGCTTCCGGCAAGCTGGTGATCACGGTCCTGTCTCCGCAATCGATCAGCCTGTTACGGAGCACGCGGCGGCTAATTACCCTGGCCATGCCGTCACTTGTCACCCTGACTGCAGGGGCGAAGCACATTAGGGCCATTCTAATCTCCAGTTCCCAGCTGGTTACGCTCGCCGCAACCAAGGCGTTCCTGCGGACGATCACGGTATCGATTGGCGAGCTGGTGACGCTCAGGCGGCTGGCATCGCAGACCATCCTGATCTCGCAAGCGCAGGCGGTCACGCTGACGGCAAGATCAGCCTACCGGCGCACCATCCAGCTGCTGCAGTCCGAGCTGGTGACCCTGACGGCACGGGCGGCCCATTTCCGCACCATCCTGGTCGCAATCCCCGAGGTGGTAACCCTTGGCCTTTCCGTGGCCAGGACCCGGCTGATCACCATCGCCTCGCCCTCCCTGGTCACCCTGGCGAGGGTCCAGACCAAGCTACGTGCCATCGTCCTGACGCAGGGCGAGGCCGTCACGCTGCTAGCTAGGGCGGCGCATCAGATCACCCTGACGGTCGCCCAAAGCTCGCTGGTGAGCCTCGCCCGGAGGATGGGGCACTTGATCCAGGTCTCGACCGCGGAGCTGGTCACCCTTGGGCTCGGTGGTGGGCTCCGCCATGCGACCATCACCATCAGCCAGGGTGAGAGCCTGATCCTTCGGCACACCTTCCCGCGCACCCGCGTGATCCTGATCGGCGAGACCGTGACGGTCGTGAGAACGGCGGCGAAGACAGTCAGCACGATGCTGCTCACCACGCAAAATATCAGCCTGATCGAGCGAGCGGCCAAGACTATTACGCTGAGCCAAGACGAGCTGGTCACGTTGCGGAGAATGAGTGCCCGCAGAATTTTGGTGCAGTCGCCGCAGAACGTGAAGCTCCTCGCCGCGGCGCTCACGGGCGTCACCATCACGCTTAGCACGTCGATTGCAGTCGCCTTCCAGGCCAGCGTTCACCACGTCACCACCTTCGTGATCGAGATAAGTCTGGGGATAAGTCAGTTTATCCGGCTTGCAACAGCCATTGTTAAGGCGCGACCACGCTTCAAGTATCTCAGGGCTTGGGAGATCAGCGCTACACTGTTGGCCTCGAAGACCCAGGCCGAGCTGGCGGCGTCGAGACCAAGTGTCGGGTTGTTGGCCTCGAAGACCAGCGCCGAATTGGAAGTGTCCAAAACCAGCGCTGAGTTGATAGCTTCGAAGACCAGCGCCGAGCTGACAGCGTCGAGGACTATCGCCGAGCTGGAGGCGTCCAAAACCAGCGCTGAGCTGGAAGCGTCGAAGCCTGATGCTGTGCTAGAAGCATCGAGGATCGACCCGAAGCTAAAGGTGGACCCATGAACGGCATCACCGTTTCAATGATGACACCGCAGAATTTTTCAATACCTGCCGGGTACAATCAGGTCATCACATTCATCGTCAATCCCATCGTAACACCGTCGCTGGTTGACACAAAAATTTTTTGGAACGTCTATAGCCAGTTTCAAGGTATCCCCAAGCGGGACGAATTACTGATCGCAAAGAGTTCACTTGAGAGCCCAACGCCTGATATTGTCGGCATCGACTCGCCCCTCAGCTTCACGGTGCAGATGCACACTGCGGACACCCTCGCCATGCTGAGAAATTATTATCACGAAGCCACAATCCAGAACGCCAGCGGCGAGATCATCGGCGGCTCGTGGGGGATCATGACAGTGTTGGCGACGGAGAACACGCCATGACTGATCTGCCGACCGCCTCCAGCATGAAGATGCGCTTCAAGCAATTCCGCCGCTTCGAGGACGGCGAGATCGAGTTCGCCATCGAGGAGGCAAGGGTCGCCTGCGGCACTGATGGCACCTACTGGATCGACGACGAGAATTTGCAGCTCGGAGTCCAGCTCTACGCCGCGCATATGCTGCAGCTGACATTGATGCGCGGAGCCAGCGGCACCGGGGCGATCAAGTCCAGTCAGGGTACGCCAGAGCTCAATATCAGCTGGTCCACGCCGCCCTGGCCATCAGCCGATCAACTCACCGACTACAATCAGACCCAGTACGGCATGCGCTACAAGGCACTGTTGCGCAGAAATTTCCCGGCCGTGATCGTGGTCAACAGCGGCGTGAGGTTCTAGCCATGCCGCTCGATATGGAAAACATCCGCCAGGATTTTTTCGATCTGATTGAGGAATTCGGATATCTCGCGATCCTGCGCATGCCTGGGGGCGTGGATCGCTTCGTCATGGCCATCGACGCTGGGTTCTTCCCCGAGGAGCGGCTTGGCCGCGTCAGCAACCCAGCTGATCGCCATCACTGCATCTCGTCGATCAGCCCGATAACCGGGGAAAAGATCGACATCGACGAGAAAGAAATGTTGATCACGCTGCAGCTCGACGATGACGGCATGCCGATCCTCGACGGCAACGGCAAGCCATTGGAAAACGAGAAATTACGGCAAGTCGCTCCACCACATGCCGTGGGATCGCACAACATCAAGCACCTCTACTGGAATCTTACGGTAAGACAATGAGCGTTGATCAAACCCTGAACCGGCGTGAAGCGATCCTTGATCGATTGTTCACGCTTGGCCAGGGGATCAACGAAGTCCAGACATCGCTGCGCAATCCCAATCCGGTGCCGACCAGTCCGAAGGCTGGCATTCTCGGTGTGCCGCGTCCGTTGTTTGCTCTGTTCGATGGCGATGCGCGATTGATGCAGGCGCTGGAGCCGCACAAGAACCCGCGCATGCCGACCACGATCTGGCGGATGGACCCGCAGATCATGATTCTGCTCGAACAGCGGGACAATTTCGAGAACACGCTCATGGGCTCGGTCGAGAACCCAATCGGGCCTGAGCTGTCTCGCTGGCACGATCTGCTAAATAGCGTGATCGTCAACGATCCTGTGCTCGTTGATTTGGTCACGGTCAGCGGCACCCACTATCTGTCCTCATTCACGACATCTCTCAAGATCGGCCGAGACGTTGGAGCTTACGGCGCGTGGCTCCTGATGCTGTACGTCTTCGACTATCCCTTGTTCCAAGCGCGCTAACGACAAAAGGAGATAGCATCATGATTGCTCCCGGCCCTTCGCCAAATGTCGGCAACTATGTCGTTGGCCGCGGCATCGGCTATGTGAAGCTGATCCCGCCAACACTCAACCCGGACGCGGCCTATGTGGATGCGGGCAACATCACCGAATTCACATTCCAGGTGAAGCCGACCCGTCTGGAGCACTACAGTTCGCGCGTCGGCATCCGCAAGAAGGATATGGTGGTGATCACCGAGGTCTCGGCGACTCTCACCATGATCTTGGAGGAGTTCACCGCCAGGAACCTTGGCATGGCAATCTTGGGCGGTCGAACGAGTCCAATCACGGTCTTGTCGCAGCCGCTCATCTATGCTGCGTTCAAGTTCGTCTCGACCAATATCGTCGGTCCGCAGTGGACCTACGAATTCCCCACCTGCCTCTTCACACCAAGCAAGGCGATCTCGCTTCTGCCGACTGGCAGCGGCTCGTGGGGCGCGTTCGACTTCGAGTGCGACGTTCTGTTCGACGAAGTGTCAGGAGGCTTCGGAACCGCGACCGACACCACACACTAGGAGCTGTGCATGCTTCGTAGATTGTCGCTGCTCGATGTCCTGCCGCGTCATGAGCGGGTGGACATCGGCAGCGACGGCTTGATCGATGTGTACGGGATATCGGGCTATGACCTGGGGAGGATCATGGAGCGATACCCGGACGCATTCGAGATACTGGTCGAGTTTGGCAAGCATCCCGTGAAGGGGATGGATGCTGGCATGACTGGTGCGTTCCTGGCAGCGTGTCAGCGTGATGAGAATGAGGAATCGTTTCTCGGTCACGAGATTGTCGAGCGGCGTGCCCGTAACCTGGGTCTGCATCCGCAGATCAAGATGTTGCTCGCAATGGGGAGGTGCACGTTTCCCGATGGTATCGGCCCTTTTCTAAGCGACTACGAGTTGATCTCGTCGGCGACATCAGAGGCCATAACAGTGGTCGTACAAGCCGCTTCAAGGGCGGAGGCTACGGCATCGCAGCAGAGGCCGAGGAACTCGGAGCAGCCCGACACCCCAGCGTCTGGAAACTGACGCCGCGGCAAATGTCAGCGTTCCTGTTTATCCAAAGGAGGAGAGAGTCTGCGGAACGCATCGACTTCGTTGGCATGATCAGGACAGCAACCAACGGCTCAAAGCAGCATGTCGAGGCCGCAATGATGAAGTGGGCGAGGGACGCTGAGGTCGATCTCACATTTGAGGACTAGCCATGGAACTGAGAGTCCAGTGGGAAAACGAGGCGGATGTCCTCAACCAGATAAAGATGAACATGGACAAGCTCGGCACCAAGGTCCGAGACGCCATGCGCGAGGCTGCCTGCGAGACCAGGGACTTCATCGCCTTCCGCGGAGCTGAGGATATCCAGGAGGCGGGCAACTTTGGTGATCGCTGGGTGGACGCCTGGAAGGTCGAGGTTGAGGAGACGCA
>Ga0126383_10000475_pt1 | contig 22361 bp, 14 predicted proteins | sample PanSoiMetPlot_35_FD_96882 | JGI IMG/M metagenome (GOLD analysis project Ga0126383, IMG submission 96882) | Tropical forest soil microbial communities from Panama - MetaG Plot_35 | ecosystem: Environmental > Terrestrial > Soil > Tropical forest > Bulk soil | place: Panama | collected 2016-02-17
AACTCTTTGCTCACTGGCCTCTATGCCATGGCAACGGCCGAACATCGGGAGCCGTGTGACTCGAGAGGGTCATGCACGGTTCTGGGAGCGCCCGGGGGTGAAACTCCCTCGGGCGACTCGTCATTTTGAGACCAAATCGGATGCTGCACCATTGGCCGTCTATTTGTCCGGTCCCCCTGCATGAGCTGACGTTCTGCACCTTGCGCCCGGCGGGCAAGGCTGGCGTGCGCCTTTCGTTAGTCCTCCACAACGCGCTTCGCGGGTGGCGGTCACACCGCCTACATTCGGGCAAAACGGAATATCAGTAACTGTACTAGCCGGTTCATCCGCCCTTCGGACTGGCGATCCCCACGATTATCGGGGGCCGATCTGCAACACCTTCCAACAGTTATGCAGCCCTAGCTTCGTCGGCAGATAAATCCAACTTCCGGCCTGGCAAACTTCGGTAAAATTTAAGCACACATCATTGCGAGGGGGATAAGCATGAGATGGACCATCATCGCGCTGCTGTTGTTCCTGAACGGCGTCGGCGCTGCCCTGGCGCAGCCTGCGCCGACCAAGCAGAGCCTGCCGAAAACGGTGGCCGTGAAACAGGCGGTAGCGAAACAGGCACCGCCGCAAAACGGCAACTGCGTCGGCGTCGTGTCGAACCTCGGCGAAAAACTCGCCGTCAGGAAAATCGCATACGGCTATGTCGGAAACGAGATCAACGAGGTGCCCGTCGATTCGGGGCATATCGACGATCTTGTGGTCGCCAAGATCAGCACAGCGCTCAACAAGCGGACGGTGGTGCGGCGCATCGCTTATCACAAGGAGGCGTTTGCGTCGCGCGAAACGCGAAACTGTTTCGCGACACGGAAGCGGAGATCAGAGAGGGCGTCCGCGCCTTGACGGCCGGCACGCGGTGCGCCCGTTATCTGTTCGTCACGCGAACGTACTATTACATTTCCAACCAGAGGATCGGCGGGATCGAGATCCTTCGGGGTACCGGCATCGGGGAACTGTTCACCAAGGCAAATGCGTAGGCATTCTTTTCACTGCGGCTGTATGACGGCGAAACTTTCACGCTCTTGAAGCGAGCGAGCGCGCCGAGCGAGGAGTCGACCTTACTGCAGCCGTTTCGCGGCCCCCATCGCCAGGTCGACGAGTCGTTCTGGCCGCAATCCCCGAGCAACGCCGCGCAGAACGCCAGGTTGCGCGAGGCGATCCGGGAACCGGTGGGTCAAGGCGTGGACGCGACTCTGCCGGAGCTGCCGTTGATGGAGTGAAGCCACGCTGGGAGCGGAACGATTTAGTAAACGTGCGATCATCGCTCAACCGGCACCTGCTGCAGCTTGAGCACGTCGTCGGTTTGAGCCGCCCGCGCCGGGCCAGCATCATTAGCGCGAGGCGCAGCGCAGCGGTCGGCGATGATGCGATCACCTATCCTTCCAGGGACGATGGCTCCGGCGAAGTTGCGACTCGCGATGCGGTGACAACGTAGAAACATCTGCTTGTAGGCGCCGCCGGGTGACGGCGGGTGATCATCTTGTGGTACCTCCTCGAGAGATGGGACTTTATAGTACCACGCCCGAAATTGGACGAGGTAGACGCCTTTACTGACCGGAAAAGTGGCAAGGGCGAGGTGGCGTGTCGAGCCGCCGCGAAGCCTTCGGCTCGAACTCTGGCACCGGCTTGTCGCGTGGCACCAATGGAAGGAATGCAGGCGGGAATCCGCCCTCCGGCGCCCAAACAGCCGGTCTATTTATACGAGGGGAAACGGTGGAGCAAGGTGACCGCTTTCCGTTAGACTCAAGCTTGGTAAAGGTCTCACGGTCCCTCTCCTTCATCAAACAAGAATTCTATTCAACCTTGACGGCGGCTCGCTCAGCGAATTGTTTCACCGGCGAGATGTTTCCGCTCACCGTCGCCGAAGACTGCCCCGCCATCACTCGAGCGAGCGGACTACTGGAGATGGGGCCAATAACTGACGCCGCACTTCCGTTGCTGAAATGGCCTTCAGAGGGGCGTCGAGTTCGATCCGCTCCATGACGTAGCCAACATCGCGCCCGTAGAAAACGTGGGTAATGTTGGGCAGTTGGATGACTATGAATTGCCCCTCGAATTCCCGGAGTGCGTGCTCGATCCGCGAGCGCACGTACTCGAAATCGAACGGATTGTTTGCATTAATCCCGGCGGTATCGCGAACGGCGATACACGCCTGTCCAATTCGACGCAGGCCTTCGATTATGAGCGCTTTGTGGCCGTCGTGAAATGGCTGATATCTACCGACAAACAAGGCGGTCGATCGCTTGGGATCAAAAATAGGGCGCACGCGTTTCGCAACTTGCTCCGCCCAATAGTCCGCCGTGCCTTCGGCGGGTATCCGCAGATCAAAGTGCCGAGGAGCAACAAACATTCGGTTTGTATCTTCGAAGCGGCTTTCCGTGATGCGATCAACCCAAACCGTGAACGCTTTCCCGCCTTTTTCGAATGCCGCCCGCGCCTGCGGGGTTGGGCAAACAAAGTCTGCGATTGCGAAACATCCTGTCTTGACCACTTGATCGCAGAGCCAACCCATCCGCCGAGCGTGCTCGACCCGATCGGGTTCGGAGAACCCCAGCTCCATGCTGATTTCCCGGCGCACGGCGTCGGCGTTGAAATGAACTCCGTTTAATCGTGGCGCGAGCACTGTCGCGATGGTGGTCTTTCCGGCGCCAGGCAGTCCCATGATCAGAATTTTACGGTACATGTGTCAATCCGTTGATTTCGCAAAATCCCGACGACCGCAAAGGGCAATATTTCGCCCACGGCTTCGAGACGTACGCAATTGCAGTAAAAGCGTGGTCATCGGCACCCTGCCAACCCAGGCTCACGGAAAGACACAGGGAGGTCCCGCCATTAATGGCTCAGTGCGCTTGGCATCTCCCAACTCGAACATGGCATCGATGCCGATCAATGGACGTGAACGAGTCATGAGATCGCTCTCTTAATCAGCACCGGCGCTATGTCCTCAAAGGTAATTGCGTCGTGTAGCTCAGGGCTATCCGGCGCGAGTGCGAGCGGGCAGCGCGAACTTTCGACCACACCCACATCGAATAGCTCTACGACTTCGCCTTCAAACCGCATCCATTCTGTGATGCCACCCTGGCGTAAATCAATGACCAGCAGCCCGCACCATGGCGTGACACCGCGCTCCTTCAAAGCGTTGTCCAGCTCCAGCCCCTCGAAATTTCCCCGGCGTGGTAGGGAGATGGTGACGATGGCGTAGTCGCCGTAGAACGCCAGCCCACGTAGGAAGCCGGGGCAGAACGTCACGTTTTCCCGACGCCCGCTCTGCAAATCCACCCGACACAGCCACCCTGTCCCGGAATCCAACAGCCATATTTGCCCCCTCCGCACACGGGGGGAATGGGGCATCGAAAACCCTTCAGCTATGATGCGATCAGTGTCGACGTCGATAACTATGCCCCCGGACCTGCGGTGATCGCGCCAACCGTCGACGACGTCGGTGGTTGAGCAGGCGGTAACGTAGCGTACCCGTCCGTCGTGGAGTCCGAGCCCGTTGAGATGACAACGATCCTCCGCCACAAGTTTGGAAATAAACTTCGGTTTCCATAGCGGTTTGAAGGCGTGCGCCATGCTCACGGTCGCAAGGCAACTATATTTGGTGTTGACGAACACCATTCGGCCAGACGGCTCGACGCCAAGCTCGTGCAAGTCGAGATCGCCGGTGACCTGAGCATTGCGGGGCGTGAACAGCCGGTCGAAACGCTCTTCGACGAGTTCATCTGGCCGCAGTGTATTTTCCAGCCGCCAGATGCGGGTCTGAGCGGCTACGTAGAGTCGCTCGGAGAACGCGGTCAGTCCCATGGCGCGCGCAAAGCGCGCTGGGCTGATAACGGGATGACCATCGTTCCTGGAGCCGACGCACAACAACTGCCCAGCCTGATAGGACGTGCAGACAAGGCTGAGCCGCTGCCTTATCATCCACTGAATGAAACCACGCGACGCCGCGACCGAGCGTTTCGTCGCGGCGTGCCCATTGGCAGCCTGTCCACTCCCTGCAAGATTGTCCTTCTGACGTGTGTCATCAGTCATGCCTGCTATCTTTCCCTTGCGGCTTCCTTAACGGTCTGCAAGATTGGCGATAACACAAACTCAATGACGCGCCGGTCTCCGGTTTTGATCTCCGCGGACACGTGCATGCCTGGCCGGATCTGGTCTTGACGGCCCTCGACCGCGATCCAGTCCTGAAGGAGTGTAACCTTTGCCGGATAGGCGAGGTCAGTCGGGAAGCCATTGGCGGGGTTAGCGCCTGTCGGCGATAGAGCCGCGGAGGCTACGGCACCTGATGTTCCTGAAACCCCTGAGCGACCATCCGACGCGGCGTCACGACCGAGTTTGCGAACCTTGCCCTTGATTAATCCATAGCGAGTGAAGGGGAAGGCGTCGAACTTGATTTCCACATCCTGGCCCTCGTTGACAAATCCGATGTCCTTATTCAACACCTGGGCATCGATCTCAATTCCTGTCCCGTCAGGCACGATAGTCATGAGCGTATCCGCCGTGGTGACGACGGCGCCGGGCGTGTGGATCTTGATCCCCTGCACTGTTCCGGCTACCGGGGCGACGAGACGTCGATAGTATTCTTTCTGCCGCGCTTTGGTGATCTCGTGCGTTGTTGAACTAAGTTTCTGCAGCGCCTTGAGGCGACGGTCAGCGGCGTCGGCGAGAAATGCGGCCCTGGTCTCCGCCGACTTGCTTTCCAGCGAGCGAACCTCGGCTTCGATCTGGTGGACGGTCTGTTCCGCCGCCTTGAAGTCGGATTGCTTTTCCACGAGTTGCTGTTCGGCATCAAACAGCGGCGGCTTGTTGCCGTATTTTTTGTCGTAGAGGGCCTTCAAATCGTCCCGCCTTTCCGAGAGCAGCGGGATTATTCGCTTGGCGCGTTCGATCTGGACCGCGTTCACATCGAGCGCAGCACGCTTCTGACTGATGTCTGCCGCATTCCCCTCCAGGATGGCGAGGTGCTTGATAATCTCGTTGCGCGCCTGGTGCTCGCTGGCGGCGCTCACGATCGGATCGACCCCCTCGGGAGCGTGGAAGGGCTCCTCGGGGTTTACACTCAGGAGAATGCGGGCCAGTTCCGCATCGAGCGCCGCCTGGCGCTGATCATAAAGCAGCGTATCCAGATCGGCCTTGATTTCGGTGGGGTCGAGTTCCACCAGCAACTGCTCGGCCGATACGTGATCACCCTCGTCCACATGGATGGTGCGAATGACGGCTGTCTCTAAAGGCTGCACCACCTTCACTTGCCCCATGGGCACGACCTTGCCCTCGGCCACGGCGATCATGTCCACCCGCGACAAACAGGCCCATGCAAGACCGATCGTGGCGAATCCGCACAGGGCCAACGCCGTTAAGCGCAATGTCGGCGACGCCGGCGTGTCGATGACTTCGAGCATGGCTGGGAGAAACGCCCGTTCCTCCGCGGTCTGGCGCGTGGCCGCGCTCCGCTTCATCGGGATCACGTTGCTCGCGGCGTTCCTTGCTGGTTCATGGTAACCGTCATTCCGGTCAATGCGCTGCTTCGGCATCGACGTGGACCTTAACCTGCGGCCTGACGAACGAGATCAGCGTACAGACCATTCTCGCGCATCAGGACATCGTGGCTTCCGGATTCGACGAGGCGCCCACGCTCCATGACGAGAATTCGATCTGCGGAGCGAACCGCGGAGAGGCGATGCGCGACAATCAAGACCGTACGGCCTCGGCAGATTGAACGCATATTGGACTGAACAATCCGCTCGCTCTCGTAATCGAGCGCCGAAGTGGCTTCGTCGAAAATCAGGATCCGCGGATTGGTCACGAGCGCGCGCGCGATGGCGATGCGCTGCCGCTGACCACCTGAGAGATTGGAGCCGCGCTCTTCGAGAATGTGATCGTAGCCGTGTGGAAGCTCGAGGATGAACTCATGGGCTCCAGCTAACTCGGCTGCCGCTATAACCTTCTCCAGCAACATGGTCGGATTGGCTAAAGCGATGTTATCCCGAATGGAGCGATTGAACAGCACGTTTTCCTGAAGCACTACGCCGATCTGTCGGCGTAGCCAGGACGGATCAAGCAGGCTGATGTCTATCCCGTCAATGAGAATTCGACCCCGTTCGGGCGTATAGAGCAGCTGCAAGAGCTTGGTCAGGGTCGATTTGCCGGAGCCGGAGCGCCCGACGATGCCCACCACTTCGCCCGCTCTTATCGTGTGCGAGAGATCACGCAGAACTTCTGGTCCACCGGGCTTGTAGCGAAACGCGATGCTATCAAAGATGATGTCGCCTTTGATAGGGGGCAGGTCCTGCTTGGCGCTGGAAACCTGTGTTTCCGTGGGGGTGTTGATGATATCACCCAGCCGATCGATGGATAGCCTGAACTGCTGGAAATCCTGCCAGAGCTGGGCGAGCCGGAGTACAGGCGAACTCACTTGGCCCGCGAACATGTTAAACGCCACGAGCTCACCCACCGTCATGGCACCGTTGATCACGGTCTGGGCGCCGAGCCAGAGGATGCCCGCGGTCGTCAGCTTGTTGATCAGCGTCACCATCTGAGCGCCACCGGCGCCAAGCGTTACCACCTTGAGCGACGCGCTCACATAAGCGGCGAGCTGTTGCTCCCAGCGCTGGCGCACCTGCGGCTCGACCGCCATGGCCTTCAGGGTTTGGATACCGGTGAGGCACTCGACCAGGTGCGACTGATTCACGGCGCCGCGCTGGAATTTCTCCTTCACTCGCAACTGGAGTCCAGGCGTCACCAGAATCGAGATCACCACGTAACATGGGATCGAGGCAAGCACGATTAGAGTCAGTGTAGCGCTGTAATAGTACATCACCGCAAGAAATACGAAGCTGAACAGTACGTCGATGACGAGGATCAGCGCCGAGCTGGTGATGAACTGCCGGATGTTCTCCAGCTCACGCACCCGCGCCACGGTCTGCCCGGTGGCTCGGTTCTCGAAATACGCGATGGGCAGCCCGATCAGGTGCCGGAACAAGTGCGATCCGAGGATGGCGTCCATGCGGCTCGTCGTATGGGCAAAAGCGTAGCTCCGCAGCCAACTGAGGGTGACGTCGGCGATACTTACGACGGAAAGGCCGATCACCAATACTTCCAGCGTGGTCAGGCCGCGATGCACCAGCACCTTGTCGATCACAACCTGAAAGAACAGGGGCGATACGAGTCCCAAAAGCTGTATGAACACCGAGATGACCAGCACCTCGACCAGTATTTTCTTGAAACGCTTGACCACAGGCCAGAACCAGTTGAGACCGAAGTGCAGGACGTCGGCCCCAAGCAGCTCGCGTTTGGTTATGAAAATAATTCCGCCCGACCAGACTCGTTCGAGCTGCTCGAAGGACCATTCTGCCGGCGGCTGTCCGGCTTCTGCGACCAGGACCTGGAGGTCGGAGGCGCGGGCGATAACGAAGAACGCGCCGTCCTTGGCGGCGGCAATTACAGGCAGAGGCAGGCTGCCGAGGCGGGAGATGGATGATCTGGAACGTCGGGCTTTCAGTCCCGCGCCCCGAGCAATACGGACGAGGTCATCGGCGGTTGCCGGACCACCGTGCGGAAGATAATCGTGCTGGATGCGGTCAACGTTAATTCGCTCGCCCAGAACGGTGCCTACGAGCCACAGTGACGCAAGGCCACTGTCCAGTACTGTACTCTGAGCTGCCTCCGCCAACGCTCTCCTCCCGCCCCGATTCCCAGGATTTCGTCTGTGGACGCCGCGAGAAGGCTAGATTGTGTGAGCCAATATCTTTGTCATGCCGCTAGCGAGCACCGGCGATACACGAGTTTCATTGAAGGAACCCGTGCGCCGGACCACCGTGTCGCAAAGCAAGCGAGAAGTGAATCTCTCCCAACCCATGAACATTGACCTCGAGAGGACTGGCTGCTCATTGCGCCCACTGCAATCATCAATGCAGGCTTGGGGCTAGGACGACCGGCGTGCCTCCCGGATGGTTCACTATTGCTGTTATGGAGGCCGCCTCGGGTGGAGCAAAGCTCGCCATGGCGTTGATAAGCCGCTGTGCCTGTGGCATCAGAATGTCACCGAAGACTGGTGTGTGGACGCCGATGCCCGACCCGCCGTTGAAGCTCGGCAGCACGATGGGGCTGTTCGAGCCGTCGTGGTGCGCCCCGGAGATTGAACCAGCAGGTTGATCAGATAAATTGCCTGTCGCTGCGACCGCCGAGTTGCCGTTCGCGTCAACGTGGGTTCCACCACCCCCCAGCGTCGAGGTTTTATCGCCGACGGCAGCGTCGATCATGGTATGACTCATGCTGCCATTGTTGAGGTCCGGCCTCCCCGGAATGGCGGCGGAGCTATGGGTTGTGGTCGCCGCCCCGGTCGTATTGATCGAAGGCGTGGCATTGGCGGCTGCAGAAGGCGCCGCGATCAATGCCGCCGCAGGTGGCGACCCGTGGATGATGGTGTCACCGGTGCCGTTAACCGTGACGGTCGCGCCGCTTTCCACGTAGATCGTGGCATTGTTGATATTCAACTTGGCGCCGGTTCCGGTGACGTCTACGGTGTCGCCGGTCCCGGTGACAGTGGCCCTGGTGTTGCTTGCCATTTTCAGCATGTCGTTCGAACCGGTCATGGTCACGGCGGCGCCGGCCGCGAGCGACAAAGTCCCACCCGCCGCCGCTTCTACCTTATCTTTCACGCCAGAGAGCGAGACTTGTGATCCGACCTGCAGGTACACCTCGCTGCTGTTCACTGCGAGGGTGTTCTGCGTTCCCGTGACGTCCACCCAGTTGCCGGTTCCTGTGACGGTGACATTGTCGTTGGACGTCAGTGTCAATCCGGTCGAGCGGGTGGTGACGGTAGCGGTTGCTCCCGCGGCGAACAAGTGAGCCGAGCCAGAGGCGGTGGTGCCCGGACCCGGCATAATGCCGTGGACATTGCCGACGATCTGATGGTCCGTGCTGTCGGCGAACGCCTTTATGATGTCCTCTCGCAGGAAAGCGCCGGAGTTCAGCTCGGAAACCCAGAATTGCAGCTCCTGCGCGGTCGGCAGGCGGCTGAGCGTATTGACGAACATCTGGCTGATGAAGTCAGAGTTCGACAAGGCGCCGTACTTCGAGGTGAACTCCGCAGTGTGCATCAGGTTGTAGACGGTGTCTTCGACGCCATAGTAGCCGGTAACGAGGTCGCTGACGCCCGTGGTCAGTTCACCCGCCGTCGGATCTCGGTCAAGTGCCACATCGTAGATGCTCTTTATGATGTCGGCGGCTTGGGCCTTGTTGGTTGTATCCGCGAAATCGTAGTGATTGGACGTCTGCGTGCTGCTGAGGTCTACATGTACGTTGCCATTCGCCACATGTTCCGAACTTTCACAGATGGCGGCCACCACGGCCCCGGGCGTGATCGTGTTGGCGTTCAGCTGGTTCGTCCAGTTGATCGCGTCCGACGACGGCGTCCCTGTAATGGTAATCTGTGGGCGACGTCCCATCGCGTTTTGATAAAAGTGCGCGATTCCATCGTAGTTCGTCGGGCCGTTAAAGACGAAGGTACCGTTGCCCGAGCCAAATGCAAAGCCCGGCAGATTCATCAGATCGGTCGCCATCTGTGCGGTGTTAAATCCCGTCGGGGTGACATAGGCCGCCCAGGATTTCTGCAATATGGTTTGAGTTCCGTTGAACCAATATGCCGAGGTCTGCAGCTCCCACCGTTGCGGATCGCGATCGAAGATCGTGGCGTAAAGACGCTTGACGATGTCAAGGTCCTTGGCTTCCGTCGCAGTGGCAATTCGAATGGAGCCGCTGTCCGTCAACCAGGCTGACGTTGGAGTCGGGCGCTGATTGAGGCTCCAGCTGAAGCTGTCCACGCCATTGGCGTCGACCGTATGCGTGCTCGAGGAGAACTCTGTTCCATCCGACGTCGAGTCGCTCCAGCTATAGCTGCCATTCGCATTTGGAATGTTGACAGCCGTCTCCGTGTAGGTGGCGGGGCCACCGTTAAATGCGCCAAATTGCGAGAACCACGTGTGGGTGAAGGTCAATCCGTCCGCGCTGGTCTGCCAGACTTGCTGCTGGAACATTGCGCCGATCGAGTCGAGGTCGGAGACGGTGGTCGACTGGCTGCCGTCGAGCCCCACCGTGGTGGTCTTCGTCTCGTCAATCTTTCCATCACCGTTAATGTCGCGTTGGGTGGTCACCGTGCGCCCGTCGGCGCTCGTTGTCACCGTGCGCGTCGACTTCAGAGAACCGTCAGAATAGGTCTCCCTCACCGTCTCCGTCCTGGTGCCGTCGGCATTGAGCGCCGTCACATCGGTGGTCGTCTCGTCAATGGCGCCGTCGCCGTTCAAGTCCGCCTGCGTCGTCTTCGACAGGCCGTTGGCGCTCGTGGTGACGATGAGCTTGTCTTTCAGTTTCCCGGATGCGTAGCTGTCCGACGTGGTCTCCGTCTGGCTGCCGTCGGCGTTGACAACCGTCACATCCGTGCGTGTCACAGAGGTGGCACCGCTGCCGTCAGCATCCGATTGGATGGTCTTCGATAGGCCGTTGAGGCTGGTCGTCGTGATGATCTTCTGGATCAGCGCCCCACTGGCCGTCTGATCCCACACCGTCTTGGTGGTGCTACCGTCGGGGTTGAAGGTGGTCGTCTCGAAATGATCGAATATGCCGTCCCCGTTGGTGTCACGCTTGAGCGATTTGGTCTGCCCATTGACGCTTACGGTCAGGACGTCGAGTTGCTTCAGCGTGCCATTGACATCGCGAAGCGTCAGGGTTTCCGTCGAGCTGCCGTCGACCGCGATGACTGTCGAGTCCACGCGCTCGAACGTTCCGTTGCCATCCTGATCGAGCTCAACCGTGTTCGAAAGACCATTCGCGCTCGTGATGATGACGGTTTTGCTTTTCAACACTCCGCTCGTATCGAAATCCGAGATCGTTTCGGTCGTGCTGCCGTCCACATTTAGAACTGTGACGTCAGTCGCCGACTGATCAATTCTACCAGAGCCGTTAGCGCCGACCCACGTGGTGCTCTTCGACAGGCCATTGGCGCTGGTGGTGGTCGTCACCGTTTCCGTGACAGCCCCACTCGCATTCGTATCCTTGTAGGTCTCCGTCGTGCTGCCGTCCGCGTTAAGCGCGATCACGTCGGTTCGCGTTTCGTCGATAACGCCGTCGCCGTTGGTGTCCATCTGAATCGTCTTCGACAACGCATTGGCGGTCATCGTCGTGATGCGCTTATCCTTAAGCGACCCGTTGGCATTGAAGAAGGAAACCGTATCGACGACGTTGCCGTTGGCGAGCGTGCTTATCGTTTCCGTTTGATCGTTAATCCCGTCGCCATTGCCATCAAAGGTGGTCGTGATGGTCTTCTTGTCGGAACTGGTGGTCGTAACCGTCTTGTTGTTGAGCGAGCCGTTGGCGTTGGTGCGAGTGACCGTTTCCACCGTGCTGCCGTCGGCGTTGAGAACCACCACATCCGTCGAGGTCAAATCGATCGTCCCGTCGCCGTTGGCATCGATCTGCACCGTTTTGGACAAGCCGTTTGCGCTAGTGGTGGTGATTGTCCGTTTCTCCAGCGTACTATTGCCGCTGAGCTGCGAGATCGTCTCGGTCTTGCTGCCGTTGCTGTTGATGACAACGACGTCGGTCATCGTCTGATCGATGATGCCATCCCCATTGAAGTCCGTCTGAGTCGTCGTCGACAGGCCGTTGGCGCTCGTCGTGACGATGGTTTTCTCGCACAGCGAACCGTCCGGCTTCAATTGAGAGACGGTATCGACGATGCTGCCGTTAGCCGCAATGCTCACCGTCTCGATCTTGTCGGTCTTGCCGTCGCCGTTCCAGTCCTCCTGGGTCGTGCGGGTTATGCCGTCCGCCGCGATCGTCGTGACCAACTGATCGCGAAGGCTGCCGTCGGCATTGCGGTCGGTCACGGTTTCGGTGCGGCTGCCGTTGGCGCCGAGGGTGGTCACGTCGGTGCGAATCCGGTCGATCACCCCATCGCCGTTCACGTCGTCCTGCGTGGTTATGCTCAGGCCGGTCGCGCTGGTGGTGACGATCTCCTTGTTCCTGAGCGAACCATTGCCGTTCGATGTCGAAATCGTGTCGGTCCGGCTGCCGTCGGCGTTCAGGACCGTCACGTCCGTCGCCGTCTGATCGGTCGTCCCGTTGCCGTCCCTGTCGATCTGGGTCGTGATCGACAAGCCGGTTGCGCTGGTGGTGACGATCTCCTTGTTGCGCAATGAGCCGTTGCCGTTCAACGTGGAGATGGTCTCGGTCCGGCTGCCGTCGGCGTTGAGCACGGTCTGATCGTTGACCGTCACGTCGATCACGCCATCGCCGTTCACGTCCGTCTGCACGGTTTTGGTGAGCCCGTTGGCGCTGGTGGTGGTGATGGCCTTGCTCACCAGAGAGCCATCGCTGGCCAAGACCGACACGGTGTCGACCACGCTGCCGTTGGTCTGGGTCGCGATCGTCTCCGAGGTGTCAACATGGCCGTCGCCATTGACGTCGTCAGTCTTCGTGATCGTTTTGCGGTCGGCGCTGGTCACTATAATGGCCTGGCTCCTGAGCGAGCCGTTTGCGTTATCGGTGGTCACGGTCTCCGTCTTGCTGCCATCAGCGTTCAAGACAGTGACGTCGGTCGTCGTGAAGTCGGTGACCCCATCGCCGTTCACATCCATGGTGACCGTCTTTGACAGCCCATTCGCGGTCAGCGTGGTGACCGATTTGTTGATCAGCGAGCCGTCGCCGGCCTGTTCGGTCACAGTCCTGACGGTGCTGCCGTCGGGGTTGACGACCAAGGCGATCGTGGTTGTCCGGTCGATAATGCCATCGCCGTTGAGGTCGCGCTGAACCGTCTTGGTACGGCCGTCGGCGCTGGTCGTGGTGATGCTCTTGCTGCGCAGCGTTCCGTCCGGGTTGAGGTCTGAGACCGTATCGACGCTGACGCCCGAGGCGTTGATGGCGATCGTCTCGGTCTGATCGATCTTGCCGTCGCCGTTCCAGTCCTCCTGGACCGTTCGCGACCGGCCATCGGCCCCCCGGGTGGCGACCGACTGATCGCGCAGCGATCCATCGCTGTTGCGATCCGTCTCCGTCACCGTCCTGCTGCCGTCCGCATTCACCACCGTCACGTCGGTGGTGGTGAGATCCACAACTCCGTCGCCGTTCACATCGGCCTGCGCGGTCTTTGTCAGGCCGTCCGCGCTCAAGGTGGTGACGGCCTTGTCGCGCAGAGTGCCATCACCGTTGAACGTGGATTGCGTCGTCGTCGAGCTGTTGTCGGCGTTGACCGCGATCTGGGAGGTGATCGTCTGATCGATGACGCCGTCGCCGTTGAAGTCGCTCGTAGCGGTTTTCGAACGGCCGTCGGCGCTCGTCGTTGTCGTCGAACGGTCGCGCAGCGAGCCATTTCCGTTCGTGTCCGATACCGTCTCGGTCCGGCTGCCGTCGGCGTTCACCACCATCACGTCGGCTTGCGTCAGGTCGATGACGGCGCTGCCGTCGAAGTTCAGCTGGACCGATCTGGACAGGCCATCGGCGCTGGTCGTCGCAATGCTCTTGTCGCGCAGCGAGCCGTCCGGGTTGAGGTCGGAAATCGTCACGGTCACGCTGCCGTCCGCGTTGGTGGCATGGACTTCGCTCTGGTCGACCAGCCCATCGCCATTGACGTCGCGCTGAATTGTGATCGTCTTCCTGTCGGCGCTCGTCGTGGTGACGGTCTGGTCGAGCAGCCGCCCGGCGCCCGTCTTGTCGGTCCGCGTCTCGGTCCGGCTGCCGTCGGCGTTGACGGCGGTCACATCGGTCTGCACATGGTTGAACACGCTGTCGCCGGTGTAGTCGCACTTGATGGTCGTCGTCAGCCCGTCGGCGCTGGTGGTGGTGACCGTCTCGCTGCCGAGGGTGCCGTCGGGGTTGAGCGCCTTGACGTCGATCGTGGTCGAACCGTCGGCATTTACAGTGGTCGACCGCTGCACCACGAATGGCCGCCCGTCGGATCTGAGCACGACATCGGCTGCGGTTCCGGTGGTGCCGTCGCTCTTGGTGAAGGTCGTCCGGCCAAGAATCCGCGAGCCGTCCGGCAGTGTCGTGCTGTTCTTGTCCGCGATCAGGTTGATCGAGGTGATGCCGAGCTCGGCGAGGGTCTTGAGCGTCGTGGTGCCGTCCGGGTTGGTGACCATCACCTTGAAGTCGTTCCAATGCCAGTCGCCGGCGTCGAGCTTGCCGTCATGGTTGGTGTCGAACACGTCGAGCAGCGCCTGCATGTCGCTCTTTGCCGTCGGGTCCCAGGCCTTGAAATCCACCTCGTTCTTCTGCTCGATCTTGCCGACCCCGCTGAGGTCCAGCACCAGCACGCCGTTGCCGGTGCCCGCCCAGGCGGTGCGGTGCTGGTAGCCGTCGCCCGACATATCGAAGAACGTGTTCGAAGTCGCCAGCGGCGTGATCTTGATGCCGTTGCCGGTGAGGTCGAGAACCACCGGGCCGTAGTAACCGCCGCCTCCAGTATAGCTGCCTCCAGTGTAGCCACCCGTATAGCTGCCAGTATGTGAACCGGTATAGCTACTGTTATAGGACGTGGTATTGCTGCTGTAATATTGGTTGCTGGGCAAATCCGAGAAGCCCTGCTGCGGCTGCGCGTCGGTGGATGTGTTGACGGGCTCGGTGGTGTCAGCAAAGTCGGGCTGCTGATTCGGCAACGCGTCCAGAAACGGCGTATCGGCGTGTTGCGGCTGTGTCGGCGCTTCGTCCACCGCCAACTGTTCCTGCGGCACGGTGACTGTGGCCGGCTCCTGTGCGCCGCCATCGGGCGCCGTCCACGATGACTGCTCTTGCTTGACCGCATCGTTTTCCGACGGCACCACGTCGCCGGCCGGCAGCTTCGAGTCGGTCGGAAGGTCAGACTTGGGAGTTAGCTCGCCGTCGCCGGCTGGCTGTTTCAGGTCAGGCTCCGCCAGCGGATCGGCGGATTTGGTTTCCTTAGTGCCGTCAGGATTTTGTTCCAATGACGACTTTTCATCTATGGTCTTCTCATTACGAATTTGATATCTCAGATTGAGTTCGTCGATCTTCCTCTGATCTGTAACAACCTTACCGTCCGGACCGCGCCATTCCGTTATGCCACCGTCGGGTCCGTGTATTGGCTTATATCCATCAATGAGCTCAGGATTACCTGTCCACGGGTATCCCTCAACGTTATGTTCGTAGATACGATCCAAAATATCTAACTTCACTGACAAAGGAGCGCCAGCGTTGATTGCCGTAATGGCCTGATCGAGAGTCACTCCGAATTTCGCAGCCACTTCAGTAGCCGCAAATGCATTGAGTGCAATGAATTTCTCGTATTGCGCCGGGTCAGATAGAATCACCTCGCCCGGCGTTTTGCCATCCTGCGTATAAGGAACGTTCCAATAATAGAATGCGGCGCCCCAGCCGCCGAGAGTCTGACCACCTTCACTAATGGCAGTACCGGCGTCCTTCATAAGGATTGAGGAAATTTCCGGAATCCCTTGATCGTTATTGATTTGAGCAAAGACATTTCTGGCGATATTATCAGATATAGTCTGCAGCTGAGTTTCCTGAGCTTGAGGATCGCTCGCCAACATTCCATCCCAAGCAAGTCCGGCCGCGGTGACAGTTCTAATGTAGACGTTCGCCTCACTCGTCGGGTCATTTGCGTTGACCCCGGCCGCTCCCTGAAAAAAGAACTTCGTACCTGCATCAATGTTTGGATTATCTCTAATTATACTAGATATATATTGATATCCTTCAACAAAGTTGGCGGTGCCATTTGAAGTAATTCTGTTGAGTTCGGCAAGTTATAAACCAGTTAGCTCGCGTCCATTTGGCATGGGTCATCTCCCTCACAAGGTTCGTCGCGTCGCGTAGGTCGGATGCACGACCCGGTTGTTACCCAGCGGTTCTCCACGCATTGAACAGGTCGCGCACGGCCAGCACCATTTGCCGCCAATTCGGCAGCTCATCACGCGGGAAATGAATGAAGAACCCAAGGTCGTCTGCCGCGAAATGAATTTCACCCGCACAGCCCGGAAACGGCGGTTTTTCATGCGGCGCCGTGCATCGGAGGTGGACCTGCGGATCGGACCCCTCGACATGCCGGTAAAAGGTAAACGGCTCGGGTTGAGGATAAGGCCAATCGTGGTTCCAGAACCGGACAAGGCCGAATTCCTCATTCTTGAACGAGTAGGATGCTATGCCGGCGATCGAGGTGCTATTTCGGAATCCTTGCTCCGGCGAAATATAACCCGGCTCACCGAGCTTGATCGGCTGCAGCCCACGCACCTGGACGATATACGCGTCCCGCGCCGGCTCGCCGCGCCCACGTTCCTTCGGTCGAAAGCCGGCGTATGAAATTGGACTGATTTCCGGATATCGGCGATCAGGCATCCAAAAATGAAAATCTACGCCGCGCCACTCGTTGACCCGGTTGCGCAGATCCTGCCCAGGCCATGGCCATAGATATCCCGCTGGAATTCCCAGCAGCACGCCGCGCACGCGTACGAGAATCCGCTCATCAAGTGGAATGCCGCTGTGCGTCATTGTGCGCAACTCCGCTGCCGTCGCGAGAGCAGCAATGGACAAAAGAAAAGTGGACCGCCCTTCGTCGTCCACCTTGACGGTAATCGAGGGCTTGGGCCCATCATTACCAAGCGCATCTATCAACTCCAGTGCAGACTTAGATTGGGCACGCAGCCAAGTGTGTTCATGCCCGTAAAGGGCACCACCATGACCAGGATCCCCTACTGCATAAATTATTCTCCCGCCTTGGGCCGACGCGTCAGGCGCTTTGTGCGCGACCTGCGCCTGTGGTGCAGTAGCCGCCAGAAGTCCGAGCACGAACACCGTCAACACTAACAAACGGCTCATCATCAGGCTTCTCGCCATAATGGCGACGGCGCATCGCGGGATTGACGCCTTAGACGCCAGATCAATTGAATGCACCGTCTCGATAAATGCTAACGGCGCCCCGGACCTTCCGTTGACCTGCTTTTTGGCAAGGCAACATAATTCTGACTGAGCGTTTAGCTCCATGTCGCCGTGCATTCTTTTCTCGGGCCGACCCGTCGTCCGCCATCGCTTGCGATTTCCCTACTGTGCTTCGATGTTCTGGAGCACCCCCATATGGGCAGTGCGACAAAATATTCTTGTATCACCCGCCAACGGTAAATTCCGCCGATGCCTCAACGCGTTCGGCCGGCGCAGGTGGCCCGCTGCACGGCGAAGTCACTTGTGGTCAAAACATGGCGAAGCGGTCAACCTCTTAGAGATTGATCTTGGCGGAGGGATGCTCAGAATTGCCGGAAGATTTCACTAACGCAAAGGTGACGAAGAATCCCAAATGCAGGCGGGCGTCGCGCTGTTAAATGCGATGGCGAAGTCCCACTTGCTTTCGTTCACACCTGGGCCTGCAAGGTCGATGAGGCAGCTTGATATGATTCCACTTTCGGAAACGCTCATCTAGCCTACGAATTTAAAGGTTGCGGAGTTGCCATGCATCTCGCTGTGCTTATAGTCTGTGCTCTGTTGGCTGTACTGGTGGTCACGCTTGCCATCGATGTACTGAGAAGGTGGCGCAGATTGCGCAAACCGGCGGTCACAGCCACCCGACGGAATCGGTGAAGCCTGTGGGCGGGCTGGGCAGCGGCGTAGAGCTGGTGTCGTTGGAGTCGCGTTCGGCTGGGCCACTGTCCGCGGCGGAAGAATGTGGACTACTTCCGAAGTCCAGTTTCAAGGAATGTGCGCAGTGCCGGAGATGGTGGTGGTGCCTTCGGGAAACTTTACAATGGGCTCGCCAGCGGGTGAGAAGGAGCGCATGAGTCACGAAGGTCCACAGCACCTTGTGATGTTTCCGCATCCATTCGCCGTTGGACGATTTTCTGTGACGTTTGACGAATGGGACGCCTGTGCTGCGGATGCTGGCTGCAGGGGTTACAAAGCTTCCGATCGCCCTTGGGGTCGTGGTCGCCGTCCCGTGATAAACGTTTCGTGGGATGATGCAAAGGCTTATGTAGCGTGGCTTTCCGAAAAGACAGGCAAGGCCTATCGGCTTTTAAGCGAGGCGGAGCGGGAGTATGTGACGCGCACTGGCACGACGACGCCCTTCTGGTGGGGCTCGTCGATTTCAACGCAGCAGGCGAACTACGGCGGCAACTACGCTTACGACAACGGTCCGAAGGGCGAATGGCGACACCGGACGCTGCCGGTGGATTCATTTGAGCAAAATCCCTGGGGGCTTTATCAAGTCCACGGCAACGTGTGGGAATGGACCGAGGATTGCGACCACATCGGTTACTGGGGAGCACCTAATGACGGTTCATCGTGGACAAGCGAGGACTGCGGCAATCGTGTCCTCCGCGGCGATTCGTGGAATGTCGCTCCGGGGCGACTCCGCGCCGCCGCTCGCTTCGCGCTCCCCGCCTACTTTCGTTACACCAGTAGCGGCTTCCGCATCGGAAGAACACTCATTACCGATTGATCATTTCCTGTTCAGATCAATCGCGACGAGGCGGTGTTAGTCAGGGTTCCTCGCCGCGGCGCGACGGGGCCAGAAAGGCGAGGCGCGTGAGGAGCGCCGCCAGTTCCGCCTGGCCCCGTGTCCCTGTCTTGCCGAACACTATCTTTGAATAAGCGCGCACCGTGCCTATCTTGACGTCCCGATCGGCGGCGATCTCGGCCAGATGCCTGCCGCCGACGATTCCGATCGCAACGCTCGCCTCGGCCGGCGTGAGTCCGAATAGATCAGTGAGCATGTCGACCCGTGGGGTGTCGCAGCGTTCGGGATCGAAAGCCACGAGTAGCAGACTTGCCTTCAAAGCGGCTCGGGCCTCTTCCTCAAGGTGAACTATGCGTACCGCGAGCGGCAGTCTAGAGCCTCGTCGCACCAACATTGAGGCCGAACCATATGCACCCTCGGTCGAATTGAGTGCAGCTCCCATCAAGCTCTGCAGCCGCACGTCCGACTGGCGATCCATTGCCGCCATTCGCTTTGCCCGCATCATCAGGCCGTCGCCCAGGCAATCCACCCCTGTCGGGTTGAGAAGCAGGACCTGTCGTTCGCGATCCAGCAGAAAACCGCCGCAGCCAAAGGATTCAAACACGTGCAGGACGCAGGCCGGGGCCGCGAGTCCTTCGGGCCGCATTCGTGCCGAACTCATAACTCGGGTGCTTGCACTCACCCTCTCCCAGCTCTCGCTTGGCAGTTTCCATCGCACAGCACTTGCGTTTGATCCCTCACCCCGACGCCCACCGTTCCCGCCGACGCCGCCTGCACGAAGGCCCTTCTTAGGCAACGACGACTGCTGAGTGGCCATGCTTCCCCCTCCCCCACCGAGCGTAATGCCATCGCCAAAAAACCGCTGTACCGAGCTAAGAAAAGAAAATAGCTGCACCCCTCTCGCGGTGAGCAAAAGCTCGTCGCGCCGCATGGAACCCCAAATTATGTTCGGAGCGGCAGCGGCGCGCTAAAGCAGAGCTTCCGGTCCGCGTTCACTCAATCTCAGGCGGATGATTTTTTCGCAGGCCAATTGCCCTCCGACGTCAGAATTCAGACCGCCTAGTCTTCGTGCCTTTACTCCGATTGAAGCGTTTGGTGCTCAAGCGTTCGTTGATTGGTACGATTGACGCCCTAGTGTCCCACCGGACTAGGCTACACCTCTCACCCAAGCTGGCGTTGTTGCCCTCGGCCTGCAGCGCCCGCTCCGCGAGCCATCGCCGGTCGGCAACAATCAACTCGGCCTTGAAAGTTGAAGTCCTTGGCGCAACACAGCATCCCGGCGATGTCGATCGTCACTCCCCAAAAGCGATGCTGGATCTGCGCCGGCTCGACAGCCATCCCGGCTGCGCGCAGCAGCGCAAAACAGTCGGGCGCCGCGTCCCCTTCCAACTCCGCAACCGTGTCGGTCACGTCGGCCACCATTCCACCTAAGATAGATCATAGCCAGCGTTGATAGGATCTGCAAATTGCGTTTTTCTATCAGATGTATAGGTTTCGAAAATACCTGCGCGTGGAGAGGATTCAGCAACAACAATTGCCAACTTTTTCGATCGACTCGACAACATGATATAACAATACGTGAAAGTTTACGATCTACCAATGGGTTATAAAAAATCCTATTACGAAATTCTTTTAGCCGTGCTGAGTATTCCGAGCTAGATGCCAATAAGCCTATCTGGAATCTCGAGCTGAGATGCAACATATTCTGTTGCCTTAACGTTCGCGTTGGGCGGCGGAGTAAGCTGACGGCAAAGTTCCTGACCATCGCAGCGCCGAACGCTTGAGGCTTTGGTGTACAACACGGTACATTTTGATCTGGTGGGCGGCCGGGGATAGTGGTGGGGACAGGCGCCCTCGCCGAGGATCGCGTCGCCGATTGCCTCGCCGAGGACCGACAGCGCTGCTCGGACAGAGGAACGCGGTGCTGGCGTCCACCCTTCGTGCGCTCACCGGGGATCGTCCATAGCTTTGCGGTGAGGTTGATTTCGCCCCACGTCATGCTGAACACTTCGCCGGTCAGCACCGTGAACCTGAGCGATCTTGGAGAATAAACGTCCAGCCCTGGCGTTCCGGCTGCAATGGCGCACCGGATCGTCGGTGACCACAAGAATGACCGTTCCGCGTTCCACCGCTCTACGACGCGCAGCGCGACTTCACGGGCCTCGCGTTCGGCCTCAAGGGCTGCTTCGTCAGCCGCGCCCGTTTGCGCATCAAGGCGAGCGTGCTTGGCGTCTTGCGGTAGAGGGGTTCGTCGGGCATGATGGCAAGTGTCGGCGAGCGCCTGGAACTGGGCTATAAATCGGGACGGGTGCGTGACCGCGGGGTTCTATTTCAGGGCTTGACATTCGCCCCGGCAACAACCGGGCAGCTCACCACCTTGGCAGTTGGGCAAACCGAGGCGCGGGATAAAAAACCAGGCGCGCACGTGGTCCCGGCGCGCGGGGAGAACGTTGGAGTCACTGCTTTCGAAGCTGCACGAGCAGCCTCACCCGACGCAGAAGCCAATCCGTCCAGAAACTCAAAATGCAGCCGAACGATTGAGTGGCGAAAATCAGACGGGCTTTGACAGCGCCATGCTTTTGAACCCAGTAGTCGTACCGGCCCAGGAGATTGTACAGAATGTCGTCGGCGCGCTCGGGAGGCAACAAGAGGTCGGTCCAGAATCCCCGCGGTGGTGCTGTGAGCCCGCCCAACCAAGACTGCGCCTTTCGTCCCCGGTTGAGTATAGCTACAATTGGTAAAGCTGCCGCAACCGCGGTCGAGAGCCAATTTGGTACGCTCGCGTCCATCAGAACAAGCGCCAGCAACACGCCAATGAACTGCCAGATAAGAATGCGCGGTGAGGCATCCTCGTTATCCGGACGCTGCGCGGTGGAGCGAGCTAATATAATAAGTCCGGCAAGGAGTCTCGGGTAGCTGCCGTCGTCGTGAGCCGAGTCGCTATTTCCGTTGCCACGCATTTAGCGCCCCCATCAGGCCCGAGCCGGAATCAGTCCGCCAATCGCCGTCCCCTCAGCCAAAACCTGAGTCGCGCGCAATGACGCAATGAGTGTGGTCCGCCCTGTCCCGGTGATCGTGTACAGCCGCGGTGCGCGACCGCCGCGCCGCTCATCGGGGAGACCCTTCTTCCATTTCACGAATTTCTTTTCGGTCAATCGATCGAGCGTCGTGAAAACCGCGCCAAACGCCTGTTCGCGGCCGGTCGCCTCCGACAGCATCGCCTGGACAGTTCCGGCGGTTGTGTCCGGCCCCTGCTTCAGCAGGGCCAACAGGATCAGTTCTTCAAGCTTGGGCAACATGCCGCGATCTCCATACTCTACTTTGTAGAGTAAATTGCCGAATCGGTCGTTGTCAAGCGCCCTCGGCCCCGCCACTTTTCGTCTCCCCTGTGCGGCCGCTCCATTGTCGTGAGGGTAGACGACACAGCGGGCGTGCTCGATTGGGCCGAGATAGCAGCCTCGAGGGCCGCGGCCGTTCGGTTTCTCAATCGCTCAACAACCTCGGCAACGCCACACCAAGTGCCTCGGCGATGCGCGCCATTACCATGAGGCTTGGATTCCGCCGGCCACGCTCGATTCCACCGAGATAGGTGAGGTCGATTTTCGACGCAAAGGCCAGCTGCTCCTGCGTCAGCTTCCGTTGCTGTCGCAGCTTACGGACATTCTTCGCCACGATCGCCTTCCAGTCCCGCATGTTGCGGGATCGAACCCGATGTGGTTTATAGTCTCTAGCACTACTTTGGCAGATTTTTTGACATAATTGGAGGGGTGGGATTCACGAATCAGATTTTCTGTGACTCATGGGTGGTCGGCTTATTGGAGGGCCGACCATGGTAGTCACGACGTCACAT
>Ga0126383_10000476_pt1 | contig 22360 bp, 22 predicted proteins | sample PanSoiMetPlot_35_FD_96882 | JGI IMG/M metagenome (GOLD analysis project Ga0126383, IMG submission 96882) | Tropical forest soil microbial communities from Panama - MetaG Plot_35 | ecosystem: Environmental > Terrestrial > Soil > Tropical forest > Bulk soil | place: Panama | collected 2016-02-17
CGGCCGAATGGCGAGGTGGGGTGGTCCAGCAGCAAGGCGCAAACACCGGCGACCACCATGAACAGCCCGAGACCCAGCGCCTCGATCAGATATTCCGGCCAGTGCCGCCGCAGTGCATTTATGAGAGCCGCCGCTTCTGATCCGTCATTCCCGCGAAAGCGGGAATCCAGAGGCGACGGCATCTCGCTCGGGATCCCTGGACCCCCGCTTGCGCGGGGGTGACGGTGATACATCGTTATTCTCAGCCCCCGGAGGCGAATTCCGGGTAGAGCGTCATGCCGCCGTCGACGAACAGGGTGATGCCGTTGACATAATCGCTGGCGTCGGAGGCGAGCCAGACTACGGCGCGGGCGATGTCCTCGGGCTCACCGATGCGCTTGTACGGCACTAGCCGCATCAGTGCTTCGTAAGCCTCTGGTGTCGACCACGCGGCCGTATTGATCGGCGTCCGGGTCGCGCCCGGGGCGATGCCGTTCACCCGGATGCCGCGAGGTGCCAGCTCCTGCGCGATCGTCTTCATCAGCATCATGACGCCGCCCTTCGAGGCGGCGTAATTGGCGTGCCCGGCCCAAGGGATCACTTCGTGCACCGAGCTCATGCAAATGATCTTGCCGAGCGCGCGCGAGACCTGCGGCCGGGGGCCGCGGCGCAGGAATTCCCGGACTGCCGCGCGCGCACATAGAAACTGGCCGGTCAGATTGACGCTGATGACCGAGTTCCACTGCGCCAACGTCATCTCCGCAAACGGGGCGTCGCGCTGCAGCCCGGCATTGGCGACGACGATGTCGAGGGTGCCGAAGGCGGCGCACGCTTTCTCGAACATTTCGGTCACCTGAGCCTCGTCCGAGACGTCGGCGCGCACGGCAATAGCAGTGCCGCCGGAACGGGCGATCGTTTCGGTAACGGCCCGCGCCTCCTCCTCGCCCGCCACATAATTGACGGCAACGGCAGCACCCGCTTCGGCCATCGCGATAGCGACCGCCTTGCCGATCCCGGAATTGGCGCCGGTGACGAGCGCCTTCTGGCCGGCGAGAGGCCTGCCGGCGGTTTCCCGCGGGGCGATCACCGCGGTTTCTCTGATATCCATCTTCCACTCCATTCCTGTAGCCAAAGACATAGCGATCCGGACCCGCGGACCGAAATGCCGCTGCGCGATGGTTTTGGTGCGCGCCGCCTATCATCGCGCCGTTGTGACTTGTCTCGGGCGGCGCCGCACGGCAATTTCCGGTTATGGAAATGCACCAGGTCCGCTATTTCCTAGCGGTGGCGGAGACCCTGAACTTCACGCGTGCGGCGGAACTGTGCAACGTCTCACAGCCGGCGCTGACCCGCGCGATTCAGCAGCTCGAAGACGAACTCGGCGGGCTGCTGCTGCGGCGCGAGCGCAAGCTGACCCATCTGACCGATTTCGGCCGCCTCATCCAGCCGCATCTGGGCCAGCTTCTCGCCGACGCCGAGGCGGCAAAGACGACGGCGAAGCGCTTTTTGAGCCTGCAGCAGGCGCAAATCCGTCTCGGCATCATGTGCACCGTCGGGCCGGCGCGTTTCATGAGCTTTCTGGCCAGCTTTCATGCCGCCAATCCGGGTTGCGAGATCACGCTTGTCGAGGGTGTCCCGGCTCGTCTCTCAGAGATGTTGCTGCAGGGCGAGCTCGACTTGGCGGTAATGGCGCAGCCCGAGCCGTTCAATGAGCGGCTCGACGTGCTCCCTCTTTATGACGAGCGATTTTGCATCGCGTTTCCGACTGGGCACCGGCTCGACCAGCAAAATCGCGTCGAGATCTCGGACATTGCCGGCGAAACCTATCTGCGGCGGATCAACTGCGAATATCGCGATTACCTGACCGACCAGCTGCGTGCGCTCGGCCTCGCCGTACGGGTCGGGTTTCAGAGCGAGCGCGAGGACTGGATCCAGATGATGGTGGCAGCCGGCTTCGGGGTCTGTTTTCTGCCCGAATTCTCACCCACCATTCCGGGCGTGCGCACTCAGCCGGTCAGCGGTCCCGAGGTCGTCCGCGAGATCTCCTTGGTCTCGATGTCGGGGCGGCGCTTCTCTCCGGCGGTAATGACCTTCAGTCGCGCGATCCGTTCTCACGACTGGTTGAGGAGCGGTGTGGCAGAGGCTGGGTGAATAATCAGGGCCTATTTCGTGGTCAGGGTGCCGCCGTTGATTTTTAGACATGTGCCCGCGGGAACGTAAATCCACGAATCCTTGGCGGCAGCGGTCTTGGACTCGCCGGCGCAGGAATGGGTCGCGGTCTGGCAATCGTTCTGGCCGGCAGCGGCTACGCCGAAACACTTCTCCGTCTTGTAGGGCGGAACCGGCGCAGGTCCGGCATTCGCTGACATTTGCATATGCATAGATGCCGCGGCGGCAACAGCGGCGGCAATAAGCGCGGAAGGCTTCATACGGATCTCCGTTGCAAACCGAGCCTGTTGTGCAGCCCGGCGGGTCGGGTCGGCAACTCACTTTTCGGCGAGGATCGACACCGCGGTCCAGTCCTTCGGGGGTGGAGACGCAAGATACTTCCTACAGCGTTCGATGAGTACGCGCGAAGGAAGGTCATCGCCGCGAGCTGCCATCCCGGTCTCGAAGAGCGCGATCGCGCGCGCCCAGTCGCGGCATGAATAGGCCTCGAGGCCGGCCTCGTAAGCCTGGACCCATTCCGGGCTCTGTGAGCTATTGTGATCGGCCATGCCGAGCAGCTCATAAACGGCGAGCCCCTGGGTGCTGCCATAAACGGCGACCCGATCGAGCCGTCGCACAAGAATGGCGTCGCCGGCGGCTGCACGGGTATCCTCGCCGATCAGGATTTCGGTTCCGTAGCGCTTGTTGACGGCTTCGAGGCGGCTCGCGACATTGACCGCATCACCGATCACCGTATAGCTCAGCCGCTCGTTCGAGCCTATATTGCCGACCAACATCCGGCCAGTGTTGATGCCGATTCGAATGCGCAGTCGCACCCGGTCTTTGTCGTTGCGCTCGCCGCAGCATTGATCAACGCGGCGCCAGAGCTCGAGTGCGGCGGCACAAGCGTCGACGGCATGCCGGTCGTTCGGCGCCGGCGCGCCCCAGAACGCCATGACCGCGTCGCCGATGAATTTGTCGATGGTGCCATTGCGCTCTGAAATCGCTGTCGAGGCGATCTCGAGGTATTCGCTGAGCACCGGGACGATGGCGTCACCGAGCCGCTCCGAAAGCCCGGTAAAGCCGACAATGTCGGTAAACAGCACGGTCAACACCTGTTGACGGCCGCCGGGGCGAGCCTCCACGCCGCGCGCGACCAGGGTGCGAACAAGCGCCGTCGGAATATATTTCTGGAACGACGAGAGGCCCCGGCTCATTTGCTTCAGCGCAGCCGAAAGATTATCGAGCTCGCGCAGCGGCGAACTCGTCCGGGTGATCGCGTCGAGCTCAAAACTCTCGATGTGCTTCAATTGGCCGACAATACGAAGCAGCGGCGCGCCGATCAGACGGCTGGCCGATAAGATCGCCAGCGCCGCGATGGCGAGCGTCAGCAGCGCCAGAGCGGCGAGCAGCAGCTTTGCGTTGCGCTCGATTGTCGCCAGAAAATCGGCAGCCGGAATGACCGTGGCGACCACCCAGTCGTCGAAGCCCAAAGGCGCGAAAGTCAGGAAGTAGTCACGGCCGTCCCCGGAGGAAGTGAATTCGACCGGCCGCGGGTCTGTAAGGGTCGCGAGATCGACTTTGCGGCGACCGATGTCTTCGCCGACCACCTTCAGCAAATTGTTGTGTTGGCTCAGGCTTCGGAGGTTCGGCATTTCGCCGTTCTGCTGTCGATCGATTGCGGCGGGATCCGGCGAAGCCATCACGTTGCCGCTTCGATCGAGCACGACGACCGTACCGGACTTCCCGACCTCGAGGCTCGTCAGAAATTGCGACAGCCGCGCCAGATCGATTACGACATTGATGACCGCGACAAACTCGTTATTGACCGTCAGCGGCGTCGATATGCTGATCGCCTGTCGGTTGCTGCCGGGAAACTCGGATACCCGGTTCCAGCCCGGCGCGTTCTCTTCGACGGCGCGCCGGTACCAAGACTGCGCCGTCGCATCGTAGTTGCTCGGCTCGAACTCGCGGTTGTTGAACATAATGTCGCCGATTTCCGGCGTGTAATAATCGGTCCGCTGCCCGGCGGTACCGGTGGCCGCGTCCCGCTTGACCTCGATCATGTCGATCTCGGTGTCGCTGGCTTTGCGGGAACCGAAAAATCCGCCGTCGGGAAAGCCCAGCGAAATCCACGAGAGGCTCGGTTGCGAGCGCAGCAAGGCGAGAAAGACGAATTCACGCTTGCCTTCGTCCGTTACCTTGATGGTGCCCTGAAAGAATATCGAACGGACCGCCTCCTGCATGGAGGAGGCGGCGTCGAGCACGCCGTGCAATTCGTGATGGATCGACTCGACGATCTGCCGATTGAGCTGCCCGACGACATCGCCGACATTGCGATGCGCGGCGAAGGACCAGAACAGATGGATCAGCAACGCGGTCAGGGTCACAGTCCCCAGCACCAGTGCGGTCAGCACGCCGCGCAGACCCAGCTTAGGTGATTCTCTTCCTCGAAGCGGCGGCGAAGCATTCGCGGGTGGCAAAGCGAGCCGGATCGAACGTGCTTGTCGCAAAAGACGATAGATTGATGCGGGCACCGGGTCGGCTCGACTAACGCTGCACTTTCGTCACCAGTATAGCAGGACTGGAGCCCGATTGCGCGGCACAAGCCTGCCCTAAGATGCCCGAGCCCCGTTTCCGGTCAGCAAGTCGATCTTGCGATGCAATGTGGCAATGAGGCCCTCGAACCCCTCCCGGCGCAGGATCGCACCAAACTGAGACCGCTGGGTCGCCAACTGGCTGATCGTACCGTCGAGATAGACGTCGGAGATCTGCCAGACGCCGTCATTCTGGCGCATCACATAGTCGATCTCGACCGGCTCGCCGCCTGCTTAGATGAGGCGCGCCCTGACAATGACGCCCGAGCCGGAGGGCTGCTGCCCGACGACTTCCATTTGCTGACCCGAGTAGCTATCGAAGCGATCGGCGTAGGTCGCGGAGATGTAACCGCCAAACGCAGCCGCTGTCGCCTCCTGCTGTGCCTGGGACAGGCTGGCCCAGGTAGCGCCGACGGCGAGTCGGGCCATCGACGGGATGTCGAACAATCGGCGAATGACCGGCTCGATCCGGGCATAGCGGCCGCTCTCGCCCAGCATGCGGCCTTGCTTCATCAGCCCGAGCAAGGTCTCGTGGAAACTGTTCACGCTGTCCTCGGGCCCCGCCGCCAGTGCCGGCGCGCCACCAGCAACTGCGGCCAGAATGACTGTTGCCACAATCGCGGCTATCATCTTCAATATCCTCATCATTTCCTCCAATGTCCGGCGCGCTTCGCCAATAGCCGCCCAAATCTGGCCCTCTCGCCCTGCGCGGCGAAATGCCGTTCCGCTATTGTTGCGATAGCTCAGGATTATCGAAGCAGTCCTCGATAACCCGCGATCATCGAAACGTTAGCCATTCGGCATTTTCGTTTGGCGAGCTGCGATGCGATCTCGTGGCGGCAATTGCGTCACAGGGAGAAACTTCATGTCACTGCATTTCGCGATCATCTATGGCTCGGTGCGCGAGGCACGAGCCGGGATTCGCATCGTCCGATTTCTCAGTGCTGCATTGCGACGGCGCGGCCACACAGTTGACGTAGTGGACGCCGCCGAGCAGCGCCTCCCGCTCCTTGATCGTATGTACAAGGAATACGAGCGGGGCAGCGCTCCGCCGGTAATGGAGAAGCTGGCACGGCTCTACCGCGAGGTGGACGGGTTCGTGATCGTCAGCGGTGAATACAATCATGGAATCCCGCCCGGCTTGAAGAACCTGCTCGACCATTTTCTCGAGGAGTATTTCTTTCGGCCGTCGGCGATCGTTTGCTATTCGGCCGGTCAGTTCGGCGGAGTACGGGCCGCAATGCAGTTGCGCATGACCCTCGCCGAGCTCGGCATGCCAAGCATCCCTTCGCTGCTGCCCGTGCCGCGTGTGCAAGACGCGTTGACGCCAGCCGGAGATCCGACCGACCCCGCTTTCGAGAAGCGTTGCGAGCGATTCTTCCGTGAATTCGAGTGGTACGCCGCGGCGTTGCGGCGGGCCCGCGCCGAAGGAGTGCCCTACTGATGAGAACCAACCCCGAGCAAAAGCGCCTTGAGGCGCAACGGACCGGAGAAGAAGACTGGCGGCTCTGGGGCCCATACCTTTCGGAGCGCGCCTGGGGCACCGTTCGCGAGGATTACAGCGCCCAAGGCGAAGCCTGGAACAGTTTCAGTCACGACCAAGCGCGCTCGCGCGCCTACCGCTGGAACGAGGACGGGGTGGGCGGGATCTGTGACGAGCAGCAGCGCTTGTGCTTTGCGTTGGCGTTGTGGAACGGGCGCGACCCGATCCTCAAAGAGCGGCCCTTCGGCCTGACCGGTAATGAGGGCAACCGCGGCGAGGACGTCAAGGATTACTACTTTTACGTAGACGCCACCCCGAGCCACAGCTGGCTGAGGTATCTCTACAAGTATCCACAGGCTGCCTATCCCTATGAACGGCTCGTCGCCGAGAATCGGCGGCGCGGCCGCGGTGACGCGCCCTTCAACTTGCTCGACACCGGGGTGTTCGAGGAGGACCGGTACTGGGACGTCGAGGTCTCTCATGCGAAAGCGTCGCCGACAAAGATCCATATCCGGATCGAAGCGCACAACCGCGGGCCCGAGCCTGCGACGCTGCATCTGCTTCCGAGCTTATGGTTCCGCAATACCTGGTCGTGGGATGACGGCACGCAGAAACCCTCGCTCCAGGCAATTCACGCGCCGTCCGGCGCGGCTTGGGCCGTCCGCGTTGAACACCCGCGTTTCGGCGCCTACCATCTCTACGGCCGCGATCCGTCCGAGCTGCTTTTCACCGAGAATGAGACCAACTCCGAACGCTTGTGGGGAGTCTCCAACATTTGCCCCTATGCAAAGGACGCGTTTCATCGCCGCGTCGTCGCGGGGGATTTGGAAGCGGTCAACCCCGATCGTCACGGCACAAAATTCGCCGCATGGCATTTGTGCGAGGTCACCCCCGGCCAGTCGGCGCGGATCGAGCTCGTACTCGCCGGAGAACCCCTCTGCGCCCCGTTCGCTCGCAATGAGCTCGTCTTTTCCAAGCGGCAGTCGGAGGCCGATCTTTTCTTCGACGAGCTGCTTCCTAACCCGAGCGCGGATGACCGTCGGGTACTGCGGCAGGCGCTAGCGGGCATGATCTGGTGCAAGCAGTTTTTCAACTATGACGTCGAGGGCTGGCTGAAAGGCGACAAGGTTCCGCCGCCCGAAGAGCGCCTGCGCGGGCGCAACCGTTACTGGAAGCACCTCAAGGCGAGCGACGTCATCTCGATGCCCGACAGCTGGGAGTACCCGTGGTTTGCCGCATGGGATCTCGCTTTTCATTGCGGCGCGCTGGCTCTCGTCGACATCGATTTCGCCAAGGACCAGGTCGAAATCCTGCTGCGCGAGGGGTACCTGCATCCGAATGGTCAAATTCCGGCCTATGAATGGTCTTTTGGCGATGTGAACCCCCCGGTCCACGCGGCGGCCGCGCTCAAAGTTTTTCGTGCCGAGCGGGTACAGCGCGGCGCCGGCGATCTGCATTTTCTGCACCGCGTATTCCACAAACTCCTCTTGAATTATGCCTGGTGGATCAACCGCAAGGACAGCGACGGTCACAATGTCTTCGAAGGCGGCTTTCTCGGGCTCGACAACATCTCCGTCTTCGACCGCTCACAGCCATTGCCGCCCGGTTTCAGCCTAAAGCAGGCTGACGCCACCGGCTGGATGGCTATGTTCACCCTCAATATGACGGTGATGGCGCTTGAACTGGCAACCGAAGACCCGGATTACGAGAACATTGCGATCCAGACCTTCACCCAGTTCCTGGCAATCGCCATTACGATAGCCGGCCAGGTGAATGGCGGCGTCTCATTGTGGGACCCGGAAGCTGGTTTCTTCAAGGATCTGATCATCGATCCCCAAGGCCGTCCTCACCGGATAGACGTTTACTCGCTCGTCGGCCTGATCCCGCTTTTCGCGACCGAAGTGATCGACAGGCGGCTGCTTGTCACAGTGCCGCGCTTCCGAGACCTATTGCGCAACCACCGCGGCGGAAAGTTCCAAGGCAGCTATGTCTGCGCTTGCCCGGACTGGGAGAACGAGCGCGGCGAGCATCTCCTTGCGTTGGTGGACCACTCGATGCTGCCGCGTATTCTGAAGCGCCTCCTCAGCGAGCAGGAATTTCTGTCACCCTATGGTGCGCAGCGTCAGCCGGATCCACGCCGAACAGCGCGATCTCGGCGTTCTGCCGGGGATCGGGCGAGCCCTGACCGAGTACGTACCGGGAGAGGCCACCTCCGGGCTGTTTGGCGGCAATTCCAACTGGCGCGGGCCGATTTGGATGCCAATCAATTATTCGCTGGTGCAGGCAATCGAGAAATTCCATCGTTTTCTGGGCGACGAGTTCAGGGTCGCCGTTCCGTCGCTCGGCGGGCGGGAGTTGACCCTAAAAGAGGTCGCCAATTTGCTAGCCGACCGTCTGGTGGACCTTTACCGCCCATGCGAGGGCCATCGGCCGGCCTTGGCGGCCCAACCTCCCTTCGCCTACTCCCAGCATTGGCAGGACCTGTTGCTGTTCTATGAATATTTCCACGCCGACACTGGCCAGGGGCTGGGAGCGGCGCATCAGACGGGCTGGACCGGGCTTCTGGCGAACCTCGTGATGCGCCGCTACCGCAAGGACATCCCGGAGTTCTGGACGCGCCAGTCGTCGAAAGCACGCGGCACCGCGCAGGAGAGGGCGGAGCTGCGCGTCGCGTAATCGGCGACCCAAAATGGCGCGCAAACTGGCACTGTGGTACAAAACGCCGTCGTGACCGATGATCCCAGTTTCCCGTGCTGCCGTGCGGGTATTGGTCTGCGCTTGCCGCATTTGGCGGAGATCGCAGCCACTCGGCCGCCTCTCGGGTTCATCGAGGTGCACGCCGAAAACTACATGGCCGAGACATCGGCGTTGGATTTGCTGCTCGAATTGCGCCGTGATTACCCGCTGAGCGTCCACGCGGTTGCACTCTCTTTGGGCAGCGCCGAGGAACTCGACCAACATCACCTCTGCCGCCTAAAGAAGCTGGTCGACCGGCTGGAGCCAACGCTGGTCTCCGAGCATCTCGCCTGGTGCGCAATCGGCGGGACTTACCTGAACGACTTGTTGCCGCTCCCCTACACCGAGGAGAGCCTCGACTTGTTCTGTCGGCACGTCGACGAGGTGCAGGCGCTGCTAAAGCGCCAGCTGCTGATAGAGAACCCGGCCTCCTACCTGCGCTTTACCCATTCAACACTCCCCGAAGCGGAATTCCTGGCGGAAACCGCCAACCGAACCGGCTGCGGCATACTTTGCGATGTCAATAACATCTACGTCAGCGCGAGGAATCTCAGGTTCGACCCGATTGCTTATCTCGACGCTCTGCCGGCGCAGGCGATTGGCGAGATCCATCTCGCCGGCCATCACGCCGCCGAGGATGTCGATCTTCTGATCGACGACCACGGCTCCCGCGTCGCGCAACCGGTCTGGGAGCTCTATGCCGCAGCGCTCCGGCGCCGTAATCTCCTGCCGACTTTGATCGAATGGGACACCAATCTTCCGGCGCTGGATGTCCTGTTGGACGAAGCAAGGCATGCGCAGGCGCTGGCCGATACCCGCGGATACACCGATGCTGCTTGAGCTGCAGATGCAATTCCGCCGCGCTATGCTCGGCGGCGACACCACGGAGATCGTCTCGAAGATCAGAGAGGACGAGCTGGCCCCAGAGGCCCGACTGCAAATCTACCGCAACCACGTCTTCGCGACACTCGGCGCCGCCCTCGAAGGCACTTTCCCGACCGTCTGCCGTCTCGTCGACGCGCGGTTTTTTGGCTACGCCGCGCACGAATATCTGCGCGAACGCCCGCCGCATTCACGCTGCCTCATCGAATATGGCGCCGAGTTTGCGGATTTCCTCGCCGGGTTTGAGCCATGCAAGGATTTGCCCTATCTGGCGGACGTAGCGCGCTTCGAATGGGCCCTCAAGACGGCCGCGACGGTGAGGGAGAGAGCTCCGCTGGCGATTGAGGCGCTCGCCGAGATTTCGTCCGAACGGGCTCCCCACCTCTCACTCTGCTTGCAACCCTCGGCGAGCTATCTCGCTTCGCCCTGGCCGATCGACGCAATCTGGCAGGCAAACCAGCTGGCCGACGTGCCGACGGTCGATCTCGCGACAGCAGGAACCTGCATTGAGGTCCGCCGGTCCGGCGAAGGCTCCGGTTGGCAGCGGCTCGCTCTCGATGCCTTTGCCTTCCGAAGAGCGTTGGCCGAAGGCGTCAATCTAGCCACTGCGGCCGCGACGGCGACTGCAGTAGATCCTGCATTCGACTTGGCGGCGGAGCTCGACGGCATCTTCTCCGACCGCCTTGCCATCGGCTTAGGTTAGATGCTTGTTGACGAAAGGTGCGTTAACCTCGCCTCGAGCAAAATGGGCGAGGGAGGAGACGATGTTGCAGATGGCGGAACGCATGGGCGTCCTCGGGACCGAGACTGCGTTCGAAGTGCTGGCCCGTGCCAATGCGCTGGCCGCCGCGGGCCGCTCGATCATCAATCTCGGCATCGGCCAGCCGGACTTCCCAACCCCCGAACATATCGTCGAAGCCGGACGCAAGGCCCTTGCCGACGGTCATCACGGATACACGCCGGCGAATGGGATCCCGGCGCTGCGCGCGGCGGTCGCGGCCGATCTCTTGCGCCGCCATGGGGTCGAGGTGTCGCCGGACCTGGTCCTGGTCGTGCCCGGCGCCAAGGTCACGATGTTCTTCAGTATTTTGATGTTCGGCGAGCCGGGTGTCGAGATCCTCTACCCCAACCCGGGATTTCCGATTTACGAAAGTGTGATCCGGTTTTCGGGCGCGACGCCGGTGCCGATCCCGCTGCACGAGGCGGCGGGCTTCTCGTTCAATGCCGAGGAGGTGCTCGAGAAGATCACTCCTCGCACCCGCCTGATGATCATCAACAGTCCGGCCAATCCGACGGGCGGCATCGTGCCGCGGCACGAGCTCGATCGGCTCGTTGCCGGGCTCGAGCAGTACCCGCAAGTCGCCGTGCTCAGCGACGAAATTTACGGTGAGATCCTTTATGACGGCGCCGAGCATGTCAGCCTGCTCCGCTTCCCCTCGCTTCGCGACCGGCTGATCCTGCTCGACGGGTGGAGCAAGACCTATGCGATGACCGGTTGGCGGCTAGGTTATGCGGTATGGCCCAAGGCATTGTTCGGCCATGCCGAGCGGCTTGCGATCAACTGCCATTCCTGCGTCAATGCCGCCGCCCAGCATGCCGGGATCGCCGCGCTTACCGGGCCGCGCGAGCCGGTCCACCGCATGGTTGCAGCCTTTGCCGAGCGGCGGGAAATGATCGTGGCGGCGTTGAACGGTCTGCCCGGCTTCCGCTGTGCCCAGCCGGGCGGTGCCTTCTACACCTTCCCCAACATCAGCGGTACCGGTTGCGATACCCGTGGGTTGCAGGGACAGCTGCTCGAAAAAGCCGGCGTGGCAACGATCGCCGGCACCAGCTTTGGCGAATATGGCGAGGGCTATTTGCGGTTCTCCTACGCGAATAGCCGGGAGGCGATCGGCGAAGCGATCGACCGAATTCGGAAATTTCTCGGGAATCGCCCGGAAACCCGAAGCCATCGATGAGATCCGAAACGTTTGATCAAAAATTCAGCAGATTTCCGCCGCAAAATAAGGCAAGGTAAAGACGGCGGCCGCGGTTTTCGGATCTCCGCTGTCGCCGACGGGCACTGGCATGGGTTATGCTCGGGACGCGCCGAGGTCGGTGCCTTGGCTGGAGAAATCGAAGTTGATGAAGAAGATCGAGGCGATCATCAAGCCCTTCAAACTCGACGAGGTGAAGGAGGCTCTTCACGAAGTCGGGATCAAGGGAATTACCGTTACAGAGGCCAAGGGTTTCGGCCGTCAGAAAGGCCACACGGAACTTTATCGCGGGGCCGAATACGTGGTCGACTTCCTGCCGAAGGTGAAGATCGAGGTGGTCATGGAGGACACCCTCGTCGAGCGCGCGGTGGAGGCGATTCAGCAGGCAGCCCATACCGGCCGGATCGGCGACGGCAAGATCTTCGTCACGACGATCGAGGAAGCGATCCGCATCCGGACCGGCGAGCGTGGTCCGGATGCAATTTGAGCCAGGGCAATAGTGCGACCTGCCGAGATCTCGTGCTCCTGAGCACTGTTAAACATCCAACGGAAAGTGGCAATGTCTGATACCCAAAAAGTCATGGAGATGATCAAGGAGCACGACGTCAAGTACGTCGACTTCCGGTTCACCGATCCACGCGGCAAGTGGCAGCATCTGGCCCACCACGTCCGGACGATCAGCGAGGACTTTCTGAACGAGGGCGTGATGTTCGACGGATCGTCTATCGCCGGATGGAAGGCGATCAACGAGTCGGACATGATGCTGGTGCCGGACTGCGCGACCGCGGTTCTCGACCCGTTTGCAGCGCAAATCTCGCTAATTATCTTTTGCGACGTGCACGAGCCGCTGACCGGCCAGCCCTACGCCCGGGACCCGCGCTCCACCGCCAAGAAGGCCGAACAGTACCTGATCTCGACCGGTATTGGCGACACGGCCTATTTCGGGCCGGAGGCCGAATTCTTCATCTTCGATGACGTGCGTTACAAAGCCACGATGAGCGGGGCGATGTACGAGATCGACAGTGAAGAAGGCCCCTACGTCAGCGACAAGAAATTCCCCGACGGCAATACCGGCCACCGTCCGCCGATCAAGGGCGGCTATTTCCCGGTGCCGCCGGTCGACAGCCAAAGCGATATCCGCGCCGAAATGCTGTCGGTCATGCACGATATGGGGCTCGGGGTCGAAAAGCATCACCACGAGGTGGCGCCGGCGCAGGCGGAATTGGGCTTTCTCTTTTCGACCCTGGTCAGCACCGCGGACCACATGCAGATCTACAAATACGTCGTGCAGAACGTTGCCAACCAGTACGGCAAGACGGCGACGTTCATGCCGAAGCCGGTGATGGGCGACAACGGCTCCGGCATGCACACCCACCAGTCGTTGTGGAAGGGCGAGCGCCCGCTCTTTGCCGGCAACCTCTACGCCGATTTGTCCGAGACCGCGCTCTACTACATCGGCGGCATCATCCGGCACGCCAAGGCGATCAACGTCTTCACCAACCCGACGACCAACAGCTACAAGCGGCTGATCCCGGGCTTCGAGGCGCCGGTGCTGCTCGCCTATTCCTCACGCAACCGCTCGGCGGCGTGCCGCATCCCCTATGTGTCGAGCCCCAAGGGCAAGCGCGTCGAGGTGCGCTATCCCGATCCCGCCGCCAATCCTTATCTCGCCTTTGCCGCAATGCTGATGGCCGGGATCGACGGCGTCCAGAACAAAATCCACCCCGGCGACCCTATCGACAAGAACCTCTACGACCTACCGCCGGAAGAATTGACCGACGTGCCGGTGGTGTGCGGGTCGTTGCGCGAGGCGCTGGGTGAATTGCGCGCCGACCACGCCTTCCTGTTGAAGGGCGACGTCTTCAACATGGACCAGATCGAGGCCTACATGGAATTGAAGTGGGAGGAGGTCTACGCCTTCGAGCACACCCCCCACCCGATCGAATTCCAGATGTATTACTCAGTTTGACCGGAAGTTATTGATATTTATCGAAGGGCGTTAGACTCGCTTCTCCCCGGGATTTGCGGCTGAAGCCCGCAAAAGCTCTCGGGCAAAAGTTGCGAGTCTAACGCGTTTTTTTCTGGACTAAGTGTTGCGGCATTGCGGCAATACAGTCCGGTCTCGACCCGAAAGACGAGGAAGAGGCGGCTCTCGTCTACCACTGAGAAAGCGTAATCGAGAACATCCCGCCTCCGCTCTCACCCCCGGTACCTGGCACGCGGTTGGAGTTGTGCCGATGCGGATCAGCGCCCCGTGGCGAGACCGTCGCCGGGACGGTCAACATGCTATGCTCCGAGCGCTTCACCGGTCTCGGCGACGGCGTGACTCACCTAGAAGACTTAGCTCGACATTGACGCCTGGGAGGATCGCGCGCCGTGACGCGCGACCGGCTCACTTGTGCTCGTGATTGTCGTGATTGTCGTGGTGTTCGTCTCGATCACCGCGGCGAATCTGGCCTCGGATCTCGCCGGCCGGCAGCGCTGTCGTATGAATGTTGGCGTAGGCGGTATTGGATTCGATTGCGTCTGCGAGCGCATCGAAATCCATGGCGACGACGTTCTGAGTAGGAATCGCCTGAACGTTTGCGGCAGTGAACGTGCCTTTGAAGGTTCCGTCATGATCTGTACAGGCTGGAGGAGTCGGCCCGGTGAAGGTGGCCGGTAGGGCGGCGGTGGAGCAGAAGAAAACCAGAACACCGCCCGAATCATGGTTTTTCCCGAAGTGGATGTGAGCCACCGTTACCGTGCCCGTCAGCGGCGGCGTTGTACCGACATTGTTGTAAGTAAGAACGTAGGCGGCCGTCTTTGATTTTCTGTCGAGATTCAAGCGAAGCTTTCCGGTCCCGTCCGACAAAATCGCCCCGGTCTGATTATTCAGCGCACCGAGTTCCTGAAAGCCGTCGATCCGAGCGGAGAATTCATCCGCGCCGGCATCGGCGCCCCAGACGGCGAGCATGCCAGCGCACAACACAGTACCAATGAGTCGATGTCGCTGCATCACTTCCTCCCTTTTCACCTTCCATATGAAATCCAGCGATTCAACACCGCGCCAGCTTAGCAGATGACGCTCTCGGTCGGGAGTTAACCAACGCAGAAGTTGATCACTTTCTGGTGAACGTCAGGCAGCCATCTCCTGCAGCCTCAATGGCTATCGAAAGCCGGCGGCCAGGTGGGGAGGCTGACTATTCCAAGCACCGCCAGCCCCAAGCCCTGCTCGAGCGCCACGCTCCGCCCCAGTGTGCGGAGCGCGGCGGGATCCTCGGAAATCCGTGGCGCAAGACGGAAGCGATTGAAAGACGCCACTGCCACCATCGTAACAAACAACAGGATCTTGAAAGTCAGGAGCCGGCCATAGGGAGTGCCGAACATCGCGCCAAGGCTGCCCACCAGAAGAAGAGCATTGACGGCCCCGGTCACCGCGAGCGCCGCCACGGCGACGTATCCCATACGCGAGAAACTTCGCAGAGCGTCACGGGCCATGGCAACTTCGAAATGACGGATAACCCAGGCCAGTGGCGCCAAGCCGCCGAGCCAAAGTCCGGCAGCAAGCAGATGCACGGTCTGATTGAGCTCATGACCGATCCACGCGGCGCCCTCGTCCATCGCGGCGTGACCCACCCAACCGAGACTGGCAAGCAATCCTAGCGAGAGGATCAGGATGATCGGCCGCCTTGGCGGCCGGATTAGGCAGACCCAAACGAGCAGTGCCGCGAGCAGCAAATGCCAACGCCACACCCGACCGAAGCGGGTTTCGAGCACGACTGCGCTCACCGCCTTGAGATCGACCGCGGCGGCGGGCGAACCGCCCATCGCGGCCGCCTGGCAGAGCACCAGCGCCATGGCCGAAATCAACGCAACCAGCGCGGCTGCCAATATCACACGCCCGAAATATGAATCGAACTTCGCGACGAGGCTCGAAGCGGCACCGGGATCGCTACCCGCCAGCGCATAAATTCGGAACGCGGCGGTGCCGAAGACCAGCATCGCTGCTGTGAATTGGAGGAAGCGGCAGGCGTAGAGCGCCTCGTTCATCGCCGGAGCTTACGGCCCAACCGTGAAGCTGTACTCGCCCTCGGTGCGGTGCGTGTCGACCGAGACGACATGCCATCGCACCCGATAACGACCGGGCGCGAGCGTCGGCAGCGCTAGCACGAGTTGCCGGTCGTTCCCGGGGTCGACGACGGCCGGTCCGGTCGCGATCGCGCCGCCGTCACCGGTAGTGAGATCGATGCCGGAGAAGCTCGGCTCGATGGCTTCGGTGAAAGTCAGACGTATCTCCTTCGGCGGTGCCGGAACCGTTCCGCCCACCAGCGGAACCGCTTCGCCCAAGAAAGCGTGCGAAAGCGCGGCGGTGGGCGTCATGCCTATCGCCCCTATAGCCGCGAGACGCAGAAGCAGACCGCGCAATTCTCAGTAACCGAGCAATGGTCGGCCAATAGTATTGGGAAAAATGTCATCGAGATAGAAATGCAGCTGAGCGATAATGCCGATATTCTTGCCACTGGCTTTTGTCGTGGGGATGATCGCCTCGATGCCGAACTGCATGGACTGCCCGGACCAGATGATCCCCGGGTTGATCGTGCCGACGGTTTTCTCGCCATAGCGGTCGGTAACCGGAGTGACGAAGTTGAATTCGACCAGCGGCGTCAGCCGGTTGACCCATTCCGGTAATCCGAAATCGTGGACATTGGCGCGCAGGTAGAAGTTGCTGTATTCGACCGCAAATCCGTAGTTGATCGTGCTCGAAACATGGTCGACGGCGAGACTTACCATACCGGTGTCAGGATCGATCACCGGGCTCGTGGTTTTCTTGCTAGAGGTTATACTGTAACCGATTGTTCCGGTCAGGGCGAAGGGGCGCGCCCAGTTCAAGGCTTCCGGCAGATCACCGGCCCCCTTCCCGAAATAGAAAGTCGGGCTATAGGTCGCGAAGGGAAGTGCACCGACGCGTCTCGCGCCGGTATTGCCCACCTCGGTGATCACTCCGACCGAAGCGACAGCCTCATGAGGACCGTTCAACAGGAACTGGTATTTGGGAGTGATTTCGAGATTCTGGAATCCGTTCGGATTGTGCGGCGGTCCGGCCTGGTCGAGATGCGTCCAGCCGTAGCCAATCGACAGACCGAACTCCGAAGTTATGCGTTTGGAGAGCTCGCCGCTGATGTCGGTCTGCACAACCGACGGGTCGGTCTCGGTCTTCTGGTTCGAGATGGTCGGCAATGACAGTTCATCGGCGACAAAGGGATCGTCGATGACGATCGTGGCCGGGAAAAAGCGCGATCCGGCAAAGCCGTGGGCGAATGTGCCCGCGGTCGGCAGGATCGTCAGCGCGGTCGCGATGGCGAGCCTCGCGCCGAGGTGTGAATTTGCGGCAAACATGGGGCGTCCCCTAACCGGAGATGGCAGGCGATCGGCGCCGCTGCGCCCCGGTTCAGGCACAGCGGCAAGCAGCAGATCGGTGAGGAGGTGGGTGCTACGCTTGGGCCGGCGGCGCGCGGGCGCCGATGGCGCCGGTCAGTCGCCGCGTCGGGACCTGCGTCGGGGGCGCGAAAAAGCTGCGCGATCGGGTAAAGGCGACCAGTTCGAGCTTCGCACCGGGAGCCAGCACGAGTGCCGTGTTGCCATGCCAGAAGCAGCAGAGGGCGAAGTTGTGGTGAATCGGCTTTTTCGGAGCCTCGTCAGTAGGGTCGTCGGAGGGATCTCGATCTCCGGAGAGGCACAGCGCATGCTCATCGAACGCGGCAGAGAGATCACCGCTGTTGTTGATGGAGCCGAGCGGGCCGGGCCAATGCCAGTGCAGGGTCGGTACCGCGATGATCTGCAACGACAGAGCAATCGCGGCGAGCAGCGGACCGAGACCCCAGCGGAGCCGGCCGGCTCGTTTGCGCTCAATCCTTCCCCGGAGCCCCACCGACAGCACCAGAAAGCTCGTGAATCCCGGAAACGGGCAATGTTGCCCGATCATATGCCGCTTGGCTATGTCATACTCGCGGCGAGGCTCGACGCTGCTGCGACCAGTTCGGCGTCGCTGCCGTGATACCCGACGATCGACAGACCGACGGGCAAGCCGTCGACCTCGGCACCCGGGATGGTGACTTGCGGCACGCCGGTCAATCCGCCATGGGCGCACAGGCACAGGATGCGGTCGCGCTGGGCGCTGGCGACGGAGAGCGGTTCGCCGCGCCGGGGCGCCGGAAACGGTGTCGTCGGCAGGCACAGAATCGTGCCGGGCGCCAGCAGATGCCGCATTCGGCCGCGCGCCTCGTGCCGCACCAATTGCGCCCATTGGCGCTCGGTCTCGGGGATTTGCGACCCCGTGAAAAGATTGCGCGCGACGCTGTAGGCGAAGCGCGGGTTCTCCCGCTCGATCCAGTCCCTGAAGGTCAGCCAGGCCTCGGAAGGCTGCAGGGTGCGCTGCGCCCGCGCCCATTGCACAATGCCCGCGGGCGCCATGACCTCTTCGCGCGTCTCGCCGACCATTGCTCGCAGCTGCTCGATCATCGGTCGCAATGCAATGCCGACTTCCGGATCGGCGAAGGCGAACGCGTCGACCGCAATGATAAGGCGGCGCGGCATCGCCCGGGGAATCTCCTCGCCGAGCATCGCGCTCGACACCTTAGCAAAGGTCCCGACGTCGCGCGCCAACCACCCGGTGGTGTCCGAACTCGGCGCCTGCGGCATCATGCCGGTCACGGGAAGCCGGCCGTGTGTCGGGCGGATGCCGTAAAGCCCGCAGAAACTCGCCGGCACGCGAACCGAGCCGCCCGTGTCGGTGCCGAGCGCGGTGTCGCAAATCCCCGCGGCGACCGCGGCGGCGGAGCCCGACGAAGAGCCGCCCGGCACCCGCCCCGGCGCCCGCGGGTTGACCGGCGTGCCGAAGAACGCGTTCTCGCCAACGATGCCGAGCGAGACCTCGTCGGTGATCGTCTTGCCGATCAATGTCGCGCCGGCGTCGAGCAATCGCTGCACAGCCCAGGCGTGCCGGCTCGGTACCGGGTTAGACCGCGCCCAGTCGGGATTGCCGCCCCCCGTCGGGTAACCTGCGACGTCGAACAGATCCTTGGCTGCAAATGTCAGACCGGATAGCGGCCCGTCCGGTCGCCCCTCGATATAGACGCGCTGACCGGGCACGAAGGCGTTGATATCGTCATCCGGCATCTCGGGCCTCAAAGCAGTGACGGGATCGACAAGCAGTAGGCAATATGCACTCCGAGGCCGGTGGCTCCGTAGGAGAATTGTTGGATGGATAACAGCAAGCTCATCTTGCGAAAGGAAGGAGCCGTAGCCCGGATCGTCCTCAACAATCCAGCGCGGCTCAATGCGATGTCGATGGAGATGTGGGACAGACTCGATCGCCTCCTCGATGAGGTCACCGAGGACCAATCGGTCCGCGTCGTCGTTATTTCCGGAGCCGGCGGCAAAGCTTTCAGTGCCGGCGCCGACATCTCGGAATTCGACCGGAGACATGCCGACCCCGCGGCGGTGCGCAGGGCCAGCACCCGGGACGCGGCGGTGTGCGGCAAGCTTGAAAACCTCGACAAGCCGACAATTGCCGAGATCGAAGGATTTTGCCTCGGCGGCGCCGTTGCTTTCGCGCTGTGCTGCGATCTGCGCATCTGCTCGGCCGATTTCCGCTTCGGAATTCCGCCGGCCAAGCTGGGGCACTGTTAGGACGCTCAAGGGATTGCGCGGGTGATGAACGCGGTGGGAGCGGCCAACACGAGAGAGATCCTGTTCACCGCCCGTCAATTCTCGGCGCAGGAAGCGTATGAGATGAGGCTCGTCAATCGCGTCGTCCCGAAGGGTGAGCTTTCTGCATATGTGCAGAACTATGCCGAGACGATCGCCGCCAATGCGCCACTCACGGTGAGGGCGGTCAAGTTGATTACCCGTGAACTTGCCAGGGAGCCCGGAACACGCGATGTCGACCTATGCGACGCGCTCGTCGCCGAATGCTACGCTAGCGAGGACCACCGGGAGGGCCGCCGCGCCTTCATGGAAAAACGCAAGCCCGTGTTCCGTGGTCGATGAGCGGCTCCCGCCCTACACGCTGCCGCTCTAGAGATCGGTCTTGCCATCCGGAAGTAATTCGTCTTTCCAGCACCCCTGTCATCCGGGCGGACCGGGACGCTCACCAATACCTTCGGCAATCAAGTCAGTTTCCGGAACGCCGGCTTTACGCAAACCGGCAAAATATGTGGTTTCTACCAAAGATCGAATCTGGGACACTCCCCATGAATCGACGGCCCGCAAGCGAGCAATACTGGAGTAACGATCATCGCCGACCAGCCTGCGGGCTTCGGCGAGCTCTCCGGCGGCGCGCTTGATATCGCCCTTGAGAGCATAAGCAGAAGCAAGAAACGAGCGGAAGATAGCAGCCGCCGAGGTGGCGTTGCGCGCCTTTTCGCACCATGTAATCGCCTCATCGATGCGCGATTGCAGGAGATGCGCGCGCCCGATCCGGCTGTAGAACAGGCCGATTTGCGGGTCGCGGGGACTGAGCCTGATGGCTTGTTCCTGGGCCGGGATGAGTTCCTCGATCAGTCCGTTCATAAACCTGCACCAGCCCAGATGGGAGTACGCATGGGCCCAATTGCGATTGAGCGAGATGACCGTCTCGTATTCTACAATGGCCTCGTCGTACCGGTGCTGCGCACGCAAAACCTGGCCCTTTGCGAAATGTGCGACCGAGCTGCGGGAAGACGCGGCCAATGCTCGCTCGGCCAACTTTTCCGCGCGCGCAATATCAGCCGCAACCGTGTCGGTCATCGAATCAAGGGCGCGGGCGGCGAGCTCGATCGCCAGCCAACTCCGCGCCGCGACGGAGTTTTGGTCGAGCGCCAACGCACGCTCGAACAGCAGAACCTGCTCGGCACGGTTCTCACGCGATGGCGGCCTTAACCTTGCTGCGCGCCCGCGTAAAATATAATCGAGCGCATCCGGATGCTCTACAGGGTGTGCAGCTGCCGCGTCAACCAGCTCCAAATCCAGTGCAATCGCAATCCGGTTGGTAATCTCGTCCTGCAACGTGAGTAGATCGCCGGCGTTGCCCTCGAACCGCTCCGCCCACAGATGCGTGTCGGTTTCGGCGTCGATCAGCTGGGCAGTGACGCGGACCCGGTCTCGCAGCCGCTGAACCTCTCCTTCCAGTACGTAATGCACGCCAAGTTCGCGGCCGATCTGCTTTGTATCGACGGGCTTGCTTCGGTAAGTAAAAGCGGTATTGCGGGAAATCACGAGCATGTCGGGGATTCGCGACAGATCGGTGGTGAGATCCGAAGTGATCCCGTCGGCGAAATACTGCTGTTCAGGGTCGTTGCTCAAATTGGTGAACGGCAGCACGACGATGGATAAGCGGGAAGCCGGGGTGGCCGGCGCGCTTGGAGCGAGTGGCGGAACGCTCTGTGCCTGCCACTCGTCCGGGACCGGTTCCGGTCCGTCCATCCCGCAATCCGACGAGAAAGTACTCGGCCCTTGCGCCGCCCGCCACGCCCGAAGCAACGCTCCTGACCCGCCGCCGAATTCGCGCAGCGCGCGCTGCCCGGCCTTTATTGTCGTCGGACCTCGCCGATGCGGCCGGCACTGGCCAGGTTGGCGATCAGCAGCGCCCACGCAGTCTCATCATAAGGATCGACGCGCACCAGTTCGCGTGCAAAGGACAACGCTGCGTGCGGCGCTGCGGCCAATTTCTCGGTCAAGGCGCGAAGAATTCGCGATTGCAGCTTGCGCGCATCTTCGCGCAAAGCCAGCAGCCACGTGTGGAATTCGCTGTTCGCTGTCAAGTCGAGGTCGGCCAGTAGCGCCCCACGAAAAAAAGATGCGGCACGCGTCAAATCGTCTGTGGACGCAGCTTCGGCGCTCGCGCCGGCTTGCGCGGCAAAGAAGTCGACGTCGAGCGCCTCGGTCCGCAGCTCGACGGTCTGCCGGTCGGCAAAAAGCCGAGGGTGTAACGGATCGTCGACCAAGGGCCGGATTTTACTGAGGCTCCATCGCAAAGCCCCGCGCGGATCGTCCGGCACGTCCCAGAACATCTCGCACAGTCTCTCGCGCCGGTGCTTGTGTGGGGTCAACGCGAGATAAGCCATCAGCGCGCGCGTTTTGCGTGACGGCGGCAGCGCTACCGGGGCGCCGTCGCGAACCACCTCGAGTTCGCCGAGAACCCTGAACTCCAGCACGTAACGGCCTCCGCGACAACTTTCCGGATACCTGAGCTTTGCCGGAATTATGCGGAAACCACGCTTCGCCGGCAACTTTCCACGGTTTTTTCAACGCGGGTGCAAACGGATGGCGCGGATCGTCCGGTTGCTGAGGGGGCGACCTCGTCCCCCAAATTGGAGCTTCGGATCATGGACGCTTCCTACGCCATTCCGAGCGAGCGGTTCGCCCGCTGCATTTCTAGCTCGAAACGCGTTCGCTGGGACATCGAGACCGACGTCATTCGCGGTCGTCGGTTCGACCGCGTCAACAAGTTTCTGCCAGACGGGCTTACCCTGGCAGTGCGGCTTGATTTCCTCTCGCCGGATGAACGGACCTATTTCAGCCAGGTACAGGGGCGGACC
>Ga0126383_10000477_pt1 | contig 22359 bp, 22 predicted proteins | sample PanSoiMetPlot_35_FD_96882 | JGI IMG/M metagenome (GOLD analysis project Ga0126383, IMG submission 96882) | Tropical forest soil microbial communities from Panama - MetaG Plot_35 | ecosystem: Environmental > Terrestrial > Soil > Tropical forest > Bulk soil | place: Panama | collected 2016-02-17
AACGTTTGACCTACGGTTGCTAGTCGGCTCAACTCTCGATCGCCAGAGTGTCATAGTTTTTACTCTGATCATGAATCATCGGAGCTAGGAGTGAAACAGATGAACCTTTTTGTCGTCCTTAACATTGATCAGCAGCTCGGAGATGGTTACCCCGAGCTCGGGATGAATGACCTGGGGCGCGATCTCACTCAGGGGTACCAAAACAAATTTGCGATTCGGCATTTCAGGATGAGGAATGCGTAACGTTTTCTTTTTCACGACCTGCGCGTCAAACAGCAAGATGTCCAGATCAATGATCCGGGCTCCCCAGCGCTTCTTGACCTTCTTCCGCCCCATGGCGCGCTCGATGTTTTTGAACTTCTTGAGCAGCATCTCGGGTTTAAACTTAGTTTCAATCTCGATGGCGCCGTTGACATACCAATCCTTCGAATCCCCTAGGGGCTCGCTACTGTAGAGCGATGATTCTTTGATGATCCTCGTGTCGGGTAGCTTGGCCAAACGGCTTAACGCCTCCAAGAAGTTTTCCTTCTTGTTGCCGATGTTGGAACCTACACCGATGTAGACCTGATGGGCCACAGCATTTGCCATTGCGACCCTCGATGGAAAGTATCCCTAAAGCTTGATTTGTCGGATCCTTTCCGCACCCTCCTTTAGTCGTGTTTTGTCGACACACACGGTAAAGCGGACGTAGCCTTCCCCGGCGTCGCCGAAGCCGTTCCCCGGGGTAGTCACCACTCCAGCTTCATCCAGTAGTTTGGTGGTAAATTCAGCCGAAGAAAGACCTTTGGGAACCGCCACCCAGACATAGAACGTGGCGCGGGGTTTCTCGCATTCGAGTCCGACGGCGCGCAAACCGTCGACAAGAATATCGCGACGCTCTTGATAGATTTTACGCGATGGCTCGACGATCTTATCGCCGAGCTTCAAAGCCTCAATGCCCGCTTCCTGGATCGCCTGAAAGATGCCGGAGTCCAAGTTGGATTTGGCCTGCGCCAAACCACTTACCAGCTCGGTATTGCCGACCGCCATACCGATGCGCCATCCGGTCATGTTGAACGTCTTGGATAGCGAATGAAACTCTATACCGACCTCCCTTGCCCCAGGGACTTCCAGAAAGCTCAGCGGCCGGTAGCCATCGTATCCCATCTCGGTATAAGCGGCGTCGTGGCAGACGATCACGTTATAGCGATTGGCGAAGTCGATTACGCGCTGGAAAAAATCTTTGTCCGCCACTGCGGCCGTGGGATTGTTCGGATAGTTGATCCATAGTATTTTTGCCTGCTTCGCGATATCGGCAGGGATCGACTCGAGATTGGGAAGAAAATGATTTTCCTTTTTCAGAGAGAGAAAGTAGTTCTTCCCGCCACTAAAACTCGTGCCGATGTGATAAACTGGGTAGCACGGACTGGATACCAGGACGATATCCCCAGGGTCGACGAAGGCCACGGCCATGTTGCCAATGCCCTCCTTAGATCCAATAAGAGAAACGACTTCTTTCCCGGAATCTAAAGAGACGTTGAACCGTTGCTTGTACCATCCGGCAACGGCGTCGCGAAACTCCGGCATACCCGAGCTGTTAGGGTAGCGGTGGTTCACCGGTTTACTTGCACTTTCAAACAGTTTCTCCACAATACTCGATGGTGTAGGAATGTCGGGATCGCCGATCCCAAGGTCGATTAGATCCACCCCCCGGGCCAAAGCTGCGCGCTTTCGCCGGTCAATCTCCGCGAAAAGATACGGTGGTAACTCGTTAATTCTTCTGGCTTTTGTTATGCGAAGAGCCAATTGGATCAAAACCTCCGCCTAAAATCGCCATGTTGTACCTGTTTTTTGGTATTTTGACAACCGGTCACAAAAAAACGTCACGAAACTTACAGTTTTGAAAGGGCGAAATTGGAAGGTCAGGCACTATAAAACATGCTCATTGACCGGTATAAATATCGTTGGTGAGATGTCATACGTTCTTTTGCGCCGAGCCCGATTGCTTTCAAAAAAGAGGGCAGTAAACCGTGATTCCCCTTAGCGACGAGAACCCGACATTTCTGCGGCCTGTCGCGACCATCGCCATTATCGCCGCGAACATCGCGGTCTTTCTGTACCAGCTCTCACTGCTGGTCGGCGATCCGCGGCTAGAGGAGGCATTGATCTATCAGTTCGGCGTAGTTCCCGCGGCCATGACCCACGGCCTGTACTTGGGTGAATACTACAGGGCATTCACGTCAATGTTTCTCCACGGCGGTTGGTTACACATCATCGGCAACATGCTTTATCTCTGGATTTTCGGCAATAACGTTGAAGACAGCATGGGCCATTTTCGTTTCGTCATTTTCTATTTGCTTACGGGGGTTATTGCCGCCTGCGCACACATCGCCATCCAACCGAGCTCAATCATCCCAACCATAGGCGCCTCTGGAGCTGTGTCAGGGATTCTCGGCGCTTATCTGGTTCTGCATCCCCATGCTCGAATCAAGACATTAGTGCCGCTGTTTGTCTTTTTTACGGTAATGTATATTCCGGCATGGCTCTTCCTCGTGGTATGGATTGGCTGGCAGGTTCTCAGTCAAGGCCTTGTGCCGGTCACTGCAACTGGCGGCGGCGTAGCCTACGGCGCTCACATCGGTGGTTTCATTGCCGGGGCTCTGTTGATTCCGTGGTTTCGCAAATATCGCCGGAACCGCGACTTTTCTTATTCATAGCAAATCCTTGCGTGCTTTTATTCGTCGCGTTGGCGATTCTGGCATTGGTGCAAAAGCTGCGGCGAATGGCTGATAGGCTAGTAGCCTACCGGTCTCTGATTAGCATCGATTCTTGCCTTTTTCGGACAAATACCGGTAAGAACCCAGGGCCAACCCGCTAGCGCCGGCTTCTCTGTCCACCCAAAATCGAAGTCGGATTGCCAGCGCCGAACGGACGTTGGTTTACATGTCGCGGATCATTGAAGCGATGGTGGGAGACATGGTTACAGCTACTACCCACACACGGCAGAGGTTTTATTGGCCGTTGTGCGATGGAGTTGACTACGACAATGGTTTCTTGCGGTGCGTCGGGCACAAGCGTCGGCCCAGAATTGTTGGCGATGAGTTGAGAATCGCGGGCTGGTTCAGGCATTATTGCCGCCGGTTGCTCGATGAATGACTGCTTGACCGCTGACGGCGCTGCCGGTGAAAAAAACCTGTTCTTATAATAAGGCTCGGGGAATGGCGCACGGATGTGGAACGGAGTTGAAACTGTCGGTGAAATGAATGACTCCCGTCTCGTCCGTCCATTGAAACAGGTCCGCGCCCAGGGTAAGGGAGCACATGAGCAGGAAAAATCCCAGCAGACATATTGATGTTTTGGTTGCGGCTGGCATTTTGATTTCCTTCCATCACAACACTATGGCTCTTTCTTTTCCCTGGAAGCGATGCGAATGAGCATGCCATTCTGGAAGATAAGCTCGGAACCGTTGGCGTAGATCCAATGCTCCTCGGGAGTGTTTTGTCCGGTCTTGGATTTTGTTATGCGCGCCGGATTGCCCGCAACTCTCTTGACTTCTGCCATATTCATTCCGGGCAAAGCCCGCCCTTTTATTGCCTCTTGTTTCACAGCATCTGACCACGACTGAGACTGAATCCAGGCAATACGCTGCTTATTGTCCTCCTCCGCCTGGGCCGCTTTTTTCTTTGCGTCAGCCTGCGGGTCCACAGTCAGAATGGTCATATTAAATTCTTCGTGAAACGTTTCGGGCCTGATGTAACCTTCCTTGCCTGATTCAAATCTGACTTTGTAGTAGGGATTTTTGGCTTTCCAGCCTACTAGTTCGGTGATTTCAAAGGACTCATTAGCGGGGGCCGGAAACGACGATGCGTTCGGCGCAGGTGCCGAAAGAAAATTTGGCGTGCGACTATCCACCGACGCGACCCAAAATATTTGGCCTACGCGAGTGGCGAGCGCTTCGAGCTGTTTATCCGTGTAATCCGATGCCGCACCTCTTGCAAACGGGACAACAACAATCACGAAAAGAAGAGTGGCAAGGCCGTGACTCACCATGCAGTAAATTCGGTTACTTTTCGAAAGCTTCTTTTCCACGCTTTTGATCGTACAAAAAATGCAGCCCATAACCAAGTGCTTGGTCTTTTGACGCAACGCGACCGCGCATATTCGTATCAGGTCCTTTGTTGCGTTGGGATGGTATAAAAGCAGCAGTGGCAAGGAAAAATGAAAGGGGTCTTGATGACCCCATTCGTTTGGTTGCAGGGCCGGGATTTGAACCCATCGGAGCTTCTGCTCTCAAAGACCTCCAACTGCTAAGTATGCGACAATTCAAGAAACCGCAAGGGCGGAAAAGCGCCTAAGAGCTGGGTGTGGCTAGGGTCGATCTAACCAAAATCAAACCGTTCGTGGTCGTGGGGTGATTGTTTATGGCGAGTTTTAACGGTGGTTCAGGTAGCTGGACAAGACAACAGCGGCGCGTGTTCCAACGTCTCACTAGCTGGTGTTATGAAGCAAAGTCCCGTGACTGTCAGCTCTCAAGGGTCGATCTTACAACGGCGGTTGACGGTCCGGCTCGTCTCCTGCGCCGGCATCTCCAGGAGCTGCGCCGACGTGTAGAACGCGACCTCGGTTATAAGGGAATCGGAACGTTTGTCGTTGAAACTTCAGAGGGGAATGGAGTGTTGCACATGGTTTGGGCTTAGGCTGGTGATAGGGAATTTATCATTGATCAAAAACTACTTTCGCGGCTTTGGGCCACAATTCACGGGGCGCCGATTGTCTTCATTCGGCGCATGAATTTAGCGAAAGATTCAATTCGTCGTGTCGGTCGTTATTTCGCGTTGCAATATTTATCCGATCAACGGGGTGCACTGGTCAGGATGTCATGGAGCTGGAAAAGGTCACGGTTCGCTATTGGTAAAGCGTGGGCGTTTATGCTCAAGGCTTACAAGGCTCGGTCGAAGTTCTCGACATGGTGCGGCGTCAATCCTGGGCTTGTCGATGTTACGTTCCCGGATCTCTTGGTTGCCTGGGAAGAGTTGTTGAGTGAGGGGACTACGGTGTTTGGAGAAAAATTATTCTCTGTGCGTGATCGAGAAATAGTTGACCTGTTCTGATCTCGGTCGAAACGTTTAGGGGGCGGCGTGTTCCGAATTTTAGGGGGTACTTAAGGTAAGGGTCGGGTCGAGATCATTTGTTTAAAGGCAAATGCGGAAGAAAAATTTTTCATGAATTCGGAAAAAAGGCAGTGACTGGTATGGGTAGGCTAAAAACTGCTGTTGCTCGGGCTAGGAGAATCAAGCTCAATAAAGAACGTCGTCGGGATAATCTCTCTGCAGTCGAATTCGCCGATCATATTTCGCGCGCTCTTGTTCTTCATTCGTCTAGAAATCACCGGCTGCGGCTTACTGTGAATGACGCTAGCGAGGTCTTGGAGTGCTTGGTTTGTGAAATTCCAATCGTTACCGGTTCTGACGAGCTGATGAAAAGACTAATGGAAGAGATTAAAGCCTGCGGTATTGAATTCGAGGTGCTTTGTGAAACAGAAGAGGCTCATTAGTGGTCGGTAAATCGGTTGAATGGGGAACAGGAGCGGCAGGGAGCGCAAGAGGGTTGCGCGCACTGCCGCGGACAATTCGGAGATATTGACGTTTCGGCGAGAGTCGTAGTTTCCATCGTAGAGAAAACCCCCCACCCAACCGTGGGGTTTTCTTAATCCGAAAAAGTCACGACGTAAGTACGATACTGCGAGCGAGTGACGGCACGCTCGCCAGCGATACAGCTAGATCGAGGTAGAGAGTTACCGTAACTCACTGACTGCCGGCGCGAGGCTTGCCGGTTGCTTCACACGGTTAGGCGGCCAATTTATCGTTTGTCAGCCCGCGCTGCCTTTTTTTCTTCCAGAAAACCATATTAGGGCGGCAGCAATAGTGGCGAGGATAATCGTACCCAAGCGTTGGCCTGCAGAAGCTGGAGCTGACGCGTCCACCGAGCGCCAAGTGTCAACAAACGCAACGTTTTCAATCCAGGGTCGCCCGAAGAAGCCGGGCCGAACTCGCAAGATCGCGATTGAGCCCACTCGCGCCACTTTGACGTAGCAACGCCCACACAAACTAATCGGCTTAGGCCCATCACTCATGAGAAGCACCTGAGGAGGATGAAATCTGTCGTCGCCCCCTCTGTCGGCCTTGATCACGGGGTATCGATTCTCGGTTGCCTTGCCAGAGTCGAGAGCGGCATTGAGAAAGTAGACCGTACCAAGCGCCGCAGACCCCCCTAACATTGCCACGCCAATCCAGAGCCCATATGCCAGACCTGGCAAATGCTTCGCCCATGGCTGCTTCCAAACCCACTTGCGCACAGCGATAAAAAACACTATGGCAACGCCGAGCGCGACAATGACGAACAGCGGGTCGTCCCCGTCGAAAAGAGAGAATTTCTCCATCGCCCAGACCGCCAACCACGGCGGTCCAACGAAAGTTGGGAGCCAGACCAGCCAGTCCTGCCACGTACCCCAGAACTCCTCGCGGCTGAATTCAACCTGTGTGGGACTATCTTCGGTCACCGCTCCACCAAACAAATTCGAAGCGCCTGTAATATTCACCAGCTACCGGGACTTGTCAACGACACGGGCTTCGGGCGCGGTTCACTTGTTATATACGGTCAAAGTAGCGCTTGACACACGACGCTCTACCATGATATACACAATCTACACAAAGGGGGCGCTATGGAACAACAGGAACGCAGTGAAGTTATCATGGTTCGCGTCTCGTCTCAGGACAAGAGAGCGTTTGAGGCAGCCGCTGAACGTCTCGATATGAAGGTGAGTGAGTTTGTGCGGGCCGCCGCTTTGCTCTACTTAGCCGTCACCATGAACCCGCACGGCCTTAAGTCGCTCGCGAAGGGGGCTGCTGATAGCGTCCGCGAGACGATGGAGAAGTTGCGGGAACCTGGTCTAAGGAAGATTGTGTCGGGGTGGAGAAAATCGAGTTAGCTTTTATGCAAGCGATGATCAACGTAGGGCTGTTGCTGAACGCGATCAAGGACAAGGGCTGGTCGGGGATTAAGGACGCGGCTGTTTTCTGCCACGTGAACGAGCGGACATTAAAAAAGCTGATGCAGGGGCAGGTTCCGCGCCTTGACGCCCTGTTTCGGATCTGCGATGGATGCGGCATTAAACTTCAGGAGCTAATCATTGCCACCTCACATAAGACGACGACTGGACAGGGACGGCGTGTATTACCTGGTCGATGGCAGGCTAAGTCAGTCTCTAAAGACCAAGGTTAAGCGATACGCCCTTGCGCAGCTAGAACAGTACAACAAACGAAAATTCGGTCTCGGGCGGGAGATCTCGATCGGGGATTATTACGAGGGATGGATCGAGACGAGAAGAGAGCCACTTGTGAGAAGAAGCCTCGCGCGAGATTACAGACAACATTTTGCTTGCTATATCCTGCCTGAATTCCGCGCGCTGGCATTTAGGGATGTAACACCGGGTCGATTATCGACATTTCAAAGCCATTTGACACTCAAGAAAGGGCTTGCGGTAAAGACTACGAGAAACATAGTCGACGGCAGCTTTCGTGCGATGTGGCGCGACGCCATGGCGGCTGAGATCGTGGATAAAAACCCTTTCGCGGTCCTTAAATGGCCCAAGGTGAAACGATCTCGACCCGATCCGTTCACTAGTACCGAGCGGGACAGAATCATCGCCTGGTGGCGTGATAATGATTTTTTCTATTACCCGTGGGTCGCGACACTGTTTCACACGGGAATGAGGCCTTCGAAAGCGGCGGCGCTAACATGGGCTGACGTTGACCCAGAAGCCCGCTCAATCTCTATCGGAAAATCACGTTACATGGGAGTGGACTCGCCGCCAAAGACTTCGCATAGCAACCGCGTGATCGCAATTCCTGGGGATGTGGCGGAGCTTCTCAAATTGCTCCCGTCACTTCAGCTCGGGCTTAGCCATGTCTTCGTTAACAAGTTCGGGGAGGCAATGAACGCGAAGAAATGGAGCGAGCACAATTGGGCGGCGCCGCTAAAAAAGCTTGAGATCAGACACAGGAAATTTTACGCGACGCGGCACACGTTTATAACCGAGGCAATCAAGCGTGGAGAGAGCCCGTTGGCGGTTGCTCAGTACTGTGGAACGTCGCTGGCGATGATACAGGCAGATTACTGCGGGACTTTGGGCCTGCGATTCAATCAAACCGTTTTCGAACCGCAGGTCCAAAAAGCCTTGAAAACATTGGTTGCGGGGCCGGGATTTGAACCCGGGACCTCAAGGTTATGAGCCTTGCGAGCTACCAGACTGCTCCACCCCGCGGCAACAATGTGAAGAATCTTTCTACCTTGCGCTTTACCTGGAGTCAAGGTAGGGATGATCTTGTGAGTGAAAAACCTCGCAATCCGTTGCTCACCATCGACATCATTATCGAAGTTGGCGATCGTGGTATTGTGCTGATCGCAAGGAAGAATTTTCCGTTGGGTTGGGCGCTGCCCGGTGGTTTCGTCGACTATGGTGAGAGTTTAGAAACTGCCGCGGTGCGAGAAGCGAAGGAAGAGACCTCTTTGAATGTTCACCTAGTGGAACAGTTTTATACCTATTCTGACCCCGCCCGGGATCCTCGTCACCATACAGTCTCGACGGTGTTCATCGCTACGGCGGAGGGAGCTCCTCGCGGGGCCGACGATGCAAAAGTCGCCGAATTGTTTCGCGAAAATCAACTGCCGAGTCCCGTCGTCTTTGATCATAGCCGGATTCTGGCGGATTACTTTCGCTTCAAGAAAACCGGCCAAAGGCCGAAACCTTAAACAGCACGGAGCGCGGAGCAGAGAGTATTGGGGCGAGCGGCGCTCGCCCGCAAAGGCAAACAGCTTGCGTTTGCTCGCGTTGTTGCCAAGTTTCAGCCGAGCTTCTTGACGGCCTCTTGAATTCGCTTGCAGCCTTTTTCAATGTCTTCGAGCGAGGTCGCGTAGGAGAAGCGGATGTGTTCCTTTGAACCAAAATCTTCTCCGGGGACCACGGCGACCTTCGCTGCTTCGAGGAGATAATCGGCGACGTCGCAAGGAGAATCGAGTTTTTTGCCGTTCGCCATTTTGCCGAATAACCCACTGACGTTAGGGAAAACGTAAAACGCGCCTTGAGGTTTAAGGCACTGAAACCCGAAGATCGAATTTAATCTCTCCACGATTAGGTCGCGGCGCTTTTCAAATTCCCGCACCATAATCGCCACTTCGTCTTGGGGGCCGCGAAGCGCTTCCAGCGCGGCTGCCTGGGCGATGGATGTCGGGTTGGAGGTGCTCTGGCTCTGAATCTTGGCGGCAGCAGAAATAACGTCGCTGGAACCTAGGGCATAACCGATGCGCCAACCGGTCATGGCGTAGGTCTTAGAGACGCCGTTGACGAGGATGGTTCGATCACGCAACTTGGGACTCAATGCCACAATGTTATGAATCTGAAAATTCCCGTAAACTATCTTTTCATAGATGTCGTCAGCGAGAATGAGGCAATCGTGATTCTCCAAAATCCGGCTGATGGCCAATAGCTCTTCGCGGTTATAACTCGCCCCGGTTGGATTGCACGGACTGTTCAGAACGAAAAGCCGGGTTCTACGCGTAAGCCCAGATTCGAGCTGCTCGGGCTTGATGCGAAAGCTCGTCGCTTCAGTCGTCGGGATAACTTTCGATACACCGCCCGCGAGCAGGGCCATATCCGAATAGCTGACCCAATAGGGAGCGGGAATCAGCACTTCGTCCCCCGGATTAACGATCGCCTGCATCATGTTGTACACGGAGTGTTTGGCCCCGCAGCTTACCAAAACCTCGTCTTTGCGATAGGTAAGCCCGTGGTCGTGTAAATACTTTTCTGCGATCGCTTCCCGCAGCGGTTCGATACCCTTCACGTCTGTGTATTTGGTCATTCCCTTGCGCAACGCAGCCACGGCGGCTGCTTTTATGCGCTCGGGTGTGTCGAAATCCGGTTCCCCGGCGGAGAAGTTGGCGACGTCGACGCCTTCCGCGCGAAGCTTGCCGGCTTTGGCGGCAATGGCCAAAGTCACGGATGGTTTGATTCCCAGGGTTCTCTCGGCAAGTTTAGTCATGCTTATCATCCTCGGCGTTTAAATTTCTGCTGAAGCTTCTTCAAGACATTTTCCGGTACCAGCCCGGCGACGTCTCCTCCCAAACCGACTACCTCCTTCACCAGCCGCGAGCTGATGTAAAACTCCGACTCGCCGGTCATCATAAAGAAGGTTTCCAACTTGGGCTTCAGGCGGTGGTTCATCATCGCCATCTGAAATTCGTATTCGAAGTCCGATACGGCCCGCAGTCCCCGAATGATTACAGTAGCGCGCTTGGCCTCGGCATAGTCGACCAGTAGGCCCTCAAAGGAGTCGGCTTGCACCCGTCCATCGTGTGATCGAAAAACTTCTCGCACCATCTGCAAACGTTCTTCGAGGTTGAACAGAGAGTTGTCTTTTCCCGGATTGGTGGCGATGGCGACGATCACTCTATCGAAAACACGTAGCGTCCGCTGGACCAGATCGACGTGACCATTGGTAATCGGATCAAACGAACCGGGATAAATGGCGACATTGTTAAGTGGCATAATGAAAAGATCCTTGGGTGATGGATTTAATTTGCGTTATCGGTCGAAAAAAAGAAAGCGCTGTGCTTCCGTAGCGCCGTTGATCGGACAAGTTAAGTCGTAGGAGATGTAATGTAATCGGCTCTCGAACACTGTGTTCCGCAATTAAAACCCCCGATTCTCGCAACAGCGTCTCTTTGTCGATGATCCTTAAAGCGGGCTCGATCAGCTGCCGCTCGTAGGGCGGGTCCAAAAAAATCAAATCGAAAGTTTCTCTTTGCCGGGCCAGCAGCCGTAACGCCCTGGTGACCGGCATGGCCAAGAGTTTGGCTCGATTTGTCAAGTTGAGGCTGTGCAAATTCTCTCGGATCGCTTTGCCGGATTGCGCCGATGAATCGACCAACACCGCTTGCGCCGCCCCGCGACTTAGCGCTTCAATGGTCAGGTTGCCCGTTCCCGCAAACAAGTCCAACACTTTCGCGCCAGAAAGGTTATGGGGAAGAATGTCAAAAAGCGATTCCTTGACCCTTCCGGCGGTTGGACGGAGGGCTTGTCCCTTGGGCACTTTTAGTTGGCGCCCGCGCGCGTTTCCTCCGATGACTCGCATAGCTGGCCCTGGCCTATAGCATACGGCCCATAGCTCAGAGGGAGCTTATGGCGCATAGCAAATGGCTGATAGAAGAGGAGCAATCCGCTGAATTCCTACTACCTGCTGTTGGCCATCTGCTTTCCTTCCTAGTTCATTTGTAAAACGATCTTACCAAAATGGTTGCCGCTCTCCATGCGTTGTTGCGCCGCAGCGGCGTCCCGCAGCGGGAAAATCCTATCGATCACAGGTTTGGCTCGAGAAGTTCGAACAAAGTTGAGCGCTTGCAAAAATTCCTGCCGGTTGCCCAGGGTCGAACCAAAGATGTTCAAGTCGTTCCAAAAAATGCGCTGGATGTCGGTTTGCGCATTGTTTGTATCCGTGGCGCCGCAGGTGACGAGTCGTCCGCCTTTGGCCAAGCAGGAGAGACTCCGGATCCAACCCTCACCGCCAACACAATCGACCACCACATCGACGCCACGCTTGCCGGTTAACTGACGCGCCTCCTTGGCGAAATCCGACTTGGAGTCGTTAATGCCGTGTTCAGCACCCAATGCCTTGGCCCGCGCCAGCTTATCATCGCTGCGGGAAGTTACGATAACGCAGGCGCCGAGATGGACCGCAACTTGGAGTGCTGCCGTCGCCACTCCGCCACCGATCCCGCGTATGAGAACGCGCTCGCCGGGCTTGAGATCGGCGTTAGTGATTAGCATCCTCCAAACGCTGACGTACACCGACGGGAGCGCTGCGGCTTCTTCAAAAGAAAGACCCTCCGGAATAGAAAAACAGTTGCGCGCGGGCACGCGAACAACTTCCGCATAGGTGCCATCTTCGTTTTCTCCAAGAACGCGCACCTCAGGGCACATAAATTCCCGGTCGGTGATACAGGATCCGCAGCCACCGCATCCATTTAGGGGATAAAAGCAAACGGGGTCTCCCAGCGTGACGTTTTTCACTTGCTTCCCGACTTCGACGACAATACCGGCGCCGTCCGCTCCCAATATGCGCGGGAAGCGCGCTTCATGATGGATGAGACCCTGCCGGATGAAAATATCGTTGCGATTCAATGACGCCGCTCGAAGCTTGATGATGGCGTCAGTAGGAGAAGTAAGTTCCGGCTCGGGCACCTCTTCGTAGTGAAGCTTGTCCGAGCCGCCGTGCTCGTGAATGCGAACAGCCTTCAAAAAACGCCCCTCGCGCCATTACTGGTTTCGTTAGCAAGATAGAACGAGACTGTCAAAGGGATTTAACGTTCAGATGCGAGAAGCCGGGAGCAAACGCCAAAGCTGAGGCTAAAGCAAAACTAAGCGGAAAATGAAGTGCCGCAACCGCAGGTGCCTGTGGCGTTGGGATTGCTAAACTTGAAACCGCCGCCGTAAAGTCCGGAAACGAAGTCGATGACCGTGCCTTGTAAATACGGCGCGCTGTCCGGATCCACATATACCCGCACGTCGTCAAACTCTAAGACGTTATCGCCGGCCTTTGTTTCCTTTTCGAAGTCCAACTTGTAGGAATAGCCAGAACAGCCGCCATCGGTGATTGAAATCCGGAGGCCGTGTCCGCTCAGCTTGTCACGAGCCAAGAGGCTCTTGATCTGCTGGACGGCCTTATCGGTCAGCGCAAGGCCTAACGTGTTATGAACTTGCTCTGGCATGATTAAAGGCTAATGTGCTGAGCGAAACAAGTCAAGCCATCTCTATATAGAGACATTCCATTTTCGGCTAATTTTCAAACAGGGCCTGCACAAAGCGGGCCGGTTCAAAGGGTTGCAGATCCTCGACTTCTTCGCCCACTCCGATGTAGCGGACCGGTACGCCAAGCTCTTCCTGAATGCTAATGATGACCCCGCCCTTAGCTGTGCCGTCCAGCTTGGTGAGAACGATACCGCTGATATCGGTGGCCTCTTTGAACACCCTCGCTTGCTGGAGGCCATTCTGGCCGGTGGTGGCGTCCAAGACCAATAGCGTCTCGTGTGGCGCATCGGGTTGTTCTCTGGCGATGACGCGGCGAATTTTCTTCAGTTCTTCGATCAGGTGGACTTTGGTATGCAGGCGTCCGGCGGTATCGATCAGCAGCACGTCGGCACCCCGGCTCTTCGCTGCCTGAACTCCGTCAAAAACCACCGCTGAAGGGTCGGCGCCGGCGCGGTGCTTAATTACCTCGACGCCGACTCTTTGCCCCCAGGCCTCAAGTTGTTCGATAGCGGCTGCGCGAAATGTATCGCCCGCCACTAGCAAAACTTTCTTTCCATCATCGCGAAACTGCGCGGCGATTTTGCCGATGGTGGTGGTTTTCCCGACTCCGTTCACTCCTAAAAAAAGTATCACCCAGGGACGGGCCGAAAGCGGCGCCGGTCCCGCCTTGCCCGACGGGGCTAATATCTCGACCATTGCCCGCTGCATTCGGGATGACATTTCGGCCGCCAGATCCCCAGTGCCGCTGGGAGACTCCCGGCGCAGAATCTCCATCAGTTTCTGCGACGCGGTTACTCCGATATCTGCCGCGATCAAGCTCTCTTCCATAGCCTCTAACGATTCCTCGTCCCACTGGCGGGTTTGGAAAATGGTGCCAAGTTTCTGCACCCAGCTCTCGCGGTTTTTAGTAAGGCCGCGCTTCAGCCGTTGAAAAAAAGAACCGCTCTCCATGCAAATGACCTGCTTATGTTCGGAAGAAACTATACCGGGATGGTGGAATGATTGGAATCTCTGCCGGTCAACTCATTCTGACAGAGACCACTTTTGAGACTCCCGGTTCCCCCATGGTGATACCGTAGAGGACCTCAGCGGCTTGCATGGTTTTTTTGTTGTGCGTGACCAAAACGAATTGTGAAAATTGACTCATTTCTTTGATCAATTCATTGAAGCGGTCGATGTTGGCATCGTCGAGGGGAGCATCGACTTCGTCCAAAAAACAGAAGGGGCTGGGTTTGGTCAAGAAAATGGCAAAAAGCAGGCTCACCGCTGTCAGCGCTTTTTCGCCGCCGGATAGCAGTGTGATGGACTGCAGTTTTTTCCCGGGTGGCTGAACGATGATATCGACCCCGGTTTCCAAATAGTCATTTTCATCCGTTAGCACCAGTTTGGCTTCCCCCCCGGAGAACAGCCTGGGGAAAACCGACTCGAATTTTTCATTGATCGCTTCAAAGCTTTCTTTGAAGCGGAGGCGGCACACGCGGTTAAGTTTAACGATGGTTTGGTGCAGATCGGCGATGGATTTCTCCAAGTCTTCTTTTTGTTGGTTCATGAACTGGAACCGGGTGCTGAGCTCTTCGTATTCGCCGATGGCGGCGAGATTAACTTCACCCATGCGCTCCAACCGGCCACGCAGCTCCTCGATATCGGAAAGTAGATCGTCCCTTGCGGGACTGTTCTCGGAAAATTCGTGGGAAAACTGCTCCAGATCAACGTCATATTTTTCGCGAATGTTATCGGCCAGATGCTGTAAACTGAGCCGTTTTTCTGCCAGGAGCAGCTGGAGCCGATTCTTTTCTTCTTGGCAGGCTTCATTTAGGGGTCGCAACTCTTTGATCGACTCTTCGATCTCGGCACGATTCATCGAGATGGTTCTGTGCCTCTGTCGATTCGCCTGGAGCTGATTTTCCAGCTCTTGCAACGCCGTTCGCTCCAGCGCCAGTTCCTTTTCAGCTTGAGCGATCAAATGCTCAACCTCCGCCTTGCGCCGCTGGATATCGGCAATCTGAGCCTGGCGAGAACTTATTTGTTCTGCGGTTTCTTCCTGCAGCTTAAGACGATTCTCCAGATTGAGACGGGTGTTGTCTCTCTTTTCGCCCAAAGCGGCCGCCCGAATTCTTGACTGCATGACCGCCGCTTCAACGGCCTCGAGGGATTTCTTGGCTTCACTGAACGCGGTTTGTCTCTCCGCGAAGGCATGCTCCTGTTCGGTCTTTTTATGTAGCTGTGCTTCTGCGGCGACGCTGCACTGTTGAATTTCGTCGCAGAGTGACTGGAGCACTACGCCAAGGTCGCCTTGCTCTTGAAGCAGCGTTCGCACGTTTTGCCCAAGCCGTTCACATTCATGAGCGGCGGCCAAATGTTCATGCTCGAGACGAACTCGCTCCAGTTCCAGCCGGTGAATCTCAGCCGCAAGGAGTGTTTTCTTGGTGGCCGCTTGCTCCAACCCTTGCTTGAGCTTATCGGCTTCCTGTTCTTCCGTTCGCAACTGGGCTTCGAAATCCGCCAGTATGGCGGTTAGCTCTCTAATGCGTCTTTTCTGAGATAAGAAGCTGCTTTCGAGGGGAACGTCGCTGCCGCCAGTCACGATGCCCATCGGATCAATGACTTCGCCCTCGGTGGTTACCAGCGTGCTATAAAAACCATTGCGGTTCCAAAGCGCCAGGCCGGCTTTCAAATCCTGGACCACCACGACGTCGGCGAGTAAATATTCGGCTACATCCTGATAGCCATTCTTGATCGAGATCATTTGCAGCAGAGGAGCAACCACCTCGGCCTCGTCCAGCGGCAATGGACGATGCTGTTTTCGTGATAGTTGAAGCGGGATAAAGCTGCCGCGACCGGATGCCTCGCGCTTCAGATACTCAATAGCTTCAAGGCCCTCTTCATGGCCTTTGACGATGATATACTGCAGGCGATCGCCTAGAACGGCGGTAAGCGCCTTTTCATAGGCTTCCGGTGCTTCAATGACCTCCGCCACAAGGCCATAGATCCCGTTTGCGGACGTTTCCTGCTGTTTCTTCCGCATAATGGCCCGAACGCCTTCCTGGCAACCCTCGTAGCTCTTTTGCAAATCTTCAAGGGAGATCAGCCGCGATCGGTTTTCCTGAATGCGTTCCTTGAGAGACTCGATTTTTTTGTCCTGCGTCTCCTTCGTTTTGCCGACGGTCAGAAGGACGGCTGTGACTTGAGCCGCCTCCAGAGCATGTCCGCGGGCTTGCTCCCGGACGGTTTCAAGGGCCTTTTTCGCTTCCGTCTGTTTTTGTTCGGAGAGTTTCAGTGACTGCGCGGCTGCCGCATGTTCTTCCCGATTGCGCGCCAATTCCTGATCGATTTCCCGGCGCCGTTGTTCCTTGGCCAGACCATGGTTTTTTGCATAGGCTATTTGGTTCGCTGCTTCGATGAGCGCTTCTTTCTCTCTGTCTAGCTCTGACTGCAACACGCGGATCTGGGTTTCCAAAGCTTCGAGCTCGGTTTCTTTGCCTTGCAAAAACGTTTCTTCCAAAAGCGATAACTGAATGAAGCCCTCCTTGGCGTTGTTTAGCTCCGCGATCTCTTGGGTCAAGTTTTTGAGCTTATCTTCCAGCTGTACCAGGGCGGCGCGCGACTCGGATTCGGTTTGGCCAAGTTGCGCGAGATCCTTCTTGTTGAAATTGATTTTTTGCTCGACGGCTTGAATCTGAACTTTGCTCTGGTAGACACGCTCTTGCTCAATGCCGATTTCCTTATCGGCTTCCAGCAACGAAAGTTGTACCGATTCGCTTTCGGCTTCTTTGGAGCGGAGCGAGGTCAGATATCCGGTCAAGCGATTCTCCGCGTCGGTGAGTTGCGCCTCGAGCTGGACGGTGGCTTCGTGCAAAGCCAGACGTTGGAGCGCTGCGAAGGCCAAATCCTTTTGCCTCAGCTCCGCTTTCAATGCGCGATAGCGCTCGGCCTTTTTCGCTTGTAATTCCATGGCGCGGATTTGGCGTTCGATCTCGCGCACAATGTCAGTGACGCGCAGAAGGTTTTGCTGGGTTCTTTCGAGTTTCCGCTCTGCGATAAGCTTGCGGCTCTTGTATTTGCTGGTCCCAGCGGCCTCCTCGATAAGCGCGCGGCGGTCTTCGGGCTTGGAGTTGACCAGCTCGTCAACGCGCCCTTGCTCGACAATAGAATAGGCCTTGCTGCCGACTCCCGTACCTAGAAAAAGATCCACTACATCTTTCAAACGGCAGGGGATTTTGTTGATGGAATATTCCGATTCGCCGGAACGAAAAAGCCTGCGCGTCACCATAATCTCGCTGAAATTATTGTACTCAGCGGGCCCTCGTCCATCCTCATTGTCAAAAACAATCGAAACCTCGGCCATCCCGGTCGCCGGTAGGGTGTCGCTTCCATTGAAGACAACGTCCTCCATTTGCTGGCCACGCAGGTGGCGGGCGCTTTGCTCTCCCATGGCCCAGCGCAGGGCATCAACGATGTTGGACTTGCCACAGCCATTGGGGCCGACCACTGCAGTAATACCGGGGTTAAAGTCTATGACCGTTTTCTGAACGAAGGACTTAAACCCAAACATTTCAAGGCGTTTCAGACGCATGACCGGCCTTTTTTGAAGGGATTCCTTGCCCCTAAATTACTGTTTTGCGGAACCTACCCACACTATTTCACAAGAGGGAGAGAAGTGTCAAGAATAAATTACAATATAGGGTGGGGCTACCAATAACAAACCACTATATGTGGGAGCCGGAAGAAAATAAAACTACTTTTCTAAAAGCTCGGTATTCCAGTAGGAAGCGTCGATCGTGTTAAGGAAAGGCATCCACTCCTTGTAGCGGGACAAGCTGAAGGTTTCCTGCATGAAAGGGGTCCACTTAGGCTTAAAAGGCTTTCTGGCTAGCGCCATGCCCGCCTGATGCGGTGTTCTGCCTCCTTTATGGCGGTTACACTCATGGCAAGAGCATACCACGTTTTCCCAAATCGAAGTGCCTCCTTGGGAGCGTGGAATCACATGATCAAGATTGAGTTCCTGACGCGGCAGTCTTCGGCCACAATACTGGCAGATGCACTTGTCCCTGGCGTAGATATTATAACGGCTAAAGCGGACATGGCGCTTGGGCACCCGGTCATAGCTTACTAGCAAAATGACCCTGGGAACGCGGATGACCCGGTTGACAAGACCGATGGATTCATCGTGGGCGGAAACCGATAGGTCGGTCCAACTGGCAAAGTCAAATGTCTGATACTGCTCGTTTACCGCGCGCGCCATTCCCTGATAGAGCAAAACAAAGGCGCGACGAACGGAAGTTACGTGGATAGGCAAATAGGAACGGTTAAGAATCAGCACCTTGGTATTCAATATGGAATACGCCGGGGCTGTCGCGGTATAACTCATTGTAAAGCCTACTACTCGACCTATAGCTATTCTCATAAAAATAGCGGGCGGGCACGGTAATGTCAAATTTGCGACGAAGGCGGATATGAAACCGCGCTTGAAGTCAACGACATTTTACTCTATAAACACCAGGTAGCGGATTTAATGATATTTCTGCGGATCACCGATATTGACGGGCGATCCAACTTTCGCCAACCTTCCGCCTTCACCCCACGTTTGCGCCGGTTGACTCTATCCATATGAAGCAAGAAATTTTCATCAACTCTACGCCTCAGGAAAGCCGTATCGCGATTACGGAAGATGGCGTCCTCGCAGAATTCCTTATCGAACGCAAAGAAGAGATGGGCATTGCGGGCAATATTTACAAGGGGAAAGTTGCGCGCGTGTTACCTGGCATGCAAGCGGCTTTTGTCGATATTGGCATGGAAAAAGCGGCGTTCTTGCACGCGTCGGATTTCTATGCGGTTCCTGAGGACGTGCAACTCATCACAGCATCAGCGGAAGACGTCGATTTTGAGGAGGCTCCAAAGCCGCCCCCGCCATCGAGGCGGTTGCCTTTGGAAAGGCGAATCTCGACCGGCGAGGAAATCCTGGTGCAGGTAGCCAAGGACCCGCTGGGCACCAAGGGCGCGCGCATCACATCTCATGTATCCCTGCCGGGCCGCTACATGGTTTTCATGCCTAACACCAAGCATACGGGGATTTCGCGGCGCATCGAAAGCGAAGACGAACGCAAGCGACTGAAGGAGATCGCCCAATCACTGCGGACGGAAGAAGGCGGATTCATCCTGCGCACCGCCTGTGAAGGACGGAGCAAGAGAGAAATTCAGCGGGACCTGAGTTTTCTCACCAAACTCTGGAAAAGGATTCAAAAGAAGGCAACCACCGCGCCTGCTCCCTCTCTGATCCACCAGGATCTCGATTTGATTACCCGGGCGATCCGCGACTTTTTTACCACAGAAACAGCTCAGGTGGTCGTCGACTCGGCCAAAGACCACCGCCGCATTGTCGATTTCGTGCGCAATTTCATGCCCCGACTAAAATCGAAAATCGTCTTGTACAATGACAAAGAACCGTTGTTCGATCGCTACGGGGTCGAAGACAAGATCGAAAAAGCGCTGGAACGGCGCGTCTGGCTCAAGTCCGGCGGCTACATCATCATCGAACGGACCGAGGCGCTCACCGCCATCGACGTCAATACCGGCCGATTCGTCGGCAAACGCAGCCAGGAGGAGACGATTTTCAAAACTAATCTCGAAGCCACGCAGGAAATTGTGCGCCAGCTGCGGCTGCGCAACGTCGGTGGTCTCATTATTATCGACTTCATCGACATGGAGAAAGAAGGCAACCGCAAGAAAGTCTACGAAGCTTTGAAAGAGGCGCTCAAAAAAGACAAAGCGCGAACCAATATCCTAAAAATCTCCGAATTGGGGTTGGTGGAAATGACCCGGCAACGGACCCGCGAGAGTCTTGAGAATCAGTTGCTGAGTCCATGCCCGCACTGCGAGGGGCGGGGGCGGGTCAAATCTCCCGTAACCGTGGCCTACGACGTTCTGCGGGCGATCAAGAAGCAAGAGATGAACGTAGAAAACGGCCGGAACATCATTGTCCGGATGCATCCGGACGTGGCCAATTTTCTCTACGACGAAAAGACCAACAGCCTGGATAGCCTGGAACGGGAGATCAATCACAAGATCATTATCAAGGCGAGCCAGGAGCTGCGGCAAGAACAGTACGAGATTAGTGCGTCGTAATTAGAGTTCAAGGTTCCAGGTTCAAGGCCTGTCCTGAACGAAGTGAAGGATCTTGTTACACGGTCGAAAGATCCTTCGAAGCTCAGGACGGGCGAAGCGCCCGCTTCCAACTTTGAACAGGCTCCTTTCCTAAGACTTGGGCCAGGCGACAATGTCGGTGTCGCGTCGGAGCTTTTTCGAATCATAAATTTCCCTGTGGGCAAAAGCTGCAATCTTCCTCCGCGGCTTGGGCTTGGGCCAGCTGCGGGCATGGCCGATGGGAACCACCCACAGAAGGCGCAAGTCAGGCGGGACGCGGAAAAGTTCTCTTAATTCCGGTTCGACTTCCTCACGCACTGATACCCACACCGTGCCGAGCTTCATGCTCGCCGCTGCAAGCATCATCTGCTCGACAGCATTGGCGATGCTTGCCTGGAAAAGCTTTTCGCGATCTCCGGGCTGGCGCGTGGTTAGATACACTTTCTTGGTTCTCGCGTCGCCGCAGACGAGAACAAGAACGCTGACATCGCCCACGTAATCCTTTTTGAGCCCCTTGTAATGAACCGGGTCTTCGCGTTTTCGTTGTCGCCATTCATTGTCGTAGATCTCGCGCACCCGCTTCATTTTCTTTCGATCGCGGGTGATAACAAACTCCCACGGCTGCGTGTTGGCTCCGGAAGGCGCCCAGCGAGCTGCTTCGAGAATCGTTTCAAGCTGCTCGTTGCTCACCTTGCCGCTCTTGTACACTCGCACGCTGCGGCGCGCCCGAATGATGTTCAACAAAGCATCGGTATCGCTATTTTTCACAGAGGCGTGGATGGAATGCTGCGCGGCGACTTGGATAATTCTATCGGTGGCTCAACTGCGGCGTACTCAATCGCTATGCGGCGAAGCCCCCTCTTCCATCTCCCCGTCGCGGGGAGAGAAGAGAGAGGGCCCGCTTAGGCTCGCACAGAGTTGGTGAGTTGTCTAATTGTATTCCGCACCCGGCAGTGGATTGGCGACGGCTTCTTCAAGTGTGGTAGCCCTTTTCCACTCGTTAGCTGGCCGGCTCCGGCCGTCGGTGCCGATTTGATCCATGGCAGAATAAATCTCGATTTTGTAACCGTCCGGATCGTAGAACTCTACGCCGGGATTGCCGCCCGGACCACGGCGGCCTTCGTAAAAGATTTCGACGCCTTTGGAACGGAGGAAGTCGCGGATCTTAAATAGCTCCGAAACGCTCGCCACCTCAAGGGCCATGTGATCGAAGCCCACTTGGCCCCGCTTGGGTAAGGGGTTTTTTTCGGAGGCTTGAATAAACGCAATAGTATGATGATCCGTCCCGTTGCGGAAAAAGACCATGCCGTTTTCGTTTTTATCGGAGAACTTAAAGCCCATAATCTCCGTCCAAAACTTCTTGCTGCGCTCGATATCGCTGACACTTAAGACCACGTGGCCGATTTTCTTTATTTTGATGGGAGTCTTTTCGTCTGCCATAAAATCCTCCTTTGTTTACGCGCTGATTTTTCAAACAGATACTCAAAAGCATACAGAAGTTTACAGCCGTTTGTCTATCACGTAAACGGGGTTGAGGCAAAGCATCGAGGGAAGGTTGGCTTACCTAGAAACCTTGTCTATTCGGGCTCGGCCTTATTCCTACACGGATGTTGAAGACACCGACCGGCGCTCGAGAAGATCCACCAGGTCGCGCTTTCTAAAGTCGCTGAAGCATCTGAAATGCGCAGAACCGGTCGCGGCTTGCGAGAGCGTCCAGAGACAAATGCCGGGTTCTTAGTTCTCATCTCCATCCGGCGGCCCGTTTTCCATCATCTCATCGAAATCTTCAGGAAGCTCTTCCCCGGTCTCGTCTGCCATGCTTTTTCCCATCTCTTTGGCCCAACGGGCCATCGCCTTGGGATCGTCCATGTCACCCAACTTGCTCGGATCGGCGAGATCTTCAAGCGACGATTCCTTGGATCGCACTCGCGCGACTCGAGAAATTAGCTTGCGAAGTTTTTTCCCGCCGCAGCGCGTGCATCGAGGCTCTTCCGAGTCCGCCACGACCCCGACGAGAAACGAAAACGGCTTCTTACAGTTGAGACACAGGTACTCGTAGATCGGCATGGTTCAATTCCTTTCACACTCGCTTTGGGGCTTAGGTTAAGTGCTGGTCAGCAAACCGGTCACCGACACGAGATTAGCGAGAGCGCTTTCTCCACCGAATAGCCCCGCGAGGAATTATTTACTTTGAGATGAGCTTGTCAACCAGTTTCCGGCTATAATTCCGCACCGAGGTAAATCGCATTGAACGCCGCTTCAACATATCAAGGCGGATCATTTTCCACTGGATGCTCTTCGCGAGGGCGCGGCGGGCCCCTTCGTCTTCTACGTGTTTCAGCAAATCTTCGAGGGTGTGAATGTCTTTGCGCAGT
>Ga0126383_10000478_pt1 | contig 22344 bp, 10 predicted proteins | sample PanSoiMetPlot_35_FD_96882 | JGI IMG/M metagenome (GOLD analysis project Ga0126383, IMG submission 96882) | Tropical forest soil microbial communities from Panama - MetaG Plot_35 | ecosystem: Environmental > Terrestrial > Soil > Tropical forest > Bulk soil | place: Panama | collected 2016-02-17
CGTCGTTTCAGTAACCGGGGGCGGAACTACCGGGGGTGAAAGGCTAAGCCAACTCCTGAGCGTTCCCGTCAGCCCGAGCTTTGCTCCGACGGCGGGCTTCCGTGGCACCATCGAGATCGCGTTGTAAGGACATTGAGTAGCGCAATCGGAACAACCAATGCAGGTATCAGGATTGATGTCGATTTGTCCCTGAGCAAAGCGGGCAATGGCGCCGGTGGGACAGCCAGTCAAGCATTCCGGGTCTTTACAATGAAGACAGACCGCCGGCGAAAGCACATGCTGAATTGATTTGCCTCCGGGCTTCAATGGCCGCGAGATATGGATGCCGTGTCGCAGCAACCGCGACTGGCCGTGGACTTTATGACAGGCGAGCGAGCAATTGCCGCAACGGATGCAGAGGTCCATGTCCATGACAAGGAGGTTTGTGGCATCGACCAATCCCGTAGAGATCTCTTTAGCGGCAGCGGCAATGACTCGCTTGTCGGTTAGAGGTTCGGGAGGGTTATCATCTGCGGTCGAGAACTGTGGAAAATGCGCTTGAATTACGGTAACCAATTCGGGATCAGCGCAAACGTCAGAAACAGAGAGTTCCAGGGCTTCAGTACGTGACATGACGGTTGCGCCATAATTCCAGCTCGCATGATCATGCGTGAGCGCTTCGAGACCTAGCCAGTTCCCTCCCCCAAGGAAATCGAGGCCAACATCTTTCAGCTCCATCACCAGGTCACCGAACATTCGCGTTGACGACAGACTTCGCGCCGATTTGGGATTGGAACTGATTCCGCGCACACGACGAACCCAGCCACGGTTAATGAAGATCAGTTTGTCGATTGGATCGCCTTCCTGAAAAAGGGCGTGGTCTTTCGGGTAGATGGAAAATCGCGCGGCCGCCTTTAGTTTTTCGAGTGTTTGGGGGCTGAAGACGTTGTTAGTAACGTCTTGAATTTCGAACAACGTATGGTCGAGACCGTGCTGCCGATAATTGTGTTCCAGGCGCTCGCCAAAATCTTTCAGCTTTTTCAGTAAGCGCAAAGCGGGTCGCTGAATAGCGAGCACCGTGGCTTCGGTGCCGCTGGGTACTACGACCGTTGCATTGCGAGGTTCGCCGGCAAACACCGACATTTCGCCGAAGCTGGTCTGACCTTCTATCTCGCCGACCTTTTGACTTACGCCTTCGTCATCTTTGACAAAGACATCCAGACGGCCGTCAATTAGGATGAAGAACGTGTTCCCGCCCCAGGCGCCTTGTTGAATGATTGTTTCGCCCGGACCATAAACGAACAATCTGGCGTATGGTCCCACACGCTTTTCCGCATACGGCCGGCCGTAAACAATCAGCTCCAGCTCCAGTTCGTATTTGTAGTGATTGCCGTGAGTATCCAGCAGTTCGGAGATGAGGCCGCTGGCGCGGATCGCCTCAATGACTCGATCGTGATGTGCGATTTCCCGTGGCATGAATTAAGCAGCTCGTTTCGGAGACCGCGGCCAGACAACTAAGCACAAAGAATTCCCACCGTACTGTGGTAGGATATCGCCCGCCAACCCCAAACCGTTTTTTTATTCGTCGTCATGTCCGACGCCACCGTTAGATAAATGGCTCGTGCAAAGGACGATGCCACTCGCACGGTAACGAATTTGGTTTCTCCTACTCGAATCAGGTGCCAATTATGACTTCTACTTTCGCGAAAGCGTTATCGCCGGCGCAAGTGGACCAGCTTTGTATTAACACAATCCGCACCCTTGCGATGGATGCCGTTCAGGCGGCTAACTCTGGTCATCCGGGTACGCCAATGGCGATGGCTCCGGTCGCGTATCAGCTTTGGAACAAAATCTTGCGCTTTGATCCTGAAGATCCTATCTGGCCGAATCGCGATCGGTTCGTCCTGTCCATGGGTCACGCTTCGATGTTGCTCTACAGTTTAATACACCTCGCCGGAGTTAAGGCTGTTAATGCGAAATATGAAACGACCGGTCAACCAAGCGTTACGCTCGACGACATCAGGAACTTCCGCCAGCTCGATAGCCGGTGTCCCGGTCATCCCGAATATCGCTGGACTTCTGGGATAGAAACCACAACCGGCCCTTTGGGTCAAGGCATCGCCACTAGTGTCGGCATGGCGATCGCATCGCGCTGGCAGGGTGCTTACTTCAATCGGCCTGGATTCGAGATGTTTGACTATCGAGTTTATGCACTGTGCGGAGACGGCTGCATGATGGAGGGAGTTTCTCATGAAGCCGCATCGCTCGCTGGTCATCTGAAGCTTTCAAATCTTTGCTGGATTTACGACAACAACAAGATAACCATCGAAGGCAATACTTCCTGGGCTTTTAGTGACGATGTCGCAACCCGCTTCATCGGGTACGGCTGGAACGTCACCCGGGTCGGTGACGCCAATGACTTAGAGATGTTGGCACGCGCTTTCGATGTGGCGCAAAGGGAATCCGAACGGCCCACCTTGATCATCGTTGACAGTCACATCGCCTGGGGTGCGCCGCATAAACAAGACACCCACGGAGCGCATGGCGAACCGCTCGGCGAAGAAGAGATCAAGCTCACCAAACGAAACTACGGCTGGCCCGAAGACGCGAAGTTTCTCGTTCCTGAAGAGGTGCGCGAGAATTTCAAGGTTAACATCCGCGCGCGGGGCAGAGGGCTGCGCGATGCATGGTTCGTAAAGTTGGATGAATACCAGAAAGCCTTTCCCGAGTTGGCCGACCATCTCGTGCGCATGCAAAAGCGTGAACTGCCCGATGGTTGGGACAAAGACATCCCCAAGTTCGACGCCGACGATAAAGGACTCGCTGGTCGCGATGCTTCCGGCAAAGTGCTGAATGCGATTGCCAAAAACGTGCCGTGGCTGATTGGCGGTGCGGCTGATCTGGCGCCTTCGACGAAAACCCGCTTGACCTTTGAAGGGGCGGGAGATTTCCTGGCTGACACACCCACCGGCAGAAACTTTCATTTCGGGATACGGGAACATGTGATGTCGTCGGTTTTGAATGGGCTGTCACTATCGAAGGTTCGTTCCTACGGTTCGGGCTTCTTAATCTTTTCCGACTACGCGCGCGGGGCCATTCGCCTGGGCGCGATCATGGAGATCCCGACCATTCACATCTTCACGCACGATTCAATCGGCGTCGGCGAAGATGGACCAACGCACCAGCCGATCGAGCAGCTCGCGAGCTTGCGCGCAATCCCGAACCTAATCGTCTTCCGGCCTGCCGACGCGAATGAGGTTGCCGAAGCATGGCGGGCGATTATGCCTCTCAAGCACGAGCCTGTTTGTCTCATTCTGAGTCGTCAGGCACTTCCAACTCTTGATCGGACGAAGTACGCGAGCGCCGAAAACACGAAATTTGGGGGCTATGTGCTTGCCGATGCGCCCGGAGCAGACGGTCGGCTTGACCTGATTCTCATGGCCACGGGCTCTGAAGTCGCCCTGTGCCTCCGAGCTTACGAAAAACTGGTCTCTGAAGGAGTCAAGGCACGGGTAGTCAGCATGCCATCGTGGGAACTTTTCGAGCACCAATCGCAGGAATACATGGACAAGGTGTTGCCACCTTCGGTCAAAGCGCGCATTGCGGTCGAGCAAGCCGCGCGGTTTGGCTGGCAAAGATATGCGAGCAGCACCGACGCGATTGTGGGGATGAAGACATTCGGAGCCAGCGCGCCTCTGAAAGAGTTAACCAAGAAATTCGGGTTCACGGTTGATGCGGTGGTAGCTACGGCGAAACGCGAAATTGAGAGAGTCCGCCAGCAAGACTGGTAACCACGTGTTTCAAACTAAAGGAGCAAAGTTATGAGCAATCCGCTGGTTGAAATAATGAAGCTCGGCCAGTCTATCTGGTATGACAACATCCGCCGCGCGATGCTGACGGGTGGCGACTTACAGAAGAAGATCGACGAAGACGACTTACGGGGCGTAACGTCCAATCCGACGATTTTCGAAAAGGCAATTACCGGCTCGACGGATTACGACGAAGAGATGCGCACGTTGGTTGCTGCCGGCAAGAGCGTCAAGGAGATTTATGAAGCTCTGGTCATTGACGACATTGGCCACGCGGCAGGCATCCTCAATCCGGTATACGAGAAGACTGATGGCGTGGACGGTTACATAAGTCTCGAAGTGAATCCGCGCCTCGCGTATGACACGCAAGGAACAATCGAAGAAGCGGAACGTCTGTTCAAGACGCTGGGCCGCAAGAACGTGATGATCAAGATTCCGGCGGCCCAGGAAGGCCTGCCCGCGATCGAAGAGGCAATTTATCGCGGCATCAACGTTAACGTCACAATGATCTTCTCGATTGAGAATTACGAGCAGGTGGCCGAGGCTTTTATCAAGGGCTTGGAGAGACGTGCCGCCGAAAACAAGAGCGTAGATCACATCGCGTCGGTCGCCTCGTTTTTTGTCTCGCGCGTGGATAGCGCAATAGACAAAGACCTTGAGTACAAGGCGCGGCACGCTGCGACGCCTGAAGAAAAAGCACAACTCGAAGGCATGCTCGGCAAGGCGGCGATCGCCAACGCCAAGCTTGCATATCAGAAGTTCAAGGAAATCTTCTACGGCCCGCGCTTTGCGAAACTGAAAGCGAAAGGCGCGCAGGTGCAACGTTGTCTGTGGGCGTCGACCGGCACGAAGAACCCGTCTTACTCCGACGTACTCTATGTGGATAACTTAATCGGTCCCGAAACGGTCAACACGGTGCCGCCCGCGACCTACACGGGATTCCGCGATCACGGCAAGATTGCGCTGACGCTCGAAGCGGACGTCGAGCAATGTGCTGCTTTGTTCAATCAGTTGCGCGGCATAGGTATTGATATCAAAGAGGTGACCGATAAACTGCAAAAGGATGGCTTAGCCGCGTTCGTCACCTCGTTTGACACACTCGCCGAATCCATCGAATCGAAAAGAGACGCGATCCTCTCGGGCATCAACGAAAGATTAACTGCCAGCCTGGGGAAGTATAGCGATGCCGTCTCTGCCGCGCTCAAAGAGGCCGATAAAGGCGACGTGATGAGGCGCATCTGGCGCAAGGACGCGTCGCTTTGGAAATCAGACGAAGCCCACCAGAAGATTATTAACAACGCGCTTGGCTGGTTAACCGTGCCCGACAAGATGATCGGCGTGGAGAACGATCTGGTCGAATTCGCCGATCGCATTCGTAACGTGCGCGAATTCAAGCATGTGATGGTCTGTGGCATGGGTGGGTCGTCTCTCTGTCCGGAGGTCCTGCGCCAGACGTTCGGCAAACAGGAAGGCTATCCCGAATTGCTCGTCCTCGATTCGACTGACGCGGACGCTTTCTGTGACATCGCCGATCAGATTGACATCACTCATTGCATGTTCATCATCTCGTCGAAGTCAGGAACGACGACTGAACCTCTGACCTTTTACAAGTATTGGTACGATCAGGTTTCAAAGCGTAAGGAAAATCCAGGCGAATGCTTCATCGCGATCACCGATCCCGGCACCAAAATGGAACAGGATGCTACGCGTGACAAGTTCAAACGCATCTTCCTTAATCCGGCTGATATTGGCGGTCGCTATTCCGCGCTTTCTTATTTTGGTCTTGTCCCCGCCGCTCTGATGGGCGTGGACATGAGAAAGCTACTGGATCGCGCCGAGCGCATCGTGCACGCCTGCGCGCAGGTCGTGCCGGCCGCTGACAACCCCGGCGCGAAATTGGGCGCGATTCTGGGCGAGTGCGCCAAAGCCGGGCGCGATAAATGCACCCTGGTATGCGACGGGAAGATCAGTTCTTTCGGTCTCTGGGTCGAACAGTTGCTGGCCGAGAGCACTGGTAAGGAAGGCCATGGGATCGTCCCCGTTGCAGGTGAACCGCTCGGACCGCCTTCAGTCTATGGTGAAGATCGTGTCTTTGTCTCGATTTCGGTTGGTAAACTCGATAGCGAAACCGAGAGTAAGCTCAAGGCGATTGAGGCCGCCGGCCACCCGGTCGTCTATCGCACGCTCACGGACATTTACGATCTTGGCGAAGAATTCTTCCTTTGGGAGATAGCCACCGCGTTTGCCGGCTGGCGGCTTGGCATCAATCCATTCGATCAGCCTAACGTGCAAGAATCGAAGGATGCCACCAAAGAGTTGCTGGAAACTTATGCACACGATGGCAAGTTACCGGAACAGCCGTTGCTCGCCAAAGACGGCGGGCTCACAATCTATGCCGACGAGCGGACCAGCAGCGACTTCGCCGCCGCCTCTGTAGGCGAAGCAATCCAGAAGCATCTCGCGCAGGTCAAAGCAGGTGACTACATCGCCTTGCTTGATTACATTGAGGAGATGCCGGAGCACGAAGCGACAATCCAGGCAATTCGCACTCAGCTGCGTGATGCGACTAAATGCGCGACAACGACGGGCTACGGGCCGCGCTTTCTGCATTCGACGGGTCAACTGCACAAGGGCGGCCCAGCCACCGGCGTTTTTCTACAAATCACCGCGCCCGACGCGCGTGACGTGCCGATTCCGGGCGAGCGCTACAGCTTCTCAGTGCTGAAGCAGGCGCAGGCACTCGGCGACTTTCGCTCGCTCGCGACCCGGGGGCGACGCACACTTCGAATTGATTTGGGCAAAGATGTAGCGGCAGGTCTCAAACGGTTGCAGCTGCTGATTGGCGGAGCCGCTCAGCGCTCGAGCGCTAAGGGCGCAAGCGACTTCGAATCTCGGACCCATTGGCGAGGAACACTGTGAGAGAGACTTGAAAGCTAAGGGATGAGTCTCGCGGCAAGACCGTACACCTTCAACCACCCGAGACCCAGAAGCAAATGTCCGTTCCAGAGACCCAAGTTTGTGCCCTCCATGATGCCGACGCCGTGGCGCGAAACGCCGCCGAACGTTTCGTCGAGTTGGCGAGGGAATCGATTGGCGCGCGCGAACGTTTCTGCGTGGCGCTCGCGGGCGGTTCAACTCCGAAGCGGACATATGAACTGCTCGCAACTGGCGCTTACAACGAACAGATCGAATGGTCCAAGGTTCATATCTTCTTCGGCGATGAACGATGCGTGCCGCCAGACAGCGCCGAAAGCAATTACCGGATGGCGAACGAAGCACTACTCTCTCGCGTACCCATTCCACCGCAAAGTGTTCACCGCATCAACGGTCAAGGTGACCCTGTCGCCAGTGCCGGCTTTTATGAAGATGACTTGCGAACTTTCTTTGACGATGCTTCATGGCCGCGCTTTGATCTGGTGCTGCTCGGCATGGGCGACGATGGGCACACGGCCTCTCTATTTCCCAGATCGACGGCGCTCGAGGAACGAGACCGATGGGTCGTCGCGAACTGGGTTGAAAAGCTTGGTGTGTCCCGCATAACGCTGACTGTGCCGGCGATCAATCACGCAGCCAATATCATTTTTCTCGTCAGCGGTACGGCAAAGTCTGAAAGACTCGCGGAAGTCTTGCGCGGCATCCACGATCCACAAAAGCTGCCATCTCAATTGATCACGGCTGAAAACGGATCGCTGGTTTGGCTGCTAGACAGAGCTGCGGCCGCTCGTCTCTGAATATAGGTATCTATCAATTCCGTGGGACAGCGGCTAGAGCGGCAGGAGTCTGGGCCGACGCAACCTCCACTGCCGCGCGCAGAAGTTCGGCAACGCTCCAAGCCTGGGCGATGCAGCCTCTTGGAGCATGTGGTGGATCGCCGTCGAAGATTTCTGAGACCTGACCTAAACCGGCTTCTTCCAGGTGTGGCTGGAAGTTAGTTAACCACTCATTCGCAAACTTTCGACCGGTAGTTTCTCCGAAGGTTTTCGAGTATGCGGTAATAAAGGGTCCCATTAGCCACGGCCACACGGTTCCCTGGTGGTAGGCGGCGTCCCGCCTGCTCGGATCGCCTTCGTAACTGCCGACATATCCAGACTCTTTTGGCGCCAACGTGCGCAATCCCCTGGGTGTGAGCAACTCGCCTTCGATCACGCGCAGGACACTCTTAGCTCTCGGTTTTGAGACCATAGAATTGCTTAAGCTGATGGCAATGACTTGATTCGGTCTGATTGAGCTGTCTTGGGTGTCGACATCAATTACGTCGTATAAGCACCCTTCGTGCTTGTTCCAGAACTGGCGATTGAAACTATCGCGTGTTCTCTTAGCCATCGCCTTGTATTTCTTGCGGGCAGCCTGGTCTCCGAACTTTTCCGCAAGCTGCTCCATAATGCAGAGCGCGTTGTACCACAAGGCCTGGATTTCAACCGGCTTGCCAGGTCGCGGCGTCACCACCCAGTCTCCCAGTTTCGCGTCCATCCAAGTCAGTTGGACGCCTGACTCCCCGGCAGACAGTAGGCCATCTGTATCAACGTGAATGTTGTAACGGGTGCCCTTCACATGCCATGCAATGATGTCAGTGAGGACGTCGTAGAAGCTTTCGCGTACGAACTCGTGGTCATTTGTGTTTTGGAGTAGTGCGCGCACGGCTTCAAAAAACCAGAGCGTTGCATCCACTGTGTTGTATTCGGGAGCCTCGCCGCCGTCAGGGAAACGATTAGGGAGCATGCCCTGATCCACATGCTTCGCGAACTCAACCAGTATGCTTTTGGCAATGTCGGGGCGGCCGGTGGCGAGAGTCAGACCCGGAAGCGCGATCATGGTATCGCGGCCCCAGTCGCTGAACCAGGGATAACCGGCGACAACTGTCTTGTCGGCTCCGCGTGAAACTATGAATTGATCTGCGGCGCGAATGAGCGATTCAATCAATGAGCCACCTCTGGCTGAACCTGCTGCCCTTCCTTTCGGCTTGGATTCTGTCGTGCTCGCGAGCGCTTGCCGCCGACTCTTCTCCACATCCAGATAGCGGTCAGCATCGCGAACGTCATGCCACTCGGTTGAAGCAATGATTCGAAGCGGCGCAGACCGATTCAGATCAAATCGCAGTAAGAATGGACTGAACAGGTCCTCGACAAAGTCGAGTCCGCGCTCCTGCTCTCTGACATATTCAAAGTTGCGATACCAGTAACCGGTTGAATCGAGTTCGCCGGCGTCGTGCGCAAAATGCAGAGCCGGCAGATCCGTATATGGTTGAATCGTCGTTATGCCTGCTTTGGCTTCAACGCGCGGATTCAGGGAGTCATTTTCGTGAGTCGTACTATGGTAATCGCGAAAACCTATGAGCGGGCGTACTTCAAACCTCAACAAGGCAACTCTCTTTTCCGGCATACCAAACTCGTACTGAACGACCACGGTGTTCTCGCCTTGAACCATAAAGACTGATTTCTCGATCTTGATTTCGTCGATTTCATAAGCGAAGACCGGAAACGGATCGAGTCGAAACGCCGTTTGATACTGAAATCCCGATGGATAAAGAGCGCCGGGATATTGATTCGCGGACAATTCATAGCGACTGTCGTCAATCACCAGCGTCTCTTCGAGTTTCGAGAGCAGAACCATGCGGCCCACCGGCGGCTTCATTGCGGCGGTGAGCAACCCATGATAGCGGCGCGTGTTCAGACCAATTATGGTCGATGACGAGAAACCGCCCAATCCGTTCGTTTCAAGCCATTCACGCGACATCGAGTCACTTAGACTCAGCAATGTATCTCGGGCAAACTGAATCATTTCTGATGTACCTGTCTTTCGATATTATTCGCGCTATTCACCGCTCTGCTGTAGCAGCTTCGCCACCAGGGCGGTCCAACCGGTTTGATGACTGGCGCCAATCCCTACGCCCGTATCGCCGTTGAAATATTCATGAAATGGAATCGCGTCGCGCCAGTTCGGGTCGGTCTGAAACTTTTGCACGTCGCCGAAGACCGGCCGCCGGCCATCGCCGTCACGCAGAAAGAGGCGCGCAAGTCGCCGAGAAATTTCCGCTGCCACTTCCCAAAGGTTCATCATCTGACCGGATCCGGTCGGACATTCCACCTTTAGGTCATCGCCAAAGTAGTAGTGAAACTTTTGGAGCGATTCGATAATACGGTAGTTAATCGGAAACCAGATGGGACCACGCCAATTCGAGTTACCTCCAAACACTTCAGTATTCGATTCTGCTGGTTGATAGTTGATCGAATACTCCATTCCGTTGACTTGCAGCACATACGGATGGTCCTTGTGGATTTGGGACATTGAGCGAATGCCGTAAGGTGAAAGAAACTCCTGTTCGTCCAGCATGTAACGGAGAATAGAAACGAGACGATCTTTACGGACCAGGCTTACGAGCTTCCGACCATGCTGTCCCGGCGTTCTCATGGTCGAAATATCGGCAGTTAGATCGGGACGATTATTGATGAACCATTCGAGTCTTCTTTTGAAGCTGGGAAAAGCTTCAAGGAATCTCGCTTCAACAGTCAATACCGCAAACAAAGGTATGAGTCCAACGCATGAACGCACCCGCAATGGAATATGGGCGCCCCCGGTTGTATGGAGCACGTCGTAATAGAAGCCGTCGGTTTCGTCCCACAAACCCAGGTTCTCTGAGCTAATGTTGTTCATTGCGTCGGCGATGTGGATGAAGTGCTCCCAAAATTTGCTGGCCACGTCCTCATAGGCTGGATCTTCGCGGGCCAACTCGAAGGCGATGGTTAACAAATCAAGCGCGTACGTGGCCATCCAGCTGGTGCCGTCAGACTGTTCGAGATGGCCGCCGCCGGGAAGCGGCTGGCCCCGATCGAACACGCCCACATTATCGAGGCCGAGAAAACCGCCTTCGAAAATATTGTTGCCTTCAGCGTCTTTGCGATTCACCCACCAGGTGAAATTCAACATCAGTTTGTGGAAGACTCGTACGAGAAATTTCCGATCGCCAACACCGCGTCGCTTTTGCTCGATCGTATAAACGCGCCAGGCCGCCCACGCATGCACAGGTGGATTGACATCCCCAAATGCCCACTCATACGCGGGCAATTGACCGTTCGGATGCATGTACCATTCGCGTAGCAGTAACACTAGCTGGTCTTTGGCGAAATCCGAATCAACCAGCGCCAGGGGAATACAATGGAATGCGAGGTCCCACGCCGCGTACCACGGATATTCCCACTTGTCCGGCATGGAGATGACGTCAGTGTTGTAAAGATGTTTCCAGTCGTGATTGCGACCGTGACGTCGTTCGGCAGGTGGAAGCGGTGTTTTCGGATCGCCGTCCAACCATCTTTCTACCACGTAGTGATAGTACTGCTTTGACCAGAGCAAGCCGCCCAACGCCTGGCGCATCACTGAGCGCGCGTCATCGGAAAGATGACTTGGGACCACAGTTTGGTAAAACTCATTCGCCTCGCGAAGGCGATTGGCAAAGACTGTCTCAAATGGCTTGCCGAAAACTCTTGAGCTCTTCCTATTTTTGTCCGTAAAACGCAAACGTATCGTTGCGACCTCTCCTGACGGAAGCGTCAGTGCATAATTAGCCGCTGCTTTAGTCCCCGCTTGCGACGGATTAACTGCGTCTTTAGCGCCGTGCACAATGTAATCATTGATGTTGTCTTTGACATAAGGCGATGCATTGGGTGCGCCAAAAAGACGTTGGTTGTTGGTTTCATTCTCAGTAAAAAGCAATTCCGGCGCGCCTTCACAGTGGAGCCAGCGAAGGCCATATTGAAAATGATTCAGCTCGATTGATGCAGTGCCGAGCGCATCCGCCTTGCGCAAGATCGGCTTTGGATCATCGTTGTCTCCCCAGGTCCAACGATTGCGAAACCAGATCGTCGGCAGCAGATGTAGCAGCGCTGACTCTGGTCCTCGATTGAAGGCAGTGATTCTTATCAAAATGTCCTCAGCATCTGCCTTCGCGTATACAACGTAGATATCAAAGTAGCGATCGCCCTCGAATACACCAGTGTCTATGAGATCGAATTCTGGAGCCTGGCGACCACGACGGCGGTTCTCATCTATTAGTTGCGCATAAGGAAACGCCGCCTGCGGATACTTGTAAAGGTACTTCATGTAAGAGTGAGTCGGTGTGGAATCGAGATAAAAGAAATACTCTTTAACATCTTCGCCGTGATTGCCTTCACTGCCCGTTAATCCGAAAGCGCGCTCTTTGAGAATGGGATCGCGACCGTTCCATAACGCCAGGGCAAAACAGATCATTTGATGGCGATCGCAAAGGCCAGCCAGCCCGTCTTCGTTCCAACGATATGCACGTGAGCGAGCGTGATCGTGTGGGAAGTAATCCCAGGCGGTACCGTGCGGGCTGTAATCTTCTCGGACGGTTCCCCACGCGCGCTCGCTAAGATACGGACCCCAACGTTTCCAATGCTTCGTGCGTTGACGAGACTCCTCGAGTCGCTGCTCTTCTGCTGTAATTTTCTTCGCCATTATGACGAACAGGCTTATAGCACGAATCAAGTCAAGGGGGTAGAATCATAACCACCTTCCTAAACTCCTGAGGCGAACTATGATGACTGGGATTCTTTTCAGGCTGGCGTCGAAATTAGGCATCACATTAACGTCTATCGCTCTCCTTGGGCTGACCCCAACAGCCGTCATGGCCCAGCGGGATCGCGGCTTGGCAGTATCGGGCCAGCAGGTTCGAATTTTGCCCACAAAGGCCAAGCGTTACGCGGTTGTCATCGGCGTCGACCAATACGCAGACACACAGATCACCACCCTCGGGGGCGCCAGCAATGACGCGAAGAGTCTCGCTAATGCGCTAATCCAGTACGCCGGTTTTCCCAACGAGCAAGTGACACTGCTCGCTTCGGATCAGCCGGCTGAACGTCAACCAACGCGCGGCAATATTCTTCGCCGCTTATCAAACATGGCAGCAGTCGTTCCGCCCGACGGCTTATTGCTTCTCTCGTTCGCTGGTCACGGGATCGAACGCGGCGGGCAGGCATTCTTGCTTCCCTCCGATGCTCAAGTCAGTAACGATGTTGAGCTACTGGAACAGACTGCGATTGATGTCACGCAGATTAAAGAGAGGATCAAGAAAATTGGCGTGACGCAGGTGCTGCTAATTCTCGACGCTTGCCGGAACGATCCCGTCGGTCGCGCGAATGCCGACAATCCTTTGACCACCGCCTACACGCGCGGCTTCAACTTCGATATGCGTAACCACGAAGTGGAGGCGTTCGTGACACTCTATGCGACTGAGGTGGGGCATCGGGCCTACGAATATAAAGAGAAGAAGCAAGGGTATTTCACCTGGATTCTGGTGGAAGCCTTGCGCGGCGGGGCGGCAAATGAAAAAGGCGAAGTCACGCTGGCGAATCTGGTGAAATACTTGCAGGAACGTGTGCCTAAGCGGGTGCTGCAAGATCTCGGTCCGGGTAAAGATCAGAAACCGTTTGCGGTTATCGAAGGTTATCGCGCCGAAGAGCTGGTCATCTCAGTGCGTAATCCCAACGCGATGGTTGAAACAAATGCGGTCGATAGAAGTGCGGGCGCGACTTCAAGAAATCCCGTGAGCAGCACGAGAGACACGGGAGTGGAAATGAAATCACTCGATGCATCGTTCGTGGGTTCAACCTGGACCGGCAATAGTGTCGAAGCCGGAGACTTCGCGATGAAGTTTCTAAACAATGGTAAGGTTGAATACATCATCACTGTAATCGAGAACGGAGTTTCGTCACCAAGAACTTTTACCGGCACCTGGAAAAGGTCGGGTAACGATATTCAAATACAAATCGGTAACGCCTATTCGGTTTTTCAGGGCACAATCGACGGCAACGTCATGAAACTCGAGGGCACCAATCAGGAAGGCCACACCTGGAAGTGGACGCTTTTCAAGAAAGAGTAAGTGTCCGAGGCGGAATACGTCAGAAACTATAGCGCAAGAACACCGTCGCCGCGTTGGCGTGCGAGGTCGTAAAGCGCGCATCCAGGAACAACATTCGCGGCGTCGGTGCGGTTGCCTGCCCGCCGGCGGTGACGAGAGTCGGCCCGGTGTAGGGAGACAGGTTGTTCAGGTAATAATCGTCCAGACGATAGGGCTCGTACCGATACTGGCCGCCAACTTCGAATGCCGCATTAAGCTTATACGTCAAGGTCGCGGTCGCTTCCTGTTGCCGATTGATGACATCGGGATAGTTATAAGCGCCGGCCTGCAACGGCGAGTTTGCAAGAATCGGAAATGGATTCACCGTGTGGGTGCGATCTTTAGCAAAGCCCAATCCGTAAGAGATATCGAGAACGATCCTTTCTCCAGCACTCGAAGCATTAAAACCCACCTGGAATAAATCCAGCTTGGCTCTAGTGTCGCGATTGTATGTGTTCCCAAACGGAAACTGCGCGCAACAGGCCGTCTGGTTCTGCACCGCTCCTGCGATCAAGTGGCCCAGGTCCTTATAACCATACTGCTGTTGTTCGCGAGAGTAATCGGCGTAGAAGTAGGCATTCTCTTTCGCGAAGTATGTCACCTGCGCATAGACGGTTGAGGTTACGTCGTAATTCAAACCGTAGGCGTGCTTGTCATAATCGTCTCGGTGATAACGATAAGAAGCTGAGTAGGTGAGTTTATCGGAACGGTTCACTTCAATTTCAGCGCCGCCGTCATTCCGAAGCCGCTTATCCTCATCGAACCGCCGCAGCAGATTGAACTCCAAAGGTATGCCGTGAATGAATGGCGTGGTTGGGGTAGCCACGAAACCTCCGAGCGTGCTCCCCGCGATGACTGATTGGAATGTCAGCGGCTGCGTCAAATAATAGGTGGGCGTGCGATCTCCATACAGATAGTCCGCTCTAAACGTAGCGCCCCGAATGAAGTCAGGTTTGTAAGTCAGTCTGGCCTGGATGCTGTGCTCGTTGGTGCGCGGAACGTCCCGGTTTTTCCGGTTCCAGATGTCCCAATTGTATTCCATCTCCCAACTGAATTTCTTGTTCGGGTCCCACTGCCAGGTGCCGGTGATGAGTTGATGCGTGTAGGAAGTCGGTAGCGTTTCGAGCGGCAGATTGTAAAAATCGACCGCGGTGCGCTCGGAGGAATCGCCAAAGGCAACCTCAGCCGGAAAAGTAATGTCGGGGCTTAGATTGTTACGGCGGTTCGACCGGTACTGTAATAACAGCTTGTTGTTTTTCCATGGGCGGCTGGCAATCGTGTAATCCTGATCGATTGTATGGACCAAACCGTCCAGGGAAGGCTGCGGCAAAGGCCGCCCGAACAGTCCGGGTACGCCTGCCGGAAGATTTGCGGTGATCAGGGCCGAATTCAATGTGTAAGGTGGAAAGGGATCATTCTGCGTGCCTCGTCCCCAGGTAAATTCACCGCGAATCTGGGTCTCGTGCGACAGGTCGACCCCGCCATGAATGCTGATACTCTCAAAATCGTTGTTGGGCGGAAGATCCAGCTGCGCTCGGACAAATCGATTACGACCCACGGCGAACTGCGGCGCGACGGCGATCGCGTCGGTAATTCGGAATGGATTCTCCCAGGTCAGCGTGGGAATCTCATTTCGAAATACCGAGACATCGTAGTCGAGCCCTATCCTCCACCTCGGCTGAGAGTACTGAACCCCGAAGGTCAAATTCGTGGTGCGGTATTTAACGGGCTCGGGCAATTCCATCCCTAGCGATTCCCACACGCCATCGCCGGCCGGTCCAACGCCCTGCCGCGCAAAAGTTCCAGTGCCCTTTGGGCGCGTCCCGTTCATGCGCAGATGCTGGGCGCGGAAAAAGAACTCCCAGTTTTTGTTCGGATGAATTGAGAACATCACTAAGCCCTGGTCCGAACGCGTGCGCAACTGGGTCACCGGCGCGGTAGCCATTATTCGCCTCACCAGATTTGGCAAAGTCGGACCGAGTGTTTGCGGCGGATTACCAGCATCGGGAATACCCTGCAAAGCTGCGCGGATATTTGGATCGACCGTGAGCACGCCCAGCGACGTCATCGTATGCAGCGTGGTGCCGGTCGAGTAATAATGAGGGATCTGATCCCACATGAATTGAAAATGATAGTTTCCAACTTTACCGAATTCCGTTTCATAGTGCGCATCGCGCTCGGCCGGCTCGTTCACGCGCGCAGTGAAAAAGGTTTTCGAATCTGGTGATTCAAATTTTAGAAAGACATTGCGCATCGTAGGCCCGGTGCGGAAATCCTTGAACTGCTCGAACTTCCCCGGTTTGTCGCCCGAGAGATCGCGGAAATGAGCGCCGAAATCGATAGTGCCTTTAAGGCTCTCGAAGAAACCTCTCTGTTTGGGTGGAGGCTTTTTCTGTGAACTTGTCTGCTGGGTGCCCTGGTTTTCTGAACTGTCTGAATCGAGTTGTTGCGCAAAGTTGTTCTGAATGCCCAGGGCGAGAGTCACCATTACCGCTGCGAGCATAGTTGCTGATTGAAGAAGCGTGGTGAAACGTAATTTCATCTTTGCCTCCTCAACGCGTGAATGCTCTGCCCGAAGGATGGTTCGAGCCGTGGATGTTTGTGTGACAGTTCATACAGCTGCGATTGAAAGTAAATACGTCAAACCCGGCGGCAGTCGAATGACGCGGCAGCAGGTTGACATGACATTGCTGGCACAACTGATGTGCTCGGCGGGTCAATAACTTCTCGTTGTTCGAGCCGTGTGTGGTGTGACAGTTGAGGCAGTTCTCCTGCACCGGCGGGTGCTCCCAGAGCAATGGCCCGCGCTTTTCAGCATGACATGCGTAACAAACTTCATTAGTCGAGCGCGCCACCAACATGCGCTTGCCCTCGCCGCCATGAGAATCGTGACAAGAGGTACACGTGACCTTGAGGCCGACTGTCTGATCGTTTCGTTTAGCCAGCCGGCCGTCTGTCCAGTTTTCGGTGCGAAACAGATGTGTCGAGCGCTGGAAAAGCGCTTTGCGGATTTCCCCGTGACAGCGGAGACAGGTTTCTTCAACCGTGAAATTGAGCAGGTCCTTCTCCGGCAAGCGACCGTTAATGATCTCGGCAAGTTCCGGTCCTTGCTTGTCCGTCAGATTAGCTCCGAACCGATCCATCATTGTCTTGTGATGAATCGAGTGACATGACAAACAACTCATGTCGGCGCGGTCGTGCTGGCCCCCGTTCCAATTAAAATGGGTGCGATCCATCGAATGACAGGTGAGGCAAGTCTGATTAAGTTCGCGCCCCGGAATCTTTAAGGGATTGATCGTGCCTTCGGCTGACTTGGTGCGCGAGCTGTTTTCGGCGTGCTTGTCACTGTTGCCGTGACAGCTTTCGCAGACAGATGCGCGCGAGTCGGTTAAAAATTTCCCGCTCTTGCCATGAGCGTCGAGCGCGAAAGCGTTAACGATGACCTGATGGCACTGCCGGCAGTCGCGGCCAATGATCTTTTGCTGCGGAGACTGGCCCGAGGAGGTTGTTTGTGCTGATTGAGCCCTAGCTCCGGGCCTCAGCGCGGAAAAAAAGAAAAAGACCGCCAGCGCTGCGGCCGCAACGAAAACGAGAATCAGAATGCGCTCAACGTGCGGCGCGGAACGTTTTCTGTCGGGCTCTCTCATGGGAGTGACCTTGGAAAAGAGACTCTACAAGTTTGCTAGAACAAGACCGCGAAAACGTAACCGAAAAGTGCAAATGGAAAATTATGTATGGGCGGCAGTTTACACACGAGTGAGCCGGTGTCAAGGTTTTCTGGGACATGAACTGTTGTGAACTTCCGGTAGCGCAGGGTCTCGGGGTACTAAACGGTCGAGGAGCGACCTCTGCGAAAAGGAACGATCAAGAGTGAATCAACCGCTGCTTCGATGACTCATCGAATTCGTCCAGGCCGTATCGCAGGCGTTGGAAGTCTACTGTCGGCGTATACATTCCAAAAATTTGGTCACGCCGCCAACGGACCTGCTCTTCTCTTACCGCCTTATGCTCTGTTCACTATTGCCCTGCCTGAAAAATTCGAATTTCCGCAGTTGGATTGGTGCGGTGTGGAACGGCGACGAATAGTTGGCCGAGCTCTGGCGAGAAGAAGGCGGTGCGCGCACCAACGACTGTCGGGATTCTAGCTACGACCTGATAGCGATCCTCGCTGGCTAGCCCATAAACAATTACGCTACCTTCACCGAAGCTGGCATAGACACGTCGCCGCTGAGCGTCATAGAAAACGTCGTCCGAGTCGCCGTCAGCATTTATGTTCGCAACGAGCTTACCCGTCTCCGTGTCATAGACGAGTAAGTGTGGCGGCCTCCTCGTCATCACGAAGAGGCGGTGATCGGCTTCGTCGAGAGCCATCGGGTAATTGCTGCTGGCAACACTCACGGGCCAGCGCGCGATGACTTTCAAATTGCTCACGTCGGCCACTGCGATCTCGTGACGCGTAGGCACGTTGACGTAAATCCTTCCGGCCGTCGAGTCAAGTTGGAATGATTCGGGATGGGCGCCTAAGGGGATGTCGCCGAGGCGCTCGCCGCTGTCACTCAGGACGCCCAACGAACCTTCGCCGTAGCCCACATATACGCGCTTATTCGCGGCGTCATAACGGACGTTATCCGCATCTCCACTGAACCGGACGGTCTTCACCGGGGCATAGGTGGTCCCGTCGAAAAAGGTGACAATCCCGTCTGCGCGGTTAGCGACGACGATGGTGTTGGACTCGGGTAAGTACCGCACCCCCTGGGGCTCGCGCAGGCCGCTGACGCTCCGGATGCGCTCCCCACTCTTCAGGTCAATCACCTCCAGCGTGTTATTACCCAAGGCGCACACGAACAGCCTTTGACCCGCGACATCTACGGCCAGGTGGTCGATTCTCCCCTGCACGCCGGGGAGAGGGATCGTTTTAATGAGCCTCAGGGGTTGTGAAGACGTATGTTGCTTCCGCAAGATGTCCGACGGTTTCATGATTCTTAACAGAGGCCTGCCGTTAAGATTCTCCAGTGGGAAGTAGACGAGGTGTGTCTTCTGGTCCACCGCCACCGAGTGGGCGTCGGGAGCGAGGTAAGCCTCGCCCACCTTCTTTAACTTGCCGTCCTCTTCGTCGAATACCGAGACTGTGCCGCTTTCTGAGGAAACATAGAGTCGGCCCAGGTCGCCGTCAAAGGCGAGGACGTCAGGGCGCGCTCCGATCGGATAAAGCCCCGTCTGTTTTTTCGCCTTGAGATCGAAGCTCACCAGCTTGGGGGCCGGACCTCCGCACGAGACGAAGGCGAGGCCGTGCGTCGAATCAATCAGCAGGCTATGGCAGCTCTCCACCCCGGTTAGGTGGTAGCGGCCCACCACCCTGTCAACCCGCGGGTCGATTTCAACTAAGTCGTTAACCACGTGGATGGTCACGAAGATGTGGCTCGATTCCGGGTCGTACTGCGTGTTGCCCCCTCCCCCTCCGATCTGAACAGGCGGCAGCGCCTTATTTGTTTTTGCATCGATGACGGATTCCTTGCCGCCTTTGTTATTAGAGATATAGATTTTGGAATCTTTCGGATCATAAGCTAGCCCATTTGGGTAATCACCAGCCGGCACGCGAAACAGAATGCGCAGAGTCTCATCGTCAATTACCGCGAGTTCGTTCGTACCAGTCGCGGTCGCGTAGATGCGGTGGAGTTCGGGTACCGCGATGACGCCGTGGACATTCGCCAGGCCATCGACCTCCGAGACGACACGCCTTTCCTTGGTGTCAAAAACAGTCAGCCGGTTTGCGCCCAGGTGCGCGATATAAAGTCGGCGGCTCTCGCCGTCCAGATTTTGGTAGTCGAATCGCGTGGCGCTGCCCGGCAACGGAATGTCCACGACTTTCTCCAGCGGTAACGCGCGCTGCGCGCTTACGTGCGCGGGCCAGCACGCCCAGAGAAGCATTGCCAGGAAAAGCTTACAATTCATCGATAGTCTCGGTTCCGAATCGGGCCTCCGAGAGCCGAGTTAATTTCAAGGTAGCCTCATCAACCGATCGTGTATGTGCATCTTCTATTTTGCGCGATTTGTCTTCAGCGAAAATCAGACGATTCAAAGTACGCGACCGTTTTTTTGGTGGATTTGTTAATTATAGGTAACACTGGTTACAATGTTTACACCCGTTATAATGAAGTTATTGGGAAGCCCCGTCAATCATTTCAGGTCCTGGCGGAGATTAATCGTCTCCGTCTATTTGGGAAGGAAAGCGTCGTTCTGAAGCACTCTATCATCGCGCTGTGGCTTTGTGCGGTAGTTCTGATCTCTTCGGGAGCTTCATCAGCACAAACGGCAAGCTCACAACAATCTTTGAGTCTCGACTCGGCAGTAGAACTTGCCGAAAACAATTATCCAGCGATTCGCGTCGCCCAGGCTCAAGCTGAGGCTACCAAACACAATATCGATCTGGCTCAGACAGCCTATCTGCCCCGGCTTGATCTTCTTTGGCAAGAGAACCGCGCGAGCGTAAACAATATTTTTGGCACGCTGCTGCCACAGGGAATCATTCCGTCGATTTCTGGCCCAGTTTTGGGCACCAAATCATTTGACAGCACCTTCGGCAGCGCTGGTGGGACGCTGTTCTCATGGGAGCCGTTCGACTTCGGTTTGCGAAAAGCAAATGTCGAGGTCGCGCGCGACCAGACGAGACAGGCGAATGCGGCAGTGGAGGTAACGCGACTTGATGTTGCGACCTTGGCAGCCGACGCGTTCCTGGCGCTATTGGCGGCTCAGGAGGCCGTGCGCACAGCCCAGGCAAATGTTGCGCGCGCGCAAGTCTTTGCCGACTCAGTTCATGTGCTGGTTAATAACCAATTAAAAGCGGGCGCGGATGTGGCACGCGCAGACGCTGAATTATCAAATACCAAAAATCAGCTGATTCGCGCGGAGCAATCGGCGGACATCAGTCGGGCCGCCCTTGCAGAGGCGCTGGGAGTGCCTGGCACTTCGGTAACCATAGATGCGGGACCATTGCTCGAGCTGCCGAGTGACGTTTCAGTTCCGGCGGCGAATTTTGAAACGCACCCGATCCTAATAGCGCAAAAGGCAGCGATTGAAACGGTGCGCGCTCGCGAACATGTTTTGGATCGATCGTATTTCCCCAAGTTCAATTTGCAATCAGCCTTGAGCGCGCGCGGAACTGGCGCGCTTACGAACGGCACTTTCAAAGGCGGCGCCAACGGACTGTTTCCTACCACCCCAAATTTTGCGGTCGGCATGTCAGTCACCTTTCCAGCCTTCGACATTTTCAGTATCAGGGCGCGACGGAAAATCGAAGCCGGCAATGAAGGAGTGGAAAACGCGCGGCTCGATCAAGCAGTGCAAACTTTGAGAGGGCAATACGCCAGAGCCCAGGCGCTGCTTGATGGCGCACTGCGCATAGCACAAGAAACTCCCAACCAATTGAGGTCGGCTCAGCAAGCTGAGATGTTGACGCGTGAACGATACAAATATGGTCTGGCAACTGTGACTGACGTCGCCGATGCCCAAAGATTGTTGGCCCAGGCTGAGATCGACAATTCGGTGGCTCGCTTGAACGTCTGGCGCGCGCTGCTCGTGGCTGCGAGACTTCATGGAGATTTGAAGCCTTTTATTGAGCGCGCCAAACATTGAGCGATAAGCGCTGAAGGAGTAACAAGCGATGTGGCTCATTAACGCTGCGATGCGACGACCGATCACAATAATGATCGCAGTGATCGCTATATCACTAGGTTCAATCCTCGCCTACTTGCGCATGTCAGTAGATATTTTCCCCGACCTGAACCTGCCCGTGATCTATGTAGCTCAACCTTATGGCGGGATGGACCCATCGCAAATGGAGGGCTATCTGGTTTCGTATTACGAATACCACTTCCTCTACATCACGGGGATTGAGCACGTCGAATCGAAGTCGATTCAGAACGTGGGACTGGTCAAGCTTTACTTTCATCCGGGAACCGACATGAGCCAGGCGCTCGCCCAAACAGTTGGTTATGTCGAGCGCGCCCGCGCCTTCATGCCGCCGGGAACCGTCGCCCCTTTTATCGTCCGCTATGACGCCGGCAGTGTTCCGGTTGGTCAGCTGGTTTTCTCGAGTGACACACGAAACGTCGGGGAGATTCAGGACCTGGCGCTGTTTCGGGTGCGGCCTATGTTCGCGACTCTGCCCGGCGTGTCCGCGCCCCCGCCGTTTGGCGGTAACCAGCGAACGGTGGTTGTCCATGTAGATCCTGAAAAGCTCAACGCATATCGGATGTCGCCTGAAGAAGTTGTTAGAGCCTGCGCGGCGGGCAACACGATTCTTCCGGCGGGCAATGTGCGCACTGGAGATTTGAATCGCATGGCTCCGACGAATTCTGTCGTGCCGCAGATACAGGAGTTGGCCGACCTGCCGATTCGCACGGGTTCGGGGCCGACCGTGTTCATCCGCGACGTGGCAAGAGTCGAAAACGGGACTGACATACTCACCGGTTACGCCCTCGTGAATGGAAGACGGACCGTTTACATTCCCGTCACGAAACGAGCGGACGCGTCGACGTTGGATGTCGTCAACCGCGTAAAGGCCGAACTGCCGCGAATGCAGGCGCTGGTTCCCGACGATATCAAAGTCTCCTTCGAGTTCGATCAGTCAACCTATGTCAAGAACGC